>Ga0209100_1000013_pt1 | contig 341401 bp, 262 predicted proteins | sample lystaG_FD_185480 | JGI IMG/M metagenome (GOLD analysis project Ga0209100, IMG submission 185480) | Glacier valley bacterial and archeal communities from Borup Fiord, Nunavut, Canada, to study Microbial Dark Matter (Phase II) -... | ecosystem: Environmental > Aquatic > Freshwater > Ice >...
TTAATTCAGACGTTTTTTTGCATGATATTAAGTATTTGATTATCAAGTAAATATACTAATTATATCTCAATAAAACAAGTTATTATATTGATATTCAATTAGTTATATCCTTAACTTAATGACATTAAGCAAGGACTAGGGAGCCGGAAGTCATGCCGCTATCCGCTGGCAGCGCTGCTGATAAAAAAAAGAGATTATTTGAACAGCCCCCAAAAAGTTAGACAAAAACTTTTGGGGGTCAGTTTAGTTGAAAACAACCTCATTTTGAGCTCCATCTTTACAGAGTCTTTCTATATTTTTTGCAGTACCACCTCATCGTTAAACCGATCGACCATCACTCGGAAAAACTCTTTTATTTTATCATATTTCGTGCTGGGGTATTGCTCCTTTTTTAGCTCATAACTGCCCACTATTTTCAGGATAGATTGATCAAGAGATTCTGTAGAGAACTGAAGTTTATAATCTTCGTTGTTAATACTGATATTCGCAGGAGCGTGCATCAGCTTGTAACCCTCAGGAATATGAATAGCCACCTGAAACATTTGCTCCTGCTTATAAATCATATCGATGGGATACGTACGGGTGGGTTGCCTCAAAGGATTTACAGACTCCACAAAAGAACAAAAAGGCATAAAAGTGATCTTATCATCAAAAATAGTCATGTTTTCTTTTGCAGAAAAAGTAAAATTGAGTGTTTTATCACTTTCCAGTGCATTATTCACTTTAACCGTATCCTGTATAACATAACTTGAAGCAATCATTGACTTTTTATACGCCTCGGGGTCTGATAAATAGTTTTTTCTGGAGTCGGTTGCGAAATACCCGTTTGACACAATACGAAAATGACCATTTATAGATTTTGTCTTTAAGTCAGGCACTAAGTCTATGAAATAATTAATGGTTGACTTGTTGGTCAGACTCAGATTTATCCAGTCAAATTTTTCTTTCTCAATCTTCAGCGCTAAACCTTTATCGTTTATACAACGTTCAGGAAGCACTCCAAAAGCACCTAAAGGCTCTGTAGCGTCAAATAGCATTAAGGTACTATCAACCTTTACTGCAGCAACCACATAGTTAAAGAAATGTTCAAATGGATATTCAGCCACTACTTTCCCATGATCACGCGTACTTAAAATAACAGGGAAAGCATCAAGCCCGGCCGAGTTTAGCAAACCAACAAAATACAGATTCATTGCGGCGGTATTCCCGGTTTTGGTTTCCTGAAATTTCCGAACGCTTTTATTGGAATAGATGGACCGATATCCATCCCAATTAAAATTGGATTTCATATAGTCATCGAGTACCTGAATTTTTTCCATTGGTTTCTTTAAAGCTAAATTCATCGATTCAACCAATTTCTTACTCGTTGAATTGGCATCTTTCATATAGCCTCCTATCTCCGACATTTTAAGCAATTCTTTAATAAATTTTGGCCAGGTGTTCATGACTGAAGTTTTCACCCCATTTAAATCAGTCCGTTCTGTCAGTTGAAAATCCTGTTTCATGATATAATCCTCCGGGCAGGTAATAAATGCTTCATCTTTAAATGCCGGAACATCTTTCATGACAAAGGTATAGTTCATATCACTGAACTCTGTGTTGAAAAATTTCCTGGTAGCAATACTCGCTTCTGCATGATACCCGTCAAAGTTAGATATCCCCTGAGCAATAAAGTGGTACGTATAGAATGGAATCATTTGAGTCACATATTCACTATAAATGACAGGGATGGATTTTTGATACTTCCAACCCCGGAAATTGAATAAATAAGGACTGCTAATACTGTAGAAGATTTCAATAACCGAACCTTCTTTAACATTTGGCATTGAAAACTTCTTAACCTTCCAATGATTGGCCCTATCTTCCACATAAACGGTTTTTAAATCTAGTGGCGTTTTTTCATACTGATTCTCACTCTTATTGTAGGTAAAACCACTTAGTTCATTTACCTCTTCAAATAAATCTTCATCCGTGTAATATGGAATTTCAAAAGTAGCCCAGTTAAGTCCTGCTTTTTTTAGAATCTTGATTCTTTGAGTATGAAGAAATACAATATTGAAACCATTTTCAACTCTGCGAAAAGCCGTTTTTCCCCTATCATAAAGTACAACAGCTTCGGCGGTGCTGTCCTTCTCGTATTTTTTCATTGTAATCTCATCCACATTGTACTGACCGAAATCGGGGGCATAATCCATTAGATCTTGTGCATAACCAGTTGCGCAGGAAAGGATCGATAGAGATATTAAAATAATTAACTGTTTCATAGCCTTTTTTTTAGAGGACAAACCCGTTTATTCCATTATTTTGGTCAAATGAATTTGAGTTGAATTTTCCATTTCTTTGATCGTTTTTAGAAAAGCATACAATTGTTCATATTCCCGGACCGAATAGTTACCCGAATTAATTTCCAACTTCTTATATACCAGCATCTTATTATCCCGAACTGTAATTAAAGATACAAAATCACCAAAATCAGACGTCATATGGACCGGATCAGATAGTGCTTTAAGTTTGTATCCGGAGGGAATGGTGAAAAAGGACGAGTCTATGTTGCAAACAGGCCAGAAAATAGAAACCGGAAAATTGGCTGGTAGGTGAAATTTGAAGCTCTCCGGAATGGAAAAGGTTCTGACATAACAATTATCACCCATTATTCTGGCAAATTTCGGAAAAGTCAGATTCAATTGAAGGTCAATTTTGGCACTATCCGGGTTGGTTTCACCGAACTTCCAGCTTTTCAATTCGTAGTTGCCAAAAGGAATGTAACGATCTATATAATCACCCATATCCTTCTCTGCACAATAATTTTTAAAGCTATTCATCGATTCATACAACGTACTCCTATTTGTAAAAACGGCAGAAAAATCCGCATTTCCATTTTCATCGAATGTAAAATTCATTTTACGGATACATTCCACATCCTTTTTTTTCAGGGAAGGCATTAAAATTAGTCGGCTTTTTCCTTCGTCAACAAGAAGAGCCATTCTGTTCTGAGTGTAAGAGCCAACATAGCCAAAGGGCATTGATTGCGCTGTATTTTCCAGCCAGATAGTGTCTTTACCAACAGGTACAGTCAGGATCACGTGATTAAACTGAGAACAAGGTCTATCCTTCATAAAACCATGAGGTTGACGCCCGCTATTTATAAGGACAAAATAGGATTTGATGCCTTTGCATTCGAGCAAAGCTTTCATATAGTTGGTTAAAGCCTTACAATCTCCGTACTTGTTTTGTGCCACATAAGAAGCTGGAAAAGACTTCCACCCACCAATACCTATGCTTACATTCACATACCGGGTATTTTTCTGCAAATAGGCATAAAGTGTCTTTATAATTGATACAGTATCAGTTATGCCCTGTAGCATTCGATTGACCTTTAAGAGTTCTGATTCTGGCAATTGGGTTAAACCTTTGTTTAGTGTCACAAACCAATCCCCAAAAGTTTTCCAACTTTCTAAACTTCCTGTCACCCCCATTTTGAAATAAAGAGGTGTAATGGCTACACGGGGTCGGTTAAAATCAAACAAATTGTCTTCTGAAATGATAGATACGGTCGGGTTTCCTTTCACCAGGTATTCAGTCACAACGGCATCATTTAAGGTATCAGAACGAAGCGATGGCACGTTTTCGACAAAGTATCTGACACCATAGTTTTTGGGCAAAGTGACGTACAGTCTGGCTTCTCGGGTTGGATATTCATCCGTATCAAAAGGTATCCAATCGGTTATAAAACCATATTGTGATTCGGTGTACGTAAAAGTATAACAAACTCTGTACGGGTATTTATTGTGCTTTATTTGAAAAGTTTTGACGCGATCATCCTGATATAAAGAGGCATAGGAAAAAGAACTCCTGTCCTGATATTCCGACTTTTTCAATTCCCGCAACCTGTTCCCCTTTGAATCTTCCAACCAAGCGTTGATTTTGGAAACTTTTACTATTTTAGAATAGGGGATATGGAAGTCTGAGTATCGTTCACCATTGCGGCTATTCACCTGATAGACAAGAGAGTCTGTGGTATACAAACTGGTTTTTACAACCTCCACGTGACGACTGGAACGAATACATTCAAAATCAGCTGCCATCAAAAAACCGGATAAACCGCCGGTGACGGTTAACATCAGTGCTAAGAAAATCTTTTTGATAATCACGTTTGTGTTTTTATATTGACAAATATATAAAAAACAGTTAACGAAGCAAAAAAGAAATGGTAAGATTGTATCGAATAAAAAAAGAGGAAACCTGACGCAGGAATCCTCTTTTTCTTATCTGTCAAAAAAATTTCTAGGCCATGTGACAAACCGGCTGTAACTGCTTGAAGAAATCATTCCCCTTGTCATCCACCAATATGAATGCTGGGAAATTAACTACTTCAATTTTCCAGATGGCTTCCATCCCCATTTCAGGATATTCCACACATTCGATGCTCTTTATGTTATCCTGAGCCAGAATAGCAGCAGGGCCGCCAATGGAACCCAGATAGAAACCACCATACTTCTTGCAGGCATCTGTCACCTGCTGTGAACGGTTACCCTTGGCCAGCATAATCATGCTTCCGCCTTTGCTTTGGAACAGGTCCACATACGAGTCCATACGACCGGCAGTCGTCGGGCCCATGGAACCACAGGCAAAACCTTCAGGAGTTTTGGCAGGACCAGCATAATAAATGGGGTGATCCTTGATATACTGGGGCAAATCTTCACCGGCATCCAGACGTTCCTTCAGTTTTGCATGAGCGATGTCACGGCCAACAATGATGGTACCGTTCAAAGATAGACGAGTAGCAACAGGATATTTGGTTAGCTCTTTCAATATTTCAGACATGGGCAAATCCAAATTGATGCTGACAACATTTCCTTCGCCTTCCTTGCGCAATTCTTCAGGAATGTACTGGCCTGGATTGCTTTCCATTTTTTCTACCCAAATACCTTCTTTGTTTATTTTTGCTTTGATGTTGCGGTCTGCAGAGCAGGAAACAGCCATTGCCACCGGGCAGGATGCACCGTGACGAGGCAAACGGATAATGCGTACATCGTGTGCAAAGTATTTTCCTCCAAACTGAGCGCCCAGGCCAATGCATTGGGCAGCCTTCAGCATTTTTTCTTCCAGTTCAACGTCGCGAAATGCCTGACCCCATTCATTGCCTTCGGTTGGCAATTCATCGTAATATTTGGTAGATGCCAGTTTTACGGTCTTTACCGTTTGATCGGCAGAAGTACCGCCGATAACAAATGCAATGTGGTAAGGAGGACAAGCTGCTGTGCCTAAGGTCTTCATTTTCTCCGTCAGGAAGGTTTCCAATGACGTTGGATTGAGCAATGCTTTGGTTTCCTGAAACAGGTATGTCTTATTTTGAGAACCACCACCTTTGGCAATAAACAGAAACTTGTATTCTGCTCCGTGCCCCACCATCAGGTCAATTTGTGCAGGCAGATTGCAACCGGTATTTTTTTCCCGGTACATATCCAGGGGTACATTTTGAGAATAGCGCAGGTTGTCTTCGGTATACGTTTGATAAATACCAAGCGACAACGCTTCTTCGTCTTCACCCTCTGTCCATACTTGCTGGCCTTTTTTGGCAAAAACGGTAGCGGTACCCGTATCCTGGCAGAAAGGAAGGACTCCTTTTGCCGAAACTTCCGCATTGCGAAGTAAGGTCAACGCTACAAATTTATCGTTTTCTGTGGCTTCCGGATCGTGAAGAATGGCGGCCACTTGTTTTTGATGAGCAGGGCGCAACAGAAAGGACACATCGTGCATGGCGATCTTAGCCAACAAGGTCAATCCTTCTGAGCTTACTTTCAGCATTTCTTTACCTTCGAATGAAGAAACAGAAACGTGTTCGTTAGTCAGTAAATAATACTCGGTCTGATCTTTTCCTACTGGAAACGGATCTTGATAATGAAAAGGAGGAACTGGCATATCAGTCTATTTTAAGTATATAATTCAGAAGATAAAAATGATTGCAAAGATACAAATTTAGGTAGACTGCAAGTATGAGCGAACAATAAAAATAGTTATCTTCACCAAACAAAAAGGATATAGTTTTGTTGCTTTACAAAATAGAAACATCCAGGTACCTATACACACAACAATTGTTATGGAGTGAAAAAGGGTTGACACGAAGGATTGTTATTAAATTTTAAAAATAGACTCTTATGGAAGAAATCATTTTCACTGTATCCTTGTATATGGGCATAGCCGGATTCCTGATGTTTGTTTTTTCCTTTTTATCGGGACTGCGTTACATCAAGGTAAAGGCTAAATACCGTCTACACAAACGCATTGGCATTTTAGGCTTCTGTCTGGTCAGCATTCATGCCATTGTTATGTCTTATACCTATTTTCTTAGTTGAAATTCAAACAAATAAATTATGAAAAAGCTATTTTTTGCATTAATGATGCTGGTCTCAGTACCTCTTTTTGTGAGAGCAGATCCACCAAAAAAAATCACACTCACGTATAACAACGAAACTAAAAAGTTGAACATCGAAGTTCTTCACCCTGTTAAAGACGTGACCAATCACTTCATTGAAATGATTTCAATTAAAGTGAATGGCAAAGAAGTACAAGTGATCAAGCCTAAAAAACAATCGGATGCCAAAAACGAAATTGTGAATGTATCTGTTCCTGAAATCGCAAAAGGCAGTGAAGTAACGATAAAAGCCAGATGCAACAAATTTGGTTCAAAATCTAAAACGATCACCATCGAATAAGAAATCTGTCGTACATGCTGATACTTTTATCTCCAGCCAAAATACAGAATTTTTCACCTCATACACCGGTTGGGCATTACACTCAACCGGTGTTTGCGAATGAGGCAGAAAGTCTGGTGCACCAAATCAGGGAACTCTCTGTTATCTCATTGGCAAAATTGCTGGAAATAAACCTCAACCTGGCACACCTGAATGCTGAACGCTTTTCAAACTGGCACCTGCCGTTTTCACCAAAAAATGCCAAGGAAGCTGTATTTGTTTTCAATGGAGAGGTTTTTCACGGGCTGAATGTCAAGAGTTTAAACCCGGAAGATTCCGACTATTTACAAGCACATCTGCGCATTTTTTCAGGTTTATATGGTCTTCTTAAACCGTTTGACCTGATTCAGCCCTATCGGTTGGATTTGACCACGAAACTCAAAACGGACAAGGGTACCGATTTGTACGCTTTTTGGGGCGACAGAATTACTTTAAAGATTAATGAAGCATTGGCCGAATCAGGTAAGCCGGAAGTCCTGTTGAATTTGTCCTCCGGAGAATACTTCAAATGCATCAACCGCAAATTGCTTCTGGCAAGAGTCATTGACATTGAATTTCTGGAATTCAAAAATGGGGTATTCAAGCCCATCGTGATTTACATAAAAAAAGCCAGGGGAATGATGACCAGATATGTCATTGAAAACAGGATAGAAGATCCTGAAAAATTAAAGGGTTTCAACGCGGAAGGTTATTGGTTTCATCCGGAACTTTCCACGGAAAATAAATTTGTATTTACCAGATAACAAAGCATTTATAAAAAATCAATCCTATGCTTATACTTTTTCATATAAATTATGCGACACATTTTGGGCAAGATCTCATGTTGCGCGGATCTGCCCCTGAGACTGGCAGTTCTCAGGCAGATCATGCCCTTAAAATGATTTATTCGGGTAACGGAAACTGGTATTTATCCGTGGAAATAAGCGAGCCTGGAAACTTTGAATACAGCTATTTTGTTCGTGAAAATGGAAAAATGGACATAAAGGAATGGGGAAATACACATGCCATTTTTCTGCGAAAAAATATTTTGACCTACAACTTGTTTGATTCCTGGCAAGAAGAATCCAAAATGCCGTTTCTGTACACTTCTGCTTTTACCGATAGTTTTCTGGCAGACGATGTACAAGACACTTCGAAAGTGTACAAATCCGGGTATATCGTGCTGAAAGTTTTTGCCCCCTATGTGCGAAAAGGTCAGACGCTTAGCTTATCCGGAAATACACCTTTACTGGGGGAATGGGACACGAAGAAAGCGTTACCAATGATACCCGGAAAATTTCCTGAATGGAGCATTAGTCTTAAAGCTTCGGAGCTCCCGGATTTCTGCACGTATAAATTTCTAATCAAAGACTCGGTTTCTGAAGATTTCGCTTCCTGGGAATACGGTGAACCTCGTTACCTGAATGTTCCAAAAAAAATAAACAAAGAGGTCTTTATGTATTCAGGCACGTTGTTCCGCTATCAGGGACAACCCTGGAAAGGATCAGGAGTTGCTATTCCGGTTTTTTCGCTGCGTTCAGAAACGTCCTGGGGTTGTGGTGATTTTTACGATCTGAAGAAAATGGTTGAATGGGCCGAAATAACCGGACAGCAATTGGTACAGTTATTACCCATCAACGACACGTCGCTTTCAGGTACCTGGATAGATTCCTACCCCTACAATGCCGTTTCCATTTTTGCCTTGCACCCGTGTTATTTATCAACGAATCATGTACTTAAAGACGTAAAAGCTCAGGAAGAATTCCAACAAAAAGGGAAAGAACTGAACGATTTGCCAGAAATCGATTACGAACAAGTGATGCTGCTAAAAACGGCCTATCTTCAAAAACTGTATCTGCAGGAAGGTAAAAAAACGATGCAGACCAAAGCTTTCAAAGACTTTTTTGAAAAAAACGAAGACTGGCTGGTACCCTATGCCGCTTTCTCCTATTTACGAATCAGCCTGAAAGAATCCAACTTCAGGAAATGGGGCAAATATGCTGTGTACGATGCAAAAAAAATCATTGGACTTTGCAAACCGGAACAGAAATGGTACGATGACATAGCCATCCATTACTTCACCCAATACCTGTTACACGTACAACTCACTGAAACCAGGGATTATGCCCATCAGCATTCCGTGGTGCTCAAAGGTGATATCCCCATTGGCATTAGTCGTTTTGGTGTAGAAGCCTGGACAGAGCCTCATCTTTTTAATATGGAATCTCAAATTGGGGCTCCCCCCGATGACTTCTCGGAAAAAGGTCAAAATTGGGGTTTTCCAGCTTATAACTGGGAGCAAATGGCTGCTGAAGATTACCACTGGTGGAAACGGCGTTTCCTCAAAATGGCCGATTACTTTGACGCGTATCGCATCGATCACATACTGGGATTTTTCCGCATCTGGGAAATTCCAACCAGTTCTGTCGAAGGTTTGCTCGGACATTTCCAGCCCGCCCTGCCCTACTACCTTCCCGAAATTCAGAATATGGGTTTTCGTTTTGATAAATCGATGACGGAACCCTTTATTACGGATCACGTTATAGGTACCATCTTCAACGAAAAAGCAGCTGAAATCAAGTCAATGTATTTGGATAAGGCCAAAAACGGACGCTATAAACTCAAAGAAGCATTCAGTAATCAGCTGAAAATACAACATCAGTTCGAAAAGGCTAATACTGAAGCTGAAAAAGCCATCCAATACGGACTGTATCAATTGTGCAACGACGTTTTGTTTGTTAAAGATTCGTTGCAACCCGAGTTATTGCATCCACGAATTTCCGGCTATAAAACTTTTAGCTTTGAAGCCTTGGACGATCATCAGAAATCCAGTTTTTACAACATTCATAACCAGTTCTTTTTCAAACGAAATGTGGAATTCTGGAAACAGAAAGCACTTGAAAAACTTCCGCACATCCTCCATGCCACCCGAATGCTGGTTTGCGGAGAAGACCTTGGCATGATTCCGTCCTGTGTACCAGATGTGATGCATCAGTTAAATATTCTGAGCCTCGAGATACAGCGTATGCCAAAAGATACGGGTGTTAATTTTGGAAATCTGAATGACGTTCCTTACTTGTCGGTTTGCACCACATCCACCCACGATATGAATCCCATTCGGGCATGGTGGCAGGAGAACCGTGACAAAACCCAACAATATTACCAGGAAATTCTTTGGAAACAAGGAGCAGCACCACTCGACTGTACACCAGAAATCTCAACCATCATCGTACAAAACCACCTCCATTCACAAGCAATGTGGGTCATTCTGCCCTGGCAGGACTGGATGGCTATCGATGGAAAATTAAGAAGAGCTAACCCGGACGAAGAGCGCATAAACCTTCCCTCCAACCCAAAACATTATTGGAGATATCGAATGCACCTGACCCTTGAACAGCTTTTGGAAGCAAAAGAGCTCAATGAGCGGATTCGAACTTTAAACAAAAATTCAGGAAGATAGTAAGGCTTAAAGTTCCAAGATAAGCGTTTCCCTTGGTGAAAGTTTCAGGACTTTATCCAGGGGAATTGTTTTTCCAGTCAGAACGTCTTTACCAGAAGTGACTCCACTCAATATTTCAGCGTAGCGATCCAGAGAAATAGTATTTTCATGACTGACGCCGTTCATAATAACCAGTACTTTCTTACCCTCATAAGCACGCATATAAACATAAGCACCGTTGCGGGTTACAAAATGTTTCAGGTTTCCTTTGGTGATCACCTCATTGCCGTTTCTCCAATGGAGCAACGTCTTTAAATAATCGTGGGCTTCATTCTGCAAGGCCGTTCTGCCCTCCGGGGTAAAAGCAGTGACAGCGTCACCGGGCCATCCACCCGGAAAATCTTTACGAACATTCCCATCTGTAATCTTTTTATCCCCATTCATTAGAATTTCAGCTCCGTAATAGATTTGAGGAATGCCTCTGGTCGTCAAAAGAAAGGCATATGCCTGTTTAAAAACCGCTAAATCAGTCGGCATTTCCAGCAAAAACCGATCCGTATCGTGGTTTTCCAGAAAGACCAGCACATTGTTGATATCAGGGTACATAAAATCAAAACCCAGCAACTCATAAATACGCGTCAAGCCGTTCACCCAATCGGTTTCCAAATGAAAAGCATTGTGCGATTCAAGCATCAGGGTAAAATCCATGACTGTCTTTAGATGAGAGTTGTCTTTGGCATTTAATGTACTTTTGGCTTGCCAATAAGCGACACCTGGCAAATAGTTGTACCAGGCTTCTCCAACTATATTGAAATTGGGGTATTCGTAAAAAACTTCCTTACACCACTGGGACATCATGGTTTCATCGGCGTATGGGTGTGTATCCTGACGAATGCCATCAATGTTGGCATATTCCACCCACCAGATGCTATTTTGTATCAAATAAGTGGCCAGATGTGGGTTGCGTTGGTTCAGATCGGGCATCGATTCCACAAACCATCCATCAAACATTTGTTTTTTATCGTAGTCCGAAGCATAAGGATCGAACGAAACATTCTTGGCATGGCTGGTAGGCACATATTTACCGCCAAAATTAAACCAGTCGCTGAAGGGTTTGTCTTTCATCCAAAGATGTTCACTTCCGCAATGATTGAAGATTATATCCATCACCACTTTGAGCCCTTTCTGATGAGCGGCATTTACCAGATTCAGGTATTCCTGATTTGTTCCAAAACGTCGGTCTATCTGATAATAGTCTGTTGTGGCATAGCCGTGATACGAACCGCCTGGCATGTCGTTTTCCAGCACCGGATTTAACCAAATAGCTGTTACCCCCAAATCGGTGATGTAATCCAGATTTTTCTCGATTCCGGCCAAATCACCACCGTGACGAACATTGGGATTGTTGCGGTCTACATGGACGGTGCAAAAATTCATTTTCAGGTTGTCATTTCCCGGATGACCATTGGCAAAACGATCCGGCATCAGCAAATACAACACATCCGACGATGAAAATCCTTTGCGGGATTCCGGAGTTTGAGTTCGGACCTTAAGTTCGTATTGAACCGTTTTCTTTTTACTTCCCTCGGTGAAAAGCATCTTAATCATACCGGGCTGAGCATGCTCAATATCCAGATAGACAAAAAGATAATTGGGGCTTTCTGCCTTGACCACCTTTTGGACTGTCACACCGGGGCTTGATACGGTCACTTCAGACTGACCAATATTTTCTCCATAGACCATAATCTGTAATTCCGGGTTTTTCATTCCTGCCCACCAAAAAGCAGGCTCAATCTTTGAAATGTTTACAGCGGCAGTAAGACCTGTTATGCAGATCAGCAAAGTGATAAGTAGAATACGTTTCATTTTGTTCAATATTAGAAATTCAATTTTTATCAAAAAGGTTAAGGTTTTCCAAAAATCAATGGATACCTTCTGTCCAGTACTATTTTAGTGCCCTCGGCGCCGAAAATCCGCAGGCAGGATTCCTTCATTTGTCTGGTTTCCTTTGGCATCTGTACAGAAACACTATTTTTACCAAATGTAATGAAACTGGAAGGTAAAATCACATTCTGCCACATAACATAAAACTCAGAAGGACGTGTTTGGTACTCAAACATCAAACGTTTATTCAGCATTCCCTTGAGCATCAAAAAGGTGCTATCCTCCATAAGCCCTCGGGTAGAATCGGCAAAGTATGTCATCACGGAAACCCATTTTCCACCTTTAAAAATGGAAATGGGATAAAAACATCGGGTAGAATCATGAATTTCCACCAGAAACGAATTCCGATCATTTTCTATGGGTTGAATTCGAAGACCATTACCAGATAAAGAGTCGACAGCAGTTAAAGTCGGAAAATAACGGTCAAGAAAAATCGTATCGACTTTGGACTCTACCTGTAAAAAGATTGCAGGTTTCAGATTGGCCTCAGTCAAAATATCCCTCAATGGCTTTTTGATGTTGCAGGAGCTGCAAATCAGCAAACAAAAACCGGCAAGGAAAAGCAACGTTTTCTTACTATTCAATTTCATTTTTTGACAACCTTGATGAGATTGATCGTTTTTTCAGTTTTTATTCGGACAAAATAGATACCAGTAGACAAGGAAGACAAATCCATCGTTTGTGAGAAATTATTTTGCAATAGAATTTGTCCATCCAGGGCCAGTAAAGTCAACGACTTAACAGGCTCGGCAGAATTTACCGACAACTCATTTTCTACAGGATTTGGATAGATAAACGGAACGCTTTTGTTTTTAGAAACTTCTTTAATCGATGAATATAGTGTAATCTTTGAATCGGAATACAGATGATATTCACCCGGTTGCAACGTAACGGAATAGCTTAACGACGTCACATCAATGCTGGAATCATCCAAAATACTGTACCATTTTCCAGTCTTTGGAAGTGTGAGTGTGACTGCACCTGCTGTCAAACCAAAATTTCCGATAGCAAAGGCATTCAGATCCGTACTTTTCCAAACAATGTATTTTTGGACACCCGATAATGAATTTTCCAAAGTGCCACTTGTAAAAACTTCATTTTCTTTCTTCAAATTAATCAGATCGGAGTACACCTTGTACAATGCCATCCGATTGGCATTTTCAGTATAATCCCAGCGTACCGGTTTTTCCGCCAAACGGCAGTCGTTGGATATAGTCACTCCATCGCTACAGGTATTGATGGAATAATCGTAACCCAATTCTCCAAATTGCCAGATCATTTTAGGGCCAGGCAGTGGTAAAAAGAAACATGCAGACAATGCGGCACGTTGCAAGGCGGTAGCAGGGTCTTTCACATTGTAAGTCCCATTGCTTAAACCGTTGGTTTTGGCTTCATACAGGAGTCGTTCTTCATCGTGGCTTTCCATGTAAGTCACCAGATTGGGTTTTGTCCAGGTCCGGTTCAGGTAAATACCCCAGGAAAGTTCAGATGCACTGTTCGCCGTATTTCCCTTAATGGCATTGCAGGAATTGTAATTGATGTTTCCCCACAACATGATATTGGCATCCGAAAGCTCTTTTTCTTCCGAATTTTCAGCCAGATGTTCGAAAATAACGATGGCTGAGGTTTTTCTTTTTCTAATTTCAGTACTCATGCGTTTGAGAAGGGTTATGCGCGATGCATCGTAAGCATAACCATCTCCGGCTTTGTTGGTAATGCCTTTGGTGAAATCGTAACGAAAACCGTCCACTTTGTATTCATTCATCCAGTAGCTGTTAATGCTATCGACCAATTGTTGAGTCTGGAGGCTTTCATGGTTGAAGTCATTGCCCCAGCTGTACGAAGTGTTGGGCGAGGCGACATTGTACCAGGGATTGTTTGCTGCAGGTCTGTTGTTTGCTGAGTCCCAGTACAATTGGGCAAACGGTGACTGATTGTAGGAATGATTCAGCACAAGGTCCATAAAAACTGCTATTCCGCGTCTGTGGCATTCATCCACAAAAGCTTTGAAGTCGTTTTTGGTACCGTAATATTTATCCACGGCAAAATAAAAAGAAGGGTTGTAGCCCCAGCTGTTGTTGCCTTCAAACTCATTGACGGGCATCAGTTCAATGGCATTGACTCCAAGTGTCTGCAGGTAGTTCAGCTTTTCTAAAGCGGAATTAAAACTATGACCTGAAGTAAAATCACGAATCAACAACTCATAAATCACCAATTTTTCTTTGGCCGGACTGTTGAAATTTTCAACCTGCCAGTTGTAGGCTGTTTGACCGGTCTGAACAATAGAAACGATGCCTGTCGTTTTTCCGGTGGGATAGGTCATTAAATTCGGATAGACTGTAGCAGAAATGTAAGGATCGTTGAAGGGATCCAATATTTTATCGGCATACGGATCTGCTATTTTAAACATTCCATTAACCAGGTATTGAAAGGCATATTCTTTGCCTTTTTCCAGATTGGAAAGCGTTATCCACCAGTAATCTCCGTCTTTTTTCAGCATGTAAGCACTGGACTCCTGCCAGTTATTAAAATCACCTATCAAAAAAACGTTTGTTTTACCGGGAGCATAAAGGACAAAAGTCGCCGTGTTGTCATTGATAATATTAATGCCATTGCGCGCTCCGGAAGGCCTGGCTTCGACAGTTGGTTGATCATAAACAGTTATAGTCACCGAGTCTTTAGTAGACCCTAAGGTAGAAGAGGTAGCCTCGACCGCAAAAACATATTTACCGGCTGAGGAAAAGGTATAGGTTGTATTCATTGCCCTTTTTAAGGTGCCTGTTTTAACCACCGAGTGATTGACCAACAAACTCATGGTGGAGCAAAGTTGACTCGGATTTGTAATGGCTTCCAGTTTCAGACTGGTATTGGTATTAATAACGGTATCCTGAGTAGGATACAAATCAAAAAATAATCCATTGTCTACAACGGTTAGAAACAAATCATTGGTATGCCCTTTCACTCCGTTTTCATCTCTGACTACTAAAGCAATCTTGTTTATTTGCTCGCTGGCAGGAACCCCGTAAAAGGCTCTTGGTCCGGAAGGCATGGTCAATGTCCAAATATTGGTACCTGCAGGTGTCATCCGACACTTGACATTATTATCCAACCATTCACTTTGTACAACGTACGCCCAGGTACTTCCGCTTTTACTGGTCAGAACACCGGTGTACATATATACATCTTTTGTTGTATTGTACAAACCGGATGCTGCATTAGCCGTAAAGGTGATTGTTACGGATTGATTGGCATTGATCGTAGTCGGGTTAGTTGATATCTGTGCCTTTAAAAAGGGTACAAAACTCAACAACAAAATAAAAATGGATAATCGTTTCATTCTTTAAAATTTTTAAAAGAAATTAGAAAAAGAAGGGAGATAAAAAAACATCTCCCTTCTTTTCATTACTATTTTTTATAGAAAACATAGTGACCGGTTAGGTCGTTGAATTTTATAAAATAGGTTCCATCCTGATCGACAGGAATATTACCTGCACTTGAAGCGGGATCCCCAACGCCATATGGGTATTCTGTTCCTCCCCATTTACTATCCCAGGCAGCATCAACACGGAATTTAACCCCACCTGCGGTTAATGCAACATCATCAGCTACCCAAATATGTGGATCGTAATCCGTTTTGGTTAGCACTACATCGCCACTCCAACTGTTAAAGTCTCCAATCAGCCCAATGCTGGTATAAGAAGGAGCTGCTGAAACATTGTACGGTGCATAGGTGAGCGTACCATTGGCAGTATTAAAGGTCATGGTTTGATAACCAGCCGTTGCAGTCAGGTTCCCACCATTATCCATCTGAACAATTTTACCGGTCCCATCGTATCCCCAGGCAGTATTCCAGGCACCCAATGTCACAAGCAACTTGTAACCGTCAGCCTTAAAATTGGTCGTATACGTAAAGACCGTATTGCTGGTTTCACTGTTATCTTTAAACATCAGATAGGAATAATTTAAGGCATCCCATGCTTTGTTTCCAAGAATAGCACCGACAATGTACAACGGTTTAATTTCCTTAAATGTGAAATAAGGGGTAACTGTCAGCGACAGTGCTTTGGAGTAAAGTGTATCCAAGCCTGCAATAACTTCCGTATTCTCATTAATTGGTTTGGCAACCAGCCTCATTTCAATATCGGTAGCTTCTGCTTTTTTAACACCCAAATTGGCCATGGCAGTATTCATTTCAGAAACACCAATTCTAAATGGACTGTCATTGGTGGTAACAATCGTCGTTGGTGCAGCAAAAGATGTACCTGCCAATGCTATTTGAACCTTGTATTCAGCAGGTGTAGCGTTTTCACCCCATTTTGCTTTTGAATAGGTATACACTTCAAAAGTATTGCTAGCAGCCTCGGCAGTTAAAACATAGGCTTTACCTGCTTCCGGATCTGTTATTTGGGGAGATGTCGTAAGTCCTATCTTTGGAGCAACATCAAGATCCGAGCAGGAATTGAATGTAAGTATGCCCAGAAGAATCAAGATGCAGGTGTTTATTTTTCTTATATTTTTCATACGTTTATAGTTTATAATTAAAAATATATTTTAATCATCTGAAAATCAATAACCATCGTTTTGAGTCAACTTTGGATTGGCAGACAACTCTGTTGAAGGAATTGGGAAAATCAGATATTTTGGATTTAAGTCTTTCCCTGCCAGAATTCCACCTTTATAAGGCCAATTATAACCTGAAAGATATTTTCCAAAACGAATCAAGTCGGTACGACGGTGTCCTTCCCAATACAATTCGCGGGCTCTTTCATCCAAAATCTTATCCAACGTAATTTCGGCCAATGAAAGTTCATCCACTCCGGCGCGAGTTCTTACTTTGTTGAAGTATTTCGTGATATCGGAAGATGAGGTATTTCCACTTCTGATCAAAGCTTCCGGATACATCAAATAGGCATCAGCCAGTCTGAATAAAGGAAAGTCACAGTTGGCAAATCCAGGAGCACTGACTGTACTGGTATACGTTGTTGCGTTTGCATCCAGGTTGGTAAATTTAACCACAGAATAACCATCCTTGAAAATTTTCCAATCTTCCACATTTTCCTTTCTGTTGGTTTCCCAGAACATATAACGGTTGTCGTAGCTTTTATCAAACAAGGTCGTCAAATTTTGTGTCGTTCTGTTTCCAGCCCAACTGGCGTTTAAGCCAAAATTGGTAGCAGGAGCCATATCATCACCCAAAAATGAAGCAGCCATAATATACGTGGTACCTCCAAAGCAGGTTGCATTGGCTGCATCAAAAGGCAAACCGAAAATGATTTCCTGGGAATACTTGTCGTTTTGACCACAGAATAAATTGGCATAATTACTAACCAATTCGGATGGATAAGCATCAATGACTTTTTTGCTATAAATAGCAGCATCTGCAAAGCGGTTTGTTTTTGCATACACTTCTGCATTCAGATAAATCTTAGCCAGAAGCATGCGTACAGAGGCCAGAGACATTCTGCTGTAATCGGTAGCAGGAAGTATACCATTGGTTTCAATAGCCAACAATTGTGTTTCAATCCAGTTGAAAAGATCCGCTCTTTTAATTTGAACTGGATAAATACCTGCACCAATACCATCATCTTCCGTGATAAAAGGAGGATTTCCGTAAATATCCATCAGATAATAATAGTTCAATGCACGAATGGCTTTCACTTCATCCCTGTATTTTGCTACTTCTGTCCACATGCCGCCAAAGCCTCTGCTGTCCAGTTTTGCCTGAGTTGATTCACGCAAATACTCGTTGGCAAAAGCAATATTCAGCATCACACGCTGGAAGAAAAGATACAAATAGGTATTGCTGGAGCCGTACGTATTGAATTGAATGGGGTTCAAACCACCATCACCCCAACTATTTTTGGCTTCATCCGTTGTTAGTTCCTGAAAATTCCAAAGTCCACGTGTAAAAGTCGTGTTTCCCTGATCTCCATTATTGATATCGCCCTTTTGATCAGGTCCCTGATTTCCGGAAAGAGTCAGTCCGGCATACACTTTTGCCAAAGAACTGATGTACGTTGCAGAATCTTTCCATGCCACTTCACTGGCAAGAATATCCTTATCCAAAGGGATGGTGTTCAAATCATCGGTACACGAAGAAAGAAGCATCATGCCCGCAATAGAAACGGATAGGGCCGTTATATTTAAAAAGTCTTTTATTTTTGTCTTCATGTCCGTTAAAAATTAATATTAATACCACAAATAATGGATAATGGGCGAGGATAAAGATTATTATCGATGCCATCCTGAATTTCAGGGTCAAGTCCTTTATAAGGAGTAATACAGAATACATTTTGTGCAGTCCCATATACCCTGGCAGATAATCCAAGGTTGAATGCATTTTCAAAGGTATAACCTAATGTTACGTTATCCAGCTTCAGGAAAGAGGCATCTTGTACGTAATAATCCGACAGCAAACGCTTTTCGCTAAAGTTGGTGACAAAGGCAGATTTAGATCTATTTGAAGGAAAACTGTTACCATAGATTGCTGATCCAGATATACTTGCATTTGTAGCAGCCACATTGTTGTAAACATAATTACCCAAACTTACACGACCATTAAATCCAAAATCCCAATTTTTCAACGTCCATTTTGAGGCAAAGCCCATCAAAACATCAGCAGCAGGTTTTTTATAATGTAGTAAATCTTTTTCATCAATGACACCATCGTTGTTTTGATCCACATACAAACCTTCAATTGGTTTTCCTGCAGCGTTGTACACTTGTTCGTACAGATAGTAGGCAAAAGGAGCATAACCGGTACTGTGTATCTGAGAATAACTTCCGCCATCTCCGCCAACCCATCCAACTGGTTTGCCGGCAGATGCGTCGTTCGATTCATTCAGCTTGGTTATTTTCGTAGTGTTGTAGGCAACATTGTAACCCAACGTCCAATTGAAATCTTTGGTTGAAATTACTTTTGCATTGATGGAAAATTCAAGACCCTTATTTTCCAGATTACCAACATTGGAAACAACTGTTTCTGCAAAATTAGCTCCGGCAGGAACTTTTGTTTCAGCATTGATCAAGTCTTTTGTCATACGCTTATAACCATCAATGGATCCAGTGATTCTGTTGTTGAAAAAGCCATAATCCAAACCGATGTTATACGTGGAAGTTTCCTCCCATTTCAAACCAGGGTTGTAAGCACTTGGACGAAGTACTGAGGTCCAGATGGGAGCACCATTTTTATATCCCATCAGGTAATAAGCCTGATTGCCACCTTGTTCGTACAAAGACATGTAAGGATAATCACCCTGATTGATGTTTTGCTGACCGGTAATACCATAACCAACTCTCAATTTTAGATTACTGAGTGAAGTAAAATCCTGCATAAAGGATTCTTCATTTATTTTCCATGCCAAAGCTGTGGAAGGGAATAAACCCCATCTGTTAGTTGGTGAGAAACGGGAAGACGCATCATCTCTAAGTGTAAAAGTCACTAAATAGCGATTCTTCAAACTATAGTTTAAACGGCCGAAGAAAGAAAGCAGATAGTATTCACTTTCATCACTTTTTGAAGAGGTATAGTCTGGATAAGGTGCACCGGTAGCATCAAATTTTGTCGTTGCTGTTTCATCGGTTTTAAACCAGAAATGTTGCCAGGAATAGCCACCCATCAGATCAAACTTGTTATCCTCGTTAAAATCTTTTTTATACTGAGCATAAAATTCAAGGACCGTATTTTTCCTGTCTGTATTCCAATGTTTTTTATAGCCACCATCCGCATAGTTCATAGGTGCATTCGGATCCGTGATTACATCTCCGTCGGCATTGGAATAATCAATACCCGTATTCAAACTAAGCTTCAATTCGGGAATCCAATGTACTTTATAATCAAACTGAGCATTTCCTACAACTGTTTTTGTATTTGACAGGTCACTCTTCATTTCCAGCAAAGCAACAGGATTTTTCGTTGCAACTGTATTTGGTAAACCATCTCCCGTTTCCCAGGTGTAATAGCCTCCGAATTTACTACCGTTTTTTACAGATTGTGTGGGATCAAAAGCAATGGCTGCCCCAATAGCACCGGTATCTGCCCGTTTTGTTTTACTGTAACTAGCCTTACCGTTTAAAGCGACATTTAAATGATTGTCCAACAACGTAGGTGTAAGCGAGAAACTTCCTGTATAACGTGTAAAATTAGACGTTTTGAGCGTTCCATCCTGATTGGTATAACCTAATGAGGCACGGTAAGGTAAAAGTTTACCGGCTGTTCCGTAAACACTTACGTTGTGGTCTGTTCCAATACTGGTTTGGAAAATTTCCTTTTGCCAATCGGTATTGGCTGTACCCAATTTGCCCGTAATATCGGTATAAGTTGTACTGGTATGATCAAAAGTTTTATCAATCAAATCACGAAATTCTGTGGCATTTAAAACTTCAATACCTTTTTTATTCGTGCTGACAGTCATATTTCCATTGTAGTTGACTTTAACCTTTTCTCCGGCAATACCTTTTTTTGTTGTAATAATAATTACACCGTTGGAAGCTCTCGAACCATAAATAGCGGTAGCAGAAGCATCCATCAAAACAGTAAAGGTTTCAATATCACTTGGATTCAACAAACTTAAAGGATTACTCAAACCACCTGCAGTTTCAGAATTCATAGGAATTCCGTCTATGATATACAATGGATCATTGCTTGCAGAAAGAGAGGATCCGCCACGGATACGAATGGTTGCTTTACCTCCGGGTTCGCCGCCTGAATTGATGACAGAAAGACCGGCTATCTTACCCGAAAGCATATCTGTCGGGGTAGTAGTCAAACCTTTATTCATTTCTTCAGCTTTAATGGCTACAACCGATCCGGTAGCATCGCCTTTCCGAACCTGACCATAACCGATGGCTACGATTTCTCCCAAAGCAATGGCCGATTCTTTAAGGATTATTTTTTTGGAAACATTTATCTGAGAAGCCGGCATTTCCAGTTTCTCATAGCCAATCATACTAATCTGTAAAATGGCTTCAGGTGAATTAACACTGATTGAAAAGTTTCCATCAAAGTCTGTTATGGTCGTGTTGACTGTACCTTTTTCCATAACATTGGCATTGATCACCGGGACATTTTGTTCATCAAGAACGGTCCCTCGAATGGTAGTTTTAGTCTGTGCCATGGTATTCCAACCCAAGCAAAACAGAAAAAATACCGTAAGCAAAAATCTGATTTTTCTCATCTTTTTGTAATGTATTAGATTAATAATTGTGTTTAACATATATGATTAATAGTGAATTTAATAAATTAGTCTTTGTCATTTACAAAAACCACAGAAATTGCTGCAAGCAATAAACATATTCCAGCCATCAGAATGGCATAGATCGAATCAGACTTGAAAAAATATTTTAAAATCGCCCCGTTGGCCAAACTTCCGACCACCTGAGGAATGGTTATGAAAAAATTAAAGATTCCCATGTAAACCCCCATTTTCGCAGCTGGAATAGCACCGGCAAGAATCGCATATGGCATTGCCAGAATACTGGCCCATGCAATACCCACCCCGGCCATAGAAAGAATCAGCCATAATGGATTTGTAATAAAAAAGATGGATATAAGCCCCATTGCTCCGAATACTAAAGAAATAGAATGGGTAATTTTACGATTTGTCTTAGCTGCAATGCCAGGTAAAACCAAGGCAAAAAGCATGGCGACAAAATTGTAAACCCCGAAAAGAACCCCTACCCAATCTCCGGCTGTCTGATATTCAACCGTTTTAGGATCTGTTGTACCATACACATGATCAGCTACAGCGGGAGTCATATAGACCCACATAGCAAACAAAGCAAACCAGGAAAAAAACTGTACAATACCCAACTCTTTCATCGTTTTTGGCATATTTGCTATATCCTTGAATATAACAGATAAACCCTTATTTTGTTCCTTTAGTTCTGCAGCTTGCGCCTGAGCATCCTGAAAACTGCGGTGAACTTCCGGTGGATTTTCTTTGGTGCGTATAATAGTCCAGACTACAGCACCAATCAACATAAAAGCACCTATGTAAAAGGAAAGCAAAACATTCATTGGAATCTTTCCGGCAACCGTATCGTTACCAATATCAAACCATTCGGAAAAAACGTAAGGCATCCAGGAGCCAACCACAGCACCTACACCTATCATGAAGGTCTGAATCGAAAAGCCAAGGGTACGTTGTTTGTTGGGCAGCAAATCAGCAACCAAAGCCCGCATAGGTTCCATGGCCACATTAAACGAGGCATTCAGAATTGTCAGCATACCTGCTCCGATAAAAAGCGGAGCAATTAAAACAGACAACACGCCTGAATTTGGCAACAGAATCAAAGCAATAGCTGCTAAAAGTGCCCCAACCAAAAAATACGGTTTTCTGCGACCCATTCTGCCCCAGGTATGATCCGAATAGTGTCCGATAACCGGCTGAATAATCATGCCTGTCAAAGGAGCCACAATCCAAAACCAGGAAAGCGAATCGACATCGGCTCCAAAGGTTTGAAGGATCCTGCTCGCATTGGCATTTTGTAATGCAAACCCAGCCTGGACTCCAAGAAATCCAAAACTCAAGTTCCAGATTTGCCAGAAAGAAAGACTGGGTTTCGTTTTCATAGTCATCGTTTTAAATAAAAAAATAAATATTCGTTTTAAGATCAGAAACGGTGTTAACCCAATTTCTCTTTTTTACCAAAAAAATTAAAACCTAAAAAACCTAAACCTTTTCATTTAAATGCAACGATCGATGAAACCGGTGCAACTACCATCTTTTTACCTTTATACTTTACTAAACCTTTTGTATCAATTTTACCATCCGCCACAACAGAAGTCCAAATTCCATCAGGAATCGTTACTTCCACCTTCTTATTATTTCCATTGTGAATCACCAGTATATCTTCCCAAACATCCCCATTGGCATGTCCGTTTAAAACAAAGGCCACCACACAGGTATCGTTGGTATCTAAGAATTTCAAATGTTGCTGCATTTCTGCTGCTTTATCCATTCTAAAAGCTGGATGATCTTTTCGCAAACGGATCAACTCGCTGTAATACGTGTATAAATCTGCTTGTACAGACTTATTCTCCCAATCCAATTGATTGATGGAATCAGGAGACTGGTAAGTATTACTGATTCCTTTTTTAGTGCGAAACAGCTCTTCTCCAGAAAGCATAAATGGCACACCCTGTGAAGTGAAAACAATAGTTTGAGCCAGCTTATTCTGTCTTTGAACATCTTGTTCTGTAGCATTTGGTGACGCCGCTTTCAACTTGTCGTTCAGGCACATATCGTCGTGACAAGACACATAATTAATCACCTCATCCGGATTGTTCGCATACGGTGCTTTGGAATAATTCACTTTTGAATAATTTATCTGAGGATGAAAAGTAGCTCCGGCTATCCCAAACTTTAGGCTTTCCTCCAAACCCGACTGACCACCAACAAAACCGGCAGCTTTGTGGTCACTCCAACTTCCTTTGACAGCATCCCTCAAATCGTCGCTAAACAAAGCAATACGAGGCATCTGAAGACCATTTTTCTTTACAGCACGAAGATCTTCAGACAAAGGGGAACTCCCTGCTGTCCAACCTTCACCATACATAAATAAACTCGGATCAACTTTGTCAAGTTCCTTCCTGATCTGATTCATCGTTTCAATATCGTGAATCCCCATCAGGTCAAACCTAAAACCGTCAATATGGTATTCCTTTACCCAGTATAAAACGGACTCTATCATATACCGACGCATCATGTCCTTTTCGGAAGCCGTTTCATTCATACAACCAGAAGCATTTGAATAGCTGCCATCGGGATTAAACCTATAAAAATAACCGGGAGCCGTCAGTGAAAAATTGGAATCATCCATACTCATGGTATGGTTATACACCACATCAAGAATAACTCGGATACCGCTCTGATGAAGCGCTTGAACCATTTTTTTAAATTCCAGAATACGGGAAACAGGATTGTACGGATTGGTTGAATAGGAACCCTCAGGAACGTTGTAATTTTTTGGGTCGTAGCCCCAATTATATTTATTGTCCTCTAAACGGGTTTCATCAATGGAACCAAAATCATAGGAAGGCAATAAATGGACATGCGTGATACCCAGCTCCTTTAAATGATCAATACCCGTAAGTTGACCATTGCTATTGGTGGTATTATGTTCCGTTAATGCAAGAAATTTACCCTTGTTGTAAATGCCTGAATTGGGAGCTACTGAAAAATCACGGTGGTGCATTTCATAAATGACCATATCCGTAAAGTGTGCAAGTGGTGGACGGGTATCCATTTCCCAATCCTTGGGATTGCTTGAATTCAAATCCAGGATAGCAGCACGATTACCATTCACTCCTACTGCTTTGGCAAAATTACCTGGAGTGTCCTTTAACCACGCACCTTTGTAAAAGATCTGAAAAGTATAGAATTTACCTAGTAGGTCTGAATCAATTTCAGTTTTCCAAAAACCATCCGATTTTTTTAAGAGTGGAACCGTGCGAAAAACTGTTCCACCAGCCCCTTGTAAATAGAGATTGAGTCTTACGTCTTCGGCAGTTGGAGCCCAAAGTGTAAAAATGGATGAAGTTGGAGTGTATGTTAATTCAGAGCTGAATGTAAGATCCTGAGAAGTCTTTGCAGTAACACTCTGTATGGCAACAAAAAATGTTGCAATGACAAAAAGATAAACAAAAAGGTATTTTTGTGCACACGTCTTCATTGGAAGTACTCAGATTATTCGGTTTTTGATAAAACAAATATCATTTTGTTTCGTTCAAAAAGAAATGAAAATCTGACGAAATGAAGAAAAAGGGGGATGAGTTTAGGGCTTATACACCTTCCAGCCAATTCAGAAATTCAGGGACACGAACCCGGCTTATCAATATATCATCAATCAAAGAGGGATTCAGCTTTATTTTTAATCGACTGTTAAAATGCTTGGATACAGACTGAACAGAAAGAATATTGGCCATACACCCGCGAGAAAGTCTGAAGAAATTTTTAGGATCCAGTTGATCCTCCAGATTATCGAGCGATAAATCTGAAATAAAACGTTTACCTGCTCTGTTAACTATAAATGTAGCCTTTTCTTCAGAATAGAAATACGCAATATCTTCTGTATTTAAAATGAGAATCTGATCACTGTGTTTTACTATAAACCTTTTTTTATACTCCTTGACAGAGCTTTTTATGAGCAATTTTTCCAACAGCTCATAATCGGGCCGTTTTTTTTGATTAAGCTGTATCGACTTATCCACCGCATTTATAAACTCCTCATTGTCTATAGGCTTCAACAGATAATCAAGGCTATTCACTTTGAAAGCCTGTATCGCATACGAGTTGTATGCCGTTGTAATGATGACAGGTACTTTTACATTCACTTGCTTGAAAATTTCAAAACATTGCCCGTCTGCCAACTCAACATCCATAAAAATCAAATCAGGTTGATTTTGGTTTAACCACTTGACCGCAGCACCCACCGATTCAAGCTTTGCCAGAATTTCCGAATCCGGGAAATTGGTCATTATTAGTTTTTCAAGTTGTATTTGGGCAGGAATTTCATCCTCGATTATCAGAATTTTCACGGCTCATCTTTATTTTTTGTTTAATATCAGGGGCAATTTAACAATAAATCGGTCTTCAGACCTGGAAATGGCAATTGATTTTTTAAATAAGACTTTGTATTGACCATCAATATTTTTTAATCCTAGCTTACTGGATTCTTCCACACTGATGCGAGGCTGATAGTTATTTTCCACACAAATCCAGGTTTCCCTGACATAGACTTTCAGATACAGAGGTGATTGTTGATTAATCATGTTGTGCTTGGTTGCATTTTCAATCAACAGTTGAATACCACATGGCACAATCAGTGTTTTAAGATACTTGTCTTCAATATCGACTGAAACCTCCAAACCGTCGGTAAATCGTTCTTTCAACAAATCAATATACATCCTGGCAAATTCCAGTTCATCCTCCAAAAAAACAACCGGATCGTTTTCCTTACTGAGCAGGTAACGGTATACACCTGCCAGTTTTTTAATAAAATCGCTGGCTCTTTCTGAATCTGTCTGAACCAGATAATCAAGCACATTCAGGCTATTAAAAAGAAAATGCGGATTGAGTTGACGCTTCAGTTGCTCGTATTTAAACCTGGCCTTATTTCGCTCCGATATTTCTGCATCCAGCGCTTTCTTATGCGACTTCAGATAATACAAAATAACATCGGTTACACCCATGATGACAATATTCAACATGGCAGATATCACCAGAAAAACCTCGAACTGCCTGCTCGTAAACAATTCACTCCAGGTATAAATCTTAAGCTTTGGAATGCAAAAAAGAATAGTACTAATGAGCGAAATAACTGAAAAAGCCAGACAGAAAAGCAAAAGCCTTCGCATTGGATTTTCTCCCCAATTGTACAATTTATTGATGTATCTGATGGAAAAAAACCCGGCAAAAACCATAAACAAAGTTACAGGAAATTCCTGAAAGACATTTTGCAGTAAATCCAGGAAACTATACTGATAATCAGCTTTCAGGTAATTGAATAGCTCCACATAAAAGACTCTGAAAAGCAGAACAAATCCTGCCAGAATCAATACTTCCCGCCATTTATTGTTTGACTTATTGAACAGAATCATACGATGCAGTTTATGTACATACTATTCCTTTCTCTGAGTTCGTCTGACTATTAAAAAGGTGCCCCATCCCAACAATTCAGTAACAAGTACTGTCGTGATGATTTGTGCAACGATAGTCGTTACAGTAAATAGTGACGTGATCCATTCAGCACCCACCGTACCCAGAAAATAGCCTGCAAAACAAGAGATCAAGGCCAAAGCTGCTGTAACATCAAGCGGATAATCATTCAAAAGGGAAAGAATAACAATCATGGCTATCGTCAATATGGTGAGTAAAATACCGGGATCAGATTGCTGACTGCTAATGACAGCGGCCAAAACAGCATGAGCCAAGGCAAATCCATGTATAACCACATGGGCTGTTTTGATAGGACTCGTAAATATTTTCATGGTTAGGTTCTGGTTTTAGTCTTCAGGAAAAATGTATTTTTTAAAGTGTGTCGCCTTAAACGGCATCTCCTCCAATGAAAGTTTCAAGGCATCTGTAAAAGAATGAGAAAACGGTTTTTCTCTCATCGAAAATCGCTGCATCATGGACATCTCCAAAGCTCCATCAGCCATCATTTGTTTGTAAAAAATGTCCATAGCGTCTTTCCAGGAATCCAGAAGAGTTATGAAATCAGACAAATCCAATTCGTTCACAGATTTCATATTCTGTTTGGCCAGCAATTGCAAAACACTCTGCCAGCTCCATTGATCATAACTATTAAAAAGTTTGTTCCATTTAAGCTCTAAAGACATTACCGATTCCATTTTACCTTTTTCAATTGCTGCCAGAAAAACAGTCAACTCCGAATCAGGCACCAATAAACCGGATAAATCCGTCCAGGATTCCGATACTGGATGAGTGGAGAAATTCAACAAGGCATTTAAAATAGCTTCCGATGCTGTTTCGTCAGATTCCAGATGTTCCAACTTTTTAACCAAAGCACTACCCATATAGACTTGCAAAGCATTCTGGTATAATTTACGACCCTTAATAGCCGAGGACTTTCTTATAAAAGCACCGCTAACAGGGTATTCAGAAGCACTAGTATCCGTCAGAAATTCATCAAGCGCTTCCATTCCCAAACGAATTTCATCTAGGGTCTGAGGATTCAGCATTTCAAAACAAATCTTATCCAAAGGCAGTAGTGTCGTTCTTTTATCCCGTTGCGGCCATTTCATCTCGTCCCGCAAAGTCCCAATACTACGCAAAGAAGCCCCGGGTGAAATCCAGGATTTCCCACCATCTTCCAATAAATAAGAAAAAGGAAAATTTCGTGAATCTACATTGCTCGTATGTCGACCTTTTATAAAGGTAAACGCTCCGATTCGCCCAGGCCAAAGGATGTATGCATCACTGCCCGTTTTGCAGCCCCGTTCACAAACACCACTGTGCATAGGACCCAATTTATAGAAATGGTTGCTTTGATTGCTACCAGAACCGAAATTGCAAAAAGAAAACATACCACCTACCAAAAGAGTTGATTTATGCATTGAAACCGTATAAGGCCCGGCAAAGGAAGCACAAGCCTCCCCGTTTTCCATTTGACAATTGGCAAAAAAGAGCGAATCATGCGCTGAAAACCCATGAGACAATTCAGCAGCCTCCCCAATAAAACAACGTTCAATTTGCGCACCATCCTTAATGATTGCTCCCGGAGCCAAAATAAAATGACGGGCAATGACATTGGCACCCACTGATGCAAAAGCCAACAAAGATTCGGCCTTTTCATCCGAAAAAGCAGAAGCACCTGAACAAAGACTGCCATCATCCAGCACAGAGGCACCTTCTATTTCACATCCGTCACCGACCTTGACATTTCGAATAGTCCCGGTATTTCGGATGCAACAAGCTTTACCGATATACCCAACATTCGATTGAACCGACTTTGCATACTGGTGAACCAACTTGTTTAAAGCCTCAGACAATGCAGGGCGATGGGAATACATGGCCATCAGGTATGCTGTATGCGCAGAAAGTCCATCAAACATCGTGACAGGTGTACCTCCAGTTTCATCCAGCACACACACGACCGTACCGTTTCCAAAACGACTTTCACCCTCTGTGTAAATGCAATCAACGTTTTCAATGATACTGCCTTCACCAATAGAATAATTAGCAATATAACGATTTACCCGACTGATATATACATCGTCTGAAATTCGGCAATTATGAATACGGGCATGATAAATACCACTTTCAACCGAAACTCCCCCGGACAGACAAAGGCTTTTCCCGAAACGTCCTAAATAAACGTCTCCGGAAAAACTTGTTTCAAATATATTATTTGTTGAAAAATCCAAGCTTACTTTCAACTGAGACCAAAGATCAGCTGTACAATTTTGTGCTTGTAACTGAAGGATTTCCTCCGATGTCAGATTTCTCCAATCTTCCATAATAACCTGCATTAGTTTGTTCACTCAGGAAGATATATCCTAAGTGTTTAGATTTCCTCGGATTCGTCGTATTTCTGAAATAAAAAATCATTGTAGGGGAAGCGGGCTATGTGTATTGCCTTAACCCGATCATAAACCAATTCTTTCAAAGCCTCCATGTTCGAAAGATTTTTGGCGGATATAAAAATGCAGTCCTTACTCATTTTGGACATCCAGCTTTGCTGCAATTCCTCCAACGTCGTATTTACCATAGTTTTAGGCGTCAGGTCATCTTCATCCTTAACGACACAATGGAAAGCATCAATCTTATTAAAAACAAGAATAATTGGTTTATCCAGAGCTTCCAGATCAGCCAGAGTCCGATTAACGACCTCAATTTGTTCTTCAAATCCACTGTGAGAAATATCTACAATATGCAGCAATAAATCGGCTTCACGCACTTCATCCAGCGTCGACTTGAAAGACTGAACCAGATCGGTAGGTAATTTTCGTATAAAGCCTACCGTGTCAGTCAGCAAAAAAGGCAGGTTGTCAATAATAACCTTGCGAACAGTCGTATCAAGCGTTGCAAACAATTTATTCTCGGCAAAAACCTCGGACTTGCTCAACACGTTCATCAGCGTTGATTTTCCAACATTGGTGTAACCAACTAAGGCTACACGTACCATTTTCCCGCGATTTTTACGTTGGGTTGCCTTTTGCTTATCAATATGTATCAGTTCTTCTTTAAGCCTGGAAATCCGGTCCAAAATAATACGGCGGTCGGTTTCAATCTGAGATTCACCGGGTCCGCGCATACCGATACCACCGCGTTGACGTTCCAGGTGAGTCCACAAACCAGTGAGTCGTGGCAACATATATTTGTATTGAGCCAGTTCCACTTGCGTTTTGGCATGAGCAGACTGTGCACGTTTAGCAAAAATATCCAGAATCAGATTGGTACGATCCAGAATCTTCACTTGGAGCTCAGCTTCAATGTTGCGAACCTGTTTTGGGGAAAGTTCATCATCAAAAATGGCCATACCAATTTCATTCTCTTCAATGTAGGCTTTAATTTCTGCCAACTTACCAGTTCCCACAAAAGTTTTGGGATTTGGGAAATCCAAACGCTGAACAAATGATTTAACCGGTTCAGCACCTGCCGTTTCAGCAAGAAACGACAACTCTTCCAGGTATTCATTTACTTTATTTTCAGGTTGAGAAGGAGTAATTAGCCCGATCAGAACGGTTTTTTCAGTTTCCGCTTCTTGTTTTAATTGTTCAAACATGCATAGTTGGTTTGGTTGCAAATATAAGCTAAAGAAATCAGATAACTTATAGGCTATCACGATAAAAATTAGGTAGTGACGTAAGTCTGGAAAGGGAATCGTTGATAAAAAAGGTGTTGCAAACCACTTAATTTTTATCTTTCTTTGTATAAATTACAGGGTAGGTTATTTTTCAATTTTTCTCTTTTGCAAACACTTAATAGGTAAAGGTATGGAAGGTCCGTTATTTTGGATAGGTTTTTTTGTTTTTGTGATAATTATGTTGGCACTCGATCTTTTTGTTTTTCATAAAAAGAATGAGATTATTAAAGTAAAAACCGCTCTTTGGTGGAGTTTATTCTGGATTATGCTGGCGGTGGCTTTTAATGTAATGGTTTATTTTACGTTGGGGCAGCAAAAAGCGTTAGAGTTTTTCACCGGTTATCTCATTGAAGAATCTTTAAGCATCGACAATCTGTTTGTCTTTATCATGATTTTCGGATTCTTCAAAATCGAACCGAAATTTCAGCACAGCGTTTTGTTTTGGGGTATTATTGGAGCCATTATATTTAGAGCAATATTCATTTTTGCCGGAGTAGCTTTAATTGCAAAGTTTGCCTGGATCATGTATATCTTTGGCGCATTTCTTCTTTATACTGGTCTAAAAATGTTGCTTGATAGCAAAGATTCCTCGGAGTTTAACCCCAATGAAAATATTGTCATCAAAGTTTTTAGAAAGTTCTTTCCAGTAACTGATGACATGTCCGTTCCTCACTTTTTTGTAAAAAAGGATGGCAAAGTACACGCGACCACTTTTTTTATAGCCCTGCTTTTTATAGAGGCTTCAGATCTTATTTTTGCAGTAGATTCTATCCCGGCAGTGTTGTCTGTTTCTACGGATGTCTTTATCGTCTATACGTCCAACATTTTTGCAATACTTGGTCTTCGTTCCCTGTATTTTGCGTTGAGTGGCATCATGCCTTACTTCCACTATCTGAAGTATGCACTTGCCGGAATCTTAACTTTTATCGGCGCGAAAATGTGTATCAATGAATTTTCAAATGATTCAGGATACAGTTTCCACATTTCCAATATGGCATCTCTAGGTGTAATTGTTACATTCCTGGCTGTGTCCATAGTGGCTTCGTTGATACTGAAGAAGGAGAAGGAAGAGGTGAAGTTGGAAGAGGAGTTGAAGGAGGACGATTGATAATAAAAATATCTTCTTTTTAGTTGCAGCAAAACTCAATTATTTTTTGTACATCCTCTATTTCATTCCAACCAAGTTTATTGGCTTTGATGTATTTCTTTAGTGAATCTTCTTTTTCTGGATAAAGCTTGATTACCAGAGAAAATTTATTGACTGGACAGAGTTTATTCTCCTTATAAAGATAAAAATCTTTTGAACGGATTATTTTATATTCCGAAGGGATGGTCAATTCATAAAGATTGTTCTTGCCAGCCAAAGAGGTCCAGCTGGTTGAAGCCGAGGTATTGCTTTCACTGCCGTAAGCCGAGGGCGCACTGGGAGGGATAACCTTGAATTTATACGAGACATATAAACCACTTGGACAAGAGCCTATTTTTTGGTAAAATTTGCCATCAATTGGTTCAAACATATTTTCTCCAATTTTAATCCGCTGGACTAAATTCAGATTGTCCAACGCCATCAATTTACCCTGCTGTTCAAAAACAACCTCTTCCGTTCCGGCATTGTAATTCATACGCCTTACTGTAGAATCGCCATCACTCAAATAAACAGTTCCTTTCTGGAATGCATCAAACACATAGAGAGAGTTCTCGGAGGCATCCTTTGCTGAAACCAGGAACGTTGTCAAAACAAAACAAAAAGAAATTAAAATAACTTTCATTTAAACAAATGTATTAGGCGAGTTCTAAGATCAAGAAGTTCTATCTAACTTTTATTCTTTCAAAAATTTCAATCGGACAATCCCGGTTGAAGTTTTTAGAATAGCAATATAAACTCCGGCCTGTAATCCGGAAAGGTCAATGACTTGGGATTGGGGAACAGAATGATATACATCAATTCCTGTTAACGAAATGATTTGAATATTTTTTGCTACAACACTGGGGCCAATTTCTATATTTTCAGTTTGCGAATTATAATAGATCCGATCTTCAGGCTTAATCTCCACAACTGGTAATGCACTTGTATTTTTAAGAATATCTATAGAAAGTGTCTTTGATAAGGCTTTTCCATATTTATCCTTAACTGTTACAATCATGTTTTCTTTATTGGCTTTTCCAGAAACATAGGTAAAAACTTTTGTCGTTTTCAGCACGCCTCCCTCCTGCAAAAAGTATACAGGATTCATTTCATCAAAAACATTGTATGTTCCTGCAACGGTAAAGGTATAGGTATTGGCGGCGTAATCATCCTCAACAAGAATAGTACCAACCACTGAACCCACAGGCATATTTTCCTGTACAGTTGTACTCGAAAGGCTAATATCTATCGGGCCAGGAGTAATTGGTTTAATCCCGATTATTGCAGATTGGTTTTTTGTGAAATCAAAAGAGCCGGGTTTAAGGTTGCTAATTGAAAAATAGCCATTATTAGCCCCACTCCAACCCCAGTTTAAATGGTAAAAACCATTCGATGCAACTCCGTCAATATTGAAAGCATGTCCCGCTTTTCCATTATCAGCATCTCCCCCATATACAACAGGACGTCCGTTCACGAGTTCATTATTCAGAATAGAAATCCATTCAGCATCCGTTTCAACTCGATTAAGAGCAGTCACACTCTTTGAATAACTGAAATAGCTTTTCATGGCAGGTGCAACGGAGGTTACGTATGCACCAGAACCATCGTTACCAAACATCATTTCCACGGTAACAGCACATTGATAAAGAAGCGAAGCAATATCTGCATTTGAAGTATTGGTACCATCTACGATATTAGCCCAATTAAATGCTCCATAGGTATCAAAATTAACCGTTTGACGTCCATATTTTGCATCCACATAGGTCTTGATACCAACTCCTTTTGAGGGATATTTTTTAACAGTCATTGCCTGAGCCATTGCCACGGCTACACAACCCACGTAAACATGCCCATCAGGCCCTACAGCATCCGCAGGGCAATAAAGATTCCAACCTTTATCCTGGTTCCAGCTAATCGAAATAAGAGGCTGTACATCCGTTATTGTGCTTGTTGACCGCAACTTGGCCTTTGAGAGATCCCATCCTGGATTTAGAATCGTTGAATTGGTTCGGAGTGACTCCTTTATTAAGTTATTATACGAGTCGAAAACATACAACATTCCTTGATCGTTGCTCAGTCTGCTTCTATCAAAATTTTGATCAAAATTATAACCATAAACCGGCTGAACAGCATCATTGTTGGAAACTATAATCCAACCCTTTGGTGAAAGGTTCACAACGGACAAACCTATCGTATCATTGGAGAGTGTCAGTGATTGAATCGATTTAATTGTCAGGTCTGAGATGCCAGTATAGTTTTGATAAATAAACCCATCCACCAATTGACTCAATTTTAAAGAATCAACTGGAGCGCTATAAGCCTTGGAAAATAAAAAGACCAAACCAATCAAAAAAAGACACTTTTTCATAAGTACGCGAATGAGCCAATGAGATTAACACTCTGTAATAAGTAACAAAAATAGCAAAAGCCCGGCTATTTTACAACAACCGGGCCTTTTATTTGTTTGAGAATCAATTACTACTTAATGATCCATGATTTTGTTAAAGCATCAGCCGGATTGTTTAAACCTATTTTTAAGGTATAAGACTTCATATCAAAATCTATAGTCTGTCCAGCTTCAGGAGCTTTAGGCAATGCAATAGTTGCTGTAGTTCCAGCCCAGGATACATTCTCATTTGGAACAACCTTAATTGTCTTATCACCATTGGCATCCGTATAAGTAACGGTCATACGATCCACCAATTCGTTCATATAATTAGCGTGAAAACCACCAACTTTCTCAGCATAAACCAGTTTAATTTCAGTAAAATCACCAGCGGCAAGGGTATCTGCAGTAGACGGAGAAAAACTTTGAGGGGCAAACAACTTCAATTTAACACGCATGAAAATGCCCATCAGGTTATCATCAGCATCCAGACCAGACTCCATTTGAGCAACAGGATTGCCTGTCAAGTCTGTAAATGCACCTTCATCCCAACTGATAAAGATAATTTCACGGTTGCGGGCCAATACTTTTGAGGTAAGTGTTACTTTGTTGCCGCTTACAGCAATAGTAAGGTCTGATCCTTCCACGGTATTACCATCGTTGTAAAAATCATATTTTACCACTTTATTGCTTTTATAAACAACAGGTTCGTCAAATTCCAATACAATTTTGCCATCTGTCGTTAAAACAGGAGCCAAATCACCGGCAAAAGTAGGACTGGTTGACACCAACACCGGGCCGTAAGTATCGGCCGTTTTAGCAGTAATAGTGACAGGTTCCCCAAGTACACCATCCGCATTCGAACTTACACCAATAATCGTATAATTGGCATATTGAACCAATTCAGAAAAGGTGAAAGCAATGGCTTGATTCTTCAACACTTTTTTTGTCAGGAAAGTGACACCAGCAATATTTTGCTTAAAAAAGGCTTCAGCATCAATAGGGTCAACTTCACCCGTCGTTATACCCAGAGTAATGTATCCATCTGAGGGATTAACAGCATTTATGACAATACTACTATCTTTAACGGTACCTACGGTAAGTCCTAAAACAACAGGGGCTTTAAGAGTCTCGCTTTTAAACTCATCAAAACCAGCACAACCGGTTTGTACCATGAGCAAAGTGGCAAGTAACCCAAATCCAATATATTTTATTTTATCTTTCATATTATTATATTTTTAAATGGTAGCAGTCCTTATTTTTTTGTCCAAACCGTTTTAAAAGTATCCCAAATTACGTCCTTATTTACTCCTGATTCAACTACAGGAGATATATGATCTATTACAATTGAGCCATCGTTTGATATTGTTCCGACAATATTTGCCTCTTTATCAAATGAAGAGAGGGACTCAACACCTAGATAAAACAACATATTCCCAAGATTATAGGAATTACTACCAATGTTGACACCAGGTTTGATCGTAATAGTCATTGCTGTTAAATCAAAAGTTGCAACAATAGATTTATTACCATTAGCCAATCCGGAAATGATTAAACTATTGACATCGTCCGGATCTGCAGCAGTAGAAACATTTGACCATGATTCATCCCAATTACCAGGGTCTCCATAACTTAAAGCACTGACACTGTAATTACCAATCCAGTTTTTAAGAGGATGTTCATCATCAATAATTGAAACTAATACGGTCTGTTGCGCTCCAAACGGATATTTAGCCGTGTTCGATTTCAGATTAATTGTAAAGGTCTTATTACCAGTAAAAACATCGTTATTTACTGGTGTAACTTTGATATACTGAGTACCAAAACCATCTGCAAATACAACGGATGATGCATCCAGATTGAAATCAACACCTTCTTTTGCAATGCTTGTTCCAGTTTCTGCCACCACTTCAAAACTTACCGTTACAGCGGAAGAACCTTTAAAGGCACCTACTACAACAGGGATCAACAAGGATGTATCTTCTAAAACCTTTGCCGTACCACTGTTGAATGCCACAAATCTGTCCGATTTATCGAACAACTCAGGATCCGAACTACATGCCGCAATAAGCAATACCGTGAGAACCAAAAGGACTGTTTTATTTAATATTCTTTTCATAGCTATTCTCATTATTAGTTTTTACCATAAACGGGATTTTGCTCACAATTCGGATTCGCATCAAGTTCCTCCTGAGGAATTGGCATAGCCCACAAATAGCTGTCTGCTTCCACATTTTGATTGTTTGCTCCTGCATAATCTACTCGGGTCAAAGGCCGATTTGTTCTAGCCAAATCAAACAATTCATGTCCTTCAAAACAAAGTTCACGTCTTCTTTCCTGATAGATAACTGACAATGTAACTGCAGGCACCGGTGTAGCATTTCTTGCTGAACGTAAAGTGTTTATATCACCTAAAGCTGTTGCACCTGCAATAGTTGCACCCTGAGCTAAAGCCTCAGCCCTGATTAGGAACATTTCTGAAAGACGAAGTACTGGAATATTGTCTTCCTTAAGGTAAGTATCTTTTCCCGGGAATTTCAAAGACCAGAGATCATTGGGATAAAGTGCAGTATTTGTAAACAATGCACCTCTAACATCTGTTGCATCGGTATACAAATTTATTAAGTCCCTGGATGCACCTACATCTCCGTAACCTTTAGGGGATAGAATATAAGAAATAACATCCCAGTTTCCATGACTGGAATTACCTTCCGAACCGAAAATTTCAAAAATAACTTCACTACCACCTGTTAATGCACCCCATACACCGGTGATTGAACCAATCGTAGTTGGTGATGACAAATAAATGGTGTAATCCTCTGGTTTAAACAATTTAAAGGTGCTATTTCCAATTATAGTTGTAGCATAATCGGCAGCCTTTTGCCAATTTCCCATATAAAGATAAATACGGGCAGTGAGAGCCTGTGCAGCAGCTCTGGTAGCCCAGGCTTTCGCATCAGTACCACCATGAGTATTGGCCGTCTCAAGTTTGTCTTCAGCATCCTTCAAATCAAGAAGTATCTGAGCATAGACTTCTTCAACCGTTTTACGAGCTGGAAAACCATTCTCTGAAACCAACACAACAGGAACACCCAGAGATGTTTTATCATAGGCATAAGAGCGTGCAAACATGCGTACCAAATCGTGATAAGCCAATGCTCTTAAAAACTTAGCTTCACCTACAACATTGTCAATTTCTGCCTGAGAAACACCGACTTCAGTAAATCCGTCACATGCATTAATAATATTATTAACACGTGCAATCAGGTCATAAGCAGTTCCCCACAAATCAGAAGTAGATGAAGGCGTATTCGTCCATGAATATTCCATTTTAAATCTACCAGAGTTTTTTGGACTTGACTTTGCATTTCCACCTTTTATGTCAGCAATTACCTCAAAATCCTGACCGTACCAGGAAGAGGCATATAAAGGAGAATAAGCTCCAATAATGGCTTTATTAATTCCATCGAAAGTGGATAAGCTTAATGCATTCGTTTGAGATAGTCGAGGTTGCTTGTTCAGGAAATCCTCACAACTGCAAAATCCAACTACTAAAACTAAGCTCAATAAGCTCAATATTTTGTATGTCTTCATAAGATCAATTATTAAATTTATTAAAATGTAATTTCCAAACCGGCAACAAAACTCTTTGTCATCGGATAAACACCCATACCACGTCCTTCAGAACCTCTTTCTGGATCAAAAAAATCCACTTTATGAAAGGTATAAAGATTTACAGCGCTTCCATAAACCCGTAGACCATTTAAATGTGCCAGATTAGTAAAAGACTTGGGTACATCGTAAGCCAACGTCAGGTTTTTAATTCTCAGGTAACTACCGTCAAACATCCAGCGACTGTTGTAATAACCATTTGAAGAGGTAGAATTGTCAGCAATTGGTTTGGGATTACGAGTCACATCACCAGGCTTTTTCCAATAATCAAGTGCCGTTGTGACTTGATTATTGCCCCATTGGAAACCATCAGAATTCAGATAGCGCATTTCTTCAATCTGAACTTTGTTACCATATTTGAATTCAAAATTCATATTTAAAGATAGGCCCTTCCAGGCAAGACTGGAGTTAAATCCACCCATGAGTTTTGGTTCAGGGCTTCCCATAATCTTACGAGGAGCATTCGCATAGGAATTGGTAATTTTACCATCGTTGTCGTACCAGAGAGCTTCTCCATTGGCAGGGTTAACACCTGCATAGTCTCTGGTATAGAAATTAAACAGACTCTCTCCAACCTTATAAATCATACGCCCTACTATGATCTGATCATCATCGCCTAAATCTAGTATTTCACTTTTATTGTGTGCTAAATTAACACCAACATCCCACTTAACAGCCTTATCAAGAATTTTTACATTAATAAGAGCTTCAACACCACTGTTTCTTAAAGCGCCAATATTCTTACGTAAGGAGGAAAAACCAGAGGTATAGGATAAAGGATTATCAAGCAACATATCCGTTGTTTTTCTATTGTAGTAGTCAAAAGTAGCAGTGATTCGATCAAAAATAGTAAGATCAAGACCTACGTCGAAAGACTTGTTTACTTCCCAGGTTAAATCTTTATTATCCGGTTGAGATGGAAACATACCCCCTGCGCCATTGTATTGGTTTGAGCTGTAAATACCCCATTGTTCATAAGTTCCAATGTTATCATTACCATTTACACCGTAACTTGCACGCAACTTCAACATATTCACACTCTTAATACCCTTCATAAAAGATTCATTGTGAAGATTCCAGGAAGTACCAACAGAGTAAAAATTACCCCAACGATTGTTTATACCAAACTTAGAACTTCCGTCAGAACGAAAACTTAGTTTCAGAAAGTAACGACCATCGTAATTATAATCAGCAATACCAAAAAGGGATAACATGGTATATTCGCCTTCATTATAATTTCCCTGGTCAGTAGTTGACAAGCCTGTACTCGGATAAGGTATCTGAGGATTTACATCTGGTGTATAAATGTAATAATAGGTATTTTTATTATCCATTGCTTCTTGACCCAAAATAGCAGTTAAACTGTGTTTGTCTGCCAGGACGTTTGAATAGCTAAGAGTATTGGAGGTCGTCAGCTGTGTATAATTGGTTCTGGTAACCTGTAAGGTTGCCGTACCTGCGAAATCAGCTTCCTTTGACCAATAGCGTCGGCCTTCTCCATCAATTACTTCGTATGAATTCGTAGATTTTAATGACAAACCTTTAGCTAATTGTACCTCAGCATATGCAGAAGACTGAACGTGAAGTTGTTTTTCCCATTGTTCATCGTATTTCGCAGTAGCAAGAGGATTGGTATTTGCATTTTCACTGATACCCAAATTATAGGTACCATCAGCATTTTTTACAGGAGTCCAAGGTAAAATAGACATACCTGCAAAAAGTGGATTAGCATAATACAAAGACTGCATCGATACATCCTGAGCCTTTGAATTAAACAAATTAAATCTTGAACCAATTTTAAGACTTTTGCTTACTTCGTGATCTAAATTTGAGCGTAATTGCATTTTTTCGTAACCAACACCGTAGAAAACACCATCGGTTTTAGAATATAAAGCCGAAGTAAAGTGTTTGGTTCTTTCGTTACCGCCGGAAACACTTCCTTCATATTCTTTAATTGCCCCCTTACGAGTGACTTCATTAAGCCAATTTACCTGAGGTTTAGCAAGTAAAGAATTTGGAACGTAGTATTGACCTTTATTGGCGGTTGGATCATCTGGGTCAAAGCCTGCATTTACAACAGCATCACGCATATATTGTACAAGCTGAGATGGCGACATGACACCAAAATTATTATCGTTTGCCAAGACTGTATAACCGGTTGTTGCCCGAAGTTTAACGACCGATTTACCTGTTTTACCAGATTTAGTTGTTATCAAAATAACACCATTGGCAGCTCTGGAACCATAAATGGATGCAGCAGCTGCATCTTTCAGAACAGTAATTGATTCGATATCATTTGGATTGATAGCAGCTAAGGGATTGGAAGAGTTTACAAAGAAATCATTTTGATCCGATGTTTCACCAAAACCAACCGAAACTGACATCATTGGAATACCATCAATGACATATAGAGGGTCATTTCCTGCATTAATTGAGCTGACACCGCGGATACGAATTTCGGATGCACTACCAGGTTGTCCTGAAACACCAGTAACCATTACACCGGCAATTTTACCAGTAAGCATCTTGTCAAAGCTCACTTCAGGCAGTCCTTGTATTTCGTCACTCTTAACGGTTCCAAGGGATCCTGTATTGGCTTCTTTCCGACTAACGCCATAACCTACGACGATAACTTCTTCCATAGCCAAATCATTACTTTCCATCTCAACATTGTAAACAGAGCGTGCTGTTAGAAGCACTTCCTGTGGTTTTTTTCCAATAAAAGAAAAAACCAATGCTTTCGCATCTGTAGGAACTGAAAGAGAAAACTCTCCGTTTTCTTTAGAAATAGTTCCTTTTGTAGAACCTTTTACATAAACAGAGACTCCAGTCATGGTACCACCATCGGCTGCGTCAGTGATTGTTCCGTTGATTGTTCTGGACTGAGCCAACAAAGGCTGAATCCCAAAAACCATCAAGAGTGAAAGTGCAATAAGTACTTTCTTCATAAATTCAAAATTTAAATTAATAAAAATGAACACTATAGTATAATTAGAATTTTCAAAAAATTGCTAAACAAATATTGATCTTTTGAGTGAAAGAATTTAGAAGTCTAAATTCATCACAAAAAAAATCAAGAAAAAGCCTTTAAACTGGAGCATCTAACTAAATTTTAAAGAACATTTTTCCAATACTGCAATATTAACGCTATTTAACTAGAGACACAAATATATACACTTTTTTGAAAGAATTAACGTTTTTAAATATTTTCCTTTCTAGAAAATAAAAATAAAGAGAAATATATATTGTTAAGCATAAATACAAAAAATAGGATAAACGTCGTTAATTACTAGACATTACATGGTTTATTAGTTTGTTTATCAAGTTTATAGCTAAATATAAAAAGCTAAACTTTCAGAAAAAACAAATCGTTTTTAATCCTGTTTTAATTAAATATTATTTAACTCATATATAATATATTTATCATGTTTATAACATGAATAAAGATCATTATCCTTGTAAAAAAACAAAAAAAATGCACCAAATCACTCTAAAAGCTGACTTGGTGCACTGTAAAATTAGGATTCTGTAAATCCAAAAATATTCTTAATTAACTTCTATAACTAAATAGCGGGAAATTTCCCAGAATTTAGCTGGATTTGTAATCTTTAAAACCAGATAATCATTTACTTTCTCCAAAACATAACTGCTTGAAGGATGGTTGGTCAGGATTTTGGCCTTTTTGGAATAGAGGGATAATTCGGTCAAATTTCTTTGATCTGCTTCCAGAAAATAGTTTTTGTTGAAACCTTCTTCCAGCAATCCATTTCTGGTATAAATTTCCTGTTCTTTCAATTCCTTGCGAGTTCCGAAAACATACCAGACCTTATTCATCTGCTTTTCCTGAGAAGATATCTGCTCCTCTTTATCAGAAACATTTGTCTGAAGCCCTTCCACGCTGGTGTTTAATGAAATGACCAATTCATCAAGTTCCTTTATACGGATATCTTTTAGAGCCAGTTGTTCCTGAAGTTGAGTGATGACCAGCGTATGATCTTCAATCTTTTTATTCAATCGGTCTATCATTTTTTTAAGACTTCTCGATGCCGATTTACTTTTTGAGAGCTGCTTTTGCAGACTCGCAATTTGTTTCCTGTTATCAATCAGGGTGTTCTTAATCAAATCCAGATCTTCCACTACTTTAGACATGCTGTCGTCGGTAATTTGCTCCTGTTTAGTCTGGAAAGTAACATAATTCTCAGCGTCCTTGATCTGGTCAAAATTTTCCTCAATCAAATCCATGACAGCCATCATCTGGTTCAATTGAGACGTTTTCTTTTGTTCTTGCAGCAAAAGGGAATCCTTTTCCTGTTCAAGAGTTTTATAAGCATCCGTTTTGTAATTGCAGCTTGTCATCAACATTGGAATGAGCAAGCAAAACATCCATTTTTTCATACGTTTATTTTTTACCACTTAGTTTTTTATACTTTCTATCAGGAATTTTCATTTATTACTTTTTTATCACTAAAGCCAGCGATCACCATCACAAACTCACCTCTGGGTTCCGTTTCGGTGAAATGAGCTACCAGTTCAGCCAAAGTACCCCGAACTGTTTGTTCATAGACCTTGCTGATTTCCCGGGTTACTGATGCCAAACGGTCTGGTCCGCAAAACTCAGAAAGTTGTGTAAGCGATTTCAGAACCCGATAAGGAGACTCATATAAAATAAAACTGATTGGCAAGACTGCCAGTTCCTTCAACCGGGTTTGTCTGCCTTTTTTGGGAGGAAGAAATCCTTCAAAATGGAAACGGTCATTGGGTAAACCTGAATCAACCAAAGCTGGCACAAAAGCAGTAGCTCCAGGAAGACACTCTACTTCTACTCCCATTTGAACACATTGGCGAACCAACATGAAACCGGGGTCTGATATGCACGGAGTTCCTGCATCAGAAACCAAAGCTATATTTTCGCCGGACAGAATACGGGCTGCAATCTGTTCCACTGTTTTGTGTTCATTAAACTTGTGGTGAGACTGCATGCGGGTCTGAATATCAAAATGTTTCAGCAAATGGGAAGTGGTGCGGGTATCTTCCGCAAGAATAAGATCGGACTCTTTTAAAACTCTGAGAGCTCTCAAAGTGATATCTTCCAAATTTCCGACCGGAGTCGGCACTATAGTAAGCTTTGCCATAGGGTCAATTAAACGGACTTCTATTTGATAAACCTGTAAAATGCGAACTGAGCATGTTGTAAAAATCCTGAAAAGATTCGGAAGATTCATCTATCGCACAAATACCCCGTAAATAATCAAGCGCTTCCTCCAGGGTCTGTGTTTCATTGATTGCTGCAAAAACTTCAGTCATTTTCTGAGAATCATTTCCAAAAAATTCACGCTGAAAACGAAAACGGTCATTCAATGTCAGGGATCTTGTAAAATCAATCCTGCGTGTTTGTTCCAACAAGTCATTGACACGTTGAACATCAGCATACACATTTTCGATTGAGTTAACTTCGGGTTGCTCCTGGTTTCCGATAATGAGTTCAATTTCGGAAAAGTTTTCCATTTCAACCACATCGTTTGATTGAGAGGTTAAACATAAGACAGACTCAACCTTGGTTGATATAAGTTCAAGTAATTCAGCGGGAAAAGCAGGTATTTTTGCCAACCCTTTCACTAAAAGATTTAGCTCTGTCAGTTCTCGACTAAGTCTGTTTTCAGTATCCATAGTAAGCTTTTATTTCAGCCACAAAAGTACTAAAAAAATCAAAGTGATAACAAGAAATTTTCCATATCCTTACGAATCTGTAATCTATTTGCATCGGCATAATTTACCATAAGAACAACAACGTAGGATTTACCCTTTTGTTCATAAAATCCGGCATAGGAGGTTACAGATTGAAAAGATCCGCTTTTCAGACGAAGTTTCCCTTCCAAAGCTGTTCCTTTTAGAAATCCGGATACGGAACCTTCCAGTCCTGCCAAAGGAAAAGAGGATTTAAAGGTCGATGCATACTTGCTTTTTTGGGACATATAGCTCAGCATTTCTGCCAGAAAACCTGCTGAAACCCTGTCGTTTGGAGAAAGTCCACATGCATCCGACAAATACAAGGCTGAAACATCCAATCCTTTTTTTTGCCAAAAATTACGTACCACCTGAATGCCATTACGGGCAGAAGCGGGTTTATCAGAAACGGTTAATGCCAGCTTTCTTAGTAGATATTCAGTGTACAAATTATCACTCTTTTCATGAATAATGCGTAACATCTGAGATAAGGGGATGGAATATGTGCTACATACTTTCTTTGCAGATATCGGCTCTGTTTCGATTGCGAGTCTGTTTGAAAAGCCCTTCCCGCTAACAGTAACACCACTCTTTACCAGCGCATCGCGAAAATAACTTGCCAAAAAACTGGGGGGATCCGGCATGTCGCCTTTAATGACAAAGCGGGAACGGTTTGCCGGGATGGTTCCAAAGATTCGTCTTTCCCATTGATAAGGAGCTCCGTATAAATAAGCGCTATCCAGATTGTTTTCTACTGCAGTCAGGTTGTTATCGATGGTCAGTTGAGGAAGCGATGGTTTCACTGAAACTATTTCAGGTTTTGTACCGACTGCACCTGATTTCAGTTCCAACTGAAAACTGTTGTCAAAAACAGCAAGGCCAAAAATGCCGGGGGCATAATAATTGCCCATATCTTCCCACAACCAGTATGGTGAAACCGGTTCATCATCAAAAAGACTTGCATCCGCCAAAACGTTCCCATCAATTTCGTGAATACCAGCATTCCTGACAGCTTCCACCCATTGAATCATAAAAGCCTCCGGACTTACACCTGTCTGACGGGAACCCAGGCTTGGATCACCACCTCCTTTAATCCAAATATTGCCATGAAGAACGCCATTTTCAATTTTTCCTGTATATTCGATTCGAGTTTCAAACCGATAATCTGGTCCAAGAATTTCCAAAGCAGCCGCAGTTGTTACAAGCTTAACAACAGATGCAGGTTCAATGCACAGTTGTGCATTCAGATCCACCATTTTTTTAGAGGAATGCATATCAAGAACACAAACTCCAACTGAAGCATGCTTATAAGCCTGTTTTCCGAACATTTTCGTCACCTGTGCTTCTACCGTTGAAAACAGGCAAAAAAACAGGGCTAGATGAAGATACTTTTTGGATTTCATTGCGTATTTTTTCCAAAGATAAGATGAATTAAGGGTACATTTGTTAGAGTTTAAACCATAAAAGTAAAATAAATGTATCTTTGTCCAAAACACATTTGTTATGAACAATATCAATAGAAAACCTTTCACTTTGGATCGGGTGATACGGATTATTATCGGAATTGTAATTATCCTTGCTGTAGGCCTTCTGATTAATCGTCTGAGCAGTGTGCTTCTTCCTTTTTTGATCGCCTGGCTTATTGCCTATCTGATGTATCCACTAATGGGATTCTTCCAATACAAGTTGAAACTGAAAAGTCGCATTCTGTCTTTAACATTAACACTTTTAACAGTCTTCGGAGTGCTCACCTTGATTGGCTATTTGTTGATTCCACCCATTATTGAAGAAGCTCAAAAAGCAGGGGTCATCATCAACCAGTTTCTGACTGACCCAAAATATGGCTGGAACTTACCTCCGGCAATTATGGAAAGTATCCAGAATTTTCTAACAGGCATAGATATTCAAAGTCGCCTGGATTATCAAAATCTGGAAGACTTACTCAAAGGGATGTTACCAAAAATCTGGGACTTGATTACTGGTGCAGGCAGTATATTATTAAACCTGATCATTGTCTTTGTAGTACTTTTATACCTGATTTTTATTCTCAAGGATTATGAAAAGATTTCGAAGGAATGGATTAATCTGGTCCCCAAAAATTACCGGCCGTTTATTCTTCAAATTGGCGAAGATGTAAAAAACGGAATGAACAGCTATTTTCGCGGTCAGGCATTAATTGCGATGATTGCCGGCATATTGTATGCAACAGGATTCAGCATCATTGGACTACCTCTTTCTATTGCTTTCGGCCTTTTTGTGGGTTTGTTGAATATGATACCTTACATGCAGACTTTTGCATTAATACCTGCTATCATGCTGGGAGCTGTCAAAGCGGCAGAATACAATCAGAATTTTTTCCTGGTATTAATTTCTGTATTGGCTGTTTTTGCAGTTGTACAGCTCATTGAAGAATTAATACTTACACCAAAGATTATGGGTGATGCCACTGGACTCCACCCGGCAGTTATACTACTTTCATTGTCCATTTGGGGTTCATTGTTCGGTGTGGTAGGAATGATTATAGCATTGCCGATGACGACTCTGATCATTTCCTATTATGAACGGTTTGTTATTGCAGGAGGCTTAATAGAGAATCTTGTGTCCTACCGCTACTCAGCAGAAGATGAAACAATTGAAAAAAAAGAAATAGCAGATGACAGTGACTCCACAATAGATTCTTAAATCTGCTTTAATCAATTGACTGGTTGAAATTCATCTGTGACAGCCAATCTGTAGATATTTTTTTTAGTTCCCTCTAAAACTTGTATAATTAAGCTGTCAGCACGTTGAATATCGGTAATCGATTTCAATGGAAAGGAGGCTAAAGCTGTTACCATTTCAGAAGATGCATCTTTATTGGCATCGTGTCCGAAAGTGAGATACATTTTATTCATATTCGATTTATGGACAAAGGAGTCTTGCACCAGATTTATTCCATGTTTTACAGTTGTGTCTTTAAGTGCGAACACAAACTCAAAATTTAAAAAGCCACCTCCCGGTCGCGGTTGTGATACCAGCCAAATAGGGTCATTGATCTTTTTTGTAAAGTCTTTAGCAGAAACAGCGTCCTTTATCAAAACAGGCAACATATATTTAATTTCAATGACAGCTTCATCTTTCGAAGTAGATGCTCCACCTTCCATCTTTATATAGGTAACTCTGAAACGTTGACCGGCAATATATTTCTCAGCATTTAAAGAGGAAGATGGATTTAGAATACGCCCCTCATCTGAAAGTAGATAAAGGGATTGATCTCCTCTTTCTTTTACAACGCAAAGCTCTACCATATAACTGGTTTCCGTGTTGCTGCACGAACAAGCAAGGAAAATAAACAGAATTAGTATTAAACTATTTTTGCAAAGTTTGAACATTGTTTAAAAAAGTATTAAAAGCCAGCAGTGAAAATGCTTTTTGAAAAAGATTGATTCTTCGCTGATTTCAGATTACTTTTTAGTAAAGGGGCTGATGATAAATTTATGGTAGTAGGTACATATGTGAAAACATAATTGTCCTGAATAATATTTGGATAAACCAACCATTTCAAATTGAGTTTAAACTTCTTTGCCAATGGGAATTCTGTTAAAAGTGGGCTCAGTTTAAAACTTGCAAATCGAGTATTGTAAAAAGCGTAATTGATTACATAAACATTATGTCTTAGCTCAAAAAAGATGGTTGGGACAGTATCCAGAGGCGTGCTACTTTCTGCTTTCTTTATACGAACCAGTTCATACATATCTTTCGTTCCACTTTGGCCAAAGGTGTTAAACACCATATTAAAGTAATTATAGCTAATTTCAATATTTGAAATACTTTGAAGAGTCTGATTGTAATAAGTATCCGAAGAATCTTTTTCAATGGATACAAAATCTTTTTTATCCACTTTCCAAATCTTGGATACTGAAATCGGATAGGTTTTTAAAGCATGTCCAATGGAATCACCAAAAGCAAAACGCAGGTAAAAACGGTTTCCAATTTTGAAGCTGGCTGTATCTGGAGTAACTTTATTCGTACAATTAAGGGTCGTACCATCGTCTGTTTGAAACGTTGGATAATCATCAACAGTGGTCATTGTTGCGATGATATCGTAATAGTTTATAGAATCGTCTTCACTGGTCTTTAAACAAGAGGATACAGAAAAGGCAAGCAACACTAAAAGTAAAGTAGGGATCCAGGTTTTCATTCAATTATTCCGTTTAATAAAAAATTCGTTCTTACCAGTTTTATTTTAAATACTTGATTCTGCATCCAATTTATTCTTCAATGGATTGGAATACATTTCAAGCATACGCTTACGAAGAAAATCTTCGTCTTTATTAGGCATATCTATTTTATCCAGCTGCTTTTTCAAGTAAGCCAAGAAATGATCTCTTTCATTGGCAGAATAACTGTGAGCAAATCGGTTTAAGCCATCCAACTGATCAGCGGCAATATAATTACCGGGATACAGATGATAACCCAGGTGAATATTTCTATCCACTAATTTGGCAATTTTTTCAAACAACTCATTCTTGTGCATACCCACCTCCATTTTTAAGAGTTCATCTGAGATGCATGGGTTCATTTTATAAAAAATGCGTCCCTTGTAGCCCATCAGCCCAGTCTGCATATTCGACAAATCATCCTGAGGACTTTTTTTGAAATCAGGGTTATCTCGTTTAAACTGCATTTCCATGGCCTTGAGATAATCACAAGGATCGTATTCATAGGATATGGAAACCGGAACTATATTCATAGATGCAATGTTTTCCAAAACGCTACCGGACCCACCTAAATTTAACATTTTAAGAACACTTTCTTGTGTACGGTCGTTTGAATCCTTGGCGCGTCCTTCTCGTTGAGCCAACCAAATGGATTGATTTTTTTCCTCAATGGTGTAATGCATATAAGAGGAAAGTTCAATGGATGCACTTAGTTGCTGGCGAATTGGCAAACCACGTTTTACTAAAAAAGTTTTGTTTAAACGAGCCAGATCTTTTAACCAGGGATAAATTAAAAGGTTATCACCAATGGCGATTTCAACGGTATCCAAACCCTTTTCAACAAGGAGTATATCTAAAAAAGCAGAGTCCAGAATAATGTCGCGATGATTGGATATATAGGTATAAGATTTTGTTTTATCCAAGTATTTAAATCCGGACATATCCAGTGAGTTGGCGTGTTCACGAACCAGTTTATAAAGCATCGGACAAATAAAATTGACCTGAAAGTCGTAGATGTTCTTTTTTTGTAGCAATGTTGTCTTCAATTCCTCAATGGAGATTCCGGAATTTGCCTTTGACATCATAGCACAAAAATGCGGATCCGACAACAAACGGTCCATCACTTCTGGCATTTCTTCATCTCTATATGGACGAATATCATCGTATTTTTGAGCTTCCATAGTTTGTATATATTAAATGGATACAGGGAAACAATCTTCTATAATTTCACTCATTACTTCACTCATTTTCATTCCGGCCGCAGCAACCTGTTGAGGAATAAAGCTAGTGGTTGTCATGCCTGGGGTGGTATTCACTTCGAGCAATTTGATGCCTTCACTGGTGATGATGTAATCCGCTCTGATGATGCCTTTACAACCTAGAATATCGTAAATCATGGAAGTAATGGACTGGATGCGATCGCGCGTTTCATCCGGAATGCGTGCAGGAGTAATTTCCTGTACCTGACCTTTGTATTTAGCATCGTAATCAAAAAATTCATTTTGGCTCACCACTTCTGTGACCGGTAAAAGATGAGAACCTTTTTGGGTCTTATAACAACCACAGGTCACTTCCGTTCCGCTTAAAAAGGATTCAATAATGACTTCAGGTCCTTCAACAAAAGCTTTATTTATAGCATTCTGAATTTCTTCTGTCTTTTTCACTTTTGTCACTCCAAAGCTTGACCCACCTACATTGCACTTAATAAAACAAGGTAAGCCTACGGTATCTACCACATCCTGATCACTCATGGATTGCCCTTGCCGAAGCAAGACTGACTCTCCCACCTTAACGCCAAAACCTTTCAAATACTGATTGCATGTGAATTTACTGAAAGTAATGGCAGCAGCCAACACATCGCAACAGCTGAATGGCAAACCAATAAGATCAAAATAGCCTTGAAGAAGACCATCTTCACCCGGAGTACCGTGAATGGTAATCCAGGCAAAATCGAAATTTATTTTTTCACCCTTTTGCTTAAAGCTAAAATCATTCTTGTCAATCGGTGTTGTTTCTACATCATTCAGGCGAACATACCAGTTACCCTTCTGTATAACGACAATCCACGTGCTATAGTTCGATTTATCAATAAAGGAGGAAAGTCCCTGGGCACTTTTCAAGGAGACTTCCATTTCGGAGGAATCACCCCCACATACAATTGCTATTTTACGATTTTCCATTTTAAAATTCTAATTCTCTGAAGGCTACGTAACCCCTCCATTTTTCAATTAATAATTGCATATCTTCCGGTAAAGGACATTCAAAAATCATTTCTTCGCCTGTAACAGGATGTATAAAACCCAGCGTTCTGGCATGCAAAGCCTGACGTGGACAAATATCGAAACAATTATTGACAAATTGCTTGTATTTCGTGAACGTTGTACCCTTTAAAATAGCATGTCCGCCATATCGTTCGTCGTTAAACAAAGGATGACCTATGTGTTTCATGTGGGCACGGATCTGATGTGTCCTTCCTGTTTCCAATTGGCATTCTACCAAAGTGACGTAACCAATTCTTTCCAGTAGCTTGTAATGGGTCACTGCAGGTTTACCCTGATCACCTTCCGGGAAAACATCCATCTGCAGACGATCTCTCAGATTGCGCCCAATATTACCAGTGATGGTGCCACTTTCAGTATCCATGGTACCCCATACCAGAGCAGTGTATTTACGTTGTGTCGTTTTGTTGAAAAATTGCCAGCCCAGATGCGTCTTAGCTTCCGGGTTTTTGGCTATTACCAACAGCCCTGAAGTATTTTTATCGATGCGATGCACCAAACCCGGGCGGGGATCACTGGTTTCAAATTTGGTATTTTCCTTGAAATGCCAGGCAAGTGCATTCACCAGGGTCCCGGTATAGTTTCCGTGTCCAGGGTGCACCACCATTCCTGCAGGCTTGTTTACAACAAGAACATCTGCATCTTCATACACAATATTCAAAGGAATATTTTCGGGGATCAGATCTGTATCAACTGGTGGTTTTGTGACCATAACGGAAACAACATCCAGTGGTTTAACCCGATAATTGGACTTAACAGATTTGCCATTAACCATTACAAAACCTGCATCTGCAGCATCCTGAATGCGGTTGCGGGAAAGCTTGGTAATGCGGCAAACTAAAAATTTATCTATACGAAGCAGGGTCTGGCCGGCATCGGCCACAAAACGGTATTGCTCATACAATTTGTTTTCAGATCCGTCTGGGACATCAAGCAGATCCTCATCTGTTAAAATATCGGGATCTTCAGGGTCTTCTATCTCTTCAAAAAAATTGTCTTGCATATTTATTTATTATTCGGAATCCAAAGAATCTTTAGGTACAAAAACTTCATCAGGTGCTTCAATAAGCTCATAATCGGTAGACATCCAAATATCTACTTTCTTACCAATACTGATGGGTGATCCGGTTATGGGATCTTGTTTATAAATCTGATAACTTTTAGCCTGTTCTGAATTGGCCGGAGTGACATCATAATGTATATTTCCGATGCTCAGGCTTTTAGCATGTGCTGATGCAATGGCTTCTTCCAGAAAAAGCCCATGCATGGTTGGCACTTGTATTTCACCACCAGTGGAGCTTTGTCCAACAATCAATGTCACCGATGAACCTTTTGGCAATTTACTGCCTGCTGAAATATTTTTGCCGTTGTAACTGATGCCAAGCACCAGATCCCTGAATTCAGAAGGGATATATTCCACATTACGAACACGTAAACCGGAGGCTTCCAACGTGGCCACAGCTTGTCTTTGCGAACAGTCTTTCACATCTGGTATAGAAATCCGTTCCTCAGAGGAAGCATTTATCGTTAAAAAGATGATTCGATTTTGTTTGACATGCGCACCAGGTGCAGGTTTTTGTTCAAGAATAGCTCCCGGAGCCTGTGTTACGACACGAATGGAATCAACCACTTTATATCGCAAATTCTTTTTTTCAAAAAAGGGTGCAGCCTCATTAACAGTCAATGTGGTTACATCAGGAACAGTTATAGCTGAATCGTGTTGGGTATACTTATTTAGTGCGGCTAGTACCATTACAATCAATGCCGCCAAAATAACCGCGAAAATCAACAGATTTTTTAAAATTCGTTTCCAGGAATCGCTCATAGGTGATTTAATTATTACGAAGATCAAAAATACGAAAAAAACCATACTTAAGACTACGTCCTAAAACAAAAAAAGTAAAGACGTTATGATCCTTACTTTTAAGTGTACTTTAGCAGTTAAAGCGTTATCCTCTCAAACGTTCTTCATCTGAAACGGTTAATTTCTTACGACCGTTTGCACGGCGATGAGCTAAAACGCGACGACCGTTTGCCGTAGCCATTCTGGAGCGAAAACCATGTTTGTTTGCTCTCTTTCTGTTTGATGGTTGAAATGTCCTCTTCATTGAAGTTGTTGTATTTTGTATTTATATATATATGCGTTTTCGGCTTGCAAAAGTAGAACTTATTTTTTCAATTCGCAACCCTTGCCCCTGTTTTTTTTGACATTACAAAGTTTTCTTTGCAATCTGGCGGGAAAGCTATTGCTTGGAGTCTGTTCGAATGCGCCAGCTTTTCATTTGAACACTTGTGTATTTTGGAGATTATGCCGATATTTGCACCGCCTTTTTAGAAAAAGCGAAATAAACGATAATCAATATATTAGACAATAAAACATGGCAACTACAGCTGACATTAAGAACGGATTGTGCCTCGACATCGATGGCCAATATTATTTCATTACTGAATTTTTACATGTAAAACCCGGAAAAGGTGCAGCATTCGTCCGTACAAAGATGAAAAATGTAGTAACTGGTCGTACTTTGGAGCGCACTTTTAATGCAGGTGTAAAAATTGAAGAAGTCCGGATTGAACGCAGACCTTATCAATACCTTTACAAAGACGATATGGGTTGCAATTTCATGAACAATGAAACATTTGAACAAATTTCCATCAACGAAAATTGCATCAATGGGTTACAGTTTATGAAAGAAGGCGATATTCTGGAAGTTGTTACACATGTAGAATCTGAAACTGTTTTGTATGCTGATATGCCTACGCATGTTATTTTAGAAATAACGTATACTGAGCCGGGCTTGAGAGGCGATACGGCTACCAATACGTTGAAACCGGCTACGGTGGAGACTGGGGCTACGGTGAGGGTGCCGTTGTTCATCGAGGTTGGTGAAAAAATTAAGGTGGATACCCGGGATGGATCATACGCCGAACGCGTTCGATAATTTTCTTTAATGAGCGCGCATTACTGCGTTGCAGCTCACTTGTAAATCCTCACGTACGAAAAGTACGCTCCGGTATTACTTCGTAAGCTGCGCCTTGTACTGCATCACTCATTAAAAAAAATTGAGTGGGGTTGTTGCCTTTAGAAAAATAAGAAAGAAGAGTGGACTTGGGTTTGCTCTTTTTTTTGTTTGATATATTTTTTTTATGTTGCTTTTGTGTTATTTTTTTGTATGTTTGTGGACAATATTTTTAGTGGTAACAAATATAGAATAGAATATGAAAGGAAAAACACCAAGGGTTCGGGATTGTGCGGTTGGGGCTGATCTGGAAATGAAGTTTAGCATTAAGGACTGGGCGGTGGAGGACAGGCCGAGGGAGAAAATGATCAGGAGTGGTGCGGAGGCTCTTAGTAATGCGGAATTGCTGGCGATTTTGCTTGGGTCGGGATCGCAACAGGAAAGCGCGCTGGACTTGGCAAAAAGAGTACTGAATGACGCGGGAAACAATCTAAACGAACTGGGTAGGACGAGCATCAACTCTTTATGTACGAAGTTTCATGGGATAGGTCCGGTCAAGGCAGTAACAATCACTGCCGCCCTGGAATTAGGGAAAAGACGTCGGTCTTCCGAGGTGGTAAAAAAGGCTCAGATCAGCAATAGCAGGGATATATTTGAGCATTTCCATGCCCGCCTGATTGATCTGTCGCACGAAGAATGCTGGCTCTTATTGATGAACAATCAGCACAGAATCATAGACACCTTGCGGATAAGTCATGGTGGCGTATCAGAGACCACGGTGGATCCAAAAATTGTGATGAAATTTGCGCTTGAGAAGCTGGCATCGGCCATTGTTCTTTGCCACAACCACCCATCGGGGAACCCCTACCCCAGCTCCTGCGACGACAAGATTACCAACAAACTGAAGATGGCCTGTGCAAACATGGATATACAGCTGACAGACCACCTTATATTCAGTGAAAATGGCTATTTCAGCTATGCGGATGAAGGAAAGCTTTGAGGCTTGTTCCTTTTAGGAAAATCAAGTACCTTTGCTAAAAACCAAAGGCAATGGAAAATCCATTTTTACAAAAAGAAGAAGAAATCGTACGAATGCTTAAAACCGTGTACGATCCTGAAATTCCCATTAATATATATGATTTGGGAATGATCTATAAAATAGAAGTGCCTGCAGAGGACGAAGTTGTTATTGATATGACATTTACTGCCCCGAATTGCCCGGCTGCTGATTTCATCATGGAAGATGTACGAATGAAAGTAGAATCTGTGGAAGGTGTAAAAAACGTGACAATAAATATTGTTTTTGATCCTGCCTGGGACAAAGACATGATGTCGGAAGAAGCCAAGCTGGAATTGGGATTTTTGTAACAGACCTACTGAATGAAAACATATTTTGCAACAGACGCACATCTGGGTTCTTTAGCCTTCAAGGATAAATTTGAGAACGAAAAGAAACTGGTGCGCTGGATGGACACCATCAAAGCAGATTGTGAAGCCCTCTATTTTTTGGGTGACATGATCGATTTCTGGTTTGAGCACAAATTGGTTGTCCCAAAAGGATATGCTCGATTTTTCGGGAAAATCGCTGAGTTCACAGATGCAGGTATACCTGTTTACTGGTTTGCCGGCAATCACGACGTCTGGCTCTTTGACTATGTCCAGAAAGAACTTGGGGTGACTGTTTATAACGAACCTGTTGAAAAAATCATTCATGGAAAGAAGTTTTACATGGCACACGGGGACGGTCTTGGCGACCCGGACCCTATGTTCAAAATACTCAGACTATTGTTTCATAATAGCTTTTGTCAAAAATTATTTGCAGCCCTGCATCCAAGGAACAGCATTGGGTTGGGTTTGGCATGGGCAAAATCAAGCAGGTTGAAGCGACAAGCATATCCCGAAGAATATCTGGGTGAAGACAAAGAATACCTGATTCAGTACTCAAAAAAACAGAGTAAAGTAAACGGAAAAAATGCGGCTGATTTTTACTTGTTCGGACACAGGCATATCCTGGTAGATCTGATGATTTCTCAAAAAAGCCGGGTCATTATATTAGGTGACTGGATCAAACTCTTTTCATTTGGAACTTTTGACGATAATGGATTTCAGGTACATCTCTTTGAAGAAGCAGACGTATAAAAAAAGCTCAGACTATATCATAAAAAAAGCTGCCGACAATGCCGACAGCTTTTTTTTATGATATAGTAAGGCTTATTTAGAAAGTATTTCCAACGTATCTGTAGCAATCATAAACTCTTCTTCTGTAGGAATAACCATCACCGTTACCTTAGAATCAGGTGTTGAAATGATCATTTCCTGACCGCGCATACCCGTATTTTTGGCTTCATCAATTTTTATTCCCATAAACTCCAGATTGTTACACACCGCCGTACGAGTTGACCATTGATTTTCACCAACGCCACCTGTAAAAATCAGGATGTCAAAACCACCCAAAACGGCAGCATAGGAACCTACATACTTGTGGATACGGTAATTAAACATATCCATTGACAGAATGGCGCGTTCATTTCCCTTAGCACAGGCCTCCAAGACTTCTCGCATATCGGAAGAGACACCAGACACACCTAAAACACCACTTCTTTTATTTAGAAGATCACTAATTTTCTGAGCACTCAAATGTTCTTTCTGGGAAATAAAAGTAAGTACACCGGCATCAATTTCTCCTGAACGCGTGCCCATTAAAAGTCCGTCAACAGGTGTCATACCCATCGATGTATCTATAGAATGACCATTTTGAATAGCAGTAATAGACGCTCCATTACCAATATGAGCTGAAATTATTTTCATTTCCTCATAAGGTTTACCCAGCAATTCACAGGCTCTCTGGGAAACATACCGATGACTGGTGCCATGAAAACCATAACGACGAATACCATATTTCTCGTAATAGGAATAAGGCAAGCCATAGATGTACGCCTTAGGAGGCATAGACTGATGAAAAGCGGTGTCAAAAACAGCAATCTGAGGAACGCCTGGCATTAATTTTTCGACCGCTTCGATTCCAATTAAATTGGATGGATTATGCAAGGGTGCAAGATCGAAACAGTCTCTTATCTGATCAATAACAGCCTGATCTATTCGTACACTTGCATTGAATTTTTCACCACCATGTACCACTCGATGCCCAACTGCGTCAATTTCTTTCAAAGATTTCAAACATCCATTATCCTCACTGGTAAGAACTTCCAGGATGAACTCAACGCCAATCTGGTGTTCAGGTATATCTTTGATAATTACAACTTTTTGATCGTCTTGTGTGGTGAGTTTTAAAAAGGAGCCCTTCAGACCTATTTTCTCAATACCACCTTGTGCCAATACTTCATTGGCGGCCATATCAAACAGCTTGTATTTGATGGAAGAGCTTCCGCAGTTTAATACTAAAATTTTCATATATAATTTTTCAGTTTTTATTATCAGCTAGTAAAATCAAAACCTCTTTTTAAATAAACAAAAGAACTCTTAAAAAGTTATTTTTTTGAGCCCAATTGATTGATTGGAAGTAATAACAATCATCTTATATACATCATCTACCGAACAACCACGTGAAAGATCATTGATTGGTGATGCTATCCCCTGTAAAATAGGTCCGATTGCTTCTGCATCAGCAAGACGTTGCACCAATTTATAAGCAATATTTCCTGCTTCAAGTGAAGGGAAAACTAATACATTCGCTTTTCCGGCAACCTTACTTCCAGGTGCCTTAAGTGCCGCAACGGTTTCTACCAAAGCAGCATCAGCCTGTAATTCTCCATCAATATGAAGCGTTGGTTCCATTTCTTTTGCCAGACGAGTCGCTTCTACCACTTTGTCAACGGCTTCATTTTTTGCACTGCCTTTGGTTGAAAAACTCAACATGGCAACACGGGGTTCAAAACCGGCAAGACTTCTGGCTGTTGCAGCGGTAGACACAGCTATTTGCGCCAGCTCAGGAGCTGTAGGATTAGGATTGACGGCACAATCGGCAAAAAGCATCAGACCATCTTCCCCATACGATTTATCTTTCAAAAACATGAGAAAAGCACCGGAGACAACACTTATACCCGGTAATGTTTTTACAATCTGAAAAGCAGGACGAAGCACATCTCCGGTGGCATTTCGTGCACCACCAACTTCGCCGTCAGCATCTCCGTTTTTAATTATCAGACATGCCAGATACAAGGGATCTTCAACCAAAACAGAGGCTTTTTCAAAAGTCATCCCCTTATTTTTCCGCAATTCCACGAACAAATTGGTATATAATTCTTTTTTGCTATGATTTTTTGGATCAATGATTTCAGCTTTTTTGATGTTTAACAATCCGTTTTCTGTAGCCAGAATATTGATTTCTTCGGGATTTCCAATTAACAGGATCGTCGCTACATGATCAGCCAAAATACGGTCAGCAGCCTTTAAGGTACGTATTTCAGTCCCTTCTGGTAAAACAATACGCTGAAGATTTGCTTGAGCGTTTGAAAGCATTTTTTGTAGAAGATCCATAAAAAGTTTAATTAATTTCTTTTCCTCAGTCAAAGATACGCCTTTTTGCAATATAGAGATAGCAAAACGAGTATTATTTCAAAAAAAATTAAAGCGTTTTTACAGTCAACATTCGTTCCAAATCTTCAATGGTCAGTTTTTGCTGAATTTCGCCCATATAAGCCAAACTAATTTTTCCTGTTTCTTCCGATACAACAATGGCCTTAGCATCTGTCGTTTGAGTAATACCCAATGCAGCCCGATGTCTTAGCCCCATTTCCTTGGGAAGATTATCATCGTGTGCAACCGGCAAAATACAGGCCGCAGCCTTAATCCGATAATTACTGATGATAACGGCTCCATCGTGCAATGGGCTGTTTTTGAAAAAAATATTTTGAATAAGTTGACCACTGATAATCGCATCCAGTTTTTCACCTGAATGGACATAGTCATCGAGAAAAGTCGAATTTTCCAACACAATTAAAGCACCTGTTTTCTTTTTGGATAATTCCTGACAAGCCAGCACAAGTTGCATAATCCAGGCTTCAGAACCATCTTTGGCCACCTTTTTTTGCGAAAAAAAGCGTGTAATAACCTGCCACCTTCTGCGTGAGCCCAGCATAACCAAAAATCGTCTGATCTCATTTTGGAAAAGTACAATCAGAGCGATTGCACCCACACTTATCACTTTATCCATGATTGCGCCCAATAAACGCATTTCAAAAACATAGGAAACTAAAATCCACAAAGCTACAAAAGACAGCACACCGGTAAAAATAGAAAGTGCACCTGAACTTTTCATCAACTTAAACGTGCCATACAAAAGAAATGCCACTAAAAAAATATCTATTATATCACGAATATCTGGCATCATTGGCATAGTCCGGCGGTTTTACAGGTTTGTACTAGTTTTACACATTCCACTGCTTCCTTCACATCATGTACCCTCAAAATATGAGCTCCTCCCATTAAAGCCATCGTATGTAGAACACTGGTGCCATTTAAACAATTTTCAGGTGAAGTCTCCAATTGTTTATAAATCATTGATTTCCTGGATACTCCTACCAAAATTGGTAAGTCGAAAAATTGAAATTCATTAATACGTCGCATCAGTTCATAATTATTCTCAATCGTCTTTCCAAAACCGAAACCAGGATCCAGAATAATGTCATTAACGCCCAATGTACGCAAAATATTTACCCGATTTGCCATATATTGGCAAACATCAGTCATCAGATTTTCATACTGAGGATTGTTTTGCATAACGGCTGGATTTGCTCCCTGCATATGCATTAATATATAAGGAACCTGCAAACTTGCTATCGTTTTAAACATTTCAGGATCCATATCTCCCCCTGAAATATCATTGATCATATCCACTCCATATTCTTTAACCACTGCCTCAGCCACTTTAGAGCGAAAGGTATCCACAGATACAGGCGTTTTTGGCCAACGTTTACGTATCAAATGCAGAGCCAGGCGCAAACGGACCAACTCCTCCTGCTCTGAAACCAATTCAATACCTGGTCTGGTCGAACAAGCTCCTACATCCAGTATGTCAGCACCTTCATCGATCAGTTGTTCCACCCTAAACAGAATGCCTTCTTCAGACATATACCGACTACTGGAAAAAAAGGAATCAGGGGTAACATTAAGAATTCCCATAACTTTTGGAACACTTAAATCCATGAGTCGACCATTTAGATTTATAGAATAGGATTTCCCCGAAAATTGCATAATCTGACAATAATTTAAAAAAAGGCTTAATTAGGTAGGCTTTAAGCGCAAATGTACATAAAAATAAAAATGATTAAAGCGTTTTAAATGATATTTTTGGTCGTTCAGAAATAAGTACATCCACTCTTCTGCACATTTGTACATTATTATGTATTTTTGTTGAAAAATGAACGGTTTCCAACAACAAACCCTCTAAAACGGCTGAAAAATGATGACAATCGAATCTTTATACGCACTCTACCTTTCAAACCCTGTTGTAACGACAGATAGCCGTAACTGTCCAGAAAAATCCATTTTTATTGCTTTAAAAGGAGAAAATTTCAATGGCAATACTTTTGCAGGCAAAGTCCTTGAATTGGGTTGTAGCTATGCTGTAGTAGACGAACCGGATGCAGTTACTGATGATCGAATCCTTTTGGTAGAAAATTGTTTGAAAACCCTCCAGGATTTAGCTGCTTACCATCGACGTCAATTCAGCATTCCGGTAATAGGCATTACAGGAACAAACGGCAAAACCACCACCAAAGAATTGATGGCTTCCATTTTAGGCAAAAAATACAACGTTTTGTATACGCAGGGAAATCTGAATAACCACATAGGAGTACCATTAACTTTGCTTCGACTGAATTCAAAACACGATATTGCTGTTATCGAAATGGGCGCCAATCATCCTGGTGAAATCAAAGAGCTGGTTGAAATAGTCGATCCCGATTATGGTTTGATTACCAATGTCGGAAAAGCCCATTTGGAAGGTTTCGGCTCTTTTGAAGGAGTTATTAAAACAAAAGGTGAACTATATGATTACCTGAGAGTAAAAGGTGGAAAGATTTTCATCAATATGGAAAATCCATTTCTGAAAAGTATAGCAAAGGGTCTTGAACATATTAAATATGCCACAAGTCCTGGATATGAATTGTGGGGAGAAGCACTCTCCTGCTCTCCTTTCCTGAAACTTCGCTGGCAAACAAATTACAACACAAATAGTCAGGTGGTACAAACAAACCTGATTGGATCCTACAATTTGGAAAATGCGTTGGCCGCCATTTGCGTAGGTAAAGAATTTCAGATAAGCAATGAAGACATTTGCCAGGCTTTGGAAGAATATAGTCCAAGCAATAACCGCTCTCAGCTCAAACAAACAGAGCAAAATACATTGATCATAGACGCATATAATGCCAACCCAACCAGCATGGCGGCTGCTCTGAAAAATTTCCAACAATACAATGCTCCACGAAAAGCAGTGATATTGGGCAGCATGAAAGAATTAGGCACTCAGAGTGAAGAAGAACACAAAAGTCTGGCTTTCAAAATAGCGGAAAGCAACTTTGACCGGGTTTTCCTGATTGGTTCTGAATTTCATCAGACCAACAGCGACTATCCCATCTTTGATACGGTGGATATCTTTACAGACTACCTAAAAGAGCAGCCAATGCAGGGATACACGATACTGATCAAAGGTTCGAGAGGCAACCAGCTGGAATCGGTAGTTCCGTTTTTATAGTGATTGAAAAAAACCTGCCAGATTATACCTGGCAGGTTTTTAGTTTATAATAAGAATTTCTGATTATTTGATAATAACTTTTTTGCTGGTAACACCGTTGATTTGTACCATGTACATACCTTGCGCCAAACCGCTGGTAGAAATAGTCAACTGACCATCTGCTGTTTCTGCACTAACTGATTTAACCTTTTGACCAAGTGCATTTACAAGAGCAACACTTACTGAACCTCTAGACAAAGAGGACAATTGAATGGAGCCTTCGTTTGAAACAACACCAACTTCAGCAACTTTAACTTTCTGAACTGCAGTAGAAAGTACAGTTAATTCAGGAAAGGTTTCCAAATTGGTAGCTTCAGGATAAATGCAAGCTTCTCCACCACCAGGCATGAAATAATAAGTCCCAGGTACAACATTACTTGTAGGTTTTATACAGTATTCAATTTCTGAAGAAGAATATGCAGGAACCGTGAAAGGCTGAGCAGAGGAAACAAATATACCAGGGACAAATATATCCTGAAAATCACCATCCTTTATACTATTATATGTAATATTACGGGTTTCGATGGGAGTACCGTCAGAAACAAAGGAACTGTTTGCCCAATCAAAAAATGCACCAGGTCCAAGTTCTATTAATCTGGCATCGTCACCATTAATATTTGTTGCAGGAAGTGGTGCTGTAAAATACTTCAAACTAGTTGTTGTTTTTCCACCATCATACATGTCATCAAAACGAATCCTCAATCTAACTACTTGATCATTCGAAATAGTTACAGGAGTTACATCCTCAGCAGCCATAAATGTTGCCGTTGAAGCATCACCATCGTCGTTAATCCAAGCCCAACCTGTTGCTTGCATAGAAGCAAAAGTGGGGAAAGTTAGAGCAGTTAGAGCTAAAACAAGTAAAGTTCTTTTTTTCATACTTTTAGATTTAATTGATTAATAAATCGATTTTTCACCAGTTTTAAAAAACCGATAGGTTTAAAATTAAAGAGTCATTTTATGCCGCTGCATATAGACTATTCTTTTATTTCACTTTAATTACATAAATTTAGTAAAATCGATTTTGCAACTAAAATGAGTGTTTAAATGTAAGCATTAATTTCAAAATAAAAATAGTAAGCCACAGATAAAACAGAAATAATGACTAAATAAATAAAATAGAAAAGGAGCTTAAAAATTCAAATAATTTGTAAAATCTATTATTGAAGCTTCCCAGTGGCACTCATATGGACTATAATTAATCAAAGATTGCTAAATCAATTTACTTTTATTTTTAGTATAAAAAATTTTACTAATACTTTTTATATACTTTTGTATAACATTTAAGCTACAAATAAATCAATTCAAAAAATGTAATACAACTTCTACTGAAAATGGGTTACAGTTTTTTGCTTTAAATTCGAACCGAGTTTACATTATTGAACTTCAAGCGACTTCAAAAAAAATCCTGCCAGGAATCTGATTACCGGCAGGATTAAATTTTACTTGAACAGTCTTTTTATTTCTTAACCATTTTCTGGATCAAAGTATTTACACCATCTTGAATTTTCACAATATACAAGCCTTTTTGTAGTTCGCTTACAGCAACCAACGCTTTACCAGCAGCTGAATATGCAGTAACGGTTTTAGTTACTTTACCAAAAGCATTAATGATTGTTACTTTCACAGAAGTTGCATCCAAAGGCAAATTAGACAATTTAATATAATCTGCAGTAGGATTTGGAGACAACGTTACGTTTGAAAGACTTGAAAATAAAGATTTCAGTGAAGTAGGTATATCTACATTAATCTTAAGTGCAATTGTATCAACACTGAATCCATCAGAGCAAACAACTTTTAAAGAATCTGCACCACTGTAATCAGCCGTAGGAGTATAAAGTAGATTTGCAGGGGTTACTAAACCTTTTGTAGAATTAGCCGTAACAGGAAAACCAGTTACAACTCCATTCTTAGCGTCTTCCAGTAATGACCATGTAAGTGTTTGACCCAAATTTAAGTCACCAACTGTACAAAGTGAATCAATCATACTTGAAGTTGTTGTTACTGTAATAGCTGAATTTAAGCCTTTTACAAAATATGGTGCACCGTTAAAAGTCAGCTTAGCCATTTTTTCGAAGTTTGAACCATTGGGATAACTAGAAATTTGACCTCCTTTTGGGAAAAAGAAGTAGTCACCCGGTACCAGATTTTTGGTTGGTTTAATACTATACTCTATTTCTGAACTAAAGTTTTTAGCAACTACAAAATTCTGGATTTGAGACAAAAAAATACCCATTTGATAGTCAGTTTTTTTATCACCAGCATTGTGACTTGCAAAACGAATAGGAATAGAGTCAGCAGCGGTTCCATTTGCTACATAAGTACTGGGCGCCCATCTGAAAAAGCCTCCATCACCAGCTGGAATGGCAATAATAGCTGCATTGTTACCGTCAAAGGCATTTGTTCCTGTAGTTGTGATTTGGGAGGTAGAGTAACCTAAACCTGAAGTAGTTTTACTACCGTCGCCAGTATTGTCAATCCTGATTCTTAACCTGATAATAGAAGTTGTATCTGTGATAGTTGTAGCTATGGTATCTGCACCTCTCCAGGTTGCAGCGACTAAATCGCCGTCATCATTTCTCCAACGCCAGCCGGTTTGTTGCATATTTGCAAAAAGATCACAGGTCATAGCAACTAAAAACATAAAAAGTAAACTCTTTTTCATAGTAATAGTAGATTTAGTTATTAAAATTCAAGGTTATTTCCGGTACATAATAACCGGTATATTTTATTTAAAATAAATCGTTTTAGCTATTTGAAGAAAAAAATATTCAGGACATTTTACTATTAAAACTGGTGTTTGTCTAAAATACTTTAAATTTAAATAAAACAATTTAGCTTTTTTATATACGATATATATTGCAAAAGAACTAGAAAAAAACATGATTGTTTGAGATTGTGTAAATGTAATAAAAAAATTCTTTAATTGATTCTACTAAAAACAATTTTTAGTTACAACACAAGTAATTAGATGATTATAAATCCTGAATATAAGTAAAAAAGACAAAATAATTAATAGCTATACTCCTGTTATATTGAACTTTAGAAGAATATTATACTGACCTGACGATGTTAACAAAACAATTATTCTACTGATTATATAAGTAATTATTTTAAACTAAAGTCCATTATTTAAATTAAAAGTATTAAAATCTCTAATTTAATCATCAACACTTTTAAAACAAAGAACTGATTCATTTAAACCTTTCAATTTAAGTAAGTCATACTATCCAAAAAAACAGCAAATAGTTAAATCGTTTTTGCAATTCTACTGACTTAATAATTGAGAATATTTTAGATCAAATATTCAATACCATAAAAAAAGCAGGAAGCTTTCACCTCCTACTTTTCATATATTAAAAAAGCCATCCACATCAGGATGTTATAATAATTACATTCCGAAACCAACCGAATTTAAATATTCATAAATGCCACTTGCAAAACCAACTACCATCAATCCAATCACGCAAAACACAAGCGAAATTTTCATATAACCATCGCTTTTAAAAGATTCAATAGGAGTTTCATTCGGACTAATAAACATGGCCTTGACGATGATCAGGTAATAATACAAAGATATGATGGTATTTAACAATGCCAATAATAACAACAAATACTGACCTTCTGCGGCAGCAGCAGCAAACACGAAGAACTTGCTGAAGAACCCTGCCAATGGAGGAATACCGCCCAAGGAGAAAAGAGCAAGCATCATAACCAAGGCCAGATTCGGATTGGATTTGTACAAACCGTTGTAATCCTGAATGTTCACTTTACCTGTTTTGTTTTCAAGAGCACTGATCACACCGAAGATGGCCATGTTGGAAAAAATATATACCAAAATGTAGTACAGCACTGCACCCATTCCCTGAGGCGTACCAACCAATATAGCCAAAGCGATGTAACCGGCCTGAGAAACAGACGAAAACGCCATAAAGCGCTTTATATTCGTTTGTCTCATGGCAAACAAGTTACCAATGGTGATAGTAATCAAAACAACCCACCAAAGCATGTTTTGCCATTCATAAAACATATTGCCAAAAACCTTGTATAAAATAATCATCAATGCAAAAACACCTGCACCTTTGGAGATAGTCGAAAGATATGCTGTCACACTGGTAGGAGCTCCCTGATAAACATCGGCTGTCCAGAAGTGGAAAGGCACCAATGAAATCTTAAAGAATAATCCGACAGCTATAAACACCAATGACATCACCAACAAGGGAGTTGATTGAATAGTCATGGCCAGATCGTCAAAATAAAATGTTCCGCAAGCACCATACAGAAAGGAAAGACCAAACAATAATATGGCAGAAGAAAAGACTGCACTAAAAATGTATTTGGCACCCGCTTCTGCTGAATTGTTTTTGTATTTGTCAAAAGCAGCAAGGGCAGCCATTGGCAAAGATGCTGTTTCCAAACCAACATAGAATAAGATGAAGTTTCCGGAGGAAACCATCAGATACATGCCAAACAAGGTAAGCAAGGTCAACATATAGAATTCACCTCTTTTAAAACTGGCATCGGCTTTGGACAACCAGCCATTGGATTGGAGAAATAAAAGAAGCACTCCAATATTCAGTATGTTTTTGATCGCAATTTCTGCAGCGTTGCTCACGTACATCCCACTGAAGGAAGCGCCAGTAGCCTGAGGGAAAAAGCCATAAACAGTATGTGCCAAAAATAACAGACAAGCCACCGGTTGGAACATTTTTCTTCCCTTTTCCGAAGCGAACAAGTCGTAAACAATCAGAATTAGAAATACCACCAACAGTGACATTTCCTGTTTCATCAACAAATAATTGCTTAAATCCATTGTATAAAGTATAGTTTTCGATTAATCTTTAATTACCAGTTTACCATTACCCCTAAGCTGTTACGGATCATATCGGCAACAAAGCTTGGATACATACCGATACCGGCTATGGAAATGATCAGCGAAACGACAGCGACCCTTTCAAACCAGGTTGCATCGGTCAATGTCTTGTGATGTTCATCCACCACTTCACCGAAGAGAATCTTACCAACAACACGTAAGATATAAACGGCAGTGATTACGATGGAAGAACAAGCGATGATGGTAAATACGCGATGGAACATATCGGTGTGTTGGAACGATCCGACAAAAATCATCATCTCAGAAACAAAACCACTAAATCCGGGCAAACCCAGAGAGGCCATACCGGCTATCACATAAGCTACAGAAAGGAAAGGCATGACGCGCATCAAACCACCCATTTCGCGGATATCGCGGGTATGAGTTCTTCCGTAGATCATACCGATCAAGGCAAAGAAAAGAGCCGTCATCAAACCGTGAGAAAGCATCTGCATCACGGCTCCAGTCATGGCCGTTTCATTCAGCATCAGAATGGCAAACAGTACCAAACCACAGTGGCTTACAGATGAATACGCGTTGATGTATTTCAGGTCTTTCTGATAAACAGCACCAAAAGCACCATAAACAACACTGATACCAGTCAGAATCATGAAAATCCATGCTTGTTCGTGTGCAGCTTCAGGCATTAATGATATGGCAATACGGAAACAACCGTAACCTCCAAGTTTCATCAAAACGCCTGCATGCAACATGGAAACAGCTGTTGGGGCTGAAGCGTGACCATCGGGTGACCAGGTATGAAAAGGAAACATAGCGCCAAGTACACCAAAACCAACAAAAGTCAGCGGGAAAAAGATGCGTTGCGCTTCAATAGGAATTCCGTTTTTGGCAATTTCCAGAAGATTAAATGTAAACGGACCGCTACCACCATTGGAATGGAAATAAATGCCGAAAATACCCACCATCATAATGGCCGAACCTCCCATTAACATCAAGGTCAGTTTCATGGCTGAGTATTCTTTCTTACCTGTTCCCCAAACACCGATGAGCAAATACATGGGTATCAAGGCCACTTCGTAGAAAAACAGCATGGTGAATAAGTCGATGGAAATAAAGAAACCAAAAACACCAAGTGCCAGCAGAATCAACCACATAAAGAATTCCTTGGTCAGCGGTTGTTGGTTCCAGGAAGCAAAAACTCCGGTAAAAACAATCACAGATGAAAGCAACAGCATCACCACCGAAATACCATCCACTCCTACCGAGTAATGAATATTCAACGTTGGAAACCAAATTCGATCGAAGGTAAACAACATCTCAGCGACATTACCGGCAGCTCTTTCAGCCAGAAACATATAAACCAAAATGCCAGACAAGATCAAAAGAATTGATGATCCGATGACAGCTACTGTCCGAACCTGGCGGATGTTTTTGCAAGGCAGGAAACCTACCAGCATCAGTAGCGGAACAAGTACAAATAATGAAAGAAAATCCATATTCTGTATAATTAGCTATTATAAGTCCTATTAAATAAAAATCAGCAGTGATACGATAATCACAGCGCCCATGAAAAATGCCCATGCATAATCCTGAATTTCTCCGGACTGTGCAAACTTGATCTTTCTGGAAACGTAATTGGTGATTGTAGACTGCAAATCCATGAAACCATCCACGACGTGACGGTCAAACCAGGCAATGGGTTGAGAAATACAGTTAAACACAATCTTTTTCGTTACAAAAATCCAGACTTCGTCAAAATAGAACTTGTGATAAGCTCCTGTATAAAGACTTTTGAATGTTTTTACAAACACATCTGAACTCTTATTTTCCTTGCGATACATCAGTGTTGCTACGACGATTCCAACTACACCAATCAATACACTCATGATGGCAATAGGCCATTCAATGTGGGTTTCGAAAGGCATACGATCGGAAGAAATAAATTTGGAGAATGGAATAAATCCAGTCACAACTGTCAAGGTTGCCAGAAAAATCAAAGGGATAGACATCGCCCAGGGTGATTCGTGCGGGGTGTGTTTGTAAATCTTATCGCTTTCACCCCAGAAAATGCGGTAATACAGTCTGAACATATAAAAAGCAGTCAAACCGGCACAAAGATATAAGCTGGCAAAAATGTAGATATTCTTTTCGAAAGCGGCCACCAGAATTTCATCCTTACTGAAGAAACCAGAGAAAGGCGGAATACCGGCAATGGACAAACAGGCAATCAGGAAGGTGATGTGTGTGATGGGCAAGTATTTTCTCAAGCCCCCCATTGAACTCATTTCATTACTATGAACAGCATGAATAACTGCACCTGCACCAAGAAACAACAACGCTTTAAAAAAGGCGTGTGTAAATAAATGGAACATGGAAGCCATATAACCTACCCCTTCGTGGCCACCGTAACCGGAAACACCGAGTGAAGTAATCATGAAAGCGATCTGCGAAATGGTGGAAAACGCCAATACCCGTTTAATGTCTGTCTGTGTACAGGCAACCAGGGCTGCAAAAACTGCAGTGGCGGCACCAACATAGGAAATGATAGTCAGGACTTCCGGTGCACCGAAATAGTACAGCGGAAACAATCGGGCAACCAGGTATACACCGGCAACAACCATCGTTGCAGCATGGATCAAGGCAGATACAGGTGTTGGACCTTCCATAGCATCCGGCAACCAAATGTGGAAGGGAAGCATGGCTGATTTACCTGCACCACCAATAAAGATGAGGATCATGGCCCATGAAATAACCGACCAACCCATAAAAGTGGCAGTGATGGGTTGAGCCAAGACATTACCCGTAGTACTTGTCAACAAATCAAAGCTGAACGTACCTGAATAGAAAGACAAAACCAGAATACCGATCAGAAAGAACAAGTCTGCGAAACGGGTAACGATGAATGCTTTTTTAGAAGCAGCCACAGCCGATGGCTTTGTATAATAAAATCCGATGAGTGAATAGGAAGAAACACCTACCAACTCCCAGAAAATATACATCTGGAAAAGATTGGTTGCAACCACAAGTCCCAACATGGAAAAGGAGAACAGGGAAAGCAATGCGTAATAACGCTGAAAGCCTCTCTCACCCTTCATATAGCCAAAACTGTAGATATGAACCATCAGGGAAACTGTGGATATGACCACCAACATCATCACGGAGATCGGGTCAAGCATAATGCCCAGATCTATGTGAAGCTTATCTGTGAAACGCAACCATTCAAAATTGAATGGCATGATGGTTTGAAAACTTTCTCCTACTTTTCCGACACTAAAGAAATAAGTAGCAGCAGTTAAATAGGAAAGCACTGTCACAACAGACATTCCAATTGTTCCGATAATACCGGCAATTACCGGCTTCATTTTACCACCTAAAAGTCCCAGCAAAAGGAACATGAGAATAGGCAGTACAACTATAATTAAAGTGTAGCTCATCATCAATATTTCATTTTATTTACATCGTCAACGTTAATGTTCTTAAGGTTGCGGTAAATGTTGATAATAATTGCAATTGCAATGGCTGTTTCTGCTGCAGATACGCCAATGGCAAACAAGGCAAAAAATTGCCCTTCCATTTGCCCCGGATACAGATATTTGTTAAATGCAACCAGGTTAATGTCGGCTGCATTCAGCATCAGCTCCAGCGACATGAGAATGGTCAGCATATTTCTGCGGGAAAGAAATCCATAGACCCCGGCGAAAAACATAATCGCACTTATTGCTAAGTAGGCCGCTAATGGTATGTTACTCATATTTCGGTTATTTATTAGATCTTAAACAAACTAGCGTTTTCTGGCTATCATAATTCCACCTATGATACACGCCAGCAACAAAATACTGATTGCCTCAAAAGGAAGCAAATACTGGTATTTATTGGTACCCATCATGGCTGTACCTATTTCTTTCATGGTAGGATCTGCAGCCATTGTTTCTGAGATTTTGTACACATTGTGAAAAATGATGTGACCGCAAACAGCAAAACCAACTACAGCAGCAAAACCGGCTGGCAGCAATCGTTTCCAGGAAACTCTCTTAGCAGTGTCGCCAGCGTGGCTGGTCAACAAGATGGAAAAGATGTAAAGTACCATAATACCACCTGCATAAACAGAGATCTGAACCCCGAAAAGGAACTGATACCCCATCAACAAATACAAACCGGCAGTTGCCAACAAGACAAAAAGTAAATAGGTTGCGGCACGCAGGATTCTTCCCGACGTTACCGAGAGGATTGAAAAGACGACAATCACTATCGCCAAAACGTAAAATATGATCTGTTCAGCCATAATCTTAATTACTTTTTATTTTTTCTCTTAACTTGGAACCTTCTTTATTGAGGGTCTCTTTCAATTTGTCTCTCGTGAAAACGGAGTTTTCAAAGCTATTCTGAAATTTGATGGCATCCGAAGGACAACTGATCACACACAGGTTGCAAAAAGAACACATACCCAGATCGTAGTAATATTGATCCAGGGTACGTTTTGGCTTGGCACCTTCTTCTGTTTCTATCATTTTGGTAATCACCTTAATGGTACCGTTGGGGCAGTTCATTTGGCAGATACCGCAACCGGTACAGGCATGTTCGTTGTTTTCATCGTGAGGCATCACCAGTTCTCCGCGAAAACGTTCAGCTACCACGAGGGTCGTTCCACGATTTTCGGGATATTGTTCCGTCACCTTTTTAGTGAAAAATTCTTGTATGGTAACCGACATACCCGTAAGCAATGAAAAAATGCCTCTGAATATGGTTAAAATATAGTTTATAATAGACTTCATACGTCCTGATTTATTTTCTTAGAAATTAAAAAATCCATCCAAAAAGTACTAAAAGTACCATGACCAATAAATTGACCATATTGATTGGCAGCAATACTTTCCATTCCAGATTCAGCAACTGATCGATACGCAAACGTGGGAAAGTCCATCTCACCCACAAGCTCAGGAACATCAAGACAAATGCTTTACCAAAAAACCAAATGACGGAGGGAATAAAATCCATAACATCGTTGAAAGCATCCAGGCCTGTCACGTGGAATGGCATCCATCCACCAAGGAATACAGTGGTTGCGATGGCTGCAATCACAAACATATTTAAGTATTCGGCCAGATAGAAAAATCCGAATTGAAGACCTGAATATTCCGTGTGATAACCTGCCGTCAACTCCGATTCTGCTTCGGGTAAGTCGAAAGGACCGCGGTTGGTTTCAGCATGTCCTGCAATCAGGTAAATGATGAATGCGATAACGGCAGAAATATGTCCCTGAAACAAAAACCAGCAGTCAGCCTGATTTTCAATAATGGTGGATAGTTGCATGGAGCCGCTCAGAACGACGATGGTCAACAGGGAAAGCCCTGCTGAAAGTTCGTAACTGATCAGCTGCGCGCCACTTCGCATGGCACCAATCATGGAATATTTATTGTTACTAGCCCAACCTGCCAACAAAATGCCGATGACACCCAGTGAAGAAACGGCCAGAATATAAAAAATACCAATGTTGAAATCGAACGATTGCAAGCCCTTACCAAATGGAATGGCTCCAAAAGTCAGAAATGAAGCAACAATCACAAAAAACGGAGCCAGATAAAAAAGCAATTTATCGGTGTGGTTGATTGGAATGATTTCTTTGATCAGAATCTTGACCATGTCGGCCACACTCTGGAAAACGCCATAAAGTCCAACCCGGTTCGGGCCTAGCCGGCATTGGAAAAAAGCACAGATTTTGCGTTCAAAATAAATCAGAATCAATGCTATAACAGCATAAGCAGCCAGCAAGAGCGCACCGACCACTACGAACTCAATAGTTAATACCCAAAAATCAGGTAAAACCGATCGAAGCAGCTGATCAACCCAAGTGGTTACTGTTGAAAAATCAAACATATTTCTTAGTTGTTTATATTATTACCAAAAGGAAAATCTCAAAACATGCACCAGCATTTCTGAGACCTCTTTTTTATCTGTCAATATCTGGAATTACGTAGTCCATTGAACCTCCAATCGTAATCAAGTCGGCAATCTTACCACCCTGACAAACGGTATCCATAATGGAAACCAATGCCATAGAAGGAGAACGGAACTTCAAACGATACGGGAACTTATCACCTTTACTCAGGATATAAACCCCGAATTCACCTCTGGCAGCTTCAATTCTCTGGAAATACTCACCTTCCGGCAGTTTGATAATGGCTTTTGTCTTAGCGGCAAATTCACCAGCTGGAATGGTATCGATCAATTGTTCGATGATGTGAAGTGATTCTTCGATTTCATCCAGACGATTCATGTAACGTGCAAAGGAATCGCCTTCCTGACGGATAATTTCCTTGAATTTCACCTGACCGTAAGCAGCATAGGGTGCAATTTTACGCAAATCACAGCTAAAACCGGAAGCGCGTCCAACAGGACCACTCACAGCATAGGATACTGCTGTTTCTTTGGATAAATGACCCACACCGATCATACGTTGTCTGGCAATGACATTGCCTGTATACAGTTTGTGGTATTCCTTCAGTTTTTCTCGCATGTAAGGAATAAAAGCCTTTACGCGTTTTTCAAAGTCGGGATGCAGGTCCTGCATCACACCACCAATGACGTTGTAATTCAGAATCAGACGTCCTCCACAGGTTTCCTCAAAAATATCAAGTACTTTTTCACGATCGCGCATACCATATATAAAGGCAGTCAGTGCGCCCATGTCCATACACATACATGCCCAGGACAAAAGGTGGGAAGTGATACGTGAAAACTCATCCATAATGGTACGGATGTGTTGTGCACGTGGTGGAACTTCAATTCCTGCAGCCTTTTCAACACACATACAAAGAGCATGACGGTTGATGTGCGCGGAAAGGTAATCCAGACGGTCTGTGAAATGCAATATTTGAGAATAAGTCAGACTTTCACTCAATTTTTCGACACCGCGGTGTATGTAACCACAGTTGACATCGATTTTTTTGATGATTTCACCTTCCAAAGAGGTACGAAAATGGAGTACACCGTGAGTAGCAGGGTGTTGCGGTCCGATATTCAGTACATATTCATCGTCCTCGAAAAGCTGTATTTTCTCTTCCTTGATACCATCCACGCCCGAAACCCAGCTTACAGATGTATCAGGCATTGGATAACTTTTCAGGTCAAGGGGATTGATTTCAGCACTGGCATCGTAATCCTTACGGAATGGAAAGCCGTTCCATCTCTCGGTCAGGAACAGGTGACGCATATCGGGATGGTTGATGAAACGGATCCCGAAAAATCCAAAGACTTCCCGTTCATTTAGGATGGCTGTTCCCCAAATATCAGAAACAGTAGGAAGTGTAGGGGTTTCTCTGTCTGAAGTCGCTGTTTTGAAAACCAGGCAACGGTTCAGATCTTTGGAAGTGCTCACAAAGTAAACTACTCCCAGTGAATCACCGTAATCGACACCGGTCAATTGAATCAGATAGTCGAAAGGCAGGGTTTCATCGTTTCTAAGCGCCAAAGCCAGTGTTCTCAGGTCTTCGGGCTTTACAGTGACGGTCAGAAATTCTTTTTCTTCGATCAGGGCATCGGGTACCGTTGCCAGGACGAGTTGTTTTATATTTTCCACAAAAATCTTATTTTGATTCTGGTTTATCGTTTTCCTTTACTTTGTCTTTGAACATGAAGCGTTCCACTTTGACTTTACGTTGCAACTGCATCATACCATAAAGCAAGGCCTCTGGTTTGGGCGGACAACCGGGTACAAAAACATCGACAGGAATAATTTTGTCTACACCATTCACCACACTGTAGGAATTACAGAAAGGACCGCCTGAAATAGCGCAGCTACCCATGGCAATGACGTATTTAGGTTCAGCCATCTGATCGTACAGACGCTTGAGGATGGGAGCCATTTTATTAACGATGGTACCTGCAACAATAACCACATCGGCTTGACGGGGACTGTTACGCGTAACTTCAAAGCCAAAACGGGCAAAATCGTAACGTGCTGCACCCAGACTCATAAATTCAATACCACAACAACTGGTGGCAAAAGTCAAAGGCCAAAGTGAATTGGAGCGTCCCCAATTGATAATATCATCCAGAACGCCCGTTATTACGCCAACACCATTGGCACGTAGCTCTTCAACATATTTTTCCAGATACTCGGTATCCTTAAACTCTTCGTTCGGGATGCCTTTTATTTTAATATTTTTTACTTCCATTCCAAAGCTCCTTTCTTCCAGGCATACGCCAAACCAAGCACTAAAATCAATAAAAAGAAAACGATGCTAATCAATCCAGGTATACCCAAATCTCTTACAACAACTGCCCATGGAAACAAAAAAACGGTTTCCACATCGAACATCAGAAAGAGAATGGCATATAAATAATAACCTACTCTGAATTGCATCCAGGAAGTTCCTCTGGTAGGAATTCCGGATTCATAAGCTTCTCTCTTTTGAGCATTATTTGATCGGGGGGAAATCAGTAAGGCTAAGCCTAATCCGGCTATAACCAAAACGAATCCTGTAATTAAGACCACCAAAAAATAAGCGTAATCCATACAATTAAAAATATTTATCCATTAAAAAAGAAACTACGTTTGCCAAAATCAAAAAAAACCACACGCCCAGAAAAGAATTCTGTGCGTAAGGTTGTGGGCAATGACTTGAGGCTCTTTCCCAATCGAATGGGGAATCGTGAAAATATAAAAATAAAAAACAGACTGTTTCATTTGTATGAACACAGTCTGTTTTCCTATTTAGGAGTTATGCTTTGTTTGCACTTCCAAGAACGTTGACAATCTTACTAACGTACAACTTACGAAGAGATTCTCTGGCTGGGCCTAAATATTGACGAGGGTCAAATTTAGAAGGCTCCAATGCGAAGAATTCACGAATAGCTGCTGTCATAGCGATACGACCATCTGAGTCAATGTTGATTTTGCAAACGGCTGAAGCAGCTGCTTTACGCAATTGATCTTCTGGAATACCGATTGAATCCTTCATTGCACCACCGTATTTGTTGATGATGGCAACCAAGTCCTGAGGAACGGAAGAAGAACCGTGCAATACGATAGGGAATCCAGGAATTTGTTTTTCAACTTCTTCAAGGATATCGAAACGCAATGGAGGTGGAATCAGGATACCGTTTTCGTCGCGGGTACATTGTTCCGGTGTGAATTTGTTTGCTCCGTGAGAAGTACCAATGGAGATTGCCAATGAATCAACGCCTGTACGTGAAACGAAGTCAATCACTTCTTCAGGTTGTGTATAGGTGTGGTGTTCTGCAGATACTTCATCTTCTACACCGGCCAATACGCCAAGTTCACCTTCTACAGTTACATCAAACTGATGAGCGTACTCAACAACTTTCTTTGTAAGTGCGATATTGTCTTCGTAAGAATGGTGTGAACCGTCAATCATTACAGACGAAAAGCCCATATCGATACAAGATTTACACAATTCAAACGTATCACCGTGATCCAGGTGTAAACAAATCTGAGGTTTTTCTTGTCCCAGTTCTTTCGCATATTCTACAGCTCCCTGAGCCATAAAACGCAATAAAGTTTGGTTGGCATATTTACGGGCACCACTGGATACCTGTAAAATGACTGGTGACTTTGTTTCAACAGCTGCCTGAACAATAGCCTGCATCTGTTCCATGTTGTTAAAATTAAACGCTGCGACGGCATATTTGCCTTCAAACGCTTTCTTGAACATCTCTTTGGTGTTAACAAGACCTAATTCTTTGTAGTTTACCATTTTACCTTTGTATAATGAGTTAGAATAATGATATGTTTTCTTTCGTCGCGCAAAGATAGGTATTTTGTGCGAAAAAATAGGCCTTATGAACTTTTTTGAATAAATAATTGAGTTTTGTTTTGCGTTTAATGGAAATTGTCTACTTTTGCAGGCCATTACGAATTATACCACCTCGTACAAACAATAAACGATATATAATTATGAAAAAAGACTTGCATCCAGCCAACTACCGTCCAGTAGTATTCAAGGATATGTCGAACGGCGATATTTTTATTTCGCGTTCTTGCATCAACACGAAAGAAACCATTGAGGTTGAAGGTGAAACTTACCCAGTAGTAAAATTAGAAATTTCATCCTCATCACACCCCTTCTACACCGGTAAATCTAAATTGGTGGATACTGCAGGTCGTGTGGATAAATTTATGACCCGTTACGGAAGTCGTGCTGTAAAGAAATAAGCACTCCGGCGAAAAAAATAAAAAAAGCTTCGAATTTGGTTTCGGGGCTTTTTTTGTGACCTTTTGCAAGGCTGATTAGAAAAAATTATTTAAAAGGCCAGATACCATTTTAACCGTTCAATGTCCGCTTCCGTAAATTCCTTAAAATCGGCAAGCTCCCGGATATTCTTGATTCCAGACCTGGCTTTCCGCAATTCAACGATCACTTTTGCCTGATAAAAGGATAGATAGGGATGTGCCTTTAGTTTTTCCAGGGAAGCTTTATTGGCATTAATTTTAGTGATTTGAGTGGTATCCATTTTTAACATTGCCTGCAAACGAGCCAATGTTTCCGGATAAAGACCTTTTATTTCTTCCAGTTGACGCATGGAGTAAAAACCGCCCAATCTATTTCGATATTGGGTGATCCGATTTGCGGTACTGCTTCCGATTCCTTTAAGTTGCTGCAAAATGGTGGTATCCATCCGGTTGATTTCCAACCGATCCAATTCAGCTGTTTTCTCAACAGAGGATGTCGCTTGCGAAAAAATGGTGCTATTGCTTTGTTGGGGTTTCACACCCACCTTGTTGATTGGAATCGTGTACTTTTCTGTTTTGGGAAATTCGGATGGTTGATCCTGAAAGCGAATAAAGGATTTCATCCGCTCAAACTGGACAGGTTCGATGCCATATATTCGGGCTAAATCTTCGGTTTTCCTAAAAACACCTCCCTTTTTCCGGTATTTTAAAATATTTCTGGCAACATAAGGTTTCAAACCGAGCGAAACCAGCGAAGCGGAGTCTGCAGTATTCGGATTGAATGGAATCAATTTAACGGAGGTTGTTTTTGAATAATTCAGACCTTTATGATTGCCTTTCTTGTATCTTAATACATCACCCCCCTCTCGGGAAATGGAATCCTGAAAATTTTTTAATGCCTGCTTATCAGCAAAAGTATTCGTCAGTTTTTCCGGCAGGAGAGGCACCCAGTAGTCAGTAGTCCAGAGTGCTGCCTGTGCTAAAAGTATAAAAATTGACAGGACTATTATCGCCCGCTTTTCACCCTTATTGAAATAGAAAAAATCTTTCCACATACAGTATATTAATATTTACTTAATACAAATATACTGTTTATTATTTATTAACAAACAGAACTTTTCAGCATTACTGATAAAATTGTATTTTTACAGAAATTTTAAGGGTAAAAAAAGATGCAGCAGATTATCAAAAATATAAGCAAATTTTACGGATTCACTTTCTTGTGTGGTGTATTCATTTCGGTTCTCTGTTTTATTCAGATGCCACAACAGACTGATATTTCGCTCATTCCAAATTTTGACAAAATCGTACATTTTACCATGTACTTTGCCTTGAGTACCACTTTTATTTTGGAATCCTTAATCGTGTATTCCAAACCAGGTAAAAACAACATAAAGTTTTACATTATCGCTTTCTTGCTTTCAGCGGCATTCGGATGGCTTATTGAAATATTCCAAGGTATGCTGGACTACCGGTCGAAGGATGTGTTTGACTGGCTAGCCGATATAGCGGGATCTTTTTCCGCCTGCACACTTATAGGATTAATCCGTCTCGCATTTCGATGACACGATCGGTCAGCCTAGCCAATTGGACATCGTGTGTGACAATAATGAACGTTTGGTTAAACTGATCACGCAGATCAAAAAACAACTGGTGAAGCTCTTCCTTATTCTTCGTATCGAGACTTCCGGACGGCTCATCTGCCAAAACGACTTTTGGATGATTTACCAACGCTCTTGCCACAGCAACACGCTGATTTTCGCCACCCGATAACTGTGCAGGCTTATGTTCAAGCCTGTCAGAAAGCTTCATGTACTCCAATATTTCCAAAGCTCTTTGCCTGGCCGCTTTCTTTGATTTACCGGCTATCAGGGCTGGAATCATTACATTTTCAAGTGCTGTAAACTCAGGTAACAGTTGGTGAAACTGAAAAACAAATCCAATGTGCTGATTTCTGAAATTTGCCTGCTCTTTATCTTTTAATCTGGAAACGTCGACTCCTCCTATACGAATTATTCCGGAATCGGCTCTGTCGAGGGTTCCCAACAACTGCAACAACGTTGTTTTGCCTGCACCACTTGGGCCGACTACAGCAACAACTTCACCGGCTTCCACATGAATATCCACACCTTTAAGTACATGCAGATCTCCAAAATGTTTATTTATATTTTCTCCTTGTATCATAGCGATTCTAAAATATAAGCGCAAAGATATTGATTAAAATAACACAGTCAACACAAAACGTTTTTTGAAAACTTTCCCAGTGGGTGTAAAATAGTCCGTTTGTAAAATATATCGGCCAAAGGGTACAAGGTTACCTTCGTTGGAAGTGCCATCCCAGAAAACAGAACCTTTCGCTGCAAGCAGTTCATTTTTTAGCAAATGCCTGACTACCCTACCCCCGATGTCATACAGCGTCAAATTGGCTATACTTAATTCGCTCACTTTATAATGAATTACAATCTGGTCGTCCAAACCATCATTATTGGGAGTTATCCATTTTTTTTCAACACTAAATCCATCGCTTTTGATTTCCTTAAAATCGATATACTGAGAATTTTGGTATCCTGGTGTACCATAGTTTGAAGCGGTTGAGGCAGATGTCCAGTGGGCAGGATCGGTGGATGGCAATGCCGGATTGCGCTTCTCCAGAGAAACACCTTCGCATGAACCGATCAAAGGAAAATGCATCGATTCCTTATAGGACATTTCATCTATGATTTTAGCCGAAGTGGTAAGCAGCATTACATTTCCTGCATCATCCGGCAGGGATGGAAAGGAAGACAAGTCTATGAAATTGTGTTTTTCTGTAAAGCCACTCACGGCCAAAACGGAATCGGCACAGACTGACAGCAGCCAATAACTTCCTGAAACGCAAGGCAAAGATTTTACAGACAGCTGAATACCGGCATTCAACAAGCCTGATTCAGTTTTATTGGTAAGCCAAACTTTTGAAAGATCCACGCATTTATCGGAAACGTTGACAAATTCTATGTAATCACACCCGTTTGAAAAGGGATTAAACAGTATTTCATTAAAGGTCAGATCAGCAGGCTCAGGTTCTTCAGGCAGGCCAAAGGAAATGGTCTTTTCTTTTAACGGTAGTTCTGAAATATCTACCAGAGTTTTCAGGTACACATTATATATAGCTCCATTTCCCAACGAATCACTCAGATTTAGCAGGACAGAACGATGGGTGGGTAATACTGGTATGGCAGAAACAATCTTAAGAAATGGGGAGATTTCATAGTTTAAAACATTTGACAAAGCATCCGGCTTCATTCTTTTGGAGAATGTTAATTCCAATTGAGTGGGTGATAGCACATAAATACCGGTGCATAAAGGACTATTTTCATCGGAATTGACCGCTTTTACTGAATTTTCTAAACCAGGTGTACCGCCTTTATCATTGAAGGAAGACGTCCAATTGGAAGCCTGCCCAGATAAATTATCCACATCGATGCATTCCAGACTCCAGCCACCGCTTTGCTTAAAGGCTTTGGCATGCCAGTCGGAGCTGTATTCAAGACAAGTTACCAGTTCCTTTTTTTCATTTAGTATATACATGGCTTTACCGGCATTGACCAAAGATGGAAAGGATGAAAAGACAATCGAAGGACGTGCTGCATCGAATAGTTTTTCGGACGATTTGGAACAAAGCAGACTATAACCAGCTGAATCCAAACGACTTGCAGGAAAAGGATAGGATTTTTCACCATAGCAGAGCGTCCATCCTGTTAGGGTAAGCGTTTTGCCACTTCGATTGTACAATTCGATGTATTCGACTTCGGGCAATCCGACAGGAGGCTCGGGATCAATCATCAGTTCGCTGAAAACAACAGCATCCAATGGATTCGAAAAAGAAAAAAAAGTAGGTATCAGGCAGATTATTAGGACAAATTTGCGCATAAATACAAATTGTGTGTAAAATTAAAGTATCTTTGTGCTGGTATAAAAACCAGTTTTCAAAGGTACGGATTAGTTCGTGGATTTAACTATTTATTAATTTTTTATTTACACTAAAATGAAAATTGCGATTGTTGGAACAAGTGGCGCTGTAGGACAAGAACTCCTGCGCGTACTGGAAGAGAGAAACTTCCCGATGGATGAATTGGTGTTATTTGGCTCATCCCGGAGTGCGGGTATGTCTTACACCTTCCGTGGTAAATCAATAACCGTCAAAGAATTAAAACAGAACGACGACTTTAAAGGCGTCGATATTGTGTTTGCTTCTGCCGGTGCAGGTACCTCCAAAGATTTTGCTGATACGATGACCAAATTTGGTGCCATAGTGATCGATAACTCCAGTGCTTTCCGCATGGACACCGATGTTCCATTGGTTGTACCCGAAGTAAATCCGGAAGATGCCAAGAACTGTCCAAGAAAAATTATAGCCAATCCCAACTGTACAACCATTCAATTGGTTGTTGCACTAAAGGCTATTGAAAATATTTCACACATTAAGAAAGTGCACGTTTCTACCTATCAGGCTGCCAGCGGTGCAGGTGCATCCGCCATGGCCGAATTGGAAGAACAATATGCCCAAAAGCAACGCGGTGAAGAACTGACTGTTTCAAAATTCGCCTATCAGCTGGCATATAACGTAATTCCTCAGGTGGATGTTTTTCTGGAAAACGGTTACACCAAGGAAGAAATGAAAATGTATCACGAGACTCGCAAGATTATGCATTCCGACATTGAAGTAAGCGCAACTTGTGTTCGAGTTCCCGTTATGCGTGCACACTCTGAAAGTGCCTGGATTGAAACTGAACGTCCAGTTTCCGTTGAAGAAGCCAAAGAAGCTTTTGCAAAAGCTGAAGGTGTAATTCTTCAACAGAACGATGCAGCTAAAGATTATCCGATGCCGCTTTTTGTTGCCGGTAAGGATCCTGTTTATGTAGGCCGTATCCGTAAAGATTTGTCCAACCCGAATGGTTTGACTTTCTGGTCGGTGAGTGATCAGATTAAAAAAGGTGCAGCGTTAAATGCCGTACAGATTGCAGAATATCTGGTAAAAGAAAAGGCGATTTAATAAACGAAGCATTCTACTTTAAAGCGCAGTCCATCGATGGTCTGCGCTTTTTTATTGCCTGATCTATACGTAATTCAAAAATTGACAAACAATTTACTTATTTTAATAAATTACAATATATTTTTAAATTTAAAATAAATACATTGCGGCTGATTATAGAAACAATATTTTATTATTCCACCGTTTATATATAACAAACGTTCTAGAACCATTGACACGTATTCTTACCCGATGAAAATTACACATAAGAGATTCAAGCTATTTGCTCTCCTATCTTTCCTGTTTTTGGCCTTTTCATTTTATTCCTGCAAAAAGGAAGAAAAAAAAGAAATACTTCTTGGCAAGATTGCTCATACTGATTTTATAGACAATCTGGAAATAGAAGGGGTCGTTGAGTCGGTACGGTCTGTTTCTGTGACCTGCCCCAGAGGGCCGGCTGCAAAAATCATCTACTTGATAGAAGATGGGACGGCAGTTAAAGAAGGCGATGTTTTGTGTACTCTTGAAAGTGAATATCTTCAGCAAGGATATGATGATATATTGGTCAAAGTGGAAGGTGCCAAAGCAAGACGAAATAAAAGTATTGCAGAACTGGAAATGCAATACGCACTTCTGGATGCACAAGTAAAAAGCAATGCTGCTCAGACCTCTATTTCCAATCTGGATTCTCTCCAACTAAAATACCTTTCTCCAACTAAACGCCGTATCAAAATACTTGAACTTCAAAAAAGCGCCATCCAAAAAGCAAAACTAGAGAGAAAGCTGAAAGCTTTGGACATTATCAACAAATCACAACTCCGAAATCTGGACATTCAATTGCAAAGCATGGAGTTTGCTGTCGCAAATGCAAAAAGTCAATTGGATCAACTGACCTTAAAATCCCCTCAGTCCGGTGTCGCTTTTCGTGGAAACTCCTGGATGACAGGTGGTAAATTGAAAGAGGGTGATCAAGCCTGGGGTGGCATGCCATTGGTTACAATTCCTGACTATGCTGAAATGAAAGTGATGATTCAGGCTTCTGAATCTAGTTACAAACAAATAAACATCAATGATTCGGTTGAATACAGTTTTGACGCTATGCCAGGAAATTCAGCCCATGGAAAAATTCTCAAAAAAGCACCTATAGGACAGCCAATAAAAGAAAATTCAAAGGTTAAGTTCTTTGAAATAGAGGCTTCTATGGATAAAATTAAAGATCTGCCTGAACCTGGACTTACAGCACATTGTACCATAATTATGCAACGGGTACGCGACACCATTGTCGTACCACAAATAGCCATTTTTGAGGTTGATTCCATGAAAGTGGTTTACGTCAAAACCTTAAAGGGGTATGAAAAGCGTCAGGTTAAAATTGGAAAATCCTCCCTGAATGAAGCAGTTATTATATCCGGCCTGAAAGGGTATGAACGCATTTCTTTAATTAAACCATCGCTTACTGAAATCAAAAAAACGACCTTGTTGGCTAAACCCATCAAGAAACAAAAAGTCAAAAAACAAAAAACTCAACATAACTAGTTTATTCCTACCCATGAGAAAATTAAATTTACAAAATCCGATGAGGAGCCTGACCATACTCCTGATTACATTGAGCTTATTTTCAGCCTGTGATAAGAAGGAGAAACAGGAAATACCGGTAAGCAAGGCTATCAAAGGGACATTCTACCTGGATGTGGTAGAAAGTGGTGAAATTCAAGCCATACACTCCATCAATATTACAGCACCAGCCATTTCCTGGAGATATGGAGCCCTAAAAATAACTCAAATCATTAAAGATGGCAAAGAAGTTAAAACAGGTGATACGGTCGTTGTTTTTGACCCTTCTGAAATCAAGAAAACAATTGTAGAAGCAGAGTCCAGGTTGCAGATCAGTTATGCCGAACTTGAAAAACAAAAGGCAGAACAACAATCTAGCCTGGAAGAGCTAAAAGCCGACTACGAAGTAACACGCATTTCACAGGAAATTTCAAAAATTCAATTTGATGCATCCAGCTACGAAGCAGCCATCAAACGCAAACAAATTGAGCTCGAACTGGAGAATGCCAATATAGCTATCAAAAGGGCAAAAGAGCAAATTGACAACACGGTCAAAATTCAGACAGAAGATGTCAAACAAAAAATGTTATCCATAAACCAGGATAAAGAACGTCTGAATGAAGCAAACGAAACATTAAATAAACTCTTTTTGATTAGTCCTTCACCAGGTATTGCCATCATCAGCAGAAACTGGAGCACAGGAAACAAGCTTCAGGTAGGCGATCAATGCTGGTCGGGGCTGCCAATGATTCAATTACCGGATTTGGGCTTGCTAAAAGCCACCGTTCAAATCAACGAAGTGGATATTGCAAAAATAGTCAAAGGATTGAAAGTTCAGATCAAGCCCGATGCATTTTCAGATAGCACCTACAGTGGTGAAGTACTTTCGGTAGCCAATTTGGCCATTAATAAGGACGGATCTTCTAAAATAAAAGTTTTCCCGGTAGATATTCAGATTAAAGAAAATGGGAAGAAATTACTGCCTGGCCTGACAGTCAGTTGTCGTATACTGGTCAAAAAAATCCCCAATGTCATTTATATTCCGGTAGAAGCCTTACAAACGGATGGAATCGATGAATATGTCTTTGTGAAAAAAGGCAATAAATTCAAAAAAGTGATTGTACAAACAGGAGCCAGCAATACCGACTTTATAATTATCACCAAAGGATTGGAAAAAGACAATGAAGTAGCTATGACAGATCCTTTTGCCCTGAAAAAGTCAAAGGAAACAAAAAAAGAACAAAAATGATAAGGCCTGAAAAAATACACATATTATGGATGATTCCAGTTGTTTTCGTCCTGCTGGTCTCCTGTAAAAATCCTTTTTCGGATACGAACGAAATTAAAAAGGGCACTTTCAGACAAACGATTGTTGAAACAGGTGAGCTCGCCGCTATAGACACACGATCTTTTATTTTACCATTATTCGGCAGATACTGGTACCAAATGAAAGTCATCGGTTTATTGGAACAGGGAGCCAAGGTAGAAGCCGGCGATTCCATCATTCAGCTGGACCCATCGGAAGTTAAGAAATACATTATTGACAGGGAAGGTGATCTTCAAACTCAGCAGGCAAATCTAGATAAATTGATGGTATTTCAAAGCAATAAGCGAAGTGAAATGGATTCAAACCTGAAAATGGCACAAGCATCCTTTAATCTGAAAAAGCTGGAAATGGAATATTCCCGATTCGAATCAGACCGGAATAAAAAAATCAAGGAACTGGGTTTTGAACAAGAAAAAATAAAGCTTGCCAAAGTGAAACGAAGCATTGTTTTAAACAAAATTATTGCATCCAACGAACTAAAAATTCAAAAGATTCAGGTTTATCAGATGAAAAGAGATTTAAAAAGTGCCAAGGATGTACTACCGACCCTCACTATCCGAACACCCATACCTGGTATTTTTCAGATAGGGAGAAACGATCAATCCGGAAATTCGCTTAAGATTGGAGATCAAATCTGGTATGGGAACAATATGGGCAATGTACCAAATCTTAAATGGATGAAAGTGATGACAAGCATCAACGAATACGACTTTTACAAAATTGGCCTTGGTCAGAAAGTTCTTGTTCGTCTGGATGCCACACCCGATGTGACCTTTAAGGGCGAGATCACCGATATTGCCAAACTATGCCACCAAAAAGATGGAAAATCACGCCAAAAAGTCTTTGATGTGGAAGTGAAATTGCTAAAATCCGATGAACGGCTAAAACCAGGCATGACTGTTAGTTGTGAGTTTTTCTGCAACGAGCTGAATAATGTCAAATTCGTTCCGTTAAACTGCGTGGAGACTACCGAGCAAGGCAATTTTATCTATTTAAAAAATGGAAGCGGTTATCTACGGGTAAAAGTCAAAACCGGTGCCAGCAACAATACTCACATCGTCATCAAAGGCGATTTCAACGAAGGACAGGATGTTATTCCTGTAGAAGAGATTGACAAACAAAAAGAAAAGAACTAATCATGCAGTTTGAAGAAAATATTCGGGTAGCCCTCAGGGGCTTATTGGACCACAAGTTCAGGTCTTTCCTGACCATGTTGGGTATTATTTTTGGGGTAGCTTCAGTCATTGCCATGTTGTCCATCGGGGAAGGAGCCAAACGTCAGGCCATTGCCAAATACAAAGATCTGGGTGTCAACAACATCATTATCCGGGACAAACAGCTTTCGGATGAGGAGCTGGAAGAAGTCAGGGCCAAATTTTCGCAAGGCTTGTCTTTGAACGATGCGCAGGTTATCAAGGAAATTGTTCCAGGTGTAGTCAGAGTCGCCTCACAGGCAGAATTGACAACGGATGTGAAACAGGCTGACAAATCTGCCCGTTCCACCATTATCGGCATCACGCCCGATTACATCAAGATGCTAAACATTGAACTGGCTAATGGCTCTTTTATCAACGAAGACCATTACAAACGAAATCTGAAAGTCTGCGTTCTGGGGTCTGGAGTTGCTAAAACCTTGTTTCAGCATAAGAATCCACTGGGTAAATTGGTTAAAGCGGACGATCAATGGTTTGAAGTGGTAGGTGTCATGAAATCCAAGGCCTTGTTTACAGAAACTGTTGGAGAACTTTCTTCCAGAGATTTGAATACGGATATTTATGTCCCCCTGACCACCTATATGAATCGCTTCACACAGGAGAAAAAGCTGACGAGTGAAGTTCAACAGATTACCGTACAAGTGGAAAGTTCAGAAAAGCTGATGGAAATTTCAGAATTGATTAAAGGCGTTCTGCAACGTCACCATTTCAACAACGAGGATTATTCCATCGTCATTCCCTTCGAACTGTTAAAGCAAGAGGAAAAAGAACGACAAATCTACAATTATCTGCTGGGGGCTATAGCTGCCATTTCATTGTTGGTGGGTGGTATCGGAATTATGAACATCATGTTGGCCACTGTGATGGAACGTACCCGCGAAATTGGTATCCGCAGAGCTATCGGTGCCAGGAAGTCAGATATCCTAAGCCAATTTGTGACAGAAGCTATAGCCATCAGTATTATCGGTGGAATTATCGGAGTTATACTGGGGGTGAGTCTATCCCTGATCATTACACTTATTACCGATGTCGAAACGTACATCCGGCTCTATTCAGTGGTTATTGCTTTTGGATTTTCTGTGGTGGTCGGTATCAGTTTTGGATACCTTCCGGCCAAAAATGCAGCAGATCTGAAACCCATCGATTCCATCAGGTACGAATAATAGCTTATTAAACTAACAACTATGTTGATCGAAATAAAAAACCTTTTCAAGAACTACCACATGGACAATGTGGAAGTGGAGGCTTTGAAAAACCTGAATCTGCAAATTCATAAAAATGAATATGTAGCCATCATGGGTCCATCAGGCTCTGGTAAATCAACCCTTATGAATATTATTGGTTGCCTGGATACTCCCACTGAGGGGCAATACCTGTTTAAAAATGTAGATGTTAGCAGTTTGGATGATAATGCCTTATCCTCCATGCGAAACAAAGAAATTGGGTTCGTCTTTCAGACATTCAACCTGCTACCTCGTATGAGTTCACTTTACAATGTTGAGCTGCCACTGATGTATGCTGGTATTTCAAAATTAGAACGAAAAGAGCGAGCCATAAAAGCATTGGAACGTGTTGGTTTGGCAGACCGTATGGAACACAAACCCAGCGAACTCAGTGGTGGACAACGTCAAAGGGTGGCCATTGCCAGAGCATTGGTTTCAAATCCTGGCATTCTGTTGGCTGATGAGCCTACCGGAGCACTCGATTCCAAAACAGGTGACGAAATCATGCATCTTTTCAAAAAACTGCACGAAGAAGGAAATACCATCATACTGATCACCCACGAACAGGAAATTGCAGATTATGCCAATCGGACCATTCATATCAGGGATGGAATGATACACTCCGATAAACCAAACATCGTCCAACTAAATACCAAAATAGCAGCTGAAGTTTCTCTTTAGGTTTCATAAAAACAGAATTTGGAAAAATGAAAAAAATACTAAGTCTATCGCTGGCAATCATCTGCCTTTTAAGTCCACTCTTTGCGGAAACATATGTTCTGGATCTGGAGAAAAGCATTAGCATAGCAAAAGAGAAAAGTTACTCTATGCTACGGCTGAAACAAAATGTAAAAATTGCCGGATTCAATTTAAAATCTGCAACCAGCCAGTTGAAGACACATATCGATATGAATCTGACAACTCCGAACTATTCGGACAACATGATCCGGTTTCAAGACACGATGGGCATCTCCTATTCACACGTCAAACTGTTGAGTTATGATGGAACGTTAATCATCAGGCAACCTTTACCAACGGATGGAAACATATCCATTGTCTCCGGCTTGTACAACGACGAAGATTTCCTTTTGGATAAGCGATCTTTCAATATGAATACACAATTACGACTGACTCAACCCCTCAATTCACTTTGGGGTTATAACAGCATAAAATCGACCCTAAAACTTGCAAATCTGGCTTATGAATTATCCAATAAAAGTTTAAAACGGGCAGAGTTAGACTTAGTCTATTATGTAACCAATTCCTTCTTCACTTTACTAAACAATCAAAAACGGGAAGAAATAGCCAAATTAAATCTCGAAAAACAAAAAGAGGCACATTTAATTGCCAAAAATAAATATGAAGCAGGACTGATTAAAGAAGTGGAAGCCTTGCAAATGGAAGTAGACTTATCGGAAGCTCAGAACAATTACGATTTATCCATCACCGATCAAAGTTCAGCAATGAATGCACTTAAAGAATTAATGGGCATCGAACTGAATGACAGCATTATTATAAATAATAACATGGATTATAAAGTGGTGGTGGTTGATCCTAAAAAGGCATTGCAACTGGCCATGGATAACAGATTGGAAATTCGTGAACAAGAGATTCAAATTGAACAACAGCAGATCAGCATTAAAAGACAAAAGGCACAAGGTAAGATAAAAGGCGATCTGGTAGCTTCTTTGGGGCTAAATGGGGTCAGTACAGAAAATCGAAACACGGCTTTATCACAATCATTCAATAAGGCCTTCGACAACCTTTCGGATGGTCACAAAGTCTTTGGTGTCGGAATAAACGTTTCCATCCCAATTCTTGATTGGGGTGAAAACCGCTCTAGGGTCAATGCAGAGAAAGCACAACTACAACAAGTTATTTACAATCAAATAGAAACGAAACGAAGTATTGAACGGGAAATCCTGGACTTGGTCGCTAACCTGAACAGCAGTTTAAAGCGACTTCAATTGCTTGAGAAAAATGTAACAGTGGCTGAAAAGAGCTTTGCTATCACCCGTCAGCGTTTCTCTGATGGTGATATAGACAGCCAGGCACTGGCACTGGAGCGTGAACGTCTGAATACAGCATACACCTCCCACCTGAACGCATACATCGCCTATGAATTGATGCTGGCTGACCTGATGCGTAAAACCTTCTTCGACTTCCAGCGAGAGACTGCCATTAATTAATTGGTTTCCAATTATAAATAATTAGCCCGCTTTTCCAGATAGAAAAGCGGGCTATATTTATAGGATAGTAAAACTTTTACTCAACAATCAACTTGGTCACCGCTTTCTTTCCGGACACTTTAGCCTGCAACAAATAGACCCCTTTTGCATAGCTACTTACATCGTAAACCGTATCGTTATTAACAAAGCTTTTCAACACTTTACCATGTAAATCGCAAAGTTTCATACCCGATATAGTACCATCATTTTCCTTGATTTGAAATTTTCCGGATGTTGGATTTGGATAAACGCTAAATTTCTCGGAAGCTTTAGTATTATTCAGACCGGTAAAGGCAGAGCTGGTTACTTTAATATTATCCCAATGCGAATTGGCTGTGTAGCTCCTCACTCCAATACATCCTGATGAAAAAGAAGCATCAGTCACATTTATTATAGGGGTAACCATATCATCTACATACACTTTGATGTTGGTGCCTTTAGTCACCACTCGAATTTGATACCATTGGTTGGCTGTTATTTCGACAGGCACTGATTTAAGTTGAGTCCATGAACCACTGGCTTTACCTAAAACCAGATATTTACCAGAACTACTGATACCTGCATAATAACCATTGTATTCATCCACTCCAAAAGACAATTTACCAGCCCTGAATAAAAGACCACCATCACCGTTGTTGGTCACTTTCACTTTCGCATCGTAGGTAAAATCTGTAAAAGAGGTAGATGACTTCACTGATTTCGATTCTGAACCTCCCTCCAAAGTAGTGGATGCATATTCCCCGTTAGTCACAAAAAAATTACCACTGTAATTGACCCAACCGGTCTGATGAATATCCGAAAAATCATCGATGTATTGATCATCTACCAAATTTGGTGTACCTACAACAGGAAAACAGGTGACCCGGATATTTTCTGAACCAAACGGTACAAGCACGATATTTTCAGTTACGGCAGAGGTTTCAACCGGACTAAATGGAGGATCACAAGCAAATTTTGTATTGTACGCAAAACTCCATGTTGGTACTTTTTTAGCAGCAATCGTCAGAGTTACTGGAGTTGTAGCCTGAACGAAAGGATTTGAAGGCATGTCTGCCTTATTTACCTGAATGGATGATTCAGGATTGTTCTTATCCAGAATGAGTGCATAATTCCAACTTGAAAGTGGAGTCACTTCGCATTCTTTATAACCATTGCCAAAATCAGTTCTGGTGGTCCATTGTTCCTGAATTTTCAGAGAATAAACCAAAGGTCCACGCTGTACGCTGACAGAATTGTTCACTTCATCGTTAATCTGAATGCTCATCGGCAAACTAAGAACAACGGTATCATTCGTGTTCCAGGTACGATTGATGCTGTAAAAATCACTTGAAACCACCCCTGTTTGAAGCACGCCGTTCACTTTTACTTCTGGATTTCTACACCATGCCGGAATACGTAACTTTAAAGGAAAGGCAACAGATTTCGATGTTGTTAGTGCAAAAACGAGTTGCTCATTAAATGGATAATTCGTATTTTCATTGATAGTAACCTGAACATGATCACCGACCAATGCTGTTACATGATTCGGGCCGTATGCCATTGCGGCCAACCCATTATCGTTGGTGGCAGCCCACATCGTCTTCACATAATACGGCCAGCCCATATGCAGGTTGAAGCGGCAACAAGGAAAGCCCGATGTTGGTCCGGGTAGCAAACCATTGTCGTAATTCTGACCAAATCCGGTACCACCATGAACCGACTTCACCTGATTGGCTTGCGTATAATATTGCAACCCTTTAAAATCCTTGGTCATTCCTCCCGGAAGACCATTAAAAGCAACTTTCTCCAACTGGTCACCAATGGTTGCATCGCCAATAATCATCTGGGCAGTCTCGCAACTTTGCATCTGTTCAACAAAAGAACACATTTCAACACCCGCCATAGCCGAACGGCCAGCAAGCATCTCATTTCCAGATTGCATACCTTCGGGTTGACCGTGATCGCACATTAAATGCTCCAATCCCATAAGATAGGCCTGCTTATCGGCTACTAACTTAGACTTTTGGTAATAAATGGCAGGCATTTTCATTGCCTGAGGAACATTCACATTGTGTTTAGGTTGAAAATCACCCTGAAAATCGAAGAATTTATTATTGGTAAAAATATCTGTCCAGTTATAAGCCTGTCCCTTTAACTTATCGGCAAGGGTCAACAAAAATGCATCACCGGTGTGGTTGTAAAGCCAGTAAATAATTTCAATGTTATCTCCTGCCCTTGATTTCCCCCAACTGCTCAATGTTCTACTGTCAATGTTGGCATTTTCATACTGAAAATATTTGGTAAAAAAAGGTATAACTCTGGTATCCCCTGTTGCATCGTAAAAATCACGAATAGCATAAAGCATAGGCATGCGGGCCCACCAGTCTGTATTGTTAGTCGGACCGAAATAGCCATTGGTTAGTTGGCTGTTAATAGACCAGTTTACCCATTTCTTCGCTTTTGTAATTAGAGATGCGTCATTAAGTACATAAGCTAAAGCAACCAAACCTTTGGTATAATATGGGGCTCTTTCCCAACTGTCGCCTGTACCGCCAAGCCAATCGTTACCCGGGCCTAAATCATTGGCACCGTTGTATATTGTTTCAGCATAGCCGGTTAATCCGTCTTTTTGCAGTTGTAGTTGTTTGAGTAACCAACCATCGGCTTTCACCGCTCCTACAGGTAGTGGAGTATAAGGAACTTCAATGAGCGGAGCTTTGTTCGTTACGTAATTTGAATTTACCGCTACCCCTTTAAAGGTTATAGCAACCAGAAGAATTCCAGCTAAAATTGCTCTCGATTTTTTCATGTGAGTCAGAAAAGTATTAAAAATTAATTTAAAATAGCGATTAAAAATTTTCCTTAAAATTCAGGATCCTGTTCCACCAATTTCCAGCTTTGCATCTGGTTGTCCTTTTTTGTTTTAAGTAAAATATCGGAATTGGTATCTTTGCTCGATGGGGTTATGTACAAATCGGTGCCGCTTAATCGGATAAAATAGGTGTTGTTACCCTGTTTTTCGAATACCCAATATTGAAGTGTATCTTTTATAAGTGGCTGTTGCAGGAGATTTATCCCACTTATTGGTTTACCGGAAGGTTGAAATGTTTTACCTGTAAACCGGTTCTTTAATTGGTAAGTTTGGTCCTTTATCAGAATAAATTCCCAGGTCATGCATTTCCATTCCACATGATTGTAGAGCACGATTTTAGTACCATTGGCCGAATTGGCATCGTAGGGTCTCAGATTTTTGCCTGTCTGAATATTTTGGATGGCATATCGTCCCTTTATTTCCTGTGCCTTCATACTGAAAGGCATCAATAGAAAAAATAGCAAAGCAAGCAATGTGATTTTTTTCATAGGAGTTTCATTTTATTTCAGACAAATCTTTTGAGTGAATTTAAATTTGGAATTACTAAGTTGAATCATATAAACCGATTTTGGCAAACGGATGCTACAGCTTTCATTCACCAATTTACCAGTTTTAACTAGCTGACCTGTTAAATTAAAAATACGATAATCAAAAGAAGTTCCATCTCCTTTAAAAGAGACTTCATCTCCATTTACCAAAACCGCAACCGGTAAGTTCATCGAAGTAGGTTTTTGAATTCCATTAGCCAAAGAACTGTACAATTGCCATCTGTTTAGTTCGGAATCTGCTCCATCTCCGTTGTCACTAACAGCCAGTTTTACATACTTATAGCTATTTTCTGAATTTGCTACGACTTTAAGATTGGTTCCACCTGAAATATAACCCTTTCTTTCCAATTCAGCCAGCAATTCAAAAAGCATAGTCCCGCTTAAATGAATTGAAGAATCATAGGCATTGTCGGTATCGGTTACTTTCATTTCTGCCGGTCTGGAAATCCAGTTTTTACCAAAAATGTTATCGGCATGAAGGGTGGCAGCATCGCAAAGGCTTTTTCCATTTTCAATCAGGTAGTTCACATACGCATTTTCATGGCTTTGATCCAATTGACCTGTCAGAATCATCTGAGAAAGATAACGCATAAATATTCCTTTGAACAGGCCTCCGTCTCCCCCGCCTTCTCCGTTTGAAAGGATTCCATAAGGTGAAAATTTGGTTCTGTCATTCACGATGTAATCAGATGTTTTGAGCGCTTTGTTCAAATATTTTTGTTCACCTGTTATCGTATATAATTCCATGCAGGCACCAATCCAGGTTCCTTGATTGTATGTAAAAGTCCAGCCAGTATTTTCATTGCCATAGCCATCTTTTACCAATCCCGTCGTTGGAAAAATCAAGTAGGCATCCATCCAGTCAACGATTTTTATAGCCCAATCCAGGTAGGCCTGATCCTTTGTTACTTTATACAAACGAGCAGCTAATATGGCAGCAGGTGCATTGGAACAGGCATTTTTGCTATCTGTATGACTTGCTTCCCACATGATACCGCCATTTTTAACGTCTGTCCATCCTCCTTTTATCCAATTCCATAAGGTGATGGACCGCGATTTCCATTCCGAACCATTGGTAGCCTGATAGGCTCTTAAACAAGCAAGACCCATCCATTCCATATCGTCGAAATAGGAATTGTGCAAAGACCCGCCGCCCCAACTTGCCATACCATTATAAAGCTGCGTCATTTTAGTTTTATAGGGCAGACTTAATGTTCTGCTGTATCCATCCACGAAAACGTCCAGGCCATGAGCCATCCACCAATAGTTGAAACCTGTATTTATCAAACTGGAATTGATGTGGTAGGATTGTTTTAAATATTTGCCTGTACCCTGGGTTGCCCAAAAATCATTGATCAATGTGGTTTGAGCTCCATCAGCAAGTGCCGACCAATCGTAGGTGCGTTTATCTTTACCTATTTCATACAACTGAGTATTGAAGGATGTTTTGAAAAAGTCCCGATTGCTTCTGGTATCCAATAGATCCCAGCTTATACCATCGTTAGATCCAAAAACGCCCCAGGCTGTTGCATTATTTTTTGAGTATGTAGCATACGTGGATGTCAGTGAATAGGCCTTTATTTTTTGTGGTTGATCAAAAGCATATTGAATCCAATAAGAACTTGTACCTGTTTGTCTGAAAATTTTGGTCAAATCATCGTTGAGAACGTTGCTTAAAGGTACATTTACGCCACCCGGATATTGCCCGGTCAGGATTCCGCTTTCCGATTTTGTCAAATCGCTGCTTAAGGGTGAAACAGATCCGAAAAGTTGTAATTCGGCAATTTTTAAGGTAGTACCACCATTTACTTTTGTGAAAGTAAGGCGGTAATATTTATAGGCTGTTCCAAAATTTATTTTTATAGTTAAAGGCTGAAACTTACCTGGAAATTTTATAGTATACACCGAATATATAGTTTTCCAGGTTGTACCATCCAGGGAAGCTTCTATTTTCGCATCCATGGGGTTGGCTGTTTCATCACCGGATGAAACCAATGAAAAACCACTGACAATGATTGGTGTAGGTGAAACATATTGAATCGTGGCAGATCCTGAAAAATCAGAAACTGTAAAAAGAGTATTCTCCTTTTTATCGTTGAGAAAGCTTAGCGTTTCGTTTCCTTCAGGAATTGAAGTGAAAGATCCACCTTTATCGCATAAATTATAATCGGCTATAACTTGTTGCGCACGGATACTTACTGGCAAAATAAAAATAGCAAGAATTAAAGTCCTGAGTTCTACGGTTGACATGGTTTTAAATCTTTGAATTTAATGAGCCAAAGATAGATAAAGACTTTTAGTCGTAAGGCTAAAATCTGGTCATTCGTCTTGCGACTTTAAAAAAAAATCCACAGATTCAACTCGGTTAGAGAATCTGTGGATCATTTATTTTTTAAAAATCTGAGTCTATTCTTCGCCTCCGTATTCCATTAAATAAGCCTTAATAAAGCCATCAATTTCTCCATCCATAACACCCTGAACATTGGATGACTGGAAATTGGTACGGTGATCTTTCACACGACGGTCGTCAAATACATAACTGCGTATCTGAGAGCCCCACTCTATTTTCTTTTTACCGGCTTCCACAATTTGCTGTTCGGCACGACGCTTTTCGAGTTCAATTTCGTAAAGTTGCGATTTCAACAAACGCAGGGCATTTTCCTTATTGCCTAATTGCGAACGACTCTCGGTATTTTCAATGACAATACCTGAAGGGCCGTGATGTAAACGAACGCCGGTTTCTACCTTATTTACATTTTGTCCACCGGCACCCGATGAACGAAAGGTATCCCAGGTAATATCCGAATCCTTGATTTCAATTTCGATGGTATCGTCTACCAACGGAACAATAAAAACGGAACAAAAGGAGGTCATTCGTTTTCCCTGAGCATTAAAAGGCGAAACACGAACCAATCGGTGAACCCCGTTTTCGCCTTTCAGATAGCCGTAGGCAAAATCGCCTTCAATGGTCATGGTGACGGTTTTTATACCAGCCTCATCTCCATCCAGCCAATTGGTTATTTCATTTTTGTAACCGCGGGATTCTGCCCAACGCTTGTACATGCGGAAGAGCATGGATGCCCAGTCCTGACTTTCAGTACCACCGGCACCTGAATTGATTTTCAGTACTGCTCCCAGTTTATCTTCTTCCTTACGAAGCATGTTTTTTAGCTCCGTTGCATCCAACAATTTGATGCAATGAGCATAGGCAGTATCAACTTCTTCTTCGGTAGCAACTTCTTCTTTGTAGAAATCAAAGGAAAGAACAAGCTCCTCGTTGGCCAAAACAACATCGTTGTAAGCGTCAATCCAGTTCTTGATACCTCTGACTTTACGCATTTGAACCTCAGCGGCCTTATTATCGTCCCAAAAACCGGGTACTTGTGTGCGAATTTCTTCTTCTTCTAATTGGATGATCTTTGCATCGATGTCAAAGGTACCTCCTCAACGCGTGCTCGCGCTCCTGAACTTCTTTTATCTGTTCGGTCGTAATCATGAATAATTTTTTAGTCGTGCAAAGGTACACAAAAATCAATACATAGCCTCAATGATGCCGGCATAGTGTTGTGCAATTGTCTTGCGTCGAATTTTCAGAGTATTTGTCAAATCACCACTTTCCATCGTAAAAGGGGCTGATAATAAGGCAAATTTTCGAATTTGTTCAAAACCGGCCATATTTTTCTGTACGTTACGAATACGTTGTTCAAAAAAAGCATACATGCGTTCATCTTCCAAAATAAGGCCCAGATCTGTTGATTCAATACCAAGCGTTTTCCCTAAATCTGGAATTTTCGTCAATATTGGCACAATCAAAGCGGTAACGTATTTATATTCATTACCGATTACAGCAACCATATCAATGTATTCGTCTTCACAAAGAGCCGTTTCAATCATTTGCGGAGCAATATACTTACCATTGGAGGTCTTAAACAAATCCTTGATCCGGTCGGTGATCACTAAATTTCCAAAAGAATCAAATGTGCCTGCATCTCCGGTTCGGAAAAATCCATCTTCCGTAAAAACAGCCGCTGTTGCTTCCGGTTTTTTGTAGTACCCAGGTGTGATGGTTTTCCCTTTTAAAAGGATTTCATCATCATCGCCTATTCTCACTTCCAACCCATCAATAATACTGCCAACGGTACCTACCCTGTAATTTGTTTCGTCGTAAGCAGAAACTGTAGCAGAGCTTTCGGTCAAACCATAACCATAATAAATGGGGAAGCCTATGGAGCGGAAGAACAGACAAATGTCGTCAGAAAGCTTTGCACCTGCTACCGGGAAAATTGTTCCGTTTTCAAGACCTACCGTCTTTTTAATAAGTTTAAATAAGGTTTTTGTATAAAAATAGTAAGCCAAACCATTCCAAAATGGCGGGCGAAGGCCTTTGCGTTTGTATTCCAAATTGTATTTTTTTCCTACCCGAACTCCCCGGTCAAAAATCAAACGCATGGGTTTGGGGTATCCGTTTATTTTATCTTGTATGCCGTGATAAATCTTTTCCCAGAAGCGAGGTACACTGCACATACAAGTAGGGCAAACTTCCTTTAAAGTCATCTGGATATCTGCCGGCCTCAAATTGATATCAATCTGTACACCATGTGCCAGACAGAAGCAGTCCCATGCTTTTTCAAAAATATGATTCATAGGAAGGAAACTCATGGAAACGTCGTTTGGACCTACCATATAGAGCTTTATATTGTGCACTCGAATTGTTTCCATCAGCATGGAGTGAGTCACTAAAACACCCTTAGGCTCTCCTGTCGTTCCTGATGTATACAAAATATTGGCTAAATCGGCTTCTTCTGCCCTTTGTCTGCGATTGGTCATCTCCTGGTCGCTTTTTGAAAGCACTCCGGTTTGCATAAAATCTTTAAAATAGGTGGACTGGACATCGGTAATAGCCAACCGGACGTTGGTATCAAAAATAATAATCTGTTTCAGGCCTGGGCAAGACTTAAGGGCTTCATAAGCTCTGTCGTATTGATACTGGTCACCTACAAAAACAACGTGTATCCCTGCATCGTTAATAATGTATTCAATTTGAGAAGTGGTGGATGTTGCATACATGGGTACACAAATGCCACGGTTTGCATACAAGGCATATTCAATAATCAGACATTCAGGTTTGTTTTGTGAAAAAAGGCCAATCCGGTCTTTCTCAAAAATGCTGAAATCGATCATTGCTTTTGCAGTCCTGTCTACATTTCTGTTAAATTCATTCCACGAAACGGACTTCCAGGACCCATCGGTATAATCACGATACCTCATTGCGGCTTTATCGCCAAACTTTTTTGCTTGCACCGGAATAAGCCGGCTTAAGTGTAAAACATCCATAATATTGCACAGTATTAAATTATTTGTGCAATATAACGCATTTTTTGGGATTAAAGTACATGAAGAACCAATTCTTTAATAAGATTTTTATCTTTGTAACAAATAACATTTACCACGCATGAGCAACGATAGCCATTATAAAGAAGCCGTAGAATTACTGGAACAGATGATCTCTATTCCATCCCTGAGTCGCAATGAAACCGAACGAGCCGATTTTTTATCCGACTGGATGAAAAAACGGGGACTAAAAGTAAACCGCGAACAAAATAATCTATGGTGTCTGGCTCCGGGATACGACTCGAAAAGACCGACCATTCTTCTGAATTCACACATGGATACAGTGAAACCGGTGGACGGCTGGGATTACAATCCATTCCAACCCACCATCGATGGCGAACGATTGTACGGTTTAGGCAGCAACGATGCCGGGGCCAGTGTTTGCAGTCTCATTCAGGCTTTTCGTGTGCTAAGCACCTTGCCACAAAGCTACAATCTCGTGTTGGGAATTACTGCCGAAGAAGAAATTACAGGAAAGAACGGTATTGAAGCCTTGTTACCCAAATTGCCTCCCATTACCTTCGGTTTGGTCGGTGAACCCACCAATATGAACCCTGCCATCGCTGAAAAAGGGCTGATGGTGCTGGATTGCACGGTACACGGAAGAGCAGGACATGCTGCCCGCAATGAAGGTGAAAATTCTATCTATAAGGCTATGCCTGATATCGAATGGTTCCGAACGAAAAAATTCCCTGAACAATCCAACTTCCTGGGTCCGGTCAAGATGACGGTGACACAAATCAATGCCGGAACACAGCACAATGTAGTACCTGATAAATGTGAATTTGTGGTAGATGTACGTATCAATGAGTTCTTTACTCCTGAAAGTTTGTACGAAGTAATTTGCAAAGAAGTCAGTTGTGAAGTAAAAGCGCGTTCGTTCAGATTAAGTTCCTCCTCCATCGAGCTGAATCACCCTGCCGTATTAGCCTGTCAGGAATTGGGTCGTGTACCTTACGGATCACCAACCCTGTCCGACCAGGCCAGAATGCCTTTTACGACATTCAAGATAGGCCCTGGCGATTCCTCCAGATCTCACACGGCTAATGAATTTATTATCCTTGATGAAATCAGGGAGGGTATTAACCTCTATATTAAAATATTGGACGGGTTATCGCTTTCTTAACCAAAGTTCCGGATTGAGACGTTGGGTATCTTTCCAGATCTCAAAATGCAGGATGGTCTGGTTGCTTTGCTCGGTATCGATGAATATTTTTCCGATAGCCTCGCCTATTTTAACTTTGTCCCCTGCTTTCACATAGATTTCGCTCATGTTGGCATAAACAGTCAGGTAATTTCCATGTCTGATGATGACCGAGTTGTTATAACCGGGTAGGGAAAATACTTTGCTGATAATACCTCCAAAAACAGTTACTGCAGAAGCTCCTGCATTTGTTCGAATATCAATGCCTCTACTGCTGTATTTAACATATTGCAGATTTTGGTATTTTTGTTCTCCAAAATGGACAACAATGGTTCCGGATTGGGACACCGGAAAAGGTAATGCTCCTTGATTTTTGCCAAAATCTCCCGAAAGTTTCTTTTCTTCGGTGGTCATCGCATAACCTCCTTTAACCTCAGCGGTTCTAGGTTTACTCTTATCCTTCGCCGCTTTTTCTGCTGCTTTTCTAACCTCTTCTGCTATTATATTTTCAATCTGTCTATTTAGTTGATCCGCTTGTTGCTTTTGCTTTTTCAGATCAGCATTCAATGACTTTTCTTTACTTTTCAATTGAGCGACCAATTTACTCTGAGCACCTTTTTCTTCTTGAATAATGGATGTTTCTTGCTCTTTTTTGTTTTTTACAGCATCTTTTTCATGATAAGCAGACTCCAAAGTCAATCGTTTATCATTCAGTTCTGTTTGTTTGCGGGCTATTTCATTGGCCTGAATACGTTGAAAACTGGCGTATTCATCCAAATAGCGCATGCGGTTTGTCATTTGATTTAAATCCTTGGCTGAAAGGATAAACATAAGCTTATCTTCCGACTTATTGCGCCTCGACATCAGGCGTAGGGATTTGGCGTATTTTTCCTTTTTTACACTCAGGTGGAGATTCAATTCCGAGTATTCTGACTGAATTTCTGCCACTTCCGTATTGATGGTTTTTAGCTCACTACTCAACTCGTTGATAAAAGATTCACGCGCTTTGATCTGATCGGTCAGAACATTTAAACGATAGAGGGTGTTCTGGGTCGTTGTTTTATTTTTGCTAAGCATCTGAGTGGTCTTTTCAACACGTTCAAGTGCCTCCTTCCGTTTTGCTTCCAAATCGGACAGTCGCTTATTATTTTGAGCGCAAAGCATCATGCTAAAACCCAATAAAAAAATCAGAAGTATGCTAAAAGCCTTTTTCATAACATCGATTGAAATCGTTTAATCAATTCATCTGTGGTCACTTTCTTATACTTGGAAGGTATTTCAAACTTGAAATTAGTTGGAGTGTCAAACTCCGCTTTCAAATACGTAATCTGAACTTTCAATGTCTGTTTGAGGCCTTCTACAGAAACCGTCACCTGGTTTGGAAACAACAAGGAGCCTCTCTTTTCAAAAGAGTTGTAGCTTACCTTAATTTTTTCTTGTTTTTCAGGATTGGATGCTCTGAGTTCATTGTATTGACCATCTTCATTTATACAAAAATCAAGTAAATAATTTTCATCAGGCCAGCGAAAATAATTACCCTCTTTTACCTTGTGCCATTCAAACTTGTTCAACTCTTTTTCGGAAGGTTTCGTGACACCGGGCACAAAAATCTTGTTGGAAAGTATTGCCTGAACCAGTTCCATATTCAAGTATCTGGCATTTTTAAGCTGGCTCAGATCTTCTACTGCATAGGTTTTGTGCAAACGACTTACAATAAAAAAACTGTCTTTGCGAATCATACATTTAACGGCTTCTATTCCGGCAAAAGGTTGAACTGAAAAAATAATACAGCTATCCCGCATCATTTTGAGGGTTCCTTTCATGCCAGCACTGACACCTTCTTTTGGAATAAACTTAAATTCCACTTTGGAATCGAGCATTTCAAAATCAGTATTATTGGAAATCAACTGTCCGAGATGTTTCACTTCATTTTCAGAAGGCTTCTTGGCTAAGTCCTTGCTTGATCTGCAGCCATAGAATCCCGAAAGCATAAAAGTGAGAAAGAGGATCAGATATATCGGATTTGAAAGTTTAGGGCGATTCATATTTTATTTATTAAGGTTTTACATACGTTCCTGTTTCCACTTTTTGAAGGAGTATGGTTGACGGATTCTGCAACTCGGCGGCTTTTTTCCATTGTACACGGGCAGCATCATATTCTTTGTTAAACCAAAGAATATCGCCAAAGTGTTCCAAAATAACGGAATTTTGATCTTCTTGATTGGCTACCGCTCTTTCAATATATATTTTAGCTAATCCATAATTTTCCTCCTTAAAGAAAATCCATGCAAAGGTATCCAGGTAGGTTGAATTTTTGGGTTCTACTTCAATTGTTTTTCTGGACATCCGTTCAGCTTTGGCATAATCATTGCCATCTTCGGACAAATAGTACGCATAGTTATTCAAAACCAAAACATTGACAGGATTTTCAACCAATGCTTTTTCGTAGTATTCGAATGCCGTTGTTTTATCCTTGATGGAAAGATAGGAATCCCCAATGAGACCATAGGCTCTGGAAATAAAGAATTTATCTTCGGGAGCAGAGACTGCAACAGCTTGTTTAAAAGCATCTATTGCTTTAAGTTGCATATCTTTGTCTTCAGATAGTCCGTTCTCATCTGATATCCAGGTGAGTCCCAAATAAAACCAAAAAATGGGTTCTTTGGGGAAATAAGTTAGAGCTTCTGTGCAAATTTTTCGTATTTCAATCTGATTATCCGCTTCAACATTTAGTTCCAAATACGTTTTCCAGACCGGTAACTGATTGGGGTTCAAATCCAGAACTGTACGCAATTCGCTTCTGGCTTCCTTTTTCTTTCCCTTTTCTAAAAGCCATTGTACATGCAAATGACGAATTTTATATTCGTTGGGATGCTGTTCGAGCAATATATCAAAATACTTAGGGATATTAATGCTGTCTGCAGTCTCCATGGAGTTGGTCAAAATTGGAGTAAATATGTTTAATTTGGTCTCGACATCCGTGCCGGGATTTGTCAAAGCAAGAATTAGCTGATGTTGAGCAGCCAAAGAATCTCCGGTCGCATTGTAATAATCTGCCAACGACAGGGCTATCGCTGGATTTTTAGGGTCTATTTTTTTAGCGGCCTCGTATTGAATAAGTGCTTTTTGGGGATTTTCCAAATCCATCCAGGCATCTCCCAAAAGTAAAACATATTCCACTTCATACGGGTTTTCTGCGCATAAGGATTCTATTTCCCGTATGGCTTTCTTTGAATCTCCAGCTTGTTTGTAGATTTTGTACTTTTCGAAACTGACACTTTCATTTTTTCCTATGAGTCTTTCAACCTGATCATAAACACGAATCGCAGCTTGAACATTTTCTGTCTGGCCATATAAACTGGCCAATTGGTACAGCAAATTTTCATCATCCGGTTTTTTATTTGCCAGCTTTTCGTAAAGGAAAATAGCTTCTGGTCGTTTATCAAGAGTTAAATAAAGATTGGCCAGACCCAAGGTATACCACTCATTATCCTCATCCAGCTGAACGGCTTTTTCCAGAGCCTTCAAACCAAGATCTACCTGTTTCAGGTTGTTGTAAAAAACGGATGTCTCATACCAGGCTTGTGCATTTAACGAGTCCAGCGCTACACAATAGCGGAACAAGTCGAAAGCAGCATCAAATTTACCCTTCTGTTTTAAGTTCAAAGCTTCCTGAAAATAGTAATCAACCATTCGTTGATCGTTTTCTGAAAGCGAAGGAACCTGCACCTCTTTCGAAGCTGAAGATTTATCTGATGTCTTAGTACGACGAGCCTGTGCAGGACTTGCGAGAAGTGCCAGGAGTAGAAAAAAGACAAACGTTCGTATTCGCATACTACTATTTTTTCCCGGTGTGGCCGAAACCGCCGGCACCACGCTGCGTTTCATTCAAGACTTCAACCTGATTCCATTCAGCTTGTTCGTGTGAAGCTATCACCATTTGACAAATGCGTTCACCATCTTCAATGATAAAATCCTCGCTGGACAGGTTGATGAGTATGGCACAAATTTCACCTCTGTAATCGGCATCAATTGTACCCGGTGAGTTTAGTACCGTTACTCCTTTTTTGATGGCAAGACCACTGCGTGGGCGAATTTGTGCTTCGTAACCTGCAGGTAATTCTATAAAAAGTCCGGTGGGAATCAATTTCCTTTCCAGGGATTTCAGAATAACGGGCATATCAATGTTTGCCCTCAGATCCAGACCAGCAGATAAAGCGGTGGCGTATTGGGGCAATTCGTGTTTGGAACGGTTTACAATGTTGATGATCATTTGAAGTTGTATTCTTACAGATTTATAACGTGCAAAAGTACTAAAAAACGTTGAAACCTATACGTGTACCGATTATTTAAGTGTTTTTATATTTTGTTTTACCTACATTTGCAGCTTAGGATTTACTACAGAATAAAGTAATTTGTGCAAGAATGGATCAACTGATGCAATGGAATAAACTTTTATCGTCGAAACGCTTTGGAAATGAAGCCTTTCAGGATAATAGAATCCACGACCGTAGTGCATTCCAGAGAGATTATGACCGGTTAATTTTTTCATCCCCCTTTCGCCGGTTACAGAACAAAACACAGGTATTTCCTCTTCCCGGTAGCGTATTCGTTCACAATCGTTTGACTCATAGCCTGGAGGTTTCTTCCGTCGGTCGATCGCTCGGTTTGGCAGTGACCAAACTTTTACGTGAAAAATATCAAATTAATCATGAGGAAATACTGACAGAAATAGGTCCAATTGTTTCAGCCGCTTGTCTGGCACACGATCTGGGAAATCCACCTTTTGGTCATTCGGGCGAAAAAGCCATCGCATCCTATTTTTCGGAAGGAACCGGACAGAAATGGCGTGAAAGTCTTTCTTATATTGAGTACTCCGATTTCAGTAATTTTGAAGGCAATGCCAACGCATTCAGACTACTCACCCATACTTTCAATGGAAGACGTGCAGGTGGTTTTGCCTTGACATATTCAACGTTGGCTTCCATTGTTAAATATCCTTATTCCTCTTCCCTTACTTCGGAACAACATTCTAAATTCGGTTTTTTCGCAAGTGAAGCCCAAAGTTTTGAATTGATAGCCGAGGAGTTGGGACTCATTAAAAAGCCGGGTAAAGACCTCCATTATGGACGACACCCGCTCGTTTATCTGGTGGAAGCAGCCGATGATATTTGTTACCAGATCATGGATATTGAGGATGCTCATAAGTTGAAACTAATCAGTACAAAAGAAACTGAATCGTTGCTTCTGAATTTTTTCGAGGACGACCGTTTGGTACACATCCACAAGGTGTTAAAAGTTGTTGACGATGTCAATGAACAAATAGCCTATTTGCGATCTTGCGTGATTGGTCGACTGGTTCAGGCTTGTTCTGAGGTTTTTATGAAAAACGAGGCCGAAATACTGAATGGGACATTTTCCGGTTCGCTGATACAAAAAGCAGATAAAAAAGCAGTTACAGCCTATGAAACCTGTGCAAAACTGTCTGTTAAGAAAATTTATCAGTCATCCGATGTGCTGGATATTGAACTGGCTGGCTACAAAATAATAACGACATTGCTGGAAGAAATCATTACAGCAGTCAATTTCCCGGATCGTGCCTACTCTAAAGTTCTTTTGGCGCGCATCCCCGAACAATATCAGATTAGGGCAAATTCAACATATGGACGTATTCAGGCAGTGTTGGATTACATTTCCGGAATGACCGATATCTATGCTCTGGATTTATATCAAAAAATAAATGGGACCAGCCTCCCTGTACTATAATGTAATTCAATAGATTAAAATATGAAGAAAAATTGTTTCGTCTTACTCCTTTCCAGCATTTTCGCTTTTGGTTTTAGTTCCTGTTCAAGCACAGATACTGCCTGGAGAGATTCAAATCTGTCTTTTTTTGACAGCCTAAAAAACCGTGAAGGCATTCACGAAATTGGAGACTCCATCAATGGTTTTCCGGGCTTGTATTATGAAGTATTGAAAGAATCAACCAGTGATACCCTTCCTATTATCGGAAACCAAGTGTTGGTATCCTATGAAGGATGGCTTTTCAACGATACAATCAAGTACGACAGCAAACACGTTCTACTCAGAACGGAGGCCTTTGATTATAATGAAAAGTTTCAGCTCACTGTCGGAAATGATGCCATTACAGGATGGAATCTGATACTTCAACACATGCCGGTCGGTGCCAAATGGAGGGTTTATATTCCTTATTACCTGGGGTACGGTTCTACAGCACAAACCAATATTCCAGCTTATTCCACCTTGATTTTCGATATCACTCTGAAAAAAATCGTTTCGCAAAATTAAATAAGCGACAACATAGCACCATGAAAAAGGCGATCTCTTACGGGATCGCCTTTTTCATTCTATATAGGTTTGATTAAACCAATTTCTTAAATAATTCTTTCATGCTGACACCCTTGGAAATAATGTCCTTCAATTCACTGATGGCAACACGTTCCTGCTGCATGGTATCACGGTGACGAATTGTCACACATTGATCTTCCAGACTCTGGAAATCAACCGTTATGCAATAGGGAGTACCAATGGCATCCTGACGACGGTAACGCTTTCCGATTGAATCTTTTTCATCGTACTGACATCTGAATTCAAATTTCAGGTCATTGATGATTTCTTTGGCCAACTCGGGCAAACCATCCTTTTTAACCAAAGGAAGAACAGCCAGTTTAATAGGAGCTAAAGCAGGAGGCAATTGCAACAATACGCGGGTTTCGCCGTTTTCAAGTGTTTCTTCTTTATACGACCCGGCCATGATGCTCAAAAACATACGGTCAACACCGATGGATGTTTCAATCACAAAAGGGGTATAGTTTTCGCCCATTTCAGGATCAAAATACTTGATGTTCTTGCCGGAGAATTTCTCGTGTTGAGACAAGTCAAAATCGGTACGGGAATGGATACCTTCTACCTCCTTAAAGCCGAAAGGCATTTCATATTCGATATCGGTAGCGGCATTAGCGTAATGAGCCAATTTGTCGTGATCGTGGAAACGGTATTTCTGATCACCCATACCAAGACCCTTGTGCCATTTCATACGGGTTTCTTTCCATTTGGCAAACCAATCCAGCTCGGTACCCGGTTTGATAAAAAATTGCATCTCCATTTGTTCAAATTCACGCATACGGAAGATGAACTGACGGGCTACGATTTCATTTCGGAAAGCTTTACCAATCTGGGCAATTCCAAAAGGAATTTTCATACGACCGGTTTTTTGAACGTTCAGGTAGTTTACAAAAATACCCTGAGCGGTTTCGGGACGAAGATAAACTTTCATCGCTCCTTCTGAAGTAGAGCCCATTTCGGTGGAGAACATCAGATTGAACTGACGAACATCGGTCCAGTTTTTGGTACCGGATATAGGGCAAACTATTTCCTCATCAACAATGATTTGTCTGAGTTCATCCAGATTACTATCGTTCAAAGCTTTTGCAAAGCGGGTATGCAGGGCATCGCGTTTTTTCTGGTTTTCAACGACACGCTCGTTCGTGGAACGAAACTGAGCCTCATCAAAACTTTCACCAAAACGTTTGGCTGCTTTTGCTACTTCTTTGTTTACTTTATCGTCGTACTTTGCCAGCTGATCTTCAATCAGGACATCGGCACGATACCTTTTTTTGGAATCCTTGTTGTCTATCAAGGGATCGTTGAATGCATCCACGTGACCGGAAGCTTTCCAGATAGTGGGATGCATAAATATAGCGGAATCGATGCCTACAATGTTATCATTGAGCAAGGTCATGGAGTCCCACCAATACTTTTTGATGTTGTTTTTTAATTCTACACCTAACTGACCGTAGTCATAGACAGCTGCCAAGCCGTCATAAATCTCACTGGAAGGGAAGACAAATCCATATTCCTTACAATGAGATACTAACTTCTTAAATACGTCTTCTTGCTGAGCCATTTTAATTCAGATTATTTTTTCTGCGACTGCAAAGTAAGTGATTTTTTTGAATTATATTTGCACAAGACGCCCGTAAAAGCGTAAAAAATACATATTTATCAGTTATTTTCTATGAAAGATCACCTCGAAGACAAGGAGCTAATTCCGGGAGACAATCAACCGGAAGAAACCGAAGAAGTCGATTCCACCCATACAGAAGAAAACCTTGAATCAGATGAAGACACCTTGGCAGGTGGGCATTCAGAATATCAGGTACCCGATTCAAAGGACATTGTAGTAAAGCATCAGCTTTCAGGTATGTACAAAACCTGGTTTTTGGATTATGCGTCCTATGTTATTCTGGAACGTGCAGTACCACACATCGAGGATGGTTTGAAACCCGTTCAACGCCGCATTCTTCACTCCATGAAAAGACTGGACGACGGCAGGTACAACAAAGTGGCAAACATCATTGGTCACACCATGCAATTTCACCCCCACGGTGATGCATCCATCGGTGATGCATTGGTTCAGTTGGGTCAAAAAGATATTTTAATAGATTGTCAGGGAAACTGGGGAAACATCCTGACCGGAGACGGAGCAGCTGCTCCCCGTTACATCGAAGCCAGACTTTCAAAATTTGCCCTGGACGTGGTGTTCAATCCCAAAACAACGGAATGGAAACCATCCTACGACGGCAGAAACAAAGAACCGGTTTGTTTGCCTGTAAAATTTCCACTTCTATTGGCACAAGGTGTGGAAGGTATCGCTGTAGGACTTTCCTCGAAAATATTACCACACAATTTCAATGAACTCATCAACGCCTCCATTGCCATTCTGCAAGACGAGCCGTTCGAAATATTTCCCGACTTTCAGACAGGCGGTTACATCGATGTTTCCCGTTACAACGATGGAGAACGCGGTGGCGCAGTCAAAGTCAGAGCCAAAATAAGCAAACTGGATTCAAAAACGCTGGTGGTTACAGAAATTCCTTATGGACGTACCACCTCTTCGGTGATCGAATCTATTTTAAGAGCCAACGAAAAAGGAAAAATAAAAATCCGTAAAGTCGATGACAATACGGCTCAGAATGTCGAAATTTTAGTACATCTGGCACCTGGTGTTTCGTCCGATAAAACCATCGATGCGCTTTATGCTTTCAGCGATTGCGAAGTGAGCATTTCGCCAAACTGCTGTGTGATCCGGGATGAAAGGCCTCATTTCCTAAATGTTTCTGAAGTTTTAAAGACTTCTACGGACAACACAATGGATCTTTTACGCCGCGAACTGGAGATTCACAAAGCCGAACTTTTGGAAAGCCTTTTGTTTTCCTCGTTGGAGAAAATTTTCATCGAAGAACGCATTTATAAGGATAAAGGATTTGAAGAGAGTAAGGACATCGAGCAGGCCATCCGTCACGTTGACAAAAGGCTGGAGCCATTCAAGCCCACATTTATCCGCGAAATAAACAGTGAAGATATTCTACGCCTTCTCGAAATCAAGATGGGTCGAATCCTGAAATTCAACACCGAAAAGGCGAATGAGCTTATTTCGAATATGAATGCTCTGATTGAAGAAATAGATCACCATCTGGCGAATCTGGTCAATTACACCATCGAATGGTTTGAAGGCCTCAAGAAAAAATACGGCAAAAACTTTCCCCGACGCACCGAAATCAGAAACTTTGACACCATCGTAGCTGCCAAAGTGGTTGAAGCCAACGAAAAACTATACATCAACCGCGAAGAAGGATTTATTGGCACTGGTCTGAAAAAAGACGAGATGATTTGTGCCTGTTCATCCATTGACGACGTTATTCTTTTCTACAAGGATGGCAAGATTAAAGTGGTCAAGGTTTCCGAGAAAATGTTTGTAGGCAAGAACCTGCTTTACGTGAATATTTTCAAGAAAAACGATTCAAGAACTATTTACAATTTGGTATACCGAAATGGAAAGGATGGAGCGTCTTACATGAAACGATTTGCCATCAGCGGTATCACCAGAGACAAGGAATACGACCTGACACAAGGTGTAACAGGTTCACGCGTAACCTATTTCAGCGCAAATCCCAACGGGGAAGCCGAAGTAATTAAGATTACGCTCAAACCAGGGCCAAGAATTAAAAAACTGCAATTCGACAAGGACTTCAGTGAGATTGCCATCAAAGGCCGTCAATCTATGGGTAATATTTTATCGAAAAACGATATTCACAAAATAGCGCTGAAACAAAAAGGTGGATCAACCTTGGGCGGACGAAAAGTCTGGTTTGATAGAGATGTATTCCGTCTCAATTATGATGGACGCGGAGAATATCTGGGTGAATTTCAAAGCGATGAAAGCATTCTGGTCATTCATAAAAACGGAGTGTATCTGACCACAAACTTCGACCTGAGCAATCATTACAACAACGACGTTCAGATTGTGGAAAAATTTGACCCCAACAAGATTTGGACAGTAGCACTTTACGACGCTGAACAGCAGAATTTCCCGTATCTGAAACGTTTTGCCCTGGAAACAAGTGTTAAACCTCAGTCGTTTATTGGCGAAAACTCAGAAACCAAGCTCATTCTCCTGACAGATGTCTATTACCCCAGGTTTGAAGTTCTCTTTGGAGGCAACGACAGCTTCCGCGAAAAACTCACGCTGGATGGCGACGAGTTCATAAGTATCAAAAGCTTTAAAGCCAAAGGCAAACGAATCAGCACCTTTCAGGTTGACCAAATCAACGAGTTGGAACCGCTTCGTTTCCCCGAGGAAACGGAAGAGGATCACAATGTACCCGAGCCGGTTGAAATAGAAGAAGAGGATGAAGACAGTGGCAAAAGCACCATTGATATTGTGGATGAAATTGTCGGACAAATGAAGTTGTTTTAAATTAAAACGCTAAAAATGAATCGAAAGGCAAATCCCTTTTTCAAGTCAATCCAGATGATTCTGGTTACTCTTGGGGTTTGCCTCTTTCAACCTCTGCATGCACAGTCCGGAAACCTTAAAAGTTGGGTTTGGCAGTTGGGAGCCGGCAACACGTATCTTTACGATGACTATTTGTCCCCTTTACCACACGAAGGTGCTTCACTCTTATTTTCGAGTACTGCAACTAAGCCTTTAAAATGGGGTTTGGCCGACAGTCCGGATCACTCCTTTGAAAATGCGAAATGGACCAATCAGTTCAATTTGACCTTAACTTCTGTTTACGCTCAATCCAAGGCAGGGTCGAACATGTTTCACGGTAACATGGAGCTTAAAAACAGCCTGATCAGACAAGTTTTTCACCGACCCAACTGGAGTGCTTCAGCAGGTACTTTTCTGTTATTGGGTAGCGGAGGTAGATATTGCCTTCAGAATGGAAACAATCCCGGTTCTCTGGATGCCTATTTGGATTTTGGCCTGACTGTTTTGGGAAACTATTCTTTTATTTTTTGGCAAAAGCCTTTTAAACTGACCTATCAGGGAAGTCTGGCCTTATCAGGACTGGCTTTTTCACCGGAATATGCAGAATCCTATTTTGAGATATTCTATCTGAAAAACAATAAGAACATTTTAAAATATACACATCCACTAAACAATCAACACTGGATGCAGCAACTCAGCCTGGATGTGCCTCTGGCTCATCGCAAAAGCAGCCTGCGTCTGAGCATTTGCAACGACGGGCATGTGACTCTTTTCAACAGCATTCGCACCAGAGTCTTATCCACTCATTTTTCAGCAGGGTATATTCGTTATTTTAAAACCTTTTAAAAGACATGAATATGAAACGAATGACTCTTTTTATTCTAGTCATGATCAGTCTTCAAGGTTGCCGCGAAGATGTAAACGAGAGCACAAGTTCACAAAATGTTTTTGAGTCTTTATGGACTATACTGGATCAAAAATATTGCTTTTTTGATGCTAAAAATGTGGACTGGGACAAAATCCACGACAAATATGCAGCAAGGATGGATACTATCCCCGCCAATTCGGAGCTGCTTTTTAACACGCTGGGTGAAATGATTTGCGAGTTGAAAGATGGGCATGTCAATCTGTATGCTTCTCAGAATGTCATTCGTTATTGGAAATGGTTTGAAGATTATGACAATCCCAATTTCAGTGAAAAGCTCGAGAAAGCCTATTTGGGCACGGATTACAAAATAGCGTCCGGTTTAAACTATAAAATGTTGAAGGACAGTATTGGCTACATTACCTATAGAAGCTTTTCAGAATCCATTACCGAATCAGGGCTGGATTATATTCTTTACTATTTTAGGAATTGTCACGGCATCATACTGGATGTTCGAGAAAACTCGGGCGGTAATTTAAGCAATGTGGAAAAAATCGCAAGCCGCTTTACGGAGGAAAAAATAATAGGTACGTATATCCGACATAAAGTGGGAAAAGGTCATAATGCTTTTTCCGATTATTACCCCATGTTTATAAATCCATCTACCCGAATTAGATACTCCAGGAAAGTCGTTATTCTAACAAACCGGAAGTGCTTTAGTGCTACAAATACCTTTGTATCGACCATGCGACAATTGCCGAATGTGACCATCATGGGCGACAACACGGGTGGCGGTGGCGGCTTTCCCATAAGCTCCATGCTCCCCAATGGCTGGAACGTCCGTTTTTCCTCCTGTCCCACTTACAATTCGGATCGAGAACTTATAGAGAATGGCATTGTCCCGGATTCAGTTGTATCAATCACAGACAGTGATTCCCAAAAAAATTTGGATACGATTATTGAGAAAGCGCGCTCATTTCTAAAGGAATAAACCGTATTTCAAATCATTTCAGGTCTTTGGTCGCATTTTATCGATACCTTTCTAAGATTTGATTTTTATTTTCTGAAAATTTTTCCTACTTTTGCAATCCAATAATGAAAAAAATGCGCTCGTGGTGTAATTGGTAGCCACGCCAGACTTAGGATCTGGTGCTGTGAGGCGTGGGGGTTCGAGTCCCTTCGGGCGCACGGAAAAGTAAACAAGTCTATGAAAATGGGCTTGTTTTTTTTGTGTCGTTTGGTTTCAATATCCAAAAAAAAAACAGACCCACACGGACCTGTCTTTTCATTTCAGAGCGAAAAACGGGACTCGAACCCGCGACCCTCAGCTTGGGAAGCTAATGCTCTACCAACTGAGCTATTTTCGCGTATTTTGGTAGCGCAAAAGTACGAAATCTTTGTAAAAATCCTACAGGCGGCCTATAAAATATTTGTTATAAGCAGAAACGATCGAGGTTTGAGAGTCACTTTAAACGACTTATTTTTGCTAAAGTCAATCGTTTGAACGGCATAGGGTTTTGGAAAACCATTTGCATCGATGGTTCCCTCGAAACTCGGTCCACTTTCAGAAGCGATGTAGCTATAACAGCTCGCATTGGTCAAAACCGGACCCGCTGCGATTTTAAGATTTACCGTATAAGTGATGGTATAAGAATTGGATACTGCCATGGTATATTTCCCGTCTTTCATACCACCAATGGCCCTGATACCTTTTTTATTGGGTAAATTGGCCTTGAATATCGTAGAGCCCTTAGGAAAATACCGACACATCAAAGCCATGGGATAAAACCAGGGACGAATAGCCTCATCGGAAATACCTCCAAAAGCCTCTTCACCAAGGATATTCCAGAAACCCCACCGTTTGAGCTTTTTGCCGGAAACATTGTACATGGCATCGTCCAAATCCCACAGAATGACCCCATTGTATCCGGCATCCATATTTTGAATGACAGCATCTGCCATATCAACTCCGTAAAAAGCATCATAAACCATCATATTGGCATCTTCAGAAGCATATGGATCATTCGCAATTCTTTTAAGGTTTTCTACGCCCAAAGCTGATTCTGCTGAGTATTTAAAACCCAGTTCACCCATGATCATTGCTTTATCTTTTGGAGCAGCAGCGCGATATCCTGCAATCATAGTCCCATAATCGGTACCTTTTACTTGTACATCCGTTGGGTACGTATGGACATCATACGCTCCAATTTTATCACCGAAAAAACTATTGGCTCTGGTAATCCAGCTGGTCAGATTTAAATCCCAAACGGCTACATCGGGAGCAATCACCGCAATTTTTGAATTCAAACCTTTTGCTTCGAGTCTTTTCATGATTTCCTCATAGGTGCTCTGCCAAAGGGCGTAATCACCGCCAATGGAAGACCAGCTTCCGGCAGGTTCGTTGCACATATTATAAAATTTCAGACACGTATAGGCTTTTGTATGCATCATATAATCAAGAAACCGGACAGACTTGGTGAGCCATGCTGTATCGACCTTATTACCATTCAAGGCAGGCTGTCCCCATTCGCCAAACATAACGCTGATCCCTTTGGTCTGACAATAATCCAGAATTTTAAAAAGTACATCGTTGCTTACGGAAGGATTGTACACATTATTTTTTATATAATTCCAGCCGGGAGCCGTCATTATTCGGATCAAACCCGGACGCATATAATCCATTCTGGTAAATAGTTTAGCCCAGTCGCCTTCATTGAGTGTGGCAGAGCCAGTCCAGGCTTTGATATTGTCGTAGCCGCCCCATTGAGGACCATTGCCCACAAAAGGAGTGGTCATGGTCTGAGTGGAACTGATGGTCAGATCGTTCCAGGTTTCTGTACTGGTGCTATCTTCGTCAGGGACGTCTATGCCGTTGGACGGATTGCTGCAAGCACTTAAAAGCAGTGCTACCATAAATGTATAAAGCATCGTTTTCATAGTTAGCTTGCATCAGAAATTGAACTGATTTTTAACTGTTTTTCAAAATCCACCTCTCCAAGAGGTGTTTTAACTTGAATCGTCCTTTTTACATTCGGCAGCAGATCAAAATAATTATCATCGAAAAAGTTGTCAATACCTTCGATTGAAAGGAAAACTCCCCGTGAATAAACATCACTTTGAAGAGTCACTTCATAACCGCCTTCTATTTTCTGAATGCTCCTGGAAATGGCCGTTTTTGGAAAAGCCATCTCTTTTTGACTGGCAAGGAAATAATTATTTTTATAGGTAGACCCGTTTGAAGTTTCAAGTACGACGTGTACCACCACTTCGTTTCTATTTTTTCCTTTCAGTAAATCATCCATTTTCACAGAAAAATAGTTTTTACTGGCATTTTGCAAAACCTTTAAGGACAAGGAATAGTTACTGATGATAGCTCCTTTCAAATCCATCAATGTCAGGGTCAATTTTGCTTTGGTATCTTTTAGGCGATCAGAAACCACGTAGATATTTAACAAATCCTTTTCTTCAATAGGAGAAACCAGAATATCTTTATATGCTTCACGTGAGAAATAATGCTGTGCTTTCCATCGTCCATAATAGTCACGGCTTGACCAGGAGGCTACAGGCCAACAGTCGTTGTGCTGCCAGAAAAGCGTCCCCATGCAATAAGGCATATCACGACGATGGGCTTCTATGGCCGTTTTAATGGCATCCCCCTGCAAAATCAACGTCATGTACAAAAAGGATTCGAAATTTTTTGGCGTTTTATAACCCGTTAAAAGATAAGATTTTATCAATCCATTGGCATGTGTTCCACCTCTTTGATGGGACATCATGACATCCGAAGTAATATCCCAGTCTTTTTCATAGGGGTTGTATTTTTTAACAGACTCAAATTCAGGAAAGGATTGAAAACCATATTCACTGAAAAAACGGCTTTTGGTGGTATTGTAATCGGTTATTGGCGCTTTGACATGCCATACTCCCCAAAAATGGTTATCGCCTTTTTTGGAATCATTATTTTTACCAAAGGCATAAAAAGGAGAAGATGGTCTGTAGGATGTTCCGGGGGCATATTGAGCAACCACTTCGGGTAAAACCACATGGAACTGATCCTGATATTGTTTCCAGATGGTGGCAGCATATTCCGGATTTTGTTTTTCGTACCCTTCTTTCCAACCCCAACCAAACCAGGCAGTATTGCACTCATTGTTTCCACACCAAAGGGCAATGGAAGGATGATTTCTCAATCGTTTCACATTATCAATGGCTTCCTGACGGACATTTTCTTTAAATTCGCCTTCAAAAGGATAGACACTGCAGGCAAACATAAAATCTTGCCAAACAAGAATACCATACTTATCGCATTGGTCATAGAAATAATCGTTCTCATAAATACCTCCGCCCCAAACACGAAGCATGTTCATATTGGCATTCACTGCATCCAGAAGAGTCTTTTCATAAATGGAATCGGTGACGCGAGGTAAAAAATTATCACAGGGAATGTAGTTGGCACCCTTACAGAAAACAGGCACTCCGTTCAGTTCAATATGAAACGTCTCCCCATATTTGTCTGGGGTCGTAATTAATTTCAGGGAACGAATACCGATTTTATTATTCTGGATATCAATGGTTTCATGCTCTTTCAACAGGGTGGTCTTAAAATCATACAGATGAGCTTCACCCAAGCCATTGCTCCACCACAATTTTGGATTTTTTAGGACGAAATTTAGCTCCAGTCTATTCAAACCTTTCACCAAATTCTTACTGATGGAATTGTATATCTTCCCGGATTGGGCGTCTTCAATTTGAAGGGTCACTGCCGAAATAGTTTTATCAGAAAGCACTTCTACAAACGTTTTTACTGTAGCAGATTGCTTAGTCACCTTGTCCTGAATCACCTGCACATTTTCAATTCTGACATCATTCCATGCTTCCAGAATAATAGGGCGCCAGATACCCGAAGTAAGCAGTCTTGGCCCCCAGTCCCAACCGTAATGATAACCGGCTTTACGGGCAAAAACGCTGATTTTACGATCCAGCAATCCACCATTTTCGGACTGGTCGTTGGTGGCTTGATACTGAAATGGAAGGGATTCCCATTTGGGCATATCCACTTTGACCGGGGAATGAAAATATATTTTCAGGGAATTGTCCGTTTTCTTCAACAAAGATTGGACCTCCACATTCCATTGACGAAACATATTGTTTGCTGCCAGTATTTTTACATCGTTTAAATATACATCCGCATAGGTATCCAATCCTTTAAAGCAAAGACGAATGTTATTTTTTTCAAAGGTTTCTGTAGAAAGGTCAAAATGAGTTTCATAAATCCAGTCTTCTTTGTCAATCCATTGCATATCTCTTTCATTCATCCTGAAGAAAGGGTCTTCAATGATTTTATTTGCCATCAGGTCTGTGTGCACTGTTCCTGGAACTGAGGCCGGATACCAGTTTGTCAGACGTGCTTGTCTGAATTGCCAGTCTTTTTTTAGTTCGATGGATATGGGTAAAGCGTAAACCGCTCCGATGTAAAACAGACCGGTAAGGGTCAGCAGAATTTTGGATATCCGATGTTTCATTTTGTACGTATTTTATCTGGGATGTTTAAGATATTTACTCATTAGCAATGAAGCAAAGATAGATGCAAATTCGATGAAAAAATTGTACTTTTTATCCAAAAGCTAATACAATTTTGATCATGGGCTTCGCGAAAAAGTTTAGTCTGCTGAGCAAAAGAACAAACTCTTTTTGCCTCCGACCCTCTATCTTTTTGGAATTATTAGTAACTTCGCAAAATTTTTAAATGAAGGAGGTTTTATGGCACAATACTTAAATGACATTTCGAGAACGTTTAGCGAGTACCTATTGATACCAGGTTTAACAACAAAAGGTTGTGTTCCTGACTTAATAAACTTGAAAACTCCACTGGTAAAATTCAAAAAAGGTGAAACATCGGATATTACACTGAATGTTCCTTTTGTTTCTGCCATCATGCAATCTGTTTCTGACCATAACATGGCCATTGCTCTTGCTAAAAATGGAGGTATTTCATTTATTTTCGGATCACAAACCATTGAAGAACAAGTTGATATGGTTCGTAAAGTTAAAAAATACAAATCCGGATTTGTGGTAAGCGATGCCAACCTGACACCAGATCAAACGCTTGGCGAAATGATGGATATCAAGGATAATACCGGACATTCCACCTTTGGTGTGACTGAAAATGGCAAAGCCGACGGCAAATTGCTGGGTATTCTGACCGGACGCGATCACAGACCAGGCAAAGACGGCCCTGAAAAAATGGTCAAAGAAGTGATGACCCCCTTTGACAAACTAATTACCGGAGAATTTGGAATCTCGCTAAGTGATGCCAACGATATCATCTGGAACAACAAACTGAATTGCTTACCCATCATCGATAAAGATCAAAATCTGAAATATTTTGTTTTCCGCAAGGATTACGACGACCACAAAGAAAATCCGAATGAACTTTCGGACGAACACAAAAAACTGGTGGTAGGCGCAGGTATTAACACCCGTGACTACAAGGTTCGCGTTCCCAAGTTGTTAGAAGCCGGTGCTGATGTATTTTGTATTGATTCCTCCGACGGTTTTTCTGTATGGCAAAAAGAAACGCTGGAATATATTAAAAGAACATTTGGTGATAAAGTGAAAGTCGGAGCTGGCAACGTTGTGGACAGAGATGGTTTTATGTACCTGGCAGAAGCTGGTGCAGACTTCATCAAGGTCGGTGTTGGTGGCGGATCCATTTGCATCACCCGTGAGCAAAAAGGTATTGGTCGAGGTCAGGCTACAGCTATGATTGAAGTAGCCGAGGCCCGTGATGAATATTTCGAAAAAACCGGTGTTTATATTCCCATTTGTTCGGATGGTGGTATTGTACAGGATTACCACATGGTACTTGCCATGGCTATGGGAGCTGACTTTTTAATGATGGGCCGTTATTTTGCCCGTTTCGACGAAAGCCCTACGCGCAAACTTCTGGTAAACGGAAATTACGTGAAGGAATACTGGGGCGAAGGCTCCAACCGCGCCCGCAACTGGCAGCGTTACGACATGGGCGGTGCAGACGGCTTGAAATTTGAAGAAGGTGTGGATAGTTTTGTACCTTATGCCGGAAAGCTTAAAGACAATATGGATATGACGCTGGGCAAAATCAAATCGACCATGTGCAGTTGTGGTGTTACTTCACTTTCAGAGCTGAAGACCAAAGCAAAAGTGACCCTTGTTTCATCGACCAGCATCATTGAAGGCGGAGCACACGATGTCATCGTAAAAGATTCCAGAAACAACTAATACCGCTCAAATAGTCCTTTTAAATGTAACAGTTTTTGAATAAAAAATAAAATCAATCAGGTGGTTCAGGATTCAAATCCTGAACCATCTTTTTTATAAATAAAACACGGGATATAAAACAATATTAAATACATAGTTGTTATCATTCATAATTAAAGTCTAATTTTTTTAATATGAAACCTCTATGAGAAAAATTAATGTAATCGTAACAGCCATTTGTACAGTTTTGCTGTTTTTTTCCTGTGCCACAACATTAGATTTCGGCATTTCTCAAATTACTCCCGCAGCTGAAGGTACTGCGAAAATAGCGAAAGGTAAGAACGGGAATTATGTGCTTACAGTAAAAGTCATTAATCTAACAGACCCACAAAGACTGACACCCCCCAAAAGATTCTATTCCATTTGGACGGAAAGCATGGACGGAAATGCTAAAAATATGGGTATGATAAAAATGTCTTCAGGCCTTCTGTCAAAAACAATGAAAGGATCCTTTAAAACAGTTTGTATAACAAAGCCCATCAAGGTCTTTATTACTGCCGAAGATAATGGAGACGTAGAATATCCAGGAGAAATGGTGGTACTTAAAACGGAATAATTGTATAGAATCTGACAATTTAGGTACCTTTGGCAGGAATTTATAATCCGATTATGAATAACCTGTACACCTTCTACAATTTTCTGGACTTAGCCGGCACTTTTGCCTTTGCCATCAGCGGGGCCGTTGCAGCCAAACAAAGGAAACTGGACTTATTTGGCATTGTGGCCATCGCTTTTGTCGTGGCATGTGGAGGTGGTATTATCCGGGATTTGTGCATTGGCGCCATCCCACCGACTGGCCTGACCGACTGGCGGTATTTGGCAGTATCAATTATTGCTGCTTTAGCCATTATCTGGCTGGACAAATGGGTGGTCAGACTAAATCATCCGGTGCTTTTGTTTGATGCCATCGGACTTTCTTTCTTTGCTGTTGCCGGTGCCCGCAAAGCACTTGACTTTGGGCACAACGCCGAAGTGGCCATTCTTCTTGGAATGGTCACTGCTGTTGGTGGAGGTATTTTGCGCGATGTTCTTCTGAACCGGATTCCTGTCGTACTGGAGAAGGAAATTTACGCCTCAGCAGCTCTGGTTGGTTCCCTGATTGTCGTTGTTGGCTCCTATTTTGGATGGCCCAACGATTGGGTTTCCCTGGCTGCTATTTTCACGTGTTTTGGATTGCGTTTTCTTGCTCTGCGCTTTCATTGGAATCTGCCTGTTTTTCAGGATAAAAAACTACCCATCGACTCTGAAGATATGGGGCATAAGCGGGACGAGTTTTAACTATAAACGAATTTTCATTTCATCCTGTTTTCGATCTGTACACAGCTAAGCAAAGCACTCCCACATAAACCTCATATACAAATCATTAGCTATATATAAAATACATTTCAAAGGTAAACTGTTTTCATTTCGTCAGAAACATGTTTGCAGTTGAACGATCTTTTAGGATATTTGATTAGTTTCAAACTACATTCAAATTAAACAACTATGAATTCAAAATTTGCAAAGCTCACCTGTCTGGCTTTTTCCATACTAATCGGCCTGACAGCATCTGCAGAAAGTCTTTCCTCCCCCAACGGTTTATTAAAAATGAATTTTTCGGTAAACGCAAAAGGCGAACCGACGTATGAATTATTCTATAAGGATAAAGCCGTTATAAAACCATCAACATTAGGTCTGGAATTGAAAAATGATTCTGGACTTCTTAAGGATTTTATACAAACCAATGCCAGTACTACCACCTTCGATGAAACCTGGAAACCGGTATGGGGTGAAGTGAAACAAATCCGCAATCATTACAACGAATTGTCTGTAACTCTGACCCAAAAAGTTCAGGACAGATCCATCCTTATCCGTTTCCGTCTATACGACGAAGGACTGGGATTCCGTTACGAATTTCCAGGCCAGAAAAATCTGAACTATTTTGTCATTAAAGAAGAACATACCCAGTTTACTATGGCTGGCGACCATAAAGCATTCTGGATCCCAGGTGACTACGATACCCAGGAATACGACTATACAGAATCAAAACTTTCAGAAATACGTAGTTTGATGAAAGGTGCCACAACCTCCAACATGTCACAGACGACCTTTTCACCTACAGGCGTTCAAACGGCACTTATGATGAAAACAAAGGACGGTTTGTACATCAACTTGCACGAAGCTGCTTTGATTGATTATTCCTGCATGAATTTAAATCTGGACGATAAAAATATGATTTTTGAATCCTGGTTAACGCCCGATGCTGTAGGTGATAAAGGATACATGCAAACGCCTTGTCAATCACCCTGGCGCACTGTCATGGTCAGTGACGATGCCCGCGAAATTCTTGCTTCCAAACTCACTTTAAACCTGAATGAACCCTGTGCCTATGAAACTACAGACTGGATTAAACCAGTGAAATACATTGGAGTATGGTGGGAAATGATTACCGGCAAAAGCACCTGGGCGTACACCGACGATTTTTTATCCGTTAAACTGGGAGTCACAGACTATTCAAAAGCCAAACCAAACAACAAGCACGGTGCCAACAATGAAAACGTAAAACGCTACATTGATTTTGCGGCCGAACATGGATTTGATCAGGTTTTGGTAGAAGGATGGAACCAGGGATGGGAAGACTGGGCCGGTTTTTCGAAAGATTACGTATTTGATTTTGTAAGCCCATACCCCGATTTTGATGTAAAAGCGCTGAATAAATATGCTGCCAGTAAAGGGATAAAAATAATGATGCACCACGAAACGTCTTCATCCGTAAGAAATTACGAACGACATTTGGATCAGGCTTACCAGTTCATGGTCGATAACGGCTACAATGCCGTGAAAAGTGGTTATGTTGGCAACATCATTCCCCGCGGTGAGCACCATTACGGTCAATGGATGAACAACCATTATCTGTACAGCGTTCAAAAAGCGGCTAAATACAAAATTGCAGTCAACGCACACGAAGCTGTACGTCCTACCGGGCTTTGCCGCACCTATCCCAACCTGATTGGAAACGAATCAGCCCGCGGTACCGAATACGAGGCTTTTGGCGGTAGTAAACCTTTCCACACGACCATTCTGCCATTCACCCGTTTAATTGGTGGCCCTATGGATTATACACCTGGAATCTTCAATACCAAACTCACTTTTCTGGAAGGTGATAACCACGGATGGGTTCATACCACCTTATGCAAACAATTGGCCTTGTACCTGACCATGTATAGTCCGCTCCAAATGGCTGCTGATTTTCCTGAAAACTACCAGGCACACATGGATGCCTTCCAGTTTATCAAGGATGTAGCTGTAGACTGGGATGAAAGCAAATACCTGGAAGCGGAACCGGGTGATTATATTACGGTAGCACGCAAGGCTAAAAATACCAATAACTGGTTCATTGGTGGAATTACCGACGAAAATCAACGGACGGCCAACTTTAAACTGGACTTTCTGGACCCGGGGAAAACTTATGTGGCCACTCTTTACGCTGACGGAAAAGATGCGGATTACGACAAGAATCCAACCTCTTACCAGATCACGAAAGGGCTTGTTACTTCTAAAACAAAGATCGCCTGCAAACTGGCCAGAAGTGGTGGTTTTGCACTAAGTATTCTGGAGGCGAAACCTGAAGAGGTAAAGCAATTGAAGAAATTTTAAATAAAAGAATACACAAAAAAGAGAGCATCCAGGCCAAAACCTGAATGCTCTCTTTTTCTATATCTAAACGATGTCTTAGTTATTTTCAGGACGAAGTTTACGAACAACAGCACCTGTTCTCCACATTTCACTTTCGCGCAACTCCTTCAACTCTACTTCCAGTTTTTCGCGATAATCAACTTTAGAGTTGGAATCGATGGAACGTTGAGCTTCGTTGCCACAAGCTACTTCAGCATACAGTTTTTCAAATACGGGTTTGGAAGCATCGTGGAAAGGCCCCATCCAGTCCAAAGCACCGCGCTGAGCTGTGGTTGAACAGTTGGCATACATCCAGTCCATACCGTTCTTAGCAAACAATGGCATCAAAGACTGAGTCAATTCTTCTACTGTTTCGTTGAAAGCTTCAGAAGGAGTATGGCCGTTTGCACGAAGTACTTCGTATTGAGCCAAAAGAATACCCTGAATAGCACCCATCAAAGTACCACGTTCACCGGTAAGATCGGAATAAACTTCACGTTTGAAAGTCGTTTCAAACAAGTAACCTGAACCTACACCAATACCAAGAGCGATTACGCGTTCTTTAGCACGACCGGTAGCATCCTGGAAAATTGCAAAAGATGAATTCAAACCACGGCCTTCCAAAAACATGGAACGCAAAGAAGTACCTGAACCCTTAGGGGCAACCAGGATAACATCTACATCTGCTGGAGGAATGATGTTTGTGCGATCTTTGTAGGTGATGGCAAAACCATGAGAGAAATATAAAGCCTTTCCTGCTGTCAGGTAAGGTTGAATACGAGGCCAAACTTCAATTTGAGCAGCATCGGATAATAAGTATTGAATGACAGTTGCACGTTTGCAAGCTTCTTCAATTTCAAATAAGGTTTCTCCGGGAACCCAACCGTCTGCAACTGCTTTGTCCCAGGTCTTTCCGCCTTTGCGTTGACCTATAATCACATTAAAACCATTATCGCGGAGATTCAGGGATTGACCCGGACCTTGTACGCCATAACCGATCACTGCGATTACTTCATTTTTCATCACTTCACGTGCCTTTTCCAAGGGAAATTCTTCGCGGGTCTCAACATTTTCGTCAACACCGCCAAAATTAATTACTGCCATTTTTTTGTTGAATTAAAATATAAAATTGTACTGATTTCCAATTATTACAGGGTACAAAAGTACGATTTTATTTGATAATAGACCTATTATATGTCATTTTCGAATAAAATCTGTGCCCTGCAAATCAAATCTTCGCCTCTGCGAAGATCAAAAATACACTGATCGGTTTGCGTTTTATCCTGATGGATTTCGACGATCTCCCCGAATAGTGCTTCGTTTATATAGTTTACATCGATCCGTTTTACTTTCTGATGTAAAAAAACTTCCAATGGAAAAATATCCACGATCCATTCCAAATATTTCATACTGTTTGCATGTCGATTGGAATCGATGTCACTGTATTTTATCCGGTGTCTGGATACCGACTGATCGTTTACACCTTTCACCTTTATGGGTTTGGGGATCAGCGACGTAATTCCTGTAGCAAAAACAGCATATTCTGCTTTCGATGTCAAATCGACCGCTTTTCTGGTGGTCATATCCAACAAACACCAGATACTGGATGCTGCACCAATGATTTCGCCTGTTGCATCCAGGATTTTGAAATTTCGGGTCGTTGAAATACGGGTAAAATCTTCAATCCAGGTTTCAATCTGAAAAGGCTCTTCCGCTGAAGGATACCTGTACATTTCAATGGCCAGTCTGGATAAAACCCAGGCTAAATCCTCTGAATAGAGCGCATTGATTCCAAATCCATTTTCCTTTGCATTTTCACCGGCGGTGTGTAACAAGTATCCTCCCATTTGTGTAAAACGGATGTTGTGGTTGAAATCCACATCCATGGGCTGGACACTGTAATCGTACCTGGCTACTTTTCGCATGGATGTTCCGGATTTCGGGCTTCCATTTCCGACAGAAAGTCACTCAGACGTTCTACGGTCGATTTGGTAATAGCGATTCGGCCTGAACGCACAAACTGCAATACGTGGAATACCTTTAACCTTTCAAACAATTCCTGGGTATCTTCTGTATGCCCGGACAATTCCAGAACAGCAAACGTTCGGTTCACTTCCAGTATCCTGGCATTGAATTTACGAACAATGCTTTCAATCTCAGGGTTATCCAACATCGCATCCGCTCCGATTTTGTACAAAGCTACTTCCTGATAAATGACATCGTCATCGGTATGATAGAACGATTTCAGTACATCAATTCGTTTTTCAATTTGTTGTACCACTTTCTTCACCATATCTTCGCTTGTTTCAGCCGTGATGGTGAACTTATGAATACCGGGAAGTGACGACTTGGACACTGTCAGTGTTTCAATATTGATGTGACGACGGGTGAATATGATGGTGATCTGATTTAGAAGCCCAACAAAATTCTCCGTATAAACCGTGATGGTATAGAGTATATTTTCCATGTGCTTAATCTCCTAAAATTATTTGTTCAAAACTGGTACCTGCGGGTATCATGGGGTAAACCATGCCGTTTTCTTCCACTTCCACCTCGAGCAGATAGGATTCATTCACACTGAGCATTTCCTGAATGGCATCGTCGAGTTCTTCCCGTTTCGTAATCTTTCTTCCGGCAATTTTATACGCTTCAGCGATTTTTGGGAAGTCGGGATTGTCCATCGGGGTTGAAGAATATCTTTCTCTGTAAAACAATTCCTGCCATTGACGAACCATTCCCAAAAAGTTGTTGTTCAGGATAATGATTTTAACCGGAATCTTATATTGCATGATGGTGCCAAGCTCCTGAATGGTCATTTGAATACCACCATCTCCGGTAAATAAACAAACAGTACGTTCGGGTGCCCCTAAGGCTGCTCCAATAGCTGCCGGAAGGCCATAGCCCATCGTTCCCAAGCCACCTGAAGTAATCATACTCCGGGTTTTGGTATACTTGGAATAGCGGGCTGCCATCATCTGATTCTGACCCACATCGGTGACCAGAACGGCATTGTGTTTGGTTGCTTCAGAAACTTTATGCACCACTTCTCCCATGGTGATAGGACCTGCTGCTGGCATAATTTCAGGAAGAATGACACGTTCCATTTCTTGCTTTTCGCAGGACTCAAAACTTTGAACCCACTCTGTATGTTTGACTGAATTCAAAAGTGCAGTTACAGCTGGAAGACTATCCTTGACATTGCCCAAAACGGGAACAGTGGCCTTGACATTTTTGTCAATTTCAGCAACATCTAAATCAAAATGAATGATTTCGGCCTGCTTGGCGTATTTTTTCAGATCACCAGTTACTCTGTCATCAAAGCGCATACCGATAGCAATCAGCACATCGCATTCCGTCGTTTTTTGGTTTGGGCCTATATTTCCATGCATTCCCAGCATCCCTTTGTATAACGAAAAATCGCTGGGCAACGCTGAAAGTCCAAGCAAAGTAGCTCCGGCTGGAATGTCTGCCTTGGTCAGAAAAGCCTTAAGCTCTTCTTCGGCATGGCCTAAAATAACACCCTGACCTACCAAAGCCATTGGACGTTTGGCATTGTTGATGAGTTCTGCCGCTTTGGCTATACTATTGGGTTGTAAGGGCGGGTAAGGCTGGTAACTACGAATAAACGCACATTTCTTGTAGGAATAATCCATCATTTCCATTTGTGCATCTTTGGTAATATCCAGAATAACCGGGCCTGGTCTGCCTTCTCTGGCTATGTAAAAAGCCCGGGCTACAGCCCATGGAATCTCACTGGCACTACGTATCTGATAACTCCATTTGGTAATGGGTGCAGTGATGCCAAGTACATCTGTTTCCTGAAAAGCATCCGTGCCAAGCATGGCATTTCCGACTTGTCCGGTGATGACAATTAATGGCGTACTATCCAGCATGGCATCGGCCAAACCTGTTATGACGTTGGTTGCGCCAGGGCCTGAAGTAACGATAACAATGCCTGGTTCGCCTGAAACTCTGGCATAACCTTCTGCTGCGTGGATCGCTCCTTGCTCGTGACGCGTCAGTATATATTGCAAAGTATCCCTGTATGAGTACATCGCGTCAAAAATCTTAATGACTTGTCCTCCGGGATATCCAAAAATGGTATTCACATTTTCTTCCAACAGCGAACACATCAATGCGTCCGCGCCGTTCATCATTTTCTTTTCCATGTTTTTTAATCTATTAAACGAATAGCGCCCTTATCGGCTGAGCTGACCATTGCAGCATACGCTCTCAAAGATTTTGGTACAAAACGCTCCCGATGAGGGGCAGTAAAGGCTTTATTGCCTCTTAACTCTTCCTGTTTGCGGCGTTCGGAAAGTTCCACTTCGCTTAGTAAAACATTGATGCTACGTTCAGGTATATTGATATCGATGATATCTCCGTCTTTCAGTAAACCTATGGCACCACCACTGGCTGCTTCCGGAGAAACATGACCGATGGAAAGTCCTGAGGTACCTCCGGAAAAACGTCCGTCAGTAATCAGGGCACAGGCTTTACCCAGATGTTTTGATTTAATATAGGAAGTGGGGTAAAGCATTTCCTGCATTCCCGGACCTCCCTTGGGGCCTTCATGGGTGATCACCACCACATCTCCGGCTACGACTTCTCCTTTTAAAATAGCAGTACAAGCAGAATCCTGTGAATCAAAAACCTTAGCCGTGCCTCTGAAATGCCAAAGGCTTTCATCCACACCTGCTGTTTTAACGACACAACCGTCTAAAGCAATATTGCCTTTTAATATACCCAAACCGCCTTCCTTGGTATACGCATGTTCGTAATCACGAATGCAACCTTCGGCACGATCGGTGTCCAGTTCTTTGTAACTGCAATTTTGGGAGCCCATCACCAGATTGAATTTATTGGCAGGAGCTGATTTATAAATGGACTGTGCTTTTTCGTCAATTTGATCTTTGGTGCAATCGTATTTATCGATCGCTTCAGCCAGCGTCATTCCGTCTACACGGAAAACACCGGTATCCACCAGTTTCTGTTTAGCCAGTTCACACAAAATGTTCAGAATGCCACCTGCGCGGTTCACATCCTGTATGTGGTATTTTGGGGTATTTGGTGCTACTTTACACAAACAAGGAGTCTTGCGTGAAAGTGCATCAATATCGTCCATGTTAAAAGCCACTTCAGCTTCACTAGCAATAGCCAGCAGGTGAAGGATCGTATTGGTTGAACCACCCATGGCAATATCGAGCGTCATGGCATTCAAGAATGCTGCCCGCGTAGCAATGTTTCTGGGTAAAACGCTTTCGTCACCATCTTCGTAAAACTTTTTGGAGTTTTCAACGATAAGTGTTGCTGCGTCTTTAAATAAATTGGTTCTGTTTACATGCGTGGCAACGATGGTGCCGTTACCTGGCAAAGCCATACCAAGTGCCTCATTGAGGCAATTCATGGAATTTGCTGTAAACATTCCCGAGCAGGATCCACAGGTAGGGCAAGCTGCTTGCTCTATGCGTTTAACCTGTTCATCGCTGACATTTTCATCGGCAGACTGAATCATGGCGTCGATCAAATCCAGATGGGCGCCATCCAGTTCACCAGCTTCCATGGGACCTCCCGATACAAATACAGTAGGAATATTCAAACGCATGGCTGCCATAAGCATACCCGGTGTAATTTTGTCGCAATTGGAAATGCAAATCATGGCATCGGCCTTGTGTGCATTGACCATGTATTCGACGCTGTCTGCGATGATGTCCCTGCTTGGAAGGGAATACAACATTCCGTCATGCCCCATGGCAATACCATCATCAATGGCTATGGTGTTGAATTCAGCGGCAAAACAGCCCAGTTTTTCTATTTCAGCCTTTACCATCTGACCTATTTCATGCAAATGCACATGCCCTGGGACAAATTGTGTAAAGGAGTTGACTATGGCGATAATGGGTTTTCCCATTTGTTCGGACTTCATTCCGTTGGCAACCCACAAAGCCCTTGCACCAGCCATACGTCGGCCGGCAGTACTTGCGGAACTTCTAAGTGGTTTTTTCATTCTTAAAGTTATTAGCTGACAAAGATAAACTATTTTATCCAGTATTAATTAATCCATATTCGTTTTTAATTTACCTTTTTTAATTCAATCTGTAATTATTTTATCGTTTTTTGTTATCAATTAGAACTTTAACCATTCTTTTGGCAGCAATTTGAAGAAAATATTCCTAAAGTTTGTCAAAATCAACTATTTTTGTAGTAAATCAACAGCTCATTTACCAAAGAAATCAGACGTATGCCCAAACACTACTCTTTTGACACACCTATAAATAGAACCGACAGCAATTGCATCAAATACGACCGGATACAGAAAGAATTCGGCACCAAAGATATCATCCCTTTATGGGTGGCAGATATGGACTTTGAAACACCCGATTTTATTATGGAAGCCATTCGTAAACGTTGCGAACACGAAGTTCTGGGCTACCCAATGGTACCTGAAGGTTGGTTTAACGCCATTCATGCCTGGGTGAAAAAAAAATACGATTGGAACATCACTTCTCAGGAAACTGGATTTTTGCCAGGTATCGTCTCAGGCATCGCTTTTGTGGTTCAGTGTTTTACAGAACCCGGGGATAAAATTCTAATTCAAACCCCGGTTTATCCACCTTTCATTCATATTCCCAAAAAAAACAACAGGGAATTGGTTATAAACACCCTGAACTATGAAAATGGTCGTTTTGAAATAGATTTTGAGGATTTCGAGGTCAAAGCAGCAAGTGGTTGTAAACTATTTATTCTGTGTAGCCCACACAACCCAGGCGGAAGAATATGGAGCAAGGAAGAACTTTTGAAAATGTCAGAAATATGCCACCGTCATCAGATCATCATCGTTTCAGACGAAATTCATGCTGACCTTTCTTTACCCGGACAAAAACACTATCCGCTGGGGACACTTTCAAAAGGAGTTACTGATCAAATCATCACCTTGATGGCTCCTAGTAAAACGTTCAATATGCCGGGTTTAAGCAGCTCTTTTTACATCATTCAAAATCCGGATTTACGTACTAAGTTTAAGCATTTTTTAGATGGCGCTGAATTGTCAAATGGCAGTATTTTTGCTTTTACAGCTGCACAAGCTGCTTATGAACACGGGGAATTTTGGCTGGATCAACTTAAAAAGTACTTACAGGACAATATCAATTACGTGGATTCATACTTAAAAGAGAACATTCCTCAGATAAAAGCATGTATTCCTCAGGCTTCTTTTCTAATTTGGCTGGATTGCAGAGATTTATCCATGAATCCGGACGAACTTAAACGTTTTTTTATTGAAAAAGCCAGGCTTGGCTTAAACGCTGGAAGTAGCTTTGGCGCTGGGGGTGAAGGCTTTATGAGACTGAATATCGGGTGTACACGGGAGACACTTTGTCAAGCTATGAATCAACTCAAAACTGCTATGGGTGAATTATTCTCCTGATTTTTTTTCTTACCTTTGTACCTTGATTTTTTAGAAGAAACAACTATAATACTAATTTATACCCAAAAAAAATGAAGGTTTCAACAAACAAGTTTGTATCAGCATCTTATGACTTGATGGTAGGCGGAGAAGAAGGTCAAGAGCAGGAATTAATGGAAAAAGCAACTGCTGAAAAACCATTATCTTTTATTTTCGGAACAGGAATGATGCTTGAAGCATTCGAGCACAATCTGGCAGGTCTTGCTGTAGGTGACTCTTTTGATTTCACGCTTGCTGCTGAGGATGCATACGGTGAATATGCCGATGAACAAGTAGTGGAAATTCCACGTTCAGTATTTGAAGTGGACGGTCAGATTGACGAAGAAGTTATTTTCGAAAACAACATCGTTCCTATGATGGATCAAAACGGCAGTCGCCTGGATGGTACTGTGGTGTCTGTCGGAGAAGAAAACATTAAAATGGACTTCAATCATCCTTTGGCTGGCGAAGACCTTCACTTTATCGGTAAGGTTTTGGTTGTACGCGAAGCTACAGAAGAAGAAGTAAAACAATTGATGGGCGGTGGCTGCGGATGTGGTGATGGCGGATGCGGTGAAGGCGGATGCGATAGCTGCGACGATAAAGAAGGCGATGAATCCGGTTGTGGTTGTGGAAGTGGCAGTTGCCATTGATAGACTTCGGCTAAGCCTTTAAATTTAAAAAAATATCCTTTAACGGCTATGAGTAATACTTTTGGAAAAATATTTAGCCTCACTTCTTTCGGAGAATCTCACGGAAGGGGTGTTGGTGGTATCATTGATGGTTGTCCCGCTGGCATTGAAGTCGATCCTGCTTTTATTCAGCAAGAGCTAAACAGGCGAAAGCCCGGTCAATCCAGCCTGACGACTTCCAGAGATGAAGCAGACGAGGTTGAATTTTTTTCAGGTATTTTCGAAGGGAAAACCACAGGTACACCCATAGCCTTTAGTATATGGAACTCCAAGCAAAGGTCGGGTGATTACGATTCCATGAAGGAATTGTATCGCCCCTCTCATGCTGATTACACCTATCAGTTAAAGTACGGCATTCGCGACAATCGCGGGGGCGGCAGATCTTCTGCCCGCGAAACAATTGCCCGAGTTGTTGCCGGAGCTATAGCAAAAATTGCCCTGACTCAACTGGGCATAAAAATAACGGCTTATACCTCTCAGGTAGGCCCTTACAAATTGGATAACGACTATTCGGTTTTAGATTTCAACCAGATAGAAGAAAATCCCGTGCGATGTCCGGATCCGGAAATGGCAGAGAAAATGGCACTACTAATTACCGATGTGAAAACAAAAGGTGATACCATCGGTGGTGTGGTAACCTGTATCATTCAAGGTGCTCCAATCGGTCTGGGTGAGCCTGTTTTCAATAAACTTCATGCATCACTGGGAGCAGCGATGCTATCCATCAACGCTGTTAAAGGTTTTGAGTATGGTTCTGGTTTTGACGTAAACCATTTAGGTTCAGAGGTCAACGACGTTTTCTTTTCAGACAACGGCAAAATACGCACTCGCACCAACAATTCAGGTGGAGTTCAGGGCGGTATTTCCAATGGGGAAGATATCTATTTTCGCGTAGCGTTCAAACCTGTAGCCACGATTTTAAAAAATCAGCATTCGGTGGATATGGCAGGAAATGAAATTGAGTTTAAGGCAAGGGGAAGGCATGATCCTTGTGTGTTGCCGAGGGCGGTGCCGGTGGTGGAGGCGATGGCGGCGATGGTCCTCCTCGACCTATATATCCTCTCCAAAACAACGCGATTATCTGAATAGGAAGCGAACTTCTGCGTTGCGGCTTGATCGTCAATCCTCACGTACGAAAAGTACGCTCCGGTATGACTCGCAAGTCGCGCCTTGAATTTCACTCCCTATTCAAATAATCTACAGTGAGGGGGTTTGGCCAAAGAAAGAAAGAGAAGAAATACATTAAAATCAAATGTCATTCGGAATGAGAAAGTTAATCTATTTGAGTATGTTTTCAGCGATGTTTTTTGCGGCTTGTTCGGGTTCTAAAAAAGTGGAACAAGTAGATTCGGATTTTAACTATGTAGTGGATCAGTTTGCGGATATGCAGATATTGCGGTATCGGGTGCCTGGGTTTGAGGATCTGACGCTGAAGCAAAAAGAGCTGGTTTATTTTCTGAATGAGGCAGCACTGGAAGGTCGCGATATTTTATACGACCAAAACTGCAAGTACAATTTGTGCATACGACGCACGATGGAGGCGGTTTATCAGTATGGAAAGGTGGACAAGACAAGCAAGGACTGGAAAGAGTTTGAGACATACCTGAAGCGGGTGTGGGTTTCAAACGGCATTCACCATCATTATGCTACTGATAAATTTGTACCGGGTTTTTCCCAGGAATTTTTCTCGAAAGCGGTTTTATCGGTTGATAAGGATTCGCTTCCGCTGAGCACGGGTGAAACTATTGAAGCCTTGATTGCTAAACTGAACCCAGTGATTTTTGACCCTAAAGTGGATGCCAAACGCATCAACCAGACAGACGGACAAGATCTGATTGTAACTTCGGCCAACAATTATTACCAGGGAGTGACTCAAAAAGAAGCCGAAACTTTTTACAATGCGCTCAAAGACCCCAAAGACAATACGCCGATATCGTACGGATTAAACAGCCGATTGGTTAAAAAGGACGGAAAAGTAATGGAAGAAGTCTGGAAAGCAGGCGGCCTTTACGGGCAATCCATCTCAAAAATAATAAGTTGGCTTGAAAAGGCCATTCCTGTTGCAGAAAATGAAAAACAGGCTCAAACCATCCGCAAACTGATTGAATTTTATCAGACAGGAAGTTTAAAAACATTTGATGATTACAGTATTCTCTGGGTGGAGGACCTGGATTCACGCGTTGACTTTGTAAACGGCTTCATTGAATCGTACGGCGATCCAATCGGTTTGAAGGCAAGCTGGGAAAGTCTTGTTAACTTCAAGAACACAGAAGCTACCAAACGGACGGAAATAATCAGCGGCAATGCACAATGGTTTGAAGACAATTCTCCTGTAGCTAAGGAATTTAAGAAAGAAAAAGTTAAAGGTGTTTCCGCCAAAGTAATCAATGTAACCATGTTGGGTGGAGACTGTTACCCCACAACCCCCATCGGCATCAACCTTCCAAACGCCAATTGGATACGCCGCGATCACGGTTCCAAATCGGTGACCATCGAAAACATCACCGAAGCTTACGACAAAGCCTCACAAGGAAACGGTTTCAACGAAGAATTTGCCTGGAGCGACAAAGAGGTCAAGCTGATGAAGAAATATGGTTTAATCACTGACAATTTACACACGGACCTACACGAATGTCTGGGACACGGTTCCGGAAAATTACTGCCAGGTGTTGACCCTGATGGTTTAAAAGCCTATGGTTCAACCATCGAGGAAGCACGTGCCGACTTGTTTGGTTTGTACTACCTGGCCGATCCAAAAATGGTGGAATTGACACTGGTTCCAGACAAAGACGCTTTCAAAGCGGAATATTACAAATACCTGATGAACGGTTTACTGACACAGCTCATCCGTATCGAACCCGGCAACAAGATTGAAGAATCCCACATGCGCAACCGGGCCCTCATTGCTCGCTGGGTTTTCGAAAAGGCTACCCCCTCCAAGGCCGTTGAGCTTAAAATCAAAAACGGTGAAACCTTTGTTGTTATCAACGATTACCAACAAGTGCGCAAACTTTTCGGAGAGTTGCTGGCGGGAATTCAACGTATCCGGTCGACAGGCGATTACAATGCCGCTCAAAAACTGATAGAAGCCTATGCCATCAAGGTGGAACCAACACTTCACCAGGAAATATTAACGCGTTATAAGAAATTAAATCTGGCACCTTACAAAGGTTTTGTGAACCCGGTTTACACTCCGCAATACGATTCCAACGGCAAAATGAAGGACATTAAAATCACCTACACCGATGGCTTTGCTGAGCAACACTTGCGCTATTCAAAGCAATACAAAACCCTTCCAACATACAATTGATTTGGAAAATATCCTTCGTGAAATAAAAAAAATGTTGAGGCTGCGCATGAATGGTGTAGCCTCAACCGTTATGCGAAATAGCGGGCTCAATTACAAACTGAATTTTGGATTGGACGCCATGTCCATCCGCGAACTGGCTAAGCGCTTCGAACCGAACATGGAACTCGCCGAACAGCTTTGGTCAGAGAATGCCAGAGAATGTAAAATTCTGGGAACCCTGCTTTACCCAAAAATAGCGTTTACTACCCAAAAAGCGGACTTATGGTTGGAGGACTGCTTTAATCCGGAATTGATGGAGCAACTCTGCTTCAACCTTCTGCAACACCTTGATTTTGCTGCTGAAAAGACTCAGGAATGGATTCAAAGTGAAAACCCCGAAATCAGGACTGCAGGCTTTATGCTACTTCTGCGCCTGATACTTGGCAAGAAAAAACTACCTGATTTGAGTTTAGCCATACAACAGGCAGAAAAAGATATTTCTACGGACAATTTCAGATTAAAGCAAGCAACCGAACGTTTTCTGGAACGCGTTAAAGTTGACTAATAATCAGCATCTATAGCTAGGATTTTCGCCAAAGGAATGCTATTTCTACAATCTTTTTGTATCTTTGTCAGGTTTTTGAAACAAGGTCAAAAACAGACATTTAAAAAGTTAGGCGGATAAAACATCTGTTCTTTTTTACGTGTTTTTGAGGTTTTCAAAGTCAAATTTCCGTAGGAAACGAACTCAACTGTTTCACACGGCTACGATATAAAAATAAACTCGTTCGTTTGAACATGTACGTTTGCAAAATCAGACTCATTGGAGAAAAAATGCACACAACGTTTAAACGACCACAAATTAAAAAACTATCACGGATGAAAGTAGATGTTTTGCTTGGGCTCCAGTGGGGCGATGAAGGTAAAGGAAAAGTTGTAGACGTTCTGACACCCCGTTACGACGTGGTTTGTCGATTTCAGGGCGGCCCCAATGCCGGGCATACGCTTGAATTTGATGGACAGAAATACGTTTTGAGATCCATACCTTCCGGTATTTTTCAGGGAGATAAAGTCAATATTATTGGAAATGGTGTCGTGCTGGATCCAGCATTATTCAAAATTGAAGTAGATCAGCTCATGGCAGCAGGTCACCCATTGACCGAAAGATTGCTCATCTCTAAAAAAGCACATCTCATTTTACCCACCCACCGTTTACTGGATGCTGCCAATGAAGCTTCCAAAGGTGAAGGAAAAATTGGAACCACCGGCAAAGGTATAGGCCCGACCTATACCGACAAGGTGAGCCGCAACGGGCTTCGTGTAGGAGATTTACTGAACAATTTTGACGTAAAATACAAAGCAGCAAAAGCTCGCCACGAAGAAATCCTTAAACAAATGAATTTCGAATACGACCTGGCACCCATTGAAAAAGAGTGGTTTGAAGGCGTGGAATGTCTGAAGAAATTCACCTTTATAGACAGCGAGCATTTCATCAATAAAAAATTAAAAGAAGACAAAGGCGTTCTATGCGAAGGCGCACAAGGCACCATGCTTGATGTTGATTTTGGTTCTTACCCTTTTGTAACCTCTTCCAATACCATTTGCGCCGGCGCCTGTACAGGACTAGGCGTTGCCCCTGGCAGCATCGGGACTGTTTATGGAATTTTTAAGGCTTATTGCACCCGCGTAGGAAGCGGACCATTCCCAACCGAATTATTTGATGAAACAGGACAGATTCTTCGCGACAATGGTCACGAATACGGATCCGTTACCGGTCGCCCTCGCCGTTGTGGCTGGATTGACCTGGTTGCACTTCGTTACGCCATCATGATTAACGGTGTCACTGAGCTCATCATGATGAAAAGTGATGTGATGGACAATTTCGACATCATCAAAGCCTGTGTTTCCTACAACCTAAACGGCGAAGAAACTGAAGATTTCCCGTACGACATCAACGAAGGAGTAGAACCCATTTATACAGAATTACCAGGCTGGAAAACCGATATGACCAAAATGCAGTCCGAAGACGAATTCCCTGAAGAGTTTAACAACTACCTCAGCTTCCTGGAAGACGAGCTGGACGTACGCATTAAAATCGTTTCAGTTGGCCCTGACCGCGATCAAACAATAGAACGTTACAACGACTAAGCTATGATGTACAATCTGATTCTTACGCAATTTCAGCACACAGGTGCTTATCCCAGCCAATCGAGTTTAATGATTTACGGGATCTTTATATTCTTTGCACTTTTGAGTTGGATTATTCAAAGAACCCTAAAATCCAAATTCAAAAAGTACAGCCAGGTCGCTTTAACCAACGGTATGACCGGTAAAGACGTAGCTGAAAAAATGCTCCGTGAAAACGGCATCACCGATGTGCAGGTTCAACATGTAGGCGGTCAGTTGACTGATCACTACAACCCTGCAACCAAAATTGTAAATTTGAGCGACGATGTCTATTTAAGCAACAGCATTGCAGCAGCAGCAGTTGCAGCCCACGAATGCGGACACGCTGTACAGCATGCAAAAGCCTATGCTTTTCTGAATTTGCGATCCAAACTGGTACCCGCTGTCAGTTTTGCCTCCAGATGGATGCAGTGGCTTTTACTTGCCGGAATAATCTTTATGCAATCATTCCCTCAACTTTTACTGGTAGGCATAGTCCTGTTTGCTGTTACAACATTGTTCAGCTTCATAACCCTGCCAGTTGAAATAAACGCCAGCAGGCGCGCCGTTGCCTGGTTAAGCAATGCAGGAATAACCAATACCACCACATATCCAATGGCCACAGACGCCTTGAGGTGGGCAGCCTACACTTATGTTGTAGCAGCACTTGCATCTTTAGCGACACTGGTTTATTATATAATGATTTTTCTCAGCGGCCGAGGCCGTAACTAAACAATTAAATGCAGAAACCATCCATTCCAAAAGGAACGCGCGATTTTTCACCAGAAGAAATGGTGAAACGCAATTACATCTTCGACACCATACGTTCGGTTTTCTATCTGTTCGGATTTCAGCAAATTGAAACCCCGGCGATGGAAAACCTTTCCACCTTGATGGGAAAATACGGCGAAGAAGGCGATAAACTACTTTTTAAAATATTAAATTCCGGCGACTTTATCGGAGGAATTGATCCGGCTGAACTTTTGGCCAGCAGTTCTACAAAACTCACCAACAAGATTTCAGAAAAAGGTTTGCGTTACGATTTGACAGTGCCTTTTGCACGTTACGTGGTGATGCACCGAAATGATATTGATTTCCCGTTTAAACGTTTTCAGATACAACCGGTTTGGCGCGCAGACCGTCCGCAAAAAGGCCGATACCGCGAGTTTTTTCAATGTGATGCCGATGTAGTTGGCAGCGATTCTCTCCTGAACGAAGTTGAGCTGATTCAAATTATTGATGAAGTGTTTAAACGTTTCGGACTTCGAGTTTGCATTAAACTCAACAACAGGAAAATTCTGAGCGGCATCGCCGAAATCCTTGGAGAAACAGACCGTCTCACCGACATTACAGTGGCTATCGACAAATTCGACAAAATAGGTGCTGAAAACGTAAACAAAGAACTGGCAGAAAAAGGACTTTCCAATGAAGCCATCGCCAAAATACAACCCATACTTCAACTGGAAGGCAGCAACGCCTCCAAACTAAACGACCTGAAAACGATTCTGGCCGCCTCCGAAACCGGGCTTAAAGGCATAGAAGAGCTGGAAACCATTTTCAACCTGACCACTTCGCTCCAGGTTGGAGCAGCACTGGAACTGGACCTTCGTCTGGCAAGGGGTTTGAATTACTATACAGGAGCCATCCTTGAAGTCAAGGCACTTGACACAGAAATGGGGAGCATCACGGGCGGTGGACGTTACGACAACCTGACCGGAGTTTTTGGTTTACCAGGTGTTTCAGGGGTAGGTATATCTTTCGGTGCAGACCGTATCTTCGATGTACTCAACACCCTGAATTTGTATCCGGCCGACGCTATGCGCACTACCAAAGTCCTGTTTACCAATTTTGGTGAAGCAGAATGTGCTTATTGCCTGCCCCTAATCAAAGCGGTACGTGAAGCCGGTATCGCAGCAGAGATCTTCCCTGAAGCCTCCAAAATGAAAAAGCAGATGAGCTATGCCAATTCCAGAAAAGTGGAATACGTAGCAATAGCCGGCGAAACAGAAATGGCAACAAACAGCATTACACTAAAAAATATGACCAGCGGGGATCAGGAAACCATTTCCACCGACCAGCTTGTCCATCTTTTGAAATAAATACAAAAAACTATGAGTCTTTTAGATTTAAGCGAACAGGAAATAGGCAGACGTCAAAGTCTTCAGGCACTGCGTGATGCAGGCATTAACCCCTACCCTGCAGAAGAATACCCCACCAACGCCTTTGCATCGGAAATCCTCGAAAATTTCCACGATGAGGACAAAACCAACAGAGAAGTTTGCATAGCCGGACGCATCATGACGCGTCGCATCATGGGTAAAGCCTCCTTTTTGGAATTGCAGGATTCTTCAGGCCGCATCCAGGTTTACATCTCTCGTGACGCTATTTGTCCCGATGAAAACGATAAGGAACTGTACAACACCATTTTCAAGAAACTTCTTGATATTGGTGACTTTATTGGCATCAAGGGGTATGTATTCCGCACTCAAATGGGAGAAATCTCCATACATGCCGAATCACTGACCGTTCTGGCCAAAACTCTTCGCCCGCTTCCCGTTGTAAAAGAAAAAGACGGAGCTATTTTTGACGCATTCACAGATCCTGAGCTACGTTTCCGTCAACGCTATGTTGATTTGGTTGTAAACAATCAGGTTAAAGAAATTTTCCGCAAACGCAGCCAGGTTTACACCTCTATGCGTAATTTTTTCAACGAAAGCGGATACATGGAAGTAGAAACGCCCATTTTGCAATCCATCCCTGGTGGAGCTGCTGCACGTCCATTCCTGACTCACCACAACGCACTGGATATACCACTTTACTTGCGTGTTGCCGATGAGCTTTACTTAAAACGTCTTATTGTCGGAGGTTTTGAAGGGGTTTACGAATTTTCCAAAAACTTCCGCAACGAAGGCATGGACCGTACGCACAATCCTGAATTTACCTGCATGGAGATTTATGTATCCTACAAGGATTACAACTGGATGATGAATTTCACGGAAAAAATGCTGGAACGCATTGCACTGGAAGTAAACGGCACCACCGATTTAATCGTGGGTGACAATACCATCAGCTTCAAAGCCCCTTTCCGTCGCATCACCATGATTGATTCCATCCATGAAAATACCGGCATCGATATTCACGATATGGACGAAGCAGGTTTACGTGAAGTTTGCAAGAAATTTGATATCGAGCAGAACGAAACCATGGGTAAAGGCAAACTCATTGACGAAATTTTCGGTGCAAAATGCGAGGGAAACTATATTCAACCGACCTTCGTTACAGATTATCCGTACGAAATGTCACCTTTGTGCAAACGTCATCGTACCAACCCGGAACTGACTGAACGCTTCGAACTAATGGTTAACGGCAAGGAGCTTGCTAATGCATATTCAGAGCTCAATGACCCCATCGACCAGCTGGAACGTTTTCAGGAACAATTAAAACTCGCAGAAAAAGGGGACGATGAAGCCATGTTTATTGATATGGACTTTATTCGTGCATTGGAATACGGTATGCCTCCTACTTCAGGAATGGGCATCGGTATGGACCGTCTCGTTATGATGATCACGGGCCAGACCACCATCCAGGAAGTTCTTTTATTCCCTCAGATGCGTCCGGAGAAAGTGGTAAAAAAAGACCCAACAGAGTCTTATACAACCATCGGTATCCCTGAAGCATGGGTTTCCCCCATTCAAAAAGCAGGTTACCTCCAGGTGGAAAATCTGAAAGGTGCAGTACCAGGAAAATTACATCAGGAACTTTGTGGCCTGAACAAAAAATATAAATTGGAATTGACAAACCCAACAATTGACCAGGTCAGTTCTTGGATTTCAAATCTTTAAATCTAAATAAGCATGGAACTTCAGGGGAAATTTTGCATCATGGGAGGAGGCAGCTGGGCTACCGCTATCTCCAAGATTCTGATGATGAATGGTACCGAAAAAATCAATTGGTACATGCGCCGCCCCAGTCAGATTGAAGAATTTAAAAGACTTGGACACAACTTAACGTATCTGAGTGGTATTAAATTTGACTTAAGCCGGATTCACTTTTACAGCAACATCAATTTAGCTGTCAAAAATTCCGACGTACTGATTTTCGCGACACCTTCACCTTATCTGAAACAGCATCTGAAAAAGCTGAAACAAGATATTAGTGATAAAATCATCGTTTCAGCCATCAAAGGAATTGTTCCTGATGAAAACTTATCGGTTTCCGATTATTTTCACAAAATTTACAACGTTCCTATGGAAAACATTGCAGCAATCGGCGGACCTTGCCACGCCGAAGAAGTGGCGCTGGAACGTTTATCCTACCTGACCATCGCTTGTATCAACAAAGAAAGAGCTAGAAGTATTGCTCAGAAGTTTTCCTGCAACTTTGTAAAAGCGACCATTTCGGACGATATTGACGGTGTCGAGTTTTCGTCTACGCTTAAAAATGTGTATTCCATTGCAGCCGGTATCTGTCACGGTTTAAAATACGGAGACAATTTTCAGGCTGTACTGATATCCAATTCAACCCAGGAAATCAGCCGCTTTATCAACACCGCATTTCCCATGGCCAGAAACATCAACGAATCGGTTTACATGGGCGACCTTTTGGTAACAGCCTACTCAAAATTCAGCCGAAACCGTACTTTTGGAACCATGATTGGAAAAGGATATTCCGTTCGAACCGCTCATCTGGAAATGGAAATGATAGCCGAAGGGTATTATGCCACCAAGTGTATCAAGGAAATCAACGAACGTTACCACGTCAACATGCCCATCCTGGATGCCGTTTACAACATCCTGTACGAAAGGGTTTCACCAAGCATAGAAATAAAATTACTCACAGAATCATTAAGATAAAAAAGATGGAAAATATTCAGTTAAACATCGAAAAAACCCTTAGTTTCATTTCAAAGGAAGCTATTGCAAGCTATGCTGTAAAAACGGCTGAAGCCAACAAAATGTTGCACACAGGCAGCGGTAAAGGAAGTGACTTTTTAGGTTGGGTTAACCTGCCTTCTTCCATTAGTACAGAATTCCTGGAAGATATTCAGGCTACAGCAAACATCCTTCGCTCCAAATGTGACGTTGTCATTGTAGCAGGAATCGGCGGAAGCTATTTGGGTGCAAGAGCAGTAATTGACGCATTAAACAGCAGTTTTGACTGGTTGCTGAGTGATCGCAAAAACCCGGCTATCGTTTATGCAGGCAACAACATCAGCGAAGATTACCTGGCTGAACTGACCGACTACTTAAAAACAAAATCTTTTGGTATCATCAATATTTCCAAATCTGGTACCACAACTGAAACCTCTCTGGCTTTTCGTTTACTAAAAACCCAACTGGAAAATCAGGTAGGCAAGGAAGAATCCAAAAGCCGTATCGTGGCCATCACAGATGCCAAACGTGGCGCCCTCAGAACACTTGCTACACAAGAAGGTTATAAAACCTATGTGATTCCTGACAATGTAGGCGGACGCTTTTCCGTTCTGACCGGAGTAGGTCTTTTACCCATTGCTGTTGCTGGTTTTGACATCAAACAACTGGTTCTTGGTGCTCAGGTCATGGAAAAGACCTGTGGCGTTGAAACACCCTTTGAAGAAAATCCTGCAGCCGTTTATGCTGCTACCCGTAATGAACTGTACAAATCCGGAAAGAAGATTGAAATCATGGTGAACTTTCTTCCGAAACTTCATTTCATGTCTGAATGGTGGAAACAATTGTACGGAGAAAGCGAAGGCAAAGAAAACAAAGGTATTTTCCCTGCTGCTGTCGATTTGACCACCGATTTACACTCCATGGGACAATGGATCCAGGAAGGTGAACGCACCATCTTTGAAACAGTTCTCAGTGTCCGTCAGGCCAACCGTGAAGTGATTGTTCCAACAGACAAAGCTGATTTGGACGGACTTAATTATCTTTCAGGCAAACGTGTGGACGAAGTCAATAAAATGGCTGAACTGGGGACTCAGATTGCTCACATTGACGGAGGTGTTCCCAACATTCATATTGAAATACCAATTCTGAACGAATATTACATCGGACAGCTCATCTATTTCTTTGAAAAGGGTTGCGGTATCAGTGGTTACGTATTGGGCGTCAATCCATTTGACCAACCAGGAGTAGAAGACTATAAGAGAAACATGTTTGCCCTGCTGGAAAAACCCGGCTATGAGGAGGCAACAAAAGCCATCAAAAATCGTATTTAAAAACAAAATCCCTCTGCCCATTGGTTCTACCAACGCAGAGGGATTCTTTTAACAATCCATTAAATGTATCAAGAAGCTATTCTTTCCTTCCTCACTAAAAGCAAGTGCTCAAAAATTGACCTAAAAGCTGTCCTTTTTGACATGGATGGAGTCTTGTTTGATTCCATGCCCATTCATGCTTATGCGTGGTCTAAAACGCTTAAAGAAGAGGGTGTAATATTCTCGGAGGAAGAAGCTTATCTGCACGAAGGCCGTACAGGTGAAGGTACCATCAATCTTATTTTCAACAGGGAACTTGGCAGAAATGCAACTTCTGTAGAACTCAAACGCATTTATAAAAGAAAATCTTTCTTATTTGACCACAGCCCGGAAGCGGAAGTGATGCCTGGTTCATTAAGTTTGCTGGAACAGATTCGTGATAATGGACTGAATCGTATTCTAGTAACAGGTTCCGGACAAAAAACGCTTTTATCAAAATTGGATCAGTTCTTCCCGGGTCAATTCGCTTTGCCACGAATGGTGACAGCCTACGATGTAGTTAAGGGAAAACCGGATGCTGAACCTTATTTGCAGGGTTTAGTTAAAGCCGGTGTCGATGCCTGTAACGCCATCGTAGTTGAAAATGCACCTCTTGGAGTAGAATCCGCCAAAGCAGCTGGAATTTTCACCATAGCCGTCAATACTGGAAAACTGGAGGATCATTATTTATTGGACGCAGGAGCCGATTTGCTCTTTCATGGTATGCCCAGTCTGAATGAAGCCTGGCCTGAAGTTTATAAAGCCTTTCAATCGACCATCCGCTGATCAATGATTCTTTTCTATAACTATTTCCTGTACCTCTTTGATTACTAATGGAAAGGCAGGTTCTGTCATACTGTGACCATAACCTTCCAGTTCGAAAAGCTTCGACCTTTTATGGCCAACCAGTTTCATCATTCTAAAAAGGTAGGCGTTTTCTTCATACCGTCCCAGCATCTCCATTTCCCTGTCACCCGTTATCATCAGCAAAGGCGGAGCATCGGCACGCACATGAAAGAGCGGAGCAAGTTCATCGACTACTGGCGTTGTCGATTCTATGCCTCTTTCTTTTCGTATCGTGAAATGAGTAATCATCTGACCGCTTAAAGGAATTAAACCGGCTATTTGATTGGCATCTATATCGTAAACTTTGAGCCATTTCTTATCCAATCCAATCATCGTGGTCAGATACCCCCCGGCAGAATGTCCGGATACAAAAATTAAGGAAGAATCACCTCCGAATTTAGTGATATTTTTAAAAGTCCATGCCACAGCGGCAGCGGCATCTTCTATATATTTGGGTGCACTCACCCTGGGCGATAGCCTATAATTGACACCAATAATACAAAAGCCTTTATTTTTTAGCGCTTCAGGTAATTCCTTTGACCCACCTGTTAAACTACCACCATGAAACCAAACGATGGTACCAAAACCCTTACTGTTTTTTGGATAATAAATATCCAAAAAACAGCGCTCCTTGATGTAGTCGTCTTTTTGACTGACGGAGCTACTGTAATAGGGAATATTTAATTGGGTATTGTATGGAGTTTCCTGAGAAAATACTTCCAATAATACATTCAGAAATAATACGAAAAAAAAACCTTTTTTCATCCGGAAATCATTTAAGTCTGCACATGTTCAGGCCAGTCAAAATTTACAATCCAATTTTAGAATAAGGGACACGTATACCTTTTACACGGTAAAAATAAGGATCCAAATAACCATTCTGACAGGACTCAACACCACAACCTGAGAAATTCAGGCTGTATGTAACCAACAACTCATCACGTCCATTGATGGATTCCGGATGAATGCTGGGTGTATAATAACGGGCATATTTACCATAGAAGTATTCCTGAATTTTATAGACCAGAACTCTTTCGGAAAAAGGACCTGTGGGACTTGTTGATGTTGATATATAAACATTTCTTTTATCAAAGCACATAAATCCATTATCGATTGTTACCATCACATATTTCCCATTGCAGTATGCTACATATGAAACTGCGAGTGAACTGGATACACTAGCCGCTTTATTGGTAGAGGGATTTTCCGTCCATTTTGAACCATCCCAAAATGTCCATGATTGTGGATTTTTAACAGGAAAACGTGCTACATTAATATCCTCTTGAAAACCATTGCCATGACTGCCAAAACAATAGACATAGTTATCAGAAGCTTTAACCATGCCGGCTGCATAAATAACTGCAGCTTGGCCGGACAAACCTTTTGGGGTGGTACGTTCAGATTTCCACAACGAATCCTCGCTTTGTGTCAAAACATACAGTGACTGATTGGTTGCGCCAAGGCCTTTACCTTCACCACAGTGAACATATACCTTATTCCCTATCTCAATTCCAGGGCCTGCCCATGTCCAATCGGTTCCGGGTTGATTGCTGCAGATTTGTCTGGGGCGTCCCATTGGACTATCAATGATAATATTTGGACAAGTAGGCGACCAGTCCGTTTTAGTTTGCTGAACAAACATGGAGTTGTTGTATCTGAAAAAATCATCGCAGCAAAACAGACTGTTGGGCTGTAAGGAACTGCCATCCCAGGCATCCTGTGTCACCCACAATACTTTCCCATTGTTTTTCCCCCAGGTAAGCGGAATGCTGTTGCCTTGATCAAATGCCACAGAGCCCTGAGTAGGATTGTTGCGTTCAAAAAAACCGACCACTGCATCGTCTCTGTAGGTATTCGCTTTTATTGATGTAAATACCCAATTTTGCTTTTCACCGGCTCCGATAGCTTCCTGAACAATGGCAGAGTTGACGCTGGCTGAACCGTTCAAGTTGGTTACAGCAAGTCCGTTCTTTTTATTTAGAATATTAAAAGTACCTGTAGCTGCTACAGCTCTGATTTCCCAAAGTTGCAAATCGTCTCCCGTGTAAGAATCCTGTTGAAGTTGCAATCCGGATTTGGCTGTGACACAGGGTGCTGTTAATGCCTTACCGCTGTGCAGGTTCATCAGTTCAAAATATTTAACGCCTTGGAGCGTCATTCGGTAGATCACTTGCCATTCTTGCCAAAGACCTTCACTGGAAGCTTCCCTTTGGACTATTTTTGCATTGTTTTTGAATTTTTCATTGTAGGTAATTTCCCCGTAGACTTCCATAAACTTACCTCCAGCCTGACATTTCAGCGTGTATGTACCATAGTCGGAAATCAGAGTGGCAGGAGTCACTTCAGCAGCTGATACTGTATTAAAAAAGGCTACAACAGCAAAAAAAATCAAGAATTGTGCTTTCATACTAGAAATTAAAGTGTATTTCTTACAAAGATACTATAAAAAGAAAAAGACATCAAGATATTCAGAAATTCAATGCAGAGTTATTTGGCAACATTTATTTGTCGTGTGACATTGGTATTTTTAGTGCTGACATTGACGAAATAAATGCCAGTGTGTAAAATTTATAGTCACCATTTATGGGTGCCCTCAGGAGTCCCTTGATTCGTACTCCATAATTCAACGACTCCCTTACAGAACTAATTTATAACCAACCCCATGAACCGTATGGATGATTTTGGGGAAATTGGGATTCTCCTCAATTTTTTGCCGGAGCTTTAATATAAAATTATCGATGGTGCGGTTGGTTAAATCAGAATCTATACACCAAATATTATCCATGATTTCATCCCGATTGATGGTTTTTCCCTGGTTGATGTACAGATACTGAAGTATATCAATTTCTTTGTGGGTCATTTTCACTGGTTGCCCGCCCACAAAAGACTCATGACTCTTAAAGTTCACTTTCAGCTTTCCAATAGTAACCTCGTCGTTCGAACCTGTAGAAACCATAGATGTTCTTCTCAAAATAGCTTTGATGCGAGCCAGCAATTCCCTCAAACTAAACGGTTTCGTAATGTAATCGTCTGCCCCTAACTCAAGCCCCAGCACCTTATCAATCTCTTCATTCTTTGCGGTGAGTAAAATAATGGGTGTTTCCACTCCTTTTTTTCGAGCAGTTTTACAAATATCAAATCCGGAAATATCCGGTAACATCACATCAAGGATGGTCAAATCATAGCGATTGTTCAACAGCTTACTCAAACCTGCTTGTCCATCACTGGCCGTGTCAACCTCATACCCCTCAAATTCGAGGTTTTTTTTCAAACCCAGCAGCATATTCAATTCGTCTTCTACGACAAGTATTTTGATTATCATACCCTTAACTTTTAATTGGAAAGACCAGTTTAAAAATGGAACCTTCTCCTAATTTACTTTTCAGAACAATATGGCCATGGTGTGAATCCATGACGATTTTCACCAAAGCCAGCCCTAAACCCGATCCTTTTGTTTTCTGCGCCAGATTTTTCTTTGTTACCCTATAAAACTTATCAAAAATTCGCTTCTGGTCAAACTCCGAAATGCCAATCCCCTTATCTTCCACTTGAATTACAATAGAATCATCTTTAAAAAAGGTCGAAATGATGATTGTTTTTTCCGTCGCACTGTACTTGATGGCATTGTCCACCAAATTTACAACAGCATTGGTTATGGAATCCTCATCGGCTAAAATTTCAGGAAGATATTCGTCTAAATGAACCTGTAAAGTAAATTTATCCGCATCAAGTTTAAACTTAAAAATCTGCACAACCTTCTCCACAATCGAATTCATATTCGTGGGCAAAAATGTATAAGAATGGCTACCACTCTCCAAATGTGAGAAATCAAGTATCTTATTGACCATATTTGACAAACGTCTGGTCTCCTGAATAATTATGGCAAAATATTCTTTCTTTTCTTCCTCCGAATGGACCCTGTTCATCTCAACGGTTTCAACATACATACTGATCAATGCCAGAGGTGTCCTGATTTCGTGGGAAACATTCGATATAAAGTCGGCTTTAATCTTAGCCAGTTCCATTTGTTTTTTAATACTTCTGAAAATCAGCCAGGCACCAAAAAGCAAAACCAGATCGACAAGTATCATCAGGTAAATATTCTTCCTTGCCCGCGATACCACCAATTCCTTGATGGTTTGATTTTTGAGCTCAATACCCAAATGATACCTGTCAAAAAACCAGATTGGTTTACTGAACTCAAATTTCTTGGGAGAATACTGCTTATCAGAATTGTAAAATATGTGATCTTCCGTTTTATAGAAAGCACCAATATAAAATTTATCCTGCGAAATCTCCTGAATTTTTGGATCCAACACTTCCTGAATAAAATGTGTTGGGCTTACAACGAAAGCATTAATCACTACATCCTTTCCTTTTTTGCTTAAGAAGACAATCAATCGCTGATCCTTTTCCTCCAGATTAAAAGACGATATTTTCCTGTATCCTACTTCCAGATAAGTTGTAAGCCGTTCAATAGCACCGATATTTTTATTCAAGACTTTTTGAACCTGGTTTATGAGTAAACTGTTTTTTTGACTTAATGTAGATTGCGACAATGGAGCTAACCGGTTGTCGTACTGAATAACACATAAAACAGCAGGCGTTTCTTCAATAAATTTATTCAGTTCAAGCAATCTATTGGAAGGATTTTCCCCTGAAAGGAGGTTAATTCTGTTTGCCCAACTACTAATTACATCATCTGAATACTGGTTGACCGAATAAAGTATCGATTCAAGCTGATTTCCATAAATCGTCTCAATGACCTTTTCATTTTCCCTGTAACTGCCAATCTCATAAATGGAGAAAATGACAGTTGGGAGAATCAAGATGAGGAGAAATATGAATTTAATCTTCTTGTTCATGGCTTGAATCAATTACCCAGGTAATTCAGATATTTTCGTTGAGTCACTATTCCCACCGGACCTTCATAAATACCTCCAAGATCCGATTTATCATAAACCCGTACAGCAATAGTATTCTTCTGACCCCTTCTAAGTAATTTCCGGGGAAAAGTATAACCTCTGATTGTCCTATATTCCGATCCAATTATAAAAGGTTTACTTTCGTGATACTTTAATTTAGTTGATCCTATCAATACCCCGTTTAAAAAAGCCTGGTCGAGATCATCAATCTTACCCAATAGAAGCACTAAATTCTTATCGGTTAAACCACCGTTGTAAATAAAAGAGATGCGATACCAGGCAAATCCGTCGTAAAATCTAAATCCCTGATCTTCCCAGTTTGAAGGTACAAAAATACTGGTCCAATTCCGATCGTTGAATGCGTTTTCTTTCCAGGCTATCTGATCTCCGGTATGAAATTTCCAGGAACATTGAAGATTGATATCGAGCTTTACAGGTAAAGTACTTTTATAAAGACCCACATCACCGCTAACGATGCCACCCCATTGATAGGCATCGTAGACTTTAACAGAAATCACATTCGTTCCATTAAATTTGATGAGACTGGATGGTATATAATATTTTCGGTTGGCTTGATAAGCCGTTACAAAATTTGGTGGAAAAGTACCGGTTGAACCAATTTTTACACCATTAAAATAGACCACATCCACATCATCGATATAACCAAGCTTCAGGTAAAGCAATTCTCCAGTATTGAATTTCTGCGAAATAACTACATTTTTACGATAAACGGCATAGCCATTATACCCTTGAAAACCCTGATCTTCCCATGGAGAGGGCACATGAACTGTACCCCAATTGCTATCGTTGTAGCTCTTAGATAACCAGGCAACCTTATTTCCAATGGAAAATTTCCAGGACCCTTCCAGATTGATGATACTTTCCATATTTTCATTCTGTGCTTTCACATAAGTGACAGACAGTATAACCATTAGCATAAGTATCAGAAACCGCGATAACTCTTTCTTCATTATTTAATTTGTCAAATGGAAAACCTGTAATTTAGTGTAAAACAGTTTACGAAGTAAGCAATCTGAGCTTTACAAATATATCGAATATTTTAGTATATCCGAAAATGAAACATGCAGGCGCCTATAAATAAGTGCCTGCATGCCCCCTTCACAACAACATTTTAATATTTCAATCAAATTAAAATGTTACTTTTCCTTTATTCTCTAAACCTATTGTTTTTACGTTATTGCCTAAAACAACCTTGATTGTTTTAAAAACATTTTTATCGATGTATGTACCTTCTACTTTCCAACTTAATGTTTTAGTTAAATCAGACCAGGTATAGGTGGTTTTACGAACCTCACATTTGGAATAATCGTACGATTTGCCATCATCTTCAGTCATGGTAAATGATCCGTCATGACCCGGATAGATGCGTATTTCGAGTGGAGCAATTGTATCCTGCCCAGTATATTGAACAACAGGCCCAAAAGGTAAAATGGTACCTGCGCGTACATAAACAGGAATTTCGTCCAACGCTTTGGTCACGGTCAATTTGCATGGTCCCTTTAAAGCCTGACCTGTGTGGAAATCATACCAAAGATCATCTGGCAAATAAAGGCTTCTAATACCTCCTGCATTCAATAATGGTGCAGCTAGCAAGCCTTTTCCAACCAACCATTCGTCTGTCATATTGGCTACCGTTGTATCGTTGGGAAATTCCATCACCAAAGGTCTGATGATGGGTGCACCTGTCGTATAAGCCTCATGTCCCAAACTGTAGATGTAAGGTATTAACTGGTAGCGAAGATTGAGCGCTTTGCGAATGGCCACTTCACTGTCTTCACCCCAAAGCCATGGAAAATGTGCTGGTGTAAAAATATTGGAATGTGCCCGCATCACCGGCAAAAATACACCAGCCTCAAACCAGCGAACCAAAACCTCCTTTTCAGGACCTTTATCACCAAATCCACCAATGTCGCAAGAACCGTAAAACATACCCGACAAACTGAAGTTCAACAAGTCAGCAGGAGTTTCCTGCAAAGCATTCCAGGTCGATCTAATATCACCATTCCAGGTAGCAAAGCCCAGTCTTTGAACACCTGGAGAAAAAGAACGGTTGATGGTGAAATGTCTGTCGTTGGGTCTAGCCGAAGCACGCAAATCGACCTGAGCCTTATTCCACCAATAATAACAGGAATAATAGGATTCACCCTCATCGTTCCACCAGGCATCAACGCCTGCGTCCAGTAATGGTCTATTTTGAGCCCCATACCAACTGCGTAAACTGTCTTTGCTGTAATCTAAATCCCTGTTATCAGTATTTGGCTGAATGAGCCAGCCATTCTGACGGACAAAATCCAGATTACCTGTATTTCCAAGTCTGGGTTTACGGATACCAATAAACTTTAAACCCTGACTTTTATAATCGGCTATCTGTTTGGCCGGTTCTGGAAAAAGTTTTGGGTTGAAGGCGAAATCGGAGAAATCAGGTAAACCTTCTTTTTTAACGGCATAATCAGGCATGGTCGTGTACCATTCAAAATCAAAAATAAAAGCATCTACAGGCAGTTTGCGTGTGCGAAAGTTGCTCAGAGCATCTTCAATATATGCTTTATCAGCCCAACCCCATTGGCTTTGCAAATAGCCAAAAGCCCATTTTGGAGGAAGTTTGGGTTTACCTGTCAGTTTCACATAACCACTGGCTGCGTCGTACAATGTTTTAGCAGGCCAAACATAGAAATCAGCCGATGTTCCTTTGAACGTCCAGTTTACAGCCGACCCTTCGGCAGTCCAATTGGCAGGTTTGTTGTCATCCTTCGTAATTCCCAATACGCTGAAACCTGCAGTATTCCACAAATAGGGCAAGTCCGATGTTCCATTGCCTTGTTTGGCTTCAGATTTGGTCTTGATCAGATTTTTGGTGGAGTAGTTTCCTGAACCGTATATATGACCTATTTCAGAAATACTGTGGGTAAATCCTTGTAAGGAATCCGTAGAAGTATAGCTTCCTTTTGTAAGTAAAGTTGTTCCTTTTGCATCAAACAGCGACCATTCTTTGGTCTCAGTATTGATCATCAATTGACCATAGGAGGTCTTAAGTCCAAACAGTGGAGGTTTAGAAACAACCTTAAATTTGGCAGATACCAAATTGCTGTCATCAATAAAAGTACTTGCAATAACATTAGTAGCTCCTTTTTTGGAAATACTGATGCGAAACGCTGAATTATTAGCAACAGCCAGTTCCACTTTCTGATCAGCAGTTTGCAAGATTAGTCCATTTTTGGTCATCGAAGAATGGGCAGTTTCACCAAACGATTTTGAAGGTTGCAGAAGCAACATGATAAATAAGACCAAAGAAACGATGCGAGTACTTTGAATCATACTTGTCACTCTGAAAAAAATTCGAGGCAAGCTTTTCTGTGCATTTTTTAAATGAATCATGTCAATTTTAGGTTTATAAGATTAGGGCAAAAGTAAGATATTACAAATTAAAACTTGTCACTTCTTAGTCACCACCTATCATCAATTGTCACCAAAATATAAAAAAAAGCGTTGCAGTTTGTAAAAACTGCAACGCCTGTTCTAAAAAGTGATCCTGTGGAGATTCGAACTCCAATCGATGGAACCGGAATCCACTATTCTATCCATTGAACTACGGGACCATTACGAACGCAAAAATACAATAAAAATCCGGATTACGAAGGTCTGCCTCTTTATTAAAGCCCTTATCAAGTCTTGTTTTTGTCAAAAAATCCAAAATTTATAGCCAAGAAAATGGACAAACTACGTAGATTTTACCATTTTTCATTACATTTGCTACCAATACTAAAAATGGCCTAAAAATTTAATATTATGAGTTATTTAATACTTCCTAAAGGTTACCATGCCTTGATTGACTTAAAGCAAACGGAACAGGGTATCAAGCAGATAAAGGATGTTTTTGAGCAAAGTCTATCTTCTGAACTACATCTCCGAAGAGTAACAGCCCCTCTTTTTGTTTTAGCTGGTACAGGTATCAACGATAATCTTTCAGGACACGAACGTCCTGTCAGTTTTAAAATCAAGGACCTGAACGACCAAACCGCTGAGATTGTACATTCTCTCGCAAAATGGAAAAGATTGACGCTGGCAGAATACAACATTGAAACCGGATTTGGTATTTACACAGACATGAACGCCATCCGTGCCGATGAAGAGTTGGGAAACCTCCACTCCCTTTACGTTGACCAGTGGGACTGGGAACTTTCCATTGAGAAAGAAAACCGCAACATTAAATTCCTGAAAAATGTTGTCAAACGAATTTACGGAGCAATCCGCCAAACAGAATACTTGGTTTACGAACAATTTCCAAACATTCGTCCAGTTTTACCTGAAAAAATCACGTTTATTCATACGGAAGAACTGGTTCAAAAATACCCGAACCTAACCTCCAAAGAAAGGGAAAACGAGTTTACCAAAGAACACAAAGCTGTTTTCATAATGGGTATTGGTGGAAAATTATCCAATGGATGCAAGCACGATGACCGCGCACCGGATTACGACGATTGGACCACTCTCAACGAAGATGGATTCTTTGGATTAAATGGAGATCTTTTTGTTTGGAACGATGTCTTGGGCAGCTCACTTGAACTATCCTCCATGGGTATTCGAGTAGACAAAAAGGCACTTCTCAAGCAGCTTGAAATTAGTGGCTGCGAAGATCGCAAAGAGCTTTATTTCCACAAAAAATTGCTGAACGAAGAATTGCCATTAAGCATCGGTGGAGGAATTGGCCAATCCCGATTGTGTATGTTCCTGCTTCGCAAAGGACACATTGGTGAAATTCAAGCAAGCATCTGGCCAAAAGAAATGCAGGAAACCTGCAAAGAACATGGCATGATACTCATTTAACAGAATCATAAAAGCTTTTACAAGCCTGTTTCTAATTCGCTACGGTGATGTGGAAGCAGGCTTGTCTCTTTTCTATCACCACCTTGCAACGGCCTTCTTCAGACATTTCAGTCAGAACTTCCGCCAAAGGGTGACGCAACAGATCGTGTCTGCAAAAACCTTCACGAGCTTGCTTACCATGCTGAGGTAAAAACTCCTTATACGAAACATCAAACGTCGTACCAAATATATGCGCAGAAATGGTCGTCGCATTTCTATTTTTTTTACCCAACCCGTTTTGGCTTTCATTGGTACGTAACACAGAACTGACCATCATAGAATAAGGCTCTAGAGCCATTTGTTGAAGTTTAGCCTCAAACCGAACGCCAATTTCATTTAACAGAGTAACAGCCCTGGGCACCATATACGGGTAAGAATGTGTCAGTTTTTTCAGTTTATAATTATCGGCATCTTCCAGCTTTTCCAATTTGCCGGAAGACAAATACGATTCAATATTTGACTCTAGCTCGGCATTGGTTTGAAAAGGTTTGATTCCCATGGCTTGAGCACATGCCAGATGAATGGGGTTATTATCGTTTAAAGGGCCTATTTTCCAGTACTTGGAAGAAATCTTACTGCAATCGGGGCAATGACCGATTGGGTAGAATCGGGCAATCTCGGGTTTCTTGGACAAGCCAGTCCAGTTTAATTGAGTAACGAAACGAACTAAACCTGTCAAAAACAAGCAAGAACAAAAACCTAAAATAAAAAAAATAATACTTAAACGTTTCGCCCGACGCATAATTCAAAATTTGTGTAGATTTGCACAATAAAACACTCAAATAATTCTCTCTGTATAATGGATGTAAAGATAGAAAAATCGTGGAAAAATCAACTGGAAAAAGAGTTTGAAAAAGACTATTTTTTAAAGTTGACTCAGTATTTGCAAACCGAGTACCAGGAGCAAACCATCTATCCAGAGGGAAATCTTATCTTTAATGCCTTCGAACACTGTCCGTTCGACCAGGTTCGGGTCGTTATTCTGGGACAAGATCCTTACCACGAACCCGGACAAGCTCACGGACTTTGTTTTTCTGTTAAAGAAGGAGTCGCATTGCCTCCCTCCCTTCAAAACATCTTTAAGGAAATACGTTCCGACGAAGGATACGAGCCACTCAGAAGTGGAAACCTGGAACGCTGGGCCAATCAGGGTGTTTTATTACTCAATGCCACACTAACCGTCCGGGCACATTTAGCCGGCTCTCACCAGAAGAAAGGTTGGGAAACTTTTACCGATGCAGCTATTCATGCCTTAGCTGAAAAGCGTTCAGGAATAGTCTTTATTTTGTGGGGAGCATACGCTCAAAAAAAAGGAGCATTTATTGACGAAAAGAAACATTTGGTATTAAAAGCAGTTCACCCCTCCCCGCTTTCGGTTTATCGCGGCTTTTTCGGATGCAGACATTTCAGCAAAACCAATGATTACCTGTTGACACAAGGACTTACTCCAATCAATTGGCATTAATTTCCCCAGACAGCGTTGTCGTTTGGATTCTGATGTTGTTCATACTTGAGATCCTGCAGCAAAGTAGATTTTACGCGGATTGAAACATTGTAGGATTTATAAGGCCCTATTGGAATAAAACTGGCCGACATTTCCCAACAGTGTAAATCCCGGGTAACAGAACAGTTCATTGTTGCCAGCTTTTTCATTTTAAAATCATACGTAGAAGAGGCATTCATCTTCCATTTGTTTGTAAGCGCTATATCTCCGTTAAAGGATAGAGACTGAGAAAGCTCATGATTAAATTCCAAACGTTCCTTATTGAAAGATGAACGGGAATACATTAATGAATACGTAAAACTGAGATTCCAAGGCATTGCAAAAGGTTGATACAATTCCGTTTCGGGGTCGTAAGGGCCCTTTTCCTTGGGCAAAACATCATTCTGTTCGTTTGGATCGGACTCTGTGCCCGAACTACTCAAAGACGAGCCATCCGCATTCTTTTTATTCTTCTTATCCTTCTTCTTGAACGTTGCATTATTAAAAGTAAAGGAATGACTTATACTGGTACCCTTTAAACGTCCGGGAATACCATATTTTTCAAACTGAGTTTTATTCACTCTTTCGGGTCCTCCTTCACTATTCAGTATATAGGTATACGGATCAAACGAACCAGACAGGTTCAGACTTTCGTTTCCAAACTTGATACGGATATTGGCCGAAATATCACTCCAGTTTAAACTATCTGCAGCCATATTATAAGAAGACCCGAACGAAAAATTATCAATCAGGCTTACTTTTTTGAAAATGGTCGCAGTATCCGTTTCCTGTTTTAGTTTCATTTCCAAATTATTCGCCACTGAAAAGCTGACATTTCCGAATTTGCCGGCTCCAGGAGTCCCGTACAAGGAGTTTTCGTAATGTGAATACGTATTGTTTATTTCAACCCCCTTACTGTCAATGTATGAATATTTACCGTAATAGCCATAACTTTCAGCCCCGAAGTCTGGCCTGTAGGAGTAGGATATTGAAGGCGTGAATACATGTCTGATCATATTGACCTTATCACCGAAAATCTTTTGATTTGGCTGATACATTCCATACAATTTGGTAGAAGCACTGACACCGACCGAATAATCCCAAACACGGTTAAAGCCCCAAGTTGTATCAGTAACTTCCTTATTGAGAACTTCATCCCAATTATTATTTATCGAACTTGAATACCAACGCTCGGTATAGGAAAAGTCTGGCGTAATATTAATGTAGTTCAAAACATTGAAGGTCGCCGAAACAGGAATACTGTGCTTAATTCCATTTCTCCAGTCTTTTACAAGAGATTTTTGCATAAAGTCTTTCTCTTTAACCTGACTGATGCTGTTGGTCATAGAACCCGAATAGCTGACTCTGATTTTTTCATACCAACGTTCATTCCCAATCGGGTTCTTTCGTTTGAAGGGATTAATACTAGACATAGTCATATTCAGGTTTGGCAAGGAAACCGTTAATGTGGAATCCTGACTTCTTTGAGAAATGCTGGCACTCGAACTAAGACTAAAGGGGCTTTCCGGAAACCGTTGAGTCAGATTGACCGTAGAACTCTTTGTATTGTTGGAAAAGGCTTTTGCATTGTAATATGATTTCAAATCACTCCTGGAATAACCACTTGTCTGAAAATTAATACTTGCAGACAACGTTCTGAATGGATTTGCTTTCGCATCCTGAGAATGATTCCAGTTCACACTTAAATTTTTTGACTTGGAATAATCCGGAAGATTCTTTTCACTGGAAACCGTTACCAGATAAGAAGCATTAAAAGCACCGGAATACTTATACTTTACTTTATAGGAAGACCTTGTGCTCAACCCCCAGGATCCCTTGGAATACAATTCACCCGTAAGAGCCAAATCAACATAATCGTTAAATGCGAAATAATAACCACCATCCTTCAGGTAAAAGCCCCTGGTCAATTCATCACCATAAGTCGGAGTGAGCATACCGGATGAATAGTCTCCTTTAAAGGGGAAATAACCGAAAGGTAAATACAAGGGTAAATCCACATCTTCCATCACCAGGTGAGCAGGGCCGGAAACGATGTAGCTTCCAGGTTTAACTTTTGCCCGGCTCAAGTCCAGGTAAAAGTGGGGATGTTCGTGATTGTCGCAGGTGGTGTATTTGCCATTAATCATACACATCACGTCGTTCGAAAGTTTTTTAGTCTGACCGCTTACCACATAACCTTCCCCTTGCTGGGTAACAGATTGCATGATCATTCCTTTTTTGGACTTGAAATTGTATTTCAATTCATCACTTACCACTTCGCCGCTTTTATCCTTAAAAATAGGTTTTTCGGCTTTCTTACCCATCGAATCCAATTTACTGGTGGCATAAAGCAAGCTACTGTCCATGTCCATTTGAATAAAGCCGGCATCTAGATTGATTTCTCCATATTTAACCTTACCCTGACCATACAGCAAACCCTTACCTCCGGCAAAAAACACCAGGGAATCACTGGCTTCATAATCTACAATCTCAGAAATTGTCTGATTTTTTTTAGCAGCAATGGAATCTTTTTTAAGCGTTGAATCGGCTGGAGCGATGGAATCAGAAACGGAAGCAGACCTGGATTTGGCAGACAATGCCGTTTTACTCTTTTTAGAAACAGCCCTAGACTGTCCCTGACTGAGAGTAAAAACACAACAAAACAGCACCAACAGTCCTGAATATAAGCTTATAGATTTGCGACGCAAAAGAGTCATTAGCAGCCCTTGATTAGAGCGCAAATGTACGCAAAACTACTTGGAAACAAAAAACGGATACGTGAAAAGTACTTAACAACAATTTCATTTGTTTAAAAGGACTGATTCTCCATAAATTACAAAAAAAAGTTGCACCATGCGTCAAAGCGTTTCAAACCTTCACTACCATACTTTTCTAGTCTGGACCGAACCGTGGATACTGAATCCTCTTCGTATAATCTGGATTTCGAGAAAAATTTATCCGCAAAACAAATCAATTGCTCTTCCAGACTTACCGGAGAAAGGTCGCGATGCGGCAACGGCAGATCTTTTTTACTAATTTCCGCCAGATTCAAACCTGTTCCCGTATGCCTTTCACAGACCAAAGCATGACGGGGAAAACCCTCCTTTTCTACAAGCTCTCGACCCAGATAACCGTGACAGATGTAGGGATATGTTCCAAAACATTGAATCTTTGGGGCATCAGTCCTAAAAACACCTATATCATGAATCAAAGCCGCCTCCTGCAAAAAGACAAGATCAATGGGTAACTCTGGGTGTTTTTCTGCCAAAGCCATCGCCTTATCTGCCACAAAACGGCTATGAGTGTACACAATGTGATATAGTTCTGTATCCGGAGCTATATATTTTTGAAGAAGTTTAATCGCATCCATCGTTTAAAGCACTATTGCATCAGAATTTAGTAACAAACTATTTGAATTTCTTGAACAAAGGAAAAGAAAACTTTTGGCTTCTTGGCATTTTTCCGCTATTTTTGCATGACCATTATTGTTCCAAAAGCATGCGAAATAAAATTGTTAGCTTACTCCTCCTTATTATCGGATTGCTTGTTCCAGCATCCTATGTTTCAGCTTTTACAGTTGTAATAGACCCTGGTCATGGGGGAAAAGACACAGGGACTTTAGGCTCCATTGTCAGGGAAAAAGATGTAGTGTTGTCTGTCGGACTTAAATTTGGCCGGCTCATCAAAGCGCAACATCCGGATGTCAGGGTCATTTATACCCGTAGCACCGATGTCTTTATCCCATTAGACCAACGCGCCATCATGGCCAATAACTCCAAAGCGAATTTATTTATTTCCATACATGCCGATCACGCCGAAACACCTTCTGTCAAGGGTGCTTCCACCTTTACACTGGGCCAAAACAGAACCAGAGAAAATCTGGAAATAGCCAAAAGGGAAAACTCCGTTATTTTATTGGAAGAAAATTACAAACAACGATACGAAGGATTTGACCCTACAGTCGCAGAATCCTACATCATGTTTGAATTTATGCAGGACAACTATATGAATCAAAGTATCCAATTTGCTTCCATACTTCAAAAAAAGTTTATTTCATCGGGTCGAAGAGACCGTGGTGTACGACAGGATGTTTTTTTGGTTTTACGCTGCACCAGTATGCCTTCCGTTCTGGTTGAACTTGGTTTTCTTTCAAACCTTGAAGAAGAACAATTTCTAAAAGGCGATGCCGGTCAGGATAGAATGGCCGAAAGCCTTTTAAGAGGATTCACTGATTTCAAGAACGACTATGAACGCAAAACAACAGGTGTTCAGACTTCATCCAGAAGAAATGATACCTCCAGGGTAAAGTCCCAAAGACTGGATACAGTTCAGGAAGAAAAAAGGGATGAAAAACAGTCTGACAGCATCTCGCAAGATACCAATACGAAAAAAACGACCAAAGAATCAGCGAATACCGGTCTGATTTTTAAAATTCAGATGGCCACTTCCTCCATCAAATTACCACCCTCTAGCAAGAAGTTTAAGGGAATCCAAATGGATTTCTTCTTTGAAAACAACCTCTACAAATACACTTGTGGCAACTTTACCAGTTTTGAAGAAGCAAACCGTAAACGCCGGGAATATAAGAACTCTTTCCCTGACGCCTTTGTTATCGCTTTCAAAGACGGGCAAAAAATACCAATTGATGAAGCAAGAGCACAAGCTAAGCATTAAAATCGTACTTTTACATTTATTACTTCCCTAAAGGGTTACTTTACTTATGCAATAACACTATGAAAAGTGAAACAAAAAGCGAAGCTAAAATAGGCTTAATCGTTATACTGGCATTCTCCATTTTTGTCTGGGGTTTAAATTACCTGAAAGGCGTCAATCTGTTGAATCCATCAAACCATTTTTACGTTTCTTACACTCAGGTGGACGGATTGGTTAAATCCAGCCCTGTCATTCTGGACGGTTATCAGGTTGGGTTGGTCAGAGACATAGAATACCAATACAACAATCCCGGACACATCGTAGTGGATCTCGATTTAAACAGTGAACTTATTTTACCAAAAGGCACCAAAGCCACCATTAAAACAGAATTACTTGGAAATCCTTCCATTGTTTTGGCGTTGGGGTCGCAAGCTGCAGAAAAACTGGAAAGTGGAGACACCTTAATTTCCGAACGCGTTCCGGGCATGATGGATAAACTGACACAAGGTCTGCTCGTAGATGTACAAAACCTGATCCATCGCACAGACAGCCTTATGGCAAACGTCGACAAGCTACTCACAAACGGAAGTCTTAACAACTCGCTCAAATCCATTGAAAAATCCACCAGACAATTGGAACAAATTTCCACCAAACTGAATTTTGCCATGGACAATAATGTTCCCGTAATATTAAAAAATGTAGAAGTTCTGACAGCCAGATTTTCAGATGCAGGAACAAAAATCAATCAAATTGATTTCGCCTCCTTAAATAACACCCTCAATAAACTGGAAACACTGTCTGTAAAACTGAATAGCCCTGACAACTCCATGGGGATGCTGCTTAACGACCAATCCTTGTATCTGAACTTGAACAATACCGTCAATAGCGCTAATACTCTTTTACTTGACTTAAAATCACATCCAAAACGTTATGTTCATTTTTCCATATTTGGCGCAAAAGAACCTAAGTAATTTCCAGTATGAAAATAAACTAAAAAGGATAAACATATTTCTTTTTAATATTTAACGTAAAAATAATACAGAATCATAAACCTTTATTAACAGGGGGTTAAAGCAAAGTTTGTCATTTTTGACCCCTTGGACTGACATAATTGCAAGCCATTCGAATAAAGACAGTTATAAATTATTCACATTTTAAAAACCTGATAATCAGGTATTTTAATTAAGACGCTGACAATAAACAGAATACAATTTTAGCGTATTTTTACTAAAAATCGGATTTGTGTAATTCGTTTTTTTTTTAAAAATTTGCATTTGAATTAAAGAAATAAAAAATACAATGTCCTTAAATCATATTACCCTTTGGAATCACTGTCAGAACATCATCAAAGATAATGTTCCCGAATTAAGCTATTCCACATGGTTTACTCCCATTGTACCTTTAAAATACGAAGAAAAGGCCTTACTTATTCAAGTGCCCAGTCATTTCTTCTACGAACAACTGGAAAACCAGTATGCCGACCTTATTGGAAAAGCATTACTTCGCATCACAGGCGAAAACACCAGACTGCTTTATCAGGTGATGGTTTCCGATACCCCCATGCGATTGGTACCCGAAAGCTATCAACCCAACGTCAATAAGCTTTCCAACATCCCTACCCGCCCCGCAATGCCTTCAAATCCTTTTGATCAGATTGCTCCGGGTAAATTGGAATCCCAACTGAACGGCAATTTGAATTTCGGTAACTTTATCGGAGGCGAAAGCAACATGCTAGCCAGAACAGCCGGTTACTCCATCGCTGAAAAACCAGGGAAGACCGTTTTCAATCCCCTTTTTGTACATGGAAAATCAGGCGTTGGTAAAACGCACTTGCTTCACGCTATCGGAAACTCGGCCCTCAGACAAAATGAAAACCTGCGCGTTTTATACGTGTCATCGCATCTTTTTCAGGTGCAATATTCTCAGGCTTACCTGAACAATTCAGTCAATGACTTTATTCATTTCTATCAAAGCATCGACATTCTGTTGATTGACGATATCCATGAATTGTCCGGAAAAACCGGTACGCAAAACGTATTCTTCCACATATTCAATCACCTGCACCAAAATGGCAGACAGCTGATCATCACCTGCGACAGACCTCCTAAGGATATCGTTGGCATCGACGACCGCTTATTGACCCGTTTCAAATGGGGTCTGACCGCCGAAATGGAAAAACCGAATTACGCTTTACGCATTTCCATCCTCGAAAGCAAAATTCTGAGAGACGGTCTTCATTTCTCACACGATGTGATTGAATACATTGCTCAGAACGCTACAGAGAATGTCAGAGACCTGGAAGGCATTGTTGTTTCACTGATGGCACATTCTGTCATCTACGAAAAGGAAGTGGACATGGAGCTTACAAAGCGCGTCGTATCCAATGCCATCAATGTTCAGGAACGCCAGATTTCAGTCGAACTCATCGAAGAAGAAGTATGCAAGTATTTCGACCTGGAGCAAAGCCTGATTCACACCAAATCCAAAAAACAGGAAATCTCTCAAGCCAGGCAAATTGCCATGTACTTGTCCAGAAAATACACCGACAAATCCTACTCCAACATCGGTGAGATGATAGGAAAGCGCGATCACGCTACGGTTTTACACGCATGTAAAACGGTTGTAAACTGGATCGAAACGGATAAAAAATTCAAAAGTTCCATTCAGGAAATTGAGCAGTTGATTCAGGGGAAATAGGGTGATTTTTGGGAGCTGGTTGGATTGAACCAGTATTAGACGGATATAAAAATGAGATTGTCTCAAAGGTGAAAACTTTGAGGCAATTTTTTTTTGAAGCAGTGGTCAAAACCGCACTTTAAGCATTTATCAGTCACGTCTGCCCTATCATCAGAGGTAACCTAGGCCAAGTTGGAGTTCGGCACTAAGATCAAAATGAGCCTCCAGGGTGGTTTTCCCTGTTCGACAGCTTTGATTGAAACGTTCACATTGATGGTTGCGACCTAGCGTTGCCCGATTTTCACCCTTAGTTTACACTCTCAGGCCACCCCATTAAAACAAGTCAGCCTCTTTAGCCCCTCGTTTACGCACAAAGCGAAACGAGCACCAAAGAGGCTGAAATAACTTTGCTCCCAAAACTGAAGCACTAAACATCTTACTTTTATTCCTTCAAAAACGTCTTTTTAACCACCCCCTGCGGTGTAACAATCGAAACCAAATACGTCCCTTTTGGCAAACCCGCCACATTGGTCTCAGCACCAGCCTTGATCTTCTGTTTTACACCAGCCATAGTGTAAATGCTCACAACAGCATTCAAAGGCAAACCAGTAATATTCAAAACATTCTTAACAGGATTCGGGATAATTTTAATCAAAGAACTTTCTACTGAATTAATATCTGTATTTCTCGCATAAGTAGCCGTTAAAGTTACATTTCTTTTAGGCATGATAAAAGTCGTAGTATCTTTCATAGGATCGGCCAACAAAGAGTGATCAGCTACACTGCCTGTCCATCCGGTAAAATGATAACCTGCCCCTACTCCGGCTATAATTTGAACCTCATTTATTTCCAGATAGCAAGTTGCTCCGATCAGTTTACTACTCAAACTAACAGGATTCGAATTAAGTGTCAACAAATAACTTGAAAGAACCGCTGATTTAAAATCTTCGAACAATTCCCATTCACCAATATGAATCACAGCTGTAGCACTAGACATGTTTAATCTGAAAAATGTATAGTGCGTTGTATCACTAATCTGATAAGATTTCTTCCCGTACCTCAATTGGAATTTTATACTATTGTCATAGCCAACACTATCGAGGGGTATCCAGGTATTGTTATCCTTAGATCCTTCGAGTATCCATTTAATGGGATCATTGGAGGAATTGTTTTTGCCCGATGTTACCGTATATCCATTCAACTGTATGCCAATCCATAGAGTCACAGCCTACGTGAGCAATGACTTTGTCAATTTCGGGTCTTAATTTCAACAATGCTGTATCAACTCAGCTGAAACTTGCTCCATCAATTGGAGGGGGATAACAAATAATAAAATGAATATTGGGGTTTCGGGTGGCAAAAGTATCAATCAAGCTCAATTAGTCACCGTAGATTTTTTTTACAAATCCGCGGCTGCCTGGGGTATCTGGCCAGAAATCCGTCCGTCCATCGTTTGTCCCGAGTGAAATAAACATAATATCGGGCGCAAAATTCAGCGCGTCCGTAAAAGTGGTCTGTCTTCGGTAAGAATCTTCGTATGGTTTGCCTGTCTTTGGATCAATCGCATCAACCAGTGTTTTGACTTCATTTCCGAAGTTCTGAATATCCACAACATCGCCAAAATATTGTTTAATAAATAAGTCGGCAAGACCTTCATATCCGGGTGGATCCTATTTAGGAAAGTGTTTTGCCTGCGTGATACTATTACCCACAAAGCCAATTTTTATTTTTTTCTGGGAGAAACTATTGGCTGAAAAGGTTATCAGGCCAAGATAAAACAGAACTTTTAAGCTAAATTGGACATTGTAGATCCAGGGCCGTTTCTGCTAGTTTTGAGTATTGGAATCATGGATGCCCTTACACATAAGAGAACGTTTTAAAAGTAAATGATTCATGTCGTATAAGTTAGAAAACAAGCTTATTACGGCACAAAATTACTTTAAAATTTCCGATGTTTAGTTATTCAAGACCTCAAATATCAAACCCCTGCTTACGTATGGCATTCAAAAAAGACGCCGAAAAATGCTCATTATCTTTCTTTGTATATCGAATATCGGTAAAAATCTGTGCCAACGTTTCCTTTTTGTTGATTTCTACAAAATTCAGATTTTCCGGCAAAGATTCTTTCTCCGAATAAAGGCGGTTTATATCTTCTGCATCGAAATCTTTATAGGTTTCCTGATGAAGAATACCATCAAGCGGCAACCTGTCACTGAGGGGTCCGGAAAAGGGAGCCAGTGGATACCCAACACTTAGAGTTGTTATAGGCAGAACCAATTTAGGCAATTTCAATGTTTCAGAAATCTGCTCAGCATTGTAGGTGGTTGTCCCAAGGTAGCAAATACCCAAACCTTTGGCTTCTGCAGCATCACAAAAAGCCTGAGCCAGAATAACTGTATCAATAGCAGAATACGTTAAAGCCTGAAGGTTGGCATAACCAGGTTTGGCATTTCGTTGCTCACACCATTTGCTGAACCTGTTGAAATCAGCACAGAAAGTCAATACAACGGGGGCCTGAATAACCTGTTTCTGATTGAAGTGCAAAGGGGCTAAAATTTGTTTACGTTCCGGATCACGGGTAACAACCACACTATACGCCTGCATATTCCCGGTATTTGATGCCCGACAGGCAGTCTGAAGAAGTTCATTGAGCAAAACATCTTCTATAGGTTTATCGGAATAGGCGCGTACGGTACGCCTTTGATTCATTGAATTCATGAGGTGAATTTTAGAAATTAATAGTTGATTCTTCTACAAAGGTATGCAATCTTTTGTATTCAGACAATCCTATTTACCTGTATAAAACCTAACACTTTGTTATACTAAGCATTATTCTTTTCTTATAAAAATAGTTCACAGTAAAAATCTTATTATTTTCAAAAAGGAAAACTTTTGACACGGGATATTTTTTTATCTATCTATATTTCTGATATTTACCTTTTTTTTTGGAAAACTTTCAATTATTATCAAACTATTTACCATATTCATTTTGTAAAGTCATTTATTCGGATTAAACTTGCATAACAGAAAACACAACAGAAAACATTCAACCAGAATGTATAGAACATACTAATAACCAACAAACAGTGAACAAAAAGACTTACACACACGATGAAGCATTTCAAGCTTCACTGGATTATTTTCAGGGTGATGAATTGGCCGCAAGAGTCTGGGTAAATAAATACGCCCTGAAAGATTCCTACGGCAACCTCTTTGAACTAACTCCAAAAGACATGCACCAGCGTCTGGCAAGCGAGATTGCCAGAATCGAGAAGAAGTACCCAAATCCGATTCCCGAAAAAGAACTTTTTGATCTTTTTGATCATTTCCGCTACATCATTCCACAAGGTAGCCCCATGACGGGAATTGGCAACAATTTTCAGGTAGGATCCCTTTCCAACTGTTTTGTTATCGGCGTTGATGGACCTGCAGACTCCTACGGCGCAGTCATCAAAATCGATGAAGAACAGGTACAACTCATGAAACGTCGCGGCGGTGTAGGCCATGACTTATCCCACATCCGCCCAAAAGGAACACCGGTTAAAAATTCAGCGTTGACCTCCACCGGCATCGTCCCTTTCATGGAACGCTATTCCAATTCAACACGTGAAGTTGCTCAGGACGGTCGTCGCGGAGCGCTGATGTTGAGTGTCTCCATTCAACATCCGGATTCAGAAGCTTTCATCGATGCTAAAATGACCGATGGCAAAGTGACCGGAGCCAATGTTTCCGTTAAGATGACGGATGAATTCATGGAAGCCGCCTCAAAAGAGACAACATATACCCAACAATATCCGATAGACAGCCCAAACCCCACCATCACCAAGGAAATTGATGCCAAAAATTTATGGATGAAAATCGTCCACAATGCCTGGAAATCAGCTGAACCCGGTGTTTTGTTCTGGGATACCATCCTCAGGGAATCTGTTCCAGATTGTTATGCAGACCTGGGTTTCCGCACCGTATCCACCAACCCATGCGGCGAAATCCCCCTTTGCCCTTACGACAGCTGCCGCCTATTGGCCATCAACTTATATTCCTACGTGAACAATCCATTCACAAAAGATGCCACGTTCGATTTTGATTTGTTCAACAAACACACCGCGTTTGCTCAACGCATCATGGACGACATCATCGATCTGGAAATGGAAAAAATTGACCTTATTCTCCAAAAGATCAAGTCTGACCCGGAAGAAGAAGAAATTAAACGCGCAGAACTAAAACTGTGGGAAAAAATTAAGACGAAAACAGCTCAGGGTCGTCGTACAGGTGTAGGCATCACAGCCGAAGGAGACATGCTTGCTGCTCTTGGTCTTCGTTATGGCACAGAGGAAGCATCCGACTTCTCAGAAAAAGTTCAGAAAACGTTGGCTATCGAAGCTTATCGCTCTTCAGTTTATCTAGCCAAAGATCGCGGTGCATTTGAAATTTTTGACGCTAAAAGAGAAAAAAACAACCCATTCATCCAACGCCTCTTTAAAGCTGATCCCAGCCTGGAAAGTGACATGGCTAAATATGGCCGCAGAAACATTGCCTGCCTGACCATTGCTCCAACAGGAACAACCAGCTTAATGTCCCAAACCACATCCGGCATCGAACCAGCCTTCATGCTCATCTACAAACGCCGCCGCAAAATCAATCCAAACGACCACGATGTTCGCATTGATTACGTAGACGATAGCGGTGACAGCTTCGAAGAATACATTGTATTCCACCACAAATTTGTGACTTGGATGGAAGTCAACGGTTTTTCAACCATCAAAAAATACACCACCGAAGAATTGGATGACCTAATCACACAATCGCCTTATTATAAGGCAACCTCCAACGATATTGACTGGATGCAAAAGGTGAAAATGCAGGGACGTATCCAAAAATGGGTAGACCACTCCATCAGTGTAACCATCAATTTACCCTCAGACGCTACCGAGGAATTGGTTGGTCAGCTTTACATGGAAGCATGGCGCGTTGGTTGCAAAGGCTGTACCGTTTACCGCGACGGTTGCCGCTCAGGTGTACTTGTGGCAAATACCCCCAATCCTACCAAGGAAGAAAAAGAAGCCAAAGAAGATAAAAAGTTAATCTGCTATCCTCAGAGCACCCCTAAACGCCCAAGAGAATTAGACGCCGAAGTTGTACGCTTTCAAAACAACAAAGAAAAGTGGATTGCCTTTATCGGTTTGCAAAACGGTCGCCCTTATGAAATTTTCACTGGTATCCAGGATGATGACGATGGTATTTTATTGCCCAAAAACATCATTGATGGTAAAATTATCAAAAACATCGACGATGATGGTGTAAAACACTACGATTTCCAGTTTGCCAACCGACGCGGTTACAAAATAACCATCGAAGGCCTTTCTGAAAAATTCAACTCAGAATACTGGAACTACGCGAAACTAATTTCCGGCGTCTTGCGCTATGGAATGCCTATTGATCAGGTTATCAAACTGATTGCAGGTCTTGAACTGGACAATGCATCCATCAATACCTGGAAAAACGGTGTGGAAAGAGCATTGAAAAAATACATGCCCAACGGCACGGAAGCTCAGGGACAGATTTGCCCAAGCTGTGGAAGTGAAAGCCTCGTATACGAAGAAGGTTGCCTGCATTGCACAAGCTGCGGCTATTCCAAATGTGGATGATCTGAAAAACTTAGTCATAAAAAAAGCGATGGTGTACCCATCGCTTTTTTTATGACTAAGAATAAACTAGTCTTTAATAATGGCGCTGCACATTTCACAAGTCCCATTAAAACTGGCACCTGGCTCAATAATAAGAGTTGATGTTTTTATAGATCCTTTAATTTGTGATTTTTCTCTTAGAGAAAGGAGCTCTCCTGCTTCAATGTCACCTTCGATGATGCCTGAAATTTCAGCATTGACACATTTCACATTCCCTTTCAACATGGATTGAGGACCCAATATCACTTTCCCTTTACAGGTTAAATCACCTTCCAGAAAACCTTCAATCCGAATATCTTCTTCTGAGGAAATATTTCCGAAAATTCGCGCTCCCGGAGCAATAATACTGTATACAGCACCGGCTGCTATAACTACTTCTTTTGCCATAATTAATTCTTTAGTACGGCAAAAATACTATTTTTTATTAAAGTACAAGCTTCAAACTGAAAGCTTGCCATTTAAAATAAGAAAAACTACATTTGTAATACTACAAAAATAAATGCAAAATGGACTATCTGCTTATCAACAATATGCAATTTCATGCCTATCACGGCGTCTATCAACAAGAAACCAAAGTGGGAAACACCTACTTTGTCGATTTGAAGCTGGGTTTGGATTTAACCAAAGCCTGCAAAAGTGATCAACTTGAACACACTGTCAATTATGCTTCCGTCTTTGATGAAGTTAAATTGGCCATGGAAATACCATGCAAATTGATCGAATATCTGGCAGAAAATATCTGCACAAATCTCAGTAAGACATTCCAACAAATCCAAACCATTGAAATTAAGGTAACTAAGATAAACCCACCCATTATTGGTCAACTCGAAAGCGTCAGTGTAATTTTGTTACGTTAACACATTTAATGCAACATTTAACCCTTTACATTGAAAACTTTATGTATTTTTGTCGTCCTTTTCACTAAAAGATTAAATCATCCGAGTGAGTTGGATTTAAATAATAATATGAATCCAAATAATACGGATTTTATATTCTTAACTAAAAAAAGACGATGAAAAATAAGTACATACACCTCATTGAGCAATCTTTCGACTTTCCAAACGAAGAGTTCAAAGTCACTGAAAACGAACTGCAATGGTTTGACATCCCCTTGATGGATGTGATCAAGCAATACGGCACTCCACTTAGACTTTTTTATTTACCAAAGATAGCCCAGAACATCCAACGTTGTCGGAAAATGTTCAACGTAGCTATGGCAAAAGCCGACTACGACGGCGATTACAATTATTGCTACTGCACAAAGAGCTCCCATTTTTCTTTTATAATGGAGGAAGTATTGAAGCATAACGTCCATATTGAAACTTCTTCAGCCTTCGACATCAACATTATCGAGGCGCTTTTTGAGACTGAAAAAATAGGCAAGGATAAATATATTATCTGCAATGGGTTTAAAAGACCTCAATATATTGAGAACATCCAGTCTCTTATAAACACTGGTTTTGAGAACACTATACCCATCCTGGATAACAAATTTGAGTTGGATCTGTTAATGTCGAACATTGAAAAAAGAATCAAAGTAGGCATTCGGATTGCATCGGAAGAAGAACCTAAATTTGATTTCTATACCTCCAGACTTGGCATCCGTTACAACGACATCATTCCTTATTACCTGGAAAAAATCGAAACAAACCCACTTGTTGAGCTTAAAATGCTGCACTTTTTCATCAATACAGGCATAAAAGACACGGCTTACTATTGGAATGAACTGACCAAAGCAGTTGAATTATACTGTGAATTGAAACAAATTTGTCCTGAACTGGATAGCATCAATATTGGAGGTGGTTTTCCAATCCAGGTTCATCTGGACTTTGAATACGATTACGAATATATGGCCGAGGAAATTATTGCACAGATTAAAAACATCTGTCAGCAAAACAAAGTCAAGGAACCGGATATTTTTACCGAATTCGGGTCATTCACCGTTGGAGAAAGCGGTGCCATGCTGTATTCCATTGTTAATCAGAAGCAACAAAACGACAGAGAGTTGTGGAACATGATAGACAGCTCATTCATCACGACACTACCTGACACCTGGGCCATCAATCAGCGCTTTGTGCAGCTGGCTATCAACAACTGGGACCTGGAATACCAACGGGTTCATCTAGGCGGCCTAACCTGCGACAGTGAAGATTTTTACAATTCAGAAGCACATTCAAATGCCGTTTTTCTTCCAAAAATATTCCCTGGAGTGGAACAATTTATCGGATTTTTTCACTGCGGTGCTTATCAGGAATCACTGAGCGGATACGGCGGCATTCAACATTGCCTCACTCCTGCCCCCAAAATGGTGATTATTGATCTGGACGAAAACGGAGAATATTACACCAAGCTTTTTGCCAAGGAGCAAAGTTACAAATCCATGATGAAGATCCTGGGCTATTAATTGGAAGTTTTTCTGTTATTTTCTTTTTGGAAAGTAATCAGAAAAATAACGCTTTCCATAAAAATAGTAGCCCAAAACGATGCTGCCTCTATACATTTCAGGTATGGAGGCTACTTTTGTTTTTTGTAAATTCTCCAACCTTTGCACCTTAAAATCAGGCTTCATCTTCCAGAAATCAGATCTGGCTCGAATCACCGCTTTTGCGTCTCCAAGTTTACCCGAGAATAAAAAAACGATCATGGACAGATAATCCAGAAAAAGTCGGATAATAAAGATCTCTACAAAATATGCATTCGTGTGGTTTTTGTAAAGCATCAGAAGATTGTTCCGATAATTCAAATAGGTTTTACGTGGATTTTCTTTATTCAACGTGGCACCGCCCAAATGATAGACACAACTCTGTGGAAGGCAAACAATACGACGTCCACGGCTTCGAAAACGCCAGCATAAGTCTATTTCTTCCATATGTGCAAAGAACCGGGCATCCAATCCACCCACTTTTCGAAAATCCTCCATCCGGACGCAAAGACAGGCCCCCGTTGCCCAGAATATATCAATTGGACCTTCGTATTGTCCATTGTCCTTTTCAACGAAAGAAAGCACCCTGCCGCGGCAAAAAGGATAGCCTAAAAAATCAATAAAACCACCTGAAGCACCGGCATGTTCAAAAAAAGCCTCTTTGCGAAGCGACCTAATTTTTGGCTGACAGGCTGCCACATCGGGATGGACATCCATATAGTCAATTAAAACATTGAGCCATCCGGGCGTAACCTTTACATCGGAATTCAACAAAACAGCATACTCTGCATCAACCTGAGCCAATGCCAGATTATAACCTTCGGCAAAACCGTGATTGGAAGTCAAATCGATGCGTTGAATTGTGTCTGCATAATGAGCTTCCAGAAAAGCCAGTGAGCCATCTGTCGAGCCATTGTCGGCAACAATCAGCTCCACATCGGCAGACAAATCAGAAAGGGTGTTGGTAACAACAGTTGGCAAATACTCCTCCATCAAAGATTTACCATTCCAGTTTAAGATAACGACCGATGTTTTCATTCCACCACTTCCCCACTTTTAGGTAAGTCCTGCTGACGTTTATGCTTCCAGCGTTTATGCGTCCAAAGCCAATAGGCGGGCTCCCGAACAATGGTTTTTTCCATCAGACGGGCATATTTTTCGGTAATTTCATTTTCTGCTGTTTCTAGCGGTTTATCCGTTATCAGCTTGAATGTAGTCTGATAATACCCTCTGGAAACCTTTTCCACATCGGCATAAATCACTGCAAAACCGGTTTGTTTAGCCATCCTTTCAGGTCCGGTCAAAATGGACGTGTCCTGATTTAGAAAATTCGTCCAATAATGCAAATTCGCCCCCGATGGAGACTGGTCGCTTATAAGTCCAAACATTCCTGCCACCCCATCCCGGCGCAGACGTATCACCGTACGGTATGTTTCACTTTTCGTGACATTTACACCTCCAAAATGCGATCTGATTTTAAGATATAAATCATCGAAAGCTTTGCTTTTTAATGGCCTGTAGATATTAAACGCCCTCTTGCTTTCTAATTCCTGCAAATAAATATAGATGAAAGGCTGATATTCCCAGTTTCCGTAATGTCCCAATACCAGCAATACCCCCTGACCATTTTTAGAAGTTTCTGTAATCAATTCCAGATTTTTAAAGACCATCCGTTTCCTGGCTTCTTTTTCAGTCATGCCCAATATTCGTACGGTTTCCTGAAACGAATCGCAAAAATGACGATAGAATTTTCGCTCAATAAGCCGCAATTCTGTTTCTGATTTATCTGGAAAACTATTTTTCAAATTCTTCCGAACCACGTTCAAACGATATCTAACCACGTAATAAACAATTGGATACAAAAACAAATCAGACATAAAGAAAAGAACGGGCAAAGGCATAAATGCACAAAGCCTTACTAAACCATATAAAATATCAGAGCTATTAATTTTCATTCAAAACCACTATTTATTTGTTGAAGTTACACAGACTCTGCTACCAAAGCTGTGCCATCGGCATTAAAGCTTCCCAAACGTACTGAAATTGTTTGATTCACCCAATTTTTTTGATAAGGAACCTCTGTTCGAATGTAATTCCCTGAAAAGCCATGCATCATTCCGTCTGTTTTGGCATGTTCAAAGAGCACTTTCACCTCAGTTCCTACATGTTCTTTATAAAATATCTTCCATTTATCCTCAGAGAGCTGCTGTAAGCGGGCGTGACGGTTTTTTTTATCTGTTGGCGATACTATGTGCCCTATTTTCAGTGCCTGTGTTCCAGGCCGCTCTGAATAGGAGAAAATATGCAGCTGGGAAATTGACAATTTCTCAAGAAAAGCAAAGGCATCCTCAAAACGTTCAGGTGTTTCACCCCTTGAGCCAACAATCACATCAACTCCAATAAAAGCATGAGGCATTTTTTGTTTAATCCGCCTTATTTTTGATTCAAAAAGTGCAGTATTGTAACGTCTGTGCATGAGCTCCAGCAATTCATCGTTGCCAGCCTGAAGGGGAATGTGAAAATGGGGGGCAAAGCGCTTGGATGATGCTACGAAATCGATAACCTCATCGGTGAGCAAATCTGGCTCTATGGATGAAATCCGATAACGCTCTATGCCTTCCACTAAGTCTAGTTCACGAATCAGTTCAAGAAATGTTTCACCCGTACTTTTACCAAAGTCGCCAATATTGACTCCGGTTAAAACAATTTCCTTTCCTCCTTCAGTTGCAACCGTTTTTGCCTGATCCACCAGGAAAGTAATTTCCGGGTTACGGCTTATCCCCCTGGCAAAGGGTATGGTACAATAGGTACAAAAATAATCGCAACCATCCTGAATTTTAAGTAAATAGCGAGTTCTATCTCCTCGTGAACAGGAGGGAAGGAAGCTTTTAATATCCTTTAATGCTGAGGTATATACTCTAGCTGGATCACCCTTTTTCAGCTCTTCCAAATGCGCAGGAAGATCAAACTTCTGATTGGCACCCAATATCAGGTTGACTCCTGGGATTTCGGCTATTTCATCGGGTTTAAGCTGAGCATAACAACCAGTAACCACAATAAAAGCTTCCGGATAACGTCGGACAAGTTTATGAATGGTGTAACGACCTTTTTTATCTGCCGCTTCAGTAACTGAACACGTATTGATAACACATACATCAGGAGTCTCACCAGCCTTGACTGTAACATATCCAGCCTCAGTCATGATTTTCCCCAAGCTGGAAGATTCAGCAAAATTTAACTTGCAGCCCAAAGTTAAATAGGCTACTTTTGGGGATTGAAAAATAGTAGTATCGATCATGTTGTTTTTGTTCTCTTGCAAAGGTACGTAATTTAGCTCTCAGAGAAAATTCAACGCGAAAAATAGGACTCATTTTTAATTAATGCGTTCCTCTTTCCACATAAAACTGGAATAAAAATGCATTTTGGGCCTTAAAAGGACGAAAAACAAAAGTTTTTTATAAATAAATCCCATTTTGAGTACACAAAATGAAAATTATACTTAATTTTGCCGCGATTTCAAAAAACTCCTATTTATTGTTTAAAACAGAAAAAAAATGAAAAAGTTAGTATTATTCTTCGCTGTTATTGTAGCAGTATCTTTCGCTTCTTGTGGTAACAAAGCTAAAACTGAAGCTCCTGAAGAAGCTGCAACTGAAGAAGTTGTTGCTACTGAAGAAACTCCAGTAATTGTTGATTCAGCTGCTGTTGTTACTCCTGCTGAAACAGCTCCTGCTGAAACAGCTCCTGCTGCTAAGTAAGCTGCAAAAAAACAAAGAAATTAAGAAGCCTGGCCAATCGTCAGGCTTTTTTTTTGTGAGCAGATGTTCCAATAGGGAGCGAATTACTGCGTTATAGGCCAGTTTTCAGTCCTCACGTACGAAAAGTACGCTCCGGGTGAAAACTGGCCTATGCCTTGTACTTCACTCCCTATTGAAACATCCCGGCTGGGAGGGGAAGGGGAAGTGAGGGTAAAAAAAATAGGCTGTCTTTGTGGGACAGCCTATTTTTAAATATAGTAGTTTGAGTTATTCAGCTACAACTTCGAAAGTGATTTCAGCACTTACTTCGCGGTGCAATTTGATGGTAGCGGTATAGGTCCCGATTTCCTTAACAGCATCCTTGATAACGATTGTTTTACGATCTACTTCGAAACCTGCTTTTTCCAATGCTTCAGCAACCTGGATTGAACCAACTGAACCAAAGATTTTACCTGTAGAACTAACTTTAGCACCAATTGAAATGGTTAAACCGTTCAATTTAGCAGCCAATGCTTCAGCATCTTTCTTCATCTGAGCCAACTTGTGTGCACGTTGTTTCAAATTTTCAGCCAAGATTTTCTTAGCAGAAGGTGTAGCAACGATTCCTTTGCCCTGAGGAATAAGGAAGTTTCTTCCATATCCGTCTTTGATGACCAAAACATCATCCTTGTATCCCAGACCTGTTACGTCTTCTTTTAATATAATTTCCATACTTTGTTCTCCTTCGCTAATTATTTCATCAAATCGGTTACATAGGGCAACAAAGCCAAATGTCTTGCACGTTTCACAGCCTGAGCCACTTTACGTTGGAACTTCAAGGAAGTACCTGTAATACGACGGGGTAAAATCTTACCTTGTTCATTCAAGAATTTCTTCAAGAATTCAGGATCTTTGTAATCGATGAAACGAATACCACTTTTTTTGAAGCGACAGTATTTTTTCTTTTTAAGATCAACTGTAGGAGGAGTCAAATAACGAATTTCCGATGAATTTTGTGCCATTTTTTAGTTCTCCTTTACTTCTTTTGATTGTTTCAGACTTCTTCTCTTTTCAGCATACAAAGCGTGGAACTTGTCTTGACGGAATGTCAGGAAACGAAGTACACGTTCGTCGCGACGGAAGTTTAATTCCAACTTGGCAATCACTTCAGGATTTGCCTTAAATTCAAGCATTTGGTAAAAGCCGGTAGACTTTTTAGCAATTGGGTATTCCAATTTCTTCAAGCCCCAGTTTTCCTCATGCACAATTTCAGAGCCTTCTGCTACCAGCAGAGCTTTGAATTTTTCTACCGCTTCCTTCATCTGTACATCAGACAAAACGGGAGTTAAAATGAAAACGGTTTCGTAATTGTTCATAGAACTGTTTCTATTTAGTTATTATAAATACACTGATTCGTAAATGCTTACCTAAAAGCCCGCTTTACAAAAAACAGCGGCGCGAAGATAGCACTATTTTCCAAACCCACCAAACCCTTTTCCCCTTTTTCTCTTTCTTTTTTTTGCAAAACCCCACTGTAGAGTTGTTTCAATAGGGAGATGCAGTACAAGGCACGGCCTGATTTTCACCCGCAGCGTACTTTGGTACGTGAGGACGGAAAATCAGGCCGTAACGCAGTAATGCGCTCCCTATTGAGACAACGCAGGTTATTCGGGGACTACAAGCTTGTATCCCTTTCCATGAATATTCATAATCTGAATCGTCTCATCATCCTTCAAATGCTTCCTCAACTTCGTAATATACACATCCATGCTCCTGGCATTGAAATACGTATTCTCTTCCCAAATGGTCATCAACGCATAATTTCTTTCCAGAATCTGATTTTGATGACTGCAAAGCAAAGTCAGCAACTCACATTCCTTGGTAGTCAAGCGAGTTTGTTTATCACCAATGGACAGAATTTGCTTGGGGGTATCGAAGGTAAACTGACCAATTTGATACAAAGTCACTTCTTTTGTTTTCTTTCCTTTTACACGACGAACAATGGCTTCTATACGAAAAAGCAATTCTTCCATGCTGAATGGCTTGGTAATATAGTCGTCGGCTCCAATTTTGAATCCGTTCAGAATATCTTCTTTTAAGTTTTTGGCAGTCAAAAAGATAATCGGTGTTTCTGAATTCATAGCACGAATATCCTGAGCCAGGGTGAATCCGTCTTTTTTAGGCATCATCACATCCAGCACACACAAATCGTATTTATTCTTTTGAAAAGCTTTATAGCCCTTTTCACCATCGCTCATCAAGTCGGTAACTATGCCTTTTGCCTGTAAATACTCACGCAAAAGCATGCCTAGATTCTCGTCATCTTCGCACAGCAAGATGTGCATCTTTTCTTCTGTCATAGCTCATTTTTTATTAGTGGTAAACTGATTATAAATTTTGTTCCTAAATTGACTTCGCTTTCTGCACGGATGGTTCCGTTATGATTTTCAACAATTTTCAGCACATAGGCCAAACCAAGGCCAAAGCCTTTTACATTGTGAACATTTCCGGTGGGAACACGGTAGAATCGTTCAAATATTTTTTTCAGATTTTCTTTTTTGATACCTATCCCATTGTCCTTGATGGATATCATTAAATGTTCTTTTTCATTCCAGGTACGTACAATCAGCACCAGATCCTTTTCGCTCCGATATTTCACCGCATTGTCCAGCAAATTGTAAAAGACATTGGTCAAATGCATTTCGTCTGCCGTGATATTGGCTCGTACGGCACTGAGGTCTTTCTCAATTCGACCGTCAAAATTTTCCACTTTAAGCTTAAAGGTCGCTACTATGGTTTCCAATATGTCATTTACGTCTACAGCTTTGAATGTTAGATTGGATCGATCTTTTTCAAACAGTGAAACCTGAAGAACCTTCTCTACCTGGAAACTTAGACGCTTTGTCTCATCGACAATCACACCCGAAATATGCTTGAGCATGGTCGGCGTTTTACCTACATCCCCGTCTTTCAACATTTGCGCGGCCAAAGAAATGGTCGAAATCGGTGTTTTCAATTCATGCGTCATATTGTTTACAAAATCATTCTTCATGTCATTCAGCTTCTTTTGCCTGAATATGACCAGAATGGTAGAACCGAAAACAATCAGCAAAACAATGGAAAAGATGATGGATGGTACATAAATACGAAGTGATTCATAGATGTAATTTTTCCTGGTTGGAAAATACAAATACAGCGTACCGGTTTCCACACCCGGGTCATTGGGGAAAAGGACTTGTTTGTATTCTCCACTTTCAGTATATCCGATCATATCTTTACACCGATAGACCTCACGGTCATTTTTATCGGTCACCTTGAAATGAAAGGGTAATTCTTCCAGCCCATTTTTGCTCAACTCAACGGTTAGGTAATTCTCCAGTTTTTCAAAGTCAATGCGTTGTTCAATGGGTCTGTTGTTTGCTTCGTAAAGTATTCTTAATATAACATCTTCCAGTAGGCCTTTCTGTGCCAAATAGCGCTCACGAAGATTTTCCTGCATTTTATTGTACGTACCAGACAGGGTATTTTTCCCATGACTCATGGAAATGAAAACTTTAGGACTGGTTTGAGACAAGGTGGTTGATTCATCGTACTCAGTAATTGAAGAAAAAGTAGACAGGCCTCCAATTGAATGCAGACTAGTGGATTGCTTTTGCCTTCTAACGGTCGTTCCAACTTTGGGTACTGTAAATGCTGTCTTTACTTGCTCATTCATGTCTTCAGCCAGGAAACGCGCTGTTTCATCCAGCTCCAGATTTCGCACCACCTGTGACAATGTACGCCTGATGGCCTCATCAAACTGTTCGGATCTCATTTTTCCCAAAGCACGTATGTATGAATACTGTAGCGTGAGCAAACTGGCAAAAGTCAGCACCATTACAACAATCAATAACCAAATCGTAGACTTCTTCATGTTGCAAAAATAAGTTCAAATTTTAACATTTCAACGGGTTTTATAATTATTAACCCGACATGAAACACAAATTAACAATAGAAAAAAAAACGCTTGCCCCAAATGAACAGGACAAGCGTTTTTTATAGAATTAAAAAGGTTTAATCCTTTTCCTGATGCAAGGCTTCGTACTCTTTCAACAGTTTTTCCTGCACATCGGCTGGAACCAATTCATAACTTGCAAACTTCATGCTAAAGGAGGCACGACCACCGGTCAGTGAGCTCAGGGAGGTTGAATAACTGGACATTTCTTTCAGTGGTACTTTGGCAGAAAGCTTTTCATAACCCTTTTCACTGCTCATCCCCATAATCAGGGCGCGGCGTCCCTGCAAATCCCCCATGACGTCACCAAGTCGATCGCTTGGAACCAGAACCGTGACATCATAAATGGGCTCCAGAATTTTAGGCCCTGCCTGTTTGAAGGCTTCAATAAAGGCGTTTCGGCCAGCCAGCATGAACGATATTTCGTTGGAATCCACCGGGTGCATTTTTCCATCGTAAACAATAACTCTCACGTCACGGGCATAAGAACCTGTTAACGGACCTTGTTCCATACGGGCCATGATTCCCTTAAGGATGGCAGGCAGGAATCGGGTATCAATAGCTCCGCCCACAATACTGTTCACGAAAACAAGCTTTCCACCCCAATCCAGTTTAATTTCCTGGATATCGCGGGCTGAAATTTTAAATTCCTGACCGTTAAATTTATAGGTGTCGGGCAAAGGCATTCCTTCAATAAAAGGCTCCACAATCAGATGGACTTCACCAAACTGACCGGCACCACCAGATTGTTTTCTATGACGGTAGTCGGCTCGTGCCATTTTGGTGATTGTTTCCCGATAAGGAATGCGTGGTTCGATAAACTGAATGGGCATTTTTTCATTGTTTTCCATTCTCCATTTCAAGGTACGCAAGTGGAATTCCCCCTGACCATGAACGATGGTTTGTTTCAGCTCTTTGGATTGTTCAACAACCCACGTGGGGTCTTCTTCGCGCATTCGGTTCAGAATGGCCATCATCTTTTCAACATCGGCCTCATTGACGGGCTTGATGGCGCGGCGGTATTTGGAATCCGGATAACGAATGAAGTTGAAAGTATTGTCTGCCCCTTTTCCGTTCAGGGTGTTTCCGGTTTTAACTTCTTTCAACTTCACGGTAGCGCCGATATCACCGGCAACCATTTCATCCACTTTGATGCGGGTGGATCCGGCCGCACAGAACAACTGCGCAATACGTTCCTTTGATCCGCGGTCGGAATTGAGCAGGTCATCGCCTTCTTTTACTTTACCGGACATCACTTTGAAGTAAGAAACTTCTCCAATGTGAGGTTCAACGGAAGTCTTGAAAAAATACAGGCTGGTAGGTCCATTGGGATCCGGAATTATTTCTTCCCCTTTAGAATTGGCAACCATCGGCATGTCCGTTACGTTTGGAACGACATTTCCTAAAAATTCCATCAAACGACGTACGCCCATATCCCGGGCTGCACAAACACAAAATACGGGAAACATGCCTCTTGTAATAAGACCATGACGAATTCCCATCCGAACATCATCCTCGGTTAAAGTACCCTGATCGAAAAACTTATCCATCAGTTCTTCGTCATTTTCTGCTGCAGCTTCTACCAAAGCCTGATGCAATGCTTCAGCTTTTGTCCTTTCTTCTGCAGGTATATCATCAATGACCGGCGCTCCACCTTCGGGAGCCCAGGTATATCTTTTCATCAGTAAGACATCAATGACGGAATTAAAATTGGGTCCGCTGTTGATGGGGTATTGCACCGGAACCACATTGCTTCCGTAGGATTCATGCAATTGCTCCATAATCTGGTCAAAATCAGCTTTTTCATGATCCAGCTGATTGACTACAAAAATGACGGGTTTGTTGTATTTTTCAGTAACCCGAAAACTGTTTTGAGTACCTACTTCTACTCCGTATTGGCCATTAATGACCAAAAGAGCAGTATCGGTCACATTTAAAGCAGTGACAGCCCCTCCGACAAAATCGTCGGATCCTGGACAATCTATAAAATTCAGTTTTTTTGTGTTCCATTCTACATGAAAAAGTGTAGAAAATACGGAATAGCCATACTCATGTTCAACCGGGAAATAATCACTTACTGTATTATGCGCATCTACAGTTCCGCGTCGTTTTATTAAACCACCCTCGAAAAGCATTGCTTCTGCGAGAGTGGTTTTCCCAGCCCTTGAACTTCCCACGATGGAGATGTTCTTGATTTCATTAGATTGATAAACTTTCATAGGTCAAAAATCTTAATTGAGTTAATACCAGACTTAAGAAAAAACTGTTGTCTATTCTAAATAGACCCTGCAAATTATAAATTAATGGAATTAAAAACAATGCTGGTTTTCTGTTACAAAACATTGTTCTTAAGCACAATAAAGTATTGAACTTATTTCATTATATCTTTTTTTAAGATAATATAATGAGTTTATATATTCGTATATTTGTGATTGTTTCTATCCAAAAAACACATCCTTATATTTAGATAAAACGATGGCTACTGAAATTGAACGTAAATTTCTGGTGAAGGGTCCCTACAAAAATCTTGCCTATGACCAATTGTACATCATGCAGGGTTACATTTCGTCTCAACCTGATCGATCTGTACGTGTCCGGACAAAAAGAGATAAGGGGTTTATTACCATTAAGGGAGCCAGCAACTCCTCCGGAATAAGCCGTTACGAATGGGAAAAAGAAATCCCCGTTGAAGAAGCGGAAGAGCTGTTTCAACTTTGCGAGCCTGGTGTCATTGAAAAAATACGCTATGAGATAATGGCTGGAAAGCACAAATTTGAAGTGGATGAATTTTTTGGGGACAATCTTGGCCTGACCATGGCAGAAATTGAGCTCAGCAGCGAAGAGGAAGATTTCATCAAGCCTGAATGGCTTGGCAAAGAAGTGACGGGGGACAGGCGTTATTACAATTCCAGTCTGGTGAAAAACCCGTTCAAAAACTGGAAATAACTCCTTTGATTTTTTTATTTAAATGTAATGCAGCATGGAAACATTGGTCAGATTTCTACCTTTGGGTTTAACCGACTTTTTACTGGTCTTGACTTTTTCACTTTTAATTGGCTTGTCGCAAAGAAGACTAAATTTACACAAAGACACCCCATTTTTCGGATCCGACCGTACCTTCACTTTAATTGGACTTTTTGGTTACATACTTTATTTGTTCAGCCCTAAGGATTTTTCACTTTTCGCAGGTGGAGGGATAGTTCTCTCCATTTTTTTGGGGCTCAGCTACTACTTTAAAATAAACAAACTGGGTGATTTTGGCATAACTTCCATCATTACGGCACTGATAACCTATTGCATGGGACCTCTGGTGATGCTTACAGCTTCCTGGTTTTACGTTTCGGTCGTTGTGGTGGTCTTGCTTCTAACGGAGATGAAATCCACTTTTGTGGAACTGGCCCAGAAAATGAACAACGATGAATTCATTACCCTCGCCAAATTTCTACTGATCAGCTTTATCATTTTACCCATGTTGCCAGACTCACGGATTTCTCCCGAAATAGGTCTGACTCCCTATCGGATTTGGCTGGCTACGGTGATAGTTTCGGGTATTTCATACCTGAGTTACATTGTGAAAAGGTACATTTTCCCTGAATCCGGAGTTGTTATTTCCGGCTTACTCGGGGGCTTGTACAGCAGCACCGCCACCATAACCATTTTAGCGAGAAAATGCAAAAAAGCAAACACCAAACACCTTACTGAATATATTACCGCCATGTTTTTGGCTGTAGGCATGATGTTCATCCGTCTGATGATCATTATTGCAATTTTCAACGTTCAGGTCTTTTTGCAACTGGTCGTACCTATGATTATCCTGGCTATTGTATCCTGTGGTGTAGGACTTTATATCAGAAGGGGAAACAAGGCGTTCAGGGATCTGCCTGATGAGCCAGAGGTAGTGGAAGAAGTCAGCAATCCGCTGGAGTTTAAGGTTGCCTTGATTTTCGCCTTTCTATATGTAGTGTTTACCCTTCTCACCTATTATACCATCTTATATCTGGGATCGACCGGTTTGACCATACTATCCTTTGTTTCGGGCATAGGTGATATCACTCCTTTTATTCTAAACTTAATGGATGGGCAGTTTGCAGGAATATCGCTGAGCTTAATGGCTGCCAGCTGTTTACAGGCAACGCTCAGCAACAACATCATCAAGATGATTTACGCCATGGGATTTTCCGGGAATAGAAAAGAGCTTGGAAAACCTTTATTTATAGGCTTTTCAATTTTAAGCGGAGTTAATTTAATTGTGATGTTGTTCTTTTTGTAAGAATTTAGTAGATAGTCACCATAGTAGCCCCAAATCCATATTCCCGAAATGAAGCATCCTGCCATTTACAGCTGTTGTATTTGGTACGCAGCTCGTTTAAAATGGCTGCGCGCAGTACTCCATCCCCTTTGCCATGAATGAAAACAATCTTAAATGCTTTTTTGCTGCGGTTTTCGTCCATCGTTTTGCGAAAAACGCTCAGTTGATGATTCAGGATATCGCCATTGCTCATTCCTGCTGTGGTATCCAGTAAACTATCCATGTGAAGATCTACCTCCAGAATCTCTGCTTTCTTTTTTGGAAGAGGTTCCGATGTTCTGGAACGCTCAGGTTCCTTTTCATGCATGGCACGTGCAATATCATCTGCAGAAACCATCAGACTTTTTTCAGGCATATCTCTTTTGACAACCGGTACAATCAGGGCGTCATCTTCAAAGAAATCATTTTCCCGAAAACAATGAATTTTATAAAACTTAACCGTGTCCAAACGAATTTCAACGGAAATGGAATTTTTAAAGGAATAGGATGCATCTGGTTTGTAAGCAATGCATTGAAAACTGATTTTTTCGAGCTCCAGGATACCTTCTTTGTTAAAATCTTCCAGGAAAAGTTTTGAGTTGGGTTCAATTTCTCCTTTGCAGCGGCTTTTCCAAGTTTTTCCACTGCAAGAGGCATAGTTGAACATCAGGGTATAATTGCTGTCGTTGATGAGGTAACTTTCAAATTCCGAGTTGGTAAATGGTTTGTCTGAATGGGGTAAATAGGCCAGAAAAATATTCAGAATTTCCCCTTCGCGGGTTTCAGGAGTTTTTAACACAAAGGGTTTGGGTGTCATTTCCTTTGAGGGTTGAGATATAGAAATGGAGGTTTTGCTTTGCTCTACCTTTGTTTCAATTTTAGCAGTTTCAATGACCACACATTTATTTTTTTGAATAGTCGTTTCAAACCCATCCTTTTCGAGTATGACCACCATATCCTTACCTTTTATTTCTGCAACAACGCCACCACCGACTGAGTCTAAATAGCGTACTTTATCTCCGATTTTTATTTCCATTTGCTTCATGTCTTATGCAGGCAAATGTACGAAAAAGAAAACGGTTAAAGCCTCATACCACTTTTGGTACGTTGGTTCAATTTTGCACAATCAGTTTAGATATACATTTTTCATTCCCGTTGAAAACAACAACAAAAAACAATCCTTTGATCACCTTTAAATCTAAGGTTGTTTCCTGACTACGTATAACCTTATTATACAAAGGCACTCCCAGAACATTGAATATTTGCAATGTTGATTGACCTTGCTGATAGTTTTCCGGAACTTTGACCGTGAATTTTCCTGTTGTCGGATTGGGATAAATCTGCATACCTGTGTCGGATATTTTTTTTATACCGGTGGTATTACCAACTTTAACGGTCATAATCGTATCATCCGTCAATGTTTCATTATCGACAATAGTCAGCTTTACTTGATAAATGCCGTTTTTGGTATATTGATGTATTGCCGTTTTTGAATTGGTGTTGGCCGAGATTTTGGCACCATCGCCAAAATCCCAGGAATAGGTTGAGATTTTGTCTTTAGCCAGACTAAGTGATGCATCAAATTGAATCTGTGTTGAAACATTCATTCCTGTATCCGGGCTAATGGTAAAGGTAGCCTCCGGTTTGAAGTAAATACCGGAATCCAGCACAGAAAAGGGCACTCTGATAAATTTTGGCCTGTAAAGATCGGCATCATACCGACCATTGTTGCATACCATCGGAGTGACATTATTAACATTGTATGACCACAACAGTTCGTCGTTTTCGGTAAATTCGGGGTGTGCCTGACCATTATAGGTAATCATATATTGACCTTTATACTTGTCTTCTATGACATAAATAAGCTGCTTTTTGCTGAACGGACCGTAAGGCGTGTCACCCGACCAAGCCCAGACCCTCCTGCCCAGGCCACATGTCAGAAATCCAATTTCCTGAGAAATCAGATAAAATTTATTTTTGGCTTTAACGACACTGTAATTTGACGAAACATATTCCCCTGAAACGGGTGAAAGAATTTTACCTGCTTTTGATACATCTTCCGTCCAGCCTGTGCCGGTGTAAAATTCCCATTTTCCTAAAATGTTATCCATGGAACACCTGGCCACATAGGGTTGATATACGATCCAATCCAGCTTGCTTCCATAAATGTAAACCTTGTTTGAAAGGCTGTCAACATAAACCGACTGGCCAAATTCTGTACCACCCAACTGATTCAGTTTTGTAAAGCTGACAATACTTTTGGCATTTTTGAGCGAAGGCCAGTGAATTTTGACCATATAAATGCCAAGGTTGGCTAGTGTCTTATTGTCACACTGCGTCCAAAAAGTATAGGCGGTATCTCCTTTAGCATAGCCATCGTTGGGCCAGAACAAATGATCATTCACCTTCATCTTTACCGGAGTTCTATCCACACCGGTTTTTGTACTGTCAATAATGGTTGTGAATTTGTTTCGATCGGACGCATCCTGCACCAATATAGTATTTCTTATTTGAAACAGGCAAGGAATGGAATGGTCGGAGGCTCTGTAGTTATCTAAATAGGAGTCGCCCATAAACCACAGTACCCGCCCATCAGGTAGTGGCATGGATATGGTTCCATCCGACGCGACCCAACCGGGACCGGGCTGACGAAAATATTCAGTAAAGAGTTTATCTTTGTAAGAAGTTGTCTGTGCAAACAAGCCCTGACATACGAATGCCAAGCATAAAAGATAACAGTATTTCATGATTTCAAGGTTTAAAAATCTTTTAGAAAAAAAATAGTTCGTTTAATTCATGAAGCATTCACCAAATATACGATATACATTAGACATTCCAAAAAGGTTAGATTCATGAATTTAATGTTGAAAATGTACAAAATGACGTGATTTTAGCTAAAAAAAACCGAATTCATGATTTGCTATTTAAATTAAGATTTTATATTTGCAACATCCAAATTTAAAAATTTAAATCATGAAGGAATTATTAGAAAAGGCAAATGGGTTATTTGCAGAATTTACTAAAAATGCAGGCTCACAAGCTGAAAGTGGAAACAAAGCTGCTGGTGCAAGAGCTAGAAAAGAATCATTGGAAATTGAAAAATTGATGAAGGAATTTAGAAAAGCTTCTCTGGAAAATTCTAAGAATTAAAAGAGGTTTCTTTTTTGAGTCAAAGCCGATTTCTGATGAAGTCGGCTTTTATTTTTTTAGAAAAAAACCAACATCATCCGTACCTGAACTTTTTTTATGAATATAATGTTATATTTGCAATTCTATTAACATTTTAATAAATTTCAGATATGCATGTCCTTAAATTTATTTTAATCGGTTTAATAATCGTAACAACCTGCAAGGCACAAGATAATGCCAAAGACTATACTGTAAAAGATATTGATGGAAACGTGTATCATACCGTAAAAATAGGTGATCAAAGGTGGACAGTTGAAAATTTACGGACCACAACCTACAGAGACGGAAACAGCATCTCGCTGGATACAACTTCAGCCACCTGGGGGCAGGGTACAAACGGAAAATATTGTTTTTACAACAACACAACAAACCCAGACAGCATTAAAAAATATGGAGCGCTTTATAACTGGTATGCTGTCAATTCTAAATTACTTGCTCCTGAAGGTTGGCACGTTCCAACCAATGAAGATTGGGTCATTCTGGAGGCCTATTTAGTTGACAACGGCTTCAATTGGGACGGGACAAAAGTAGACAAGAAGTATGCAAAGTCGCTTGCAGCCAAATCTGATTGGCTTTTTGATTCTAAACCGGGATCTGTGGGGAATGATTTAAGCAAAAACAACCAAACCGGTTTTTCTGCACTGCCAGGTGGTAATCGCTATTACACCGGCAAATTTGGCAATAAGGGCTATTACGGAAATTTTTGGAGCGGATCCGATGAGGAGTATACTATCGGGACATTTCTTCTTCTACCTTTTCAGGGTGAGACTCTGGATTGGCTCTCCAGCATGGCTGGTGGAAACTCAGTGAGAGTTATCCAGGGTTACTGATTTTTCTTCCTAACGTTTTATAATTCACAAAAGCCATGAGAAAACTATCTTTTATTTTAACCGGATTGTTTGCTGCATTTGTATGTTTTGGCCAAGGCCTTGTCTATCCCGAGTATGTCAGCGACATAGATGGAAATTCATACAACACTGTAACGATTGGTGATCAGGTATGGACGGTGGAAAATTTACGGACGACTAAGTACAACGACGGAACGCCAATTACTAAGAATGCATTGGCTGAAACATGGGCCACTGGAACGGAAGGAAAATTTGCCTATTTTTACAACGTAAGCGACCAGGAATTTATTAAAAGATATGGTGCGCTTTACAATTGGCATGCCGTTAATACCAATAAGCTGGCACCAAAAGGTTGGCATGTTTCAACAGATGAGGATTGGAATACGTTGGAAGATTACCTGATAGAAAATGGGTACAACTACGATGATGAGGTTATAGACAACAGGATGGCAAGATCTCTTGCTGCTAAATTAGATTGGACATCACATACGAATGCCGGAAGTGTAGGGGAAAATCTGGAAAATAATAATAAAAGTGGTTTTTCTGCTTTACCAGGTGGCTATCGGGATTTGTCCGGCATGTTTAAAGGTCTTAACACGCTAGCTGCATGGTGGACATCCCTGGAATTCAGTGCTACGGACGCTTACACCCGCGGATTCACCAACGACGGAAATGGCCTGGCGAGAACAAATTTTGATAAGAATTTTGGATTTTATGTAAGACTGGTACGGGATAAACCAGCGTCAAACGGGTCCAGTACAACAACAAGCAATGCTACTCAAACAACGAACAATCAGGTAACCTCCACCAACAATCAGGAAACCGCTTTCACAATCACCAATGATATATCGGAAGATTGGTCAAATAGCAATTCAGGCGTTGACGGGTATTTTTACTCCATTTCCGGCACGAATGACGGATCCGTTTTTGTGGCTGGTAGCAATGGATTGCTACTTTCCACAAACAGGGGTGCATCCTGGCGGAATGTATTACCTGGCTTAATTACATTTGTCCAAAGTACTTCACAAAACAATTTTTATGCAGGAGGACGTGGTCTTTACCACAGCACAGATGGCGTAAATTGGACAAAGGTAAAAGATAACAGTTCAATTATCGAAGGCATTGTGGAGATTCGTTCCGGTAAAATTCTAGCCATCGCTCAAAACGGTGATGTTTTTACGACAACAGATAATGGTCAGAACTGGACTTACAGCCAACTACCTCGCCTTACTGGGAATCCGGCAGCCATGCGTCTTCTGTCTTCTGCAGGCGCTATTCTGGTTGGCGGTGAGAAAGGCATACTATTACGCAGCACCAACGAAGGGGTATCCTGGAGTCAGGTTCCATTTCCAGGAGATGCTACCATTATAGGGCTGTGGTCACCACCGGGAAGTCCCAACACAGTGTACTCAACATACAACACATCCAGTGACAAGGGCTGCCTGGCCAAATCGAACGATGGAGGTGCTACCTGGTCAAAATGGCATACATTTCCCATATCCTCGGGTTATGGCAACGGTGCCATTTGGGGAAAGAGCAGCAAAGATTTCTATTTATTGTATTTAAGCGATTTGCTGCATACTACTGACGGAGGAATTACCTGGAAAAATTCAACCTATGCCGGCGCCTTTAATATGGGGATCAATGCTGTCGGGTATGATACGTATTTGGTTGGATTGAATACGATAAAGAGGAAACGTTGAAATTTTTATATAAATTTTTAAAATGAGAAAGCTTTATGTAATATCGGTGATACTTATTTTTGGAATGTTTCACGTCTTTGCAAAATCTGATTTTAGAAATGGATATATCATTAGCATTAAAAACGATACGATCTATGGATTGATTGATTATCGGGGCAATAAAGCGAATACTAAAAAGTGTATTTTTAAAAAAGATGTTTATTCAGAGAATCAAGAATTTACACCCAACGACATAAAGGCTTACCGATTTATTGACAGCAAATACTACATTTCTAAAATAGTCAATTCAGCTGAAAACACAGATACACTTTTTCTGGAATATCTGATAAAAGGCAAAGTGGATATGTATTATTTTTTTGATGGTGTGCAGGGACATTTTTTGGCTGACAAAGGTGAAGAGAAGCTAATTGAGCTTAAAAGCATAGAAAAAGAAGTTTATACAAACGCTACAACCTATAGGATAAAATCAAACCAATACGTAGGAATACTGAATTATTTCTTTTCTGAGAGTCCATCTACATTGAAAAAAGTTGAACAGGTCGATTTAACGCAAGAGTCACTGATAAAAATTGCCAAAGTATACCACAACGATGTCTGTTCCAATGAAGAATGCATTATTTACCAGAAAGTGGTACCTAAAGTCATCATTCAATATGGTCCGTTAATAGGCTTTTGTCAAAAAACAGTTTCAATTACTAAGAATTCGGAAATTTATAAATACCTTAAAAATAATCAGTTCAATAAGGAGTTTAATCCTTATTTCGGGTTTTTCATCAAAAGCAATATTCCTTCTTTAGGAGAAAATCTTTTTCTGCAATACGAAGGAACATATAGTCGTGAAGATCTCAGATGCCAGAATTCATGGGTTTCAATCTATAATTTCAGATACGTCAACGATATTAAATTGACTCGGAATGTTTTAAACAATTCATTTCAACTCAAATATGAATTAACCAAAGGGAGGGTTCAACCTTCATTTCATTTGGGAGGATGTGTCAATTACTCTTTTATGACTCAATATGAACAACATTATACAATTCAAGATCTATCGGGTAGACCTTTAACTCATACTAGTTTTTATGAATATCCATTCCCTAATTTAGATTTTGGTGTTAAGGTCGGTTTTGGCATTGTTGGAAAGGTTTTCAACGATAGATCCGCTTATCTGGACTTTAGTTATATGAAAAGTGTTGGTATCTTAATGAAGTTGGATGCAAATGTATTTTCACTAAGCTTAGGGGTGGGGATTGGGAAGTAGTGGTAAAAAGTACTCAAGTTTGAGGAGCGTGGAAGGAATTGCGTCGCTGCGCGCCACGATCGACCACTCTGCCAACTCTCCATTAGCAAAACAAATGTACCCTTTTTCCACTAAAAGGTTCCATAAAAAATCAAACTAAAAGGAAAACCCCAATGACCTTTTGCGATTTTTTTTACCTTTGTACAGAAGCGAAAAAAAACGCGAGAAAACTATGTATTTCCACGATATCATTGGACAGCAAAACATCAAGGACAGACTCATCCTCTCTGTTCATGAAAATCGCGTTCCTCACGCCCAACTCTTTTCAAGTGCCGAAGGTACAGGAGCCTTACCCCTTGCCATAGCTTACGCAAGATTTATTTGCTGCACAAACCGCGGAGAAACAGATGCTTGCGGAGCATGTCCATCCTGCCACAAATTCAACAAACTCATTCATCCGGATACCCATTTTGTCTTCCCAATCTTTAAACCAGGTTCCGGGAAAAAATGGGTGTGTGATGATTTTCTGACACAATGGCGAACTTTCCTGACTGAAAAAAAATATTTCAGCTACAACGAATGGATGAGCTTTATAAAAGCTGGAAATTCACAAGGAGTCATTTATGGGGACGAGGGCGACGAAATTTTGCGAAAACTCAGCTTTAAAGCCTTTGAATCTGAATACAAAGTCATGATAATCTGGCTACCAGAAAAAATGGGCGATGTTTGCGCCAACAGATTACTGAAAATACTGGAAGAACCACCTGAAAGAACCATTTTCCTGTTGGTATCAGAAAACAGCGAACAGTTGCTGAAAACTATTCTTTCGCGTGCACAAATAATTAAAGTCAAGGGCATTGAGGCAAAGGATTTGAAAGAAGCCCTGCAACAACGTTTCACCATGTCGGAAACAGAACTGGACTCCTGCATCCATCTTTCCGGTGGAAGTTGGTTAAAAGCCCAGGATTACATCCAATCCAGTGATGAAAATACCCTTTATCTCAACCAATTTATCCGCTGTATGCGCGGAGCATACACCATTGCCAATTTTAGTCCAGACAAAAAGCTGGACAAACAAAAAAGTCTGAAGGACCTGAAAAGCTGGTCGGATGAAATGTCGAAAGTTGGTCGGGAGCAAGGTAAAAAGTACCTCAGTTTTTCACAACGTTTAGTACGTGAGAACTTTATCATGAATGTAAAACAGACAGACCTGAATTACATGACACCTGCCGAGACAGCCTTTTCCTCTAAATTCTCACCGTTCATCAATCATAAGAACATTCTATCCTTTATGGAAGAGTTGGAATTGGCTGAAAGACACATCGAACAAAACGTAAATGCAAAAATTGTTTTTTTCGATCTGGCATTAAAATCCATCATGCTCTTCAAAAAATAGATTTGCATCTTTCGGTATTTTTTTGGTATTTTTGTTGGCAAAAGCTTTTAATTCAGCACGAAAACTCGAATTGTAAGTGTGAAATTCAACACGTTCTCTAAAGAGATCGTTTAACTATACGCCGGATGTCCGGAACTTTAAAAAGATTCAAATGGAATACAGACTAAATAGGACAGGATGCTGCATGAAAAAAAAAGGATGCGGCGGCCTTAAAATACAAAAACTAAATACATTCGATTGGCTAAGCGACCTACCCCAGGCACAAGAATTTACAGATTGGGTGGAGGTACAGTTTAAAAATACCCGCAAAAGTTACTTCTTAAACAGCAATAAACTCACTCTGGAAAAAGGAGATATTGTCGCAGTAGAATCAAGTCCTGGACACGATATTGGAGAAATAACCCTGACAGGCGCTTTGGTGCTGAAGCAGATGAAAAAAACAAATTACCGCTACGAACAGCAAGAAGTTCGTCGCGTCTATCGCAAAGCCCGCCCGGTCGATATGGAGAAATTTGAAGAAGCAAAAGCTTTGGAACACGACACCATGCTGAAGTCACGTAAAATCGCCGAAAATCTAAAATTAAATATGAAGATTGGTGATGTGGAATATCAGGGAGACGGGAATAAAGCCATATTCTATTATATTGCAGACGACAGAGTCGATTTCAGACAACTGATTAAGGTTCTGGCTGAAACATTCCGTGTCCGCATTGAAATGAAACAAATCGGTGCACGTCAGGAAGCAGGACGCATCGGTGGCGTTGGTCCGTGTGGCAGAGAGTTGTGTTGTTCTTCATGGATGACCAATTTTGTTTCAGTTTCTACCAGTGCAGCCCGCTATCAGGACCTTTCTCTGAACCCACAAAAACTGGCGGGCCAATGTGCAAAGCTTAAATGTTGTTTGAACTATGAAACAGACGTTTATGCAGAAGCACAAAAGGATATACCTTCCAAGGATATTATTCTGGATACCAAAGATTGCAGTTATTACCTCTTCAAAGCCGATATTTTCAAGCGTCAGATGCTTTATTCAACCAGCAAGGATTTTCTGGCAAATGCCATCACCATTCCTGTTGAAAGAGCCAAACAGATCATCGCATTAAACAAAAAAGGTATTCGGGTAGACAGTCTTTCAGAAGTCATCGAAGTAGAACAAAAAAGTGACTTCGGGGATGTTTTGAGTGAAGATGGATTAACCCGTTTCGACCATTCTAAAAAATCGAATAAGAATAAAGGAAATAAGGACCGTCCTAGACCTGAAAGATCAGACAGACCAGATAGACCGATCAATCTGGAAAGGCCTGAAAAACTGGCAAAACCGGAAAGGCCTGCACAACCTGCACAGCAAAATCAGACCAAACAACGCCCCGATGTGAAACGTCCGGAAGTGAAAAAGAATGCAGAAGGCGAAAAAGCAGAGAAAGATAAGAAAAACAACCCCGGGAATCGCCCACGCAATCCCGAAAACATTCACAAGAACGAGAATAAGAACGAGAATAAGAATCGTAACGGAAATCAAAAACCCAGACCACGTTTTGAGAAACCTCAAAAACCTGGTTCTACCAATACCGAGACTCCTAAAAACGAGGCATAATGATTCAGAAAATTATACCGTTCATTGCTACGCTCCTTATTTTAACTTCCTGCCAGAAAGAAAGTTATTATCAGAATGCCGAAACAATACCGGAATCAAACTGGGCTCTGGGGCAAAAAATAAGTTTTCGGGACAGCCTGACTTTGCAGGATCCCGAAAACCTGCATTTTGAAATTCTTCTTAGACATACCAACCTTTACCCCTATCAGAATTTATGGTTGTACATAAAAACCAAATGCTCAGATGGTACAACACGCATGGACTCCATAGATTGGAAACTTTCAGAACCCAACGGTAAATGGCTGGGTACAGGCTGGGGTTCGCTTTACAACATTTCATACCGGCTACCCGATCTGGAAATTAAAAAGACAACTAAAAACCGATGGTTTTTCATTGAAATCCAGCATGGATTGAGGGACGAAACGGTCAGGGGATTAGAGAATATAGGCGTGCGTCTGTATTGAAAATAAGCTTAACGCCTCTGCTGCTCATCGGCATCCAGACGCAAAAAGATAAAAAGTAAAATGGTGAAGGCCCACAAGGAGGAGCCCCCATAACTAAAGAAGGGCAAAGGTATTCCAATGACTGGCATCAGACCAAGTACCATCCCCACGTTTATAAATACGTGGAAAAACAAGATGCTCACCACACAATAGCCATAAATCCTAGAAAAAGCCGAACGCTGACGGTCTGCCAACGTTATGAGTCGCAGCAATAGCGCAGCATACAAAGCTAAAATGATAAGCGAACCAACAAAACCTTCCTCCTCACCTACTGTACAAAAGATAAAGTCAGTATCCTGCTCGGGCACATATTTCAATTTTGTCTGCGTACCATTCAAAAAGCCTTTCCCCAGAAAACCGCCAGAACCAATCGCTATTTTGGACTGATTCACATTATAGCCTGCCCCACTTGGATCGTCTTCCATGCCCAATAAGACCTTGATACGAATTTGTTGATGCGGCTCCAGGACATTGTTAAATGCATAATCAGTAGAGTACAAAAAACCGGCTGAAGTAAAGGCAAAAAGACCTATCAATAAATAGGTATACGTTCTATACTTTAACGACTGAAATCCTAAATAGAAACTACTTAAAATCATAAGTGCCAGCTGAAGATAGCACAGATTAAAAACAAAAAGGTTAAAGGCATTCAAAACTAATCCAACCGAAATCAGGCCCAGATTCCCGATCAAAAGAAATTTCACAGCTTGTTCATCCCTTCTGTAACTCAGCAACATACCACAAACCACAAACAATATAAGCAGCAAAACCACAAATTGTCCCACCGAAGTCGTTGAGAATATATACGTCTCAGAAAATCGCAAACCAACCACAAAAAAGCTGGCAAAACAAACGGCTAGAAATAAAATAATGCCAGGCATACCCTCCCTGTACAACATCAACATCAGGGAAAAAAAGACCAAAGCCGAACCTGTTTCATTCTGTAGAAGAATCAATATGAGTGGAAGAAATAGAATACCCGCCACCGGCATAAAATTTTTACTGGTATTCAGGTTGAAATTGTACGAACTCATAAAACGCGCTAAGGCCAAAGAAGTTGCAAATTTCGCAAATTCAGCCGGTTGTATGTTTAATGGCCCCAGAACCAACCACGATCGGGACCCTTTCGTTTCAGGCGCTATGACGACCGTTAGCATCAAAAGTCCAATCATTCCAAAATAGATCAGAAAAGCCCATGAAAAATACGTATTTGCATCAATGAGTAAAATAAAAATGCCAATGCAGAGAGCCAAACCCAACCAAACAATTTGTTTTCCAGACCTTTGTGTAAAGTCAAAAAAACCAGGGTGATCAAAGTCATAACTTGCCCCATAGATGCTTAAACAGCCAAAAAAGGCCAAAAGCAAATAGATTAAAACCGTCCACTTATCGATGGAACTCCAGATACTTCTTTTATCAGCGCGATACAAATTGCATTAAATTAGCGTTCAACAATCGATCTTCGGTACCCTTTCGATAATTATCAACAGAGCCCTTCAAATATTTTTCAAGAAGTAAGCTAGCCAGAGGCACACTCCAGGCAGCACCAAATCCAGCATTTTCTACGAAAACAAGTACACATATTTTCGGATCCTGCATAGGGGCAAAACACATAAATATGGAATGGTCAACACCTGCATTTTGAGCAGTACCTGTCTTACCACAAATATCAATACCAGGTATAGCCACACCCATTGATGTTCCATGCAATACTGCTCCTCGCATTCCTTCTATAACCGGATCAAAATTTGCAGCATCAATACCCGTATGATGTTTTTTCGTATAAAGTGTATCAAGAGGACTTCCTTTTATACCTTTTACCAGATGAGGGGTTATGTACCAGCCTTTATTGGCTACAATGGCACAAAAATTAGCAATTTGCATAGGAGTAGCCAAAACTTCTCCTTGTCCGATAGCATTCGAAATAATGGTTGCACCTCTCCAGCCTCTTTTACCATACCATTTGTTGTAATACGTACTGTTTGGGATCATTCCCCTTTTCTCAAAAGGCAAATCTACACCCAGCTTATAGCCATATCCAAGATTGACCATATAATCCCTCCAGGTATCCATCGATTGCTGAATATTGCTGTATTTACGACTATCCATCATAGCACGATAACCAGCGCAGAAATAGGCATTGCAGGAGGCAGAAATGGCAGGTGCCAGTGTTAATGGCGAAGAATGAGCATGACAACCCACCTTATGACCAGGAGCAAAATAATATCCCCTGCTACAGGCATAACTCGTACCTGGAGAAATGATGCCCTCTTGCAGAAGAACCAATGCCTGAGCCGGTTTAAGGGTCGAACCCGGAGGATAATTGGATTGAATGGGACGGTTAAGAAATATCTTGTAAGGTGATGACTCCAACGCTCTATAATTCGTAGCCCTGTTACTTCCAACAAGTAAACCTGGATCGTAGGTCGGTGCAGAAACATACGTCAATATCTCCCCGGTTTTGGGTTCAATAACAACAATTGCCCCCCGTTTATTAGCCATTAGCTTTTCGGCATATTCCTGAAGTTCCATGTCAATGGACAGTGTCAAATCTTTTCCAGCCTTCGCTTTTACGTCTTGAAGACCTTTATCATAGCGGCCCTTTACACGACCACGTGCATCCCTTAGTAAAATCTGAACACCTTTGATGCCTCTCAATTCCTCTTCGTATTTTTTTTCAATACCTGACCTACCGCTATAATCACCAAGAATGTAATACGGATCCTTCTCCATATCACTCCGATTTACTTCAGCTACATAACCCAAAGCATGAGCAGCAATGGGTTTCATATATTCTCTAAGTGTACGGCTTCGTACCGAAAAACCTTTAAAACGAAATAATTTTTCCTGTAAAACACCATATGTATTCGCCTGTAACTGAGATACTAGAACTTGTGGCGTATAGGATGAATAGCCAGGATTGCGCCTTCTATCTTTAACTTCTACTATACGCTGTTTAAAATCCAGCTTTGTAATGCCTACTGTTTTACAGAAATCAAGTGTATCAAAATCTGCTTCCATTTCACGCATAACAACCAATACATCATAAGAGGGTTTGTTGTAAACCATTAAAGCACCCTTACGATCAAAGATCAAACCACGTGCCGGATAGATGGTCTTCTTGAAGAAAGCATTACTATCTGCAAAGGTTTTGTATTCATTGCTGAAGAGCTGAAGCGCAGCAAGGCGCAAAGCATAGACCACAACCATCCCTATTATCAACATAATAAGAATATTCTTTCGACGCAGATTTTCAAGACTTAACATCTTCTTTGCTGTTAATGCGCTCTAAAGCAAAAATAAAGAAAAGAGTTAGCAAGCTGCATACAGGAATTTTGACCAAAAGAAGTAACCAATTAACAAAGGAGAACGACTCCAATAAAAACAAGGTTGTGTGATGAATAAGTACCAATAAAATAGCATATCTCCAGAAAACAGCTAGACCTAGACTTCTTTCACTTACATCCCTGCTGTTGTCCAAATCTTCCTTTGAAATATACAAACGTAATATCGGATATCGTAGCACAGCAATCAAAGTCGTGGCACAGGCATGCATTCCTGGCGTATTTGACAGAATATCAACAGATAAACCCAGAAGAAAAGCAAATATTAATGTTAAATTGGGCGATAAATCGGAAGGCCAGCGTAAAAGGGCATAAATATAAATCAATGGCATGAAGATGCCTAGAAAATGGACATTATCCAATACAAAAACCTGCAAGGCTATCAGGCCTATAAACCAAACCAAATGATTAATGAAACGGATCATAACGCTGCCTCCTCTTCTACTTTTTTAACTTCTTCACGATGCTTGTAGCGTATAACTCGAATATTGGAGAGCGCATCAAATTTTGTGGATAAGCGTATCTTTAGTTTCAGGAAATTGGCATCATCACCCACATCGTATTCATCAACAGTACCTACCATAATCCCTTCCGGAAAAATAGCAGAAAAGCCGCTGGTCACCACAGTATCTCCCTTTGAAACAGTGACGTATGGTGGTATTTCCTCCAGATAGGCAAAACGTCTGTCTGTGCCATCCCAAAGCAGTGAACCGGAGGCATTTAATTTCTTTAATTTGCAACTGAAACGAATTTGAGGATTCAGTACTGGAATAACAACCGAATAATGATCGGAGACTTTACTGACAACTCCAACGATGCCCTGTGCATTTGCAACACCCATTTCAGGAAGCACACCATCCAGTTTACCGATATTAAGCGTCACATAGTTGAGTAAATGAGAAACACTGTTTTTAATGACGCGCCCCCGAATCAGACTGAATTCTTCGGATTCCTTCATGCGCAACAAAGCTATACCTGAAGTGTCCGTGTATTGTAAAAGAGCAGACTGCAATCTGGCAATTTTAAGTTCAAGTTCACAATTTTGCTTCAGAAGAGCCTCGTTATTATCTCTCATATTAAAATATTGAGTGACAGACTCTTCTGCAGTAAATACGAATCCGTTTATCCTGTTCGCGGAACTAAACAAGGCGCTCTGCTGAAAACTGTTGTTGTTGAACAGCAGATAAAGAGCACATGCCTGCAATATAATGAATAGCAGAAACGTACTGTATTTTGCAATAAACCGAAAGATATTAAGCATACGTCAGTTACCCCTTCAGGCTGTTCCAAAAAAAAGCTGAATCGCCCGACAAAATGCCGGACGATTCAAAATATATTAACGAATAAGAAAATTAAATTTATCAACATTCTTCAACGCTATGCCGGTACCACGGGCTACAGCGCGCAATGGATCCTCAGCTATGTTGAAAGGAATGTTTATTTTATCGCTCAAACGTTTTGCCAAACCACGAAGCAAAGCTCCACCACCTGCCAGATAAACGCCGCGACGAACAATGTCGGAATACAATTCAGGAGGTGTTTGTTCCAATGCACTCAACACGGCCATTTCCACTTTTGAAATGGATTTTTCCAGACAATGAGCTATTTCCTGATACGATACAGGTACTTCCATAGGCAAAGCTGTCATCTGGTTAGGTCCATGTACGATGTAATCTTCCGGGGGATTTTCCAGTTCAGTCAGGGCTGATCCAACATTGATCTTAATTTGCTCAGCTGTTCTTTCACCCACTCTCAAGTTGTGCTGACGACGCATATATTCCTGAATATCAGCTGTAAAGTCATCACCGGCAATACGAATAGACTTGTTGGCAACTATACCACCCAGAGAAATAATAGCGATTTCTGTTGTACCACCACCTATGTCAACAATCATGTTGCCTTCCGGTGCCTGAACATCGATGCCAATCCCGAGGGCAGCAGCCATGGGCTCGTACAACATATAAACATCGCGACCGCCTGCATGTTCTGCCGAGTCACGTACCGCACGCAATTCCACTTCAGTCGAACCGGAAGGAACGCTGATAACCATTCTCAAATTGGGAGAGAAAAGTCTTTTTTTAGGACTTGCCATTTTAATCAATCCACGCATCATTTGTTCTGCAGCATAGAAGTCTGCAATAACACCATCACGCAAAGGTCGAACGGTTTTGATATTTTCAGGAGTTTTCCCGTGCATCAACTGAGCGGTTGTTCCAACAGCCAGAAGTTTGTCGGTGCGACGGTCCAAAGCCACGATACTGGGTTCATCCACAACAATTTTATCGTTGTGGGTAATGATGGTGTTCGCCGTACCCAAATCCATGGCGATTTCTTGTGTAAAAGAAAATATACCCATAGCTTTATTAATGTTTAAAATGTCTGAACCCGGTCATAACCATCGCCAAACCATGTTCGTTGCAATAATCTACTGATTTTTGATCGTTGATAGAACCACCTGGATGAACAACAGCCTTAATGCCTGCCTGATCAGCAATTTCAACACAATCGGGGAAAGGGAAAAATGCGTCTGAAGCCATAACCGCACCATTCAGATCAAACTCAAAGTTAGCTGCTTTTTCAATGGCCTGACGCAATGCATCAACCCTGGAAGTTTGTCCGATACCGCTTGCACACATTTGCTTGTTTTTAGCAAATACGATGGCATTCGATTTGGAATGTTTCACCACAATATTGGCAAACAACAAATCTTCAATTTGCGAAGCTGTAGGTACTACATTAGTAACACTTCTCAAATCTTCGGGAGTTTCAGTCTGCAAATCTTTATCTTGTACCAAAACGCCATTCAGTAAAGAGCGGAATTGCTTTTTAGGAGAAGACGTTTCCTTTTGAATCAAAATAATGCGATTCTTTTTGGAAGTCAATATTTTAAGTGCCTCAACATCGTAATCCGGAGCGATGATCACTTCCAGGAAAATCTTATTGATTTCTTCAGCTGTTTCTTTATCAACAACGGCATTAGTGATCAGAACACCACCGAAAGCAGAAACCGGGTCACCGGCCAATGCATCTTTCCATGCATCGATCAACTGAGGTCTGCTGGCTATTCCGCAGGCGTTGTTGTGTTTTAAAATGGCAAATGTGGTTTCGTTGAAATCATTGATAAGTGAAACCGCAGCATCAATATCCAGCAAATTGTTGTAGGAAATTTCTCTGCCCTGAAGTTGTTCAAACATTTCGTCAAAATTGCCGTAGAAAAAACCGCGTTGATGAGGATTTTCTCCGTAACGAAGGCTTTTTGCATCGTCAGAAGCGCAACGAAATTGAGAACCTTCACCCCCATCAAACCAATTGAAAATGGCAGAATCATAATAGGAGGAAACACCGAACGCTTCTTTGGCAAACCATTGACGGTCTTCAAGCGAAGTCTCAGCACCCTTTTCATTGATAATATTGGCAAGTGGAGCATACTGAGCTTTGGATGCCACAATCACGACATCGTTAAAATTCTTGGCAGCTGCACGAATCAGTGAAATACCACCGATATCTATTTTTTCTACAATTTCATCAAATGCAGCACCTGAAGCGACCGTTTCTTCGAATGGGTACAAATCAACAATAACCAAATCAATAAGAGGTATTTCAAATTCAGTACATTGTTGTTGATCTGTATCCAGGTCCCTGCGAGCCAAAATACCACCAAACACTTTGGGATGAAGCGTTTTAACGCGACCGCCAAGAATGGAAGGATATCCGGTTAAATCCTCAACTGCCTCACAAGGCAGGCCTAGAGATTCAATGAATTGTTGTGTACCACCAGTTGAAAGGAATGTGACTCCTTGCTCGTGTAATTTAGTCAGGATTTCGTCGAGGCCATCTTTGTGGTAAACCGAAACCAAGGCTGTTTTAATAACTTTGTTTGCAGACATATAGTATTATTTGATTGAATCAAAACAGGATGATAGTTATAGGCCGCAAAGCTACACAATTCTTCGTGTTTAACGGCACAATTATTCTTAAAAAATACGTTGAAATCTTACAAAAAGGTTTGTTTGAATGCCGATTCCCGATTAAAAAACGTGCATTACAACATCTTACCAACTATATAATACATGCACTTCAGAATTTTTAATATTTTCCGAAAAAAAATGAAAAAAAATTTGGAAAATTAAAAAAAACAGTATTTCTTTGCGGTGTCTTAGTACATTAATACACCAAAACAACAAAAACGACCATGATTGAGCTGAAAAATCTGAATTTTGCGTACTCAAAGCGAAAGACAATCTTTGAGGATTTGTCACTTACGATAGAAGGTGGACACATTTACGGTTTACTGGGTAAAAACGGAGCGGGAAAAACCACCCTGCTGAAACTGATGACCGGTATGCGTTTTCCACAAAGCGGAACAAGCACTGTATATGGCCTCGACACAAAAAAAAGAAGTGTCAAAATGCTGGAAGAAATCTATTTTCTACAGGAAGAAATCTGGTTGCCGGATGTACGTGTTGACGTCTATCTGAAAATGTATGCCAACTCCTACCCACGCTTTGATCATGAGCTTTTCAAACGCTGCCTCAAAGAATTTGAAATAAACCCCCTGGACAAAATGAAAAGTATGTCTTTCGGACAACGCAAGAAAGTGGCCATCAGTTTTGCGCTGGCTACCCAATGTAAAATTTTAATCATGGACGAACCTACCAACGGTCTGGATATTCCTTCCAAGGGACAATTCCGGAAGCTGGCAGCCGAAGTAATTGGCGACGACCGCTGCATTATTCTTTCCACACATCAGGTGAGAGATTTGGAAAGTTTGATTGATACAGTCATCGTTTTGGAAGAAAGTCGGATTCTGATGAACAACACCATCGATGAAATTTGCAAAAGACTGGTATTTAAAACACTGCCTTCATTGGAAAATCAACCCGATGTTATTTACAGTGAGTTTACGCCAAGGGGCTATTTGGCAGTTACACCCAATATGAATGAAATTGACAGTAAAATTGACCTGGAAATTTTGTTCAATATGACCACCCAAAACCCGAATTTAATCAAACAATTGTTTAACCACTAAAACAAACTGCATATGTTCTCCTTTAAACGATTTTCCGAGCAATTTAAGATAATATGGATGCAGAATGCCCAAAAACAAGGGATCATTCTTCTCATTCTTTCTTTATTGTATGCCTTTTTTCATTTTAAAATGTTTAATGAAGGCGGAGTTGTGCTATTTCTATCCTTTTCATTTTTGATGCTCGTTCTCACCATTATCACAATAGTAAACAGTGTCACCGTTTTTTCTGCCTTACTCCAGCCAAATTCAAGTATTCATTTTTATATGACGCCAGCCAGCATAGGTGAAAAATATGCCGCTTCCTGGTTGTATTCTGGTATTTTCACGTTTGTCATATATTTAGCAGTATTTGGGTTAGTTCATTTGATGTCAATATCTATAGGGAATTTAATCACTGGGAAAACGCTTCCTTTTGATTTTCCAAAACCTGAAATAATCCGGGAATCTTTTTACAACATCATGTATGTTCAGTCATTATTCTTGCTTGGAGCTGTTGTCTTTAGAAAAAATCCATTCTGGAAAACGATACTTACCCTTATTATCCTAGGTATTAGTATCGGTTTGATCAGTGCCGCTTTAATCAGATGGTACATTCTTGGATCTGAGGCATTCAATACCAGCGAAATGACAAGCTTTAGCTGGAACCTGAATATCCAAAATATGGACGACTTAAATTTACCAGAATCGCTTGATAATTTTAAGAATTTTGTTACTGTTGTTGTAACCTCAATCCCTATCATTTGCTGGATCGCCGCCTACTTCAGATTAAAAACCAGGGAGGTATAATATGGACTTCAACGAAAACAAAGCCATTTATCTGCAAATCTCAGAGCTACTCTGTGAGCAGATCCTGACGGGGCACTGGCCCCCTCAGGAGAAAGTCCCGTCGGTGCGTGAAATGGGTATTACACTGCAAGTTAACCCAAACACTGTCCTTCGCACTTACGACTTTTTGCAGCAAAGAAACATCATTTTCAACAAACGTGGAATTGGTTATTTTGTAGAAAATGATGCCGTTGAAAAAATTATTCAATATCGCCGGGAAGATTTCTTCGCAAATATATTGCCTAACTTTTTGAAAACAATAACTTTGCTGAAAATAGATCCAGAAGAGATTTTGGAAAGCTATCGGGAATATCTCCAAAAATCTTCTTACAGCCTTCCTGGCCAAACCAAATAACTGCCCACTAAAACACTAGTAGCCAAGAATATGATAAAATTTGAGAATATAAATAAGACGTATCCGGGTGCTCAACCCTTGCATGTCTTAAAAGGTATAAATCTGACTATCGAAGAGGGAGAATTTGTTTCCATTATGGGAGCTTCCGGTTCTGGAAAGTCAACGATGTTAAATATTCTGGGAATACTGGACGATTACGATACTGGTAATTATTTTCTAAACGGAAAACTAATCAAGAATTTAAGCGAGACCAAATCTGCAGAATACAGAAACCATATGATAGGTTTCATTTTTCAGTCGTTCAATCTGATTCCTTTTAAGAATGCGTTGGAAAATGTAGCTCTGCCTCTTTATTACCAAGGTATTGCCCGAAAAAAACGTCAGGCAATGGCCATGGAATATCTGGATAGGATGGGACTGAAAGATTGGTGGCATCATTTTCCGAATGAATTGTCGGGTGGTCAGAAACAGCGCATAGCCATTGCCCGGGCATTGATTTCTCAACCCAAAGTTATTTTGGCGGATGAACCGACCGGAGCTTTAGACAGCACCACCACAGAAGAAGTGATGCAGGTTCTATCCGATGTCAATGCAAGCGGTATCACCATGATTATTGTCACACACGAAAAATCTGTTGCCGACAAAACCAGACGCATAATTCATATAAAAGACGGGATCATCGAATCCGACAACCTGAATCAATTATGAGATTCTTTGAATTTGATACCTTGCAAGAAATTCTCGCCACCATGCGGGAAAGTAAACTTCGTACTTTTTTAACGGGTTTTGCCGTTTCGTGGGGAATTTTTATGCTGATTGTGCTTCTCGGATCTGGCAATGGATTAAAAAACGGGATAACATCGAACTTTGGTGAAGAATCGACCAACGTCATGGAGATATGGGCAAGACAAACCACCATTCCCTATAAAGGATACAAATCACACAGACAACTTGTTTTCACCAACCGTGAAATGGATATTCTTAAGGCCCAATATCCACAAATAGATAAAATAACCGGGCGCATCTTTAGAAATCCTGTCGTTAGTTATGAGGACGAATTCGGGAACTACAATCTCGAAGGTGTTATGCCTGATTTCAAGGAAATAAATGGCGTTAAAATCAATTTTAAAAATGGAAGATTCCTGAACCTGATTGATATGGAACAGGAGCGAAAAGTAATCGTTATTTCGCAAAAAGTAGCGGATGCTCTTTTCAAAAAAGAAAATCCACTGGGCAAATGGGTAAAGGTTGACAACATTTCTTTTCAGGTGGTTGGTATTGATACCAAAGCATCCAGAGAACAAGGCGGATATTGCTACATTCCCCACTCCACAGCTCAAAAAATATACAACAAGGCCAACAAAACCGACAACATCCGGTTAACGGTGACTGGTTTAACCACCAAAGAGGAAAACGAGGATTTCGAAAAACAATTTCGAAAAACGCTCTCCAGAATTCTAATTGTTGACCCGGAAGATGAACAAGCCATCGGAGTTTGGAACCAAGCTGCAAACTATGTTCAAACCATGACGATATTTTCAACCATCGACTTGTTTGTCATTTTTATCGGACTTTGTACATTGATAGCAGGAATCGTGGGTGTAGGAAATATTATGGTGATCACCGTCAAGGAAAGAACCCGTGAATTTGGCATCAAAAAAGCACTTGGAGCCACACCTGGAAATATTTTACTTTCGATCCTGCTTGAATCAGTCGTCATTACTACTTCGTTCGGTTATATGGGCCTGCTTTTTGGGATGGGACTTCTTGAACTCGTAGGTTTTGCCCTTTCAGGAGCAGGTGGAGGAGGTGGTGAAAACGGTGAACCGGCTATGTCTGTATTTAAAGATCCATCTGTCGATTTAAATACCGTTTTGATCGCCACTTTAATATTGATTGTTTCAGGTTTGATAGCCGGTTATATTCCGGCCAGAAAAGCTGTACGGATCAAACCCATTGAAGCCATGCGCGCCGAATAGTTTTCATTTATATACGAATAGACTATGTTTGATTTAGATAAATGGCAAGAAATCTGGATGACCATTTCCAGAAATAAAACAAGAAGTATTTTTACTGCCTTCGGCGTTTTCTGGGGAATTCTGATGCTCACCCTGCTGCTTGGCACAGGCAATGGACTGGAGAATGGCATGAAAAGCAACATTGAAGGAATAGCCACAAACTCCTGCTTCTTTTATGCAGATATAACGACTGTACCTTTTAAAGGTTTCAAAAAAGGGCGCACCTGGAATATGAAAAATTCAGACATTAAAGTTATTCTGGCAAATGTTCCTGAGATTAAATATTTAGCCCCCATGCTGTTCGGCGGCGGTGGTGGTGAAAACAATACGGTTCGTGGCGATAAGGCAGGAACGTTCAATGTGATGGGAAACTACCCGGATTATGCGCACGTGCAGGAACAAAAGATTCTTTATGGACGCTATATCAATGATGTAGATATTCTGAACAAACGGAAAGTTTGCTACATAGGACAAAACGTTTATAAAGCGCTTTTTAAACCAGGAGAAAATCCGGTTGGGCAAGTGATCCGTAGCAATGGTATTTATTACACGGTGGTTGGTGTCGGTACAGGACTGGGCAAAATAGAACTTGGTGGAAAAAGTGACGATCAAGTCATCCTACCTTTTACCACCATGCAAACAGCTTACAACCAAGGTGATATCATCCATTTCATGGCTGCTGTCGCAAAAGATAATGTGGACGCTGCCTATGTGGAAAAAGAAGTGAAAAAAATTCTGAAAGCCAGAAACGACATTGCCCCAACGGACGAAAGAGCTGTTGGCAGTTTTAACATCAGTCAGATTTTCAAAATGTTCAGCTACTTGTTTCTTGGAATCCGGATTCTTATTTGGATCGTTGGTCTGGGAACGTTGATAGCCGGAGCCATCGGTGTGAGCAATATCATGCTGGTATCCGTTCGGGAGCGTACCAAGGAAATTGGTATCAGGCGCGCACTGGGTGCCAAACCCAGAGACATCATGTCTCAAATTATCAACGAAAGTCTGGTTTTAACCGCTGCTGCTGGCTTTATAGGACTTAGCCTGGGCGTTGGAATTTTAGCCTACTTCGACAACTACATCAACAATTTACCACCGGAACACAAAATATTCCTTCAAAACATCATGATCAAATTTGATGTGGCCATTTCAGCTTCCGTGGTACTTGTTATTATAGGCTTGCTTGCCGGATTACTTCCAGCCTGGAGAGCCATGCAAATCAAACCAATTGAAGCTTTAAGCGAAGAATAAACCTTGACAAAAACAATCAATAAAAAACGCAGATATGAAAAAGTTTTTCAAAATTTTCGGATTAGTCCTCTTAGGGTCACTCATTATTGGAACCTTTGTTTTCTTATGGAAAAAATCCCGACCAGTCGTTGTAACCTATGAAATCGTGAATGTCACCAAGGGTGATATCGAGAAAAAAGCTGTGGCAACCGGTAAGGTGGAAGCCCGAAATGAAATTCAGATTAAGCCTCAGATCGCTGGTATTATCGTTGAACTTTTCAAGGAAGCCGGACAACCGGTCAAAAAGGACGAAATCATTGCCAGAGTTAAAGTAATCCCTGATATGGTTAGCCTGAACTCTGCCCAATCCAGGGTCAATATTTCCAGCATCAACCTCAAGCAAGCTCAAACGGACTACAACCGTCAGAATGATTTGTACGCGAAAAATGTCATTTCCAAGGAAGATTTTGAAAAAAGTCTGGTTGCCCTGAAGTCATCTAAAGAAGAATATGAATCGGCCAAAGACAATTTGGATCTGACCAAGGACGGTATCACCAAAAAATCAGGTGCTCAAAGCAATACATTGATTCGCTCCACCATTGATGGTATGATTTTGGATATCCCTGTTAAAGTCGGAAACTCCGTGATTCAAACCAACAGTTTCAACGAAGGCACCACCATCGCAACCATTGCCAATATGAACGACATGTTGTTTATCGGAAAAGTGGACGAAACCGAAGTTGGAAAAATACATAAAGGCATGCCATTGATTTTAAGCATAGGCGCCCTGAACGACCAGAAGTTTAATGCCAATCTGGAATACATTTCGCCCAAGGGAACAGAAGAAAGTGGAGCCATTCTTTTTCAAATCAAGGCTGCTGCAAAAATCCCCAACAATGTTTTTGTTCGCTCAGGTTACAGTGCCAATGCTGAAATTGTGCTGTCAAGTGCCAAGAAAGTGATCACCATTCCTGAAAGTGTCATTGAATTTAACAAAGACACAGCCAGTGTACAAATACTCACCAAAAAAGATCCGCAGACTTTCAAAAGGCAAATCATCAAGACCGGGCTTTCCGATGGGATCAACATCGAAGTTAAAAGTGGTCTGAAACTGACCGATAAACTTCGTGGTACAGCTATTGATCCAAAAGCAAAAGACAAGAAATAATACTTACTAAAACAGTCATCCCACCTATGAAAAAATATATAATTGCGGCATTTTCCCTTTTGCTTACAAGCGGAATGGTGCAGGCACAGCAAAAATGGACACTGGAAAAGTGCATTGAATATGCGTTGGAAAACAACATTACGCTCAAATCGACCGAACTGACCACCAAGTCGCAGGAAATAAGGCTTCAAATGGCGAAGAATCAGAGGTTGCCGGATTTAACAGGTTCATTATCTGGCTCTTTAAATTTTGGACAGTCCTTAAACAGTAATAATACCTACGAAAATAAAAACTCCAGCAGTTATTCTGGAGGTTTGAATACCAACGTGAACTTATTTAATGGTTTTCAGACGAAAAATTCAATCGAAGTACAAAAATTCACCTTGCAGGCATCCCTGGAAGAATTGAAAAAGGCCAAGGAAAACATGTCTGTCAATATTGCCTCTGCCTATCTACAAATTTTACTCAACAAGGAACTTTATCAGGTTTCGCTGGAACAAGTACAATTAAGTCAGACGCAATTGACACGTTACGAAAGTATGGCCGATCTTGGTAAAATACCTGCCGGACAAGTTTTTGAAGCCAAATCGCAATTGGCCAAAGACAAACTAAGTGCAGCCCAAAGTCTGAGTACCCTTCAACTTTCCCTGCTTGACCTTTCACAATTACTGGATTTAAAAGATTGGAAAGATTTCGACATCGCTTCACCAACCATCGATATGAAAGGATTGGCAATGGCAGCTCAACCGGCCGATGAAATTTTCAACTATGCTGTTGCCAATAAAGCCTCGGTGAAAGCTTCTGAGAACCGTTTAAAAAGCAGTGAAAGCAGCTTGAAGGTAACGCAAGGAGCCTTGCATCCAAGTCTCTCGCTTTGGGGTTCCTATTCCAGCAGATATTACCCGGATATGATGATTATGAACTCAACCACAAATGTATATTCCAAGGCTTCATTTTCAAAACAGATTGATGTAAATGCAGGTACGGCTTTTGGCTTAAGTTTAAACATCCCCATATTCAACCGCTTTGCAACCCGCAACAACATCAAGCTTTCCAAAATAGAGGTTGAAAATGCAAAACTGGAATTGGACAACACAAAGAAAACGTTATACAAGGAAATCCAACAAGCCTGGTTTAATGCGAACACAGCCTCCGAAAAATACGTAGCCTCAGGGGAAGCTGTCACCTATTCCGAAGAAGCCTATCGTTTTGCCGAAGAAAAATTCAACAACGGCCGTTCGACCATCTATGAATTCAACGATGCCAAAATGAACCTGGCATCTGCCAGATCCAATCAGCTTCAGTCCAAATACAATTACTTGTTTAGCATCAAGATTCTAGACTTTTACAAGGGGGAAACGTTGAAATTATAAATTAGCACATACATTGTGTAAAAAAACTGATTATGTCTTTCTGAAACTAAAACGTGAAACATGAAACATCTTGGAACAATTTTGATTATCCTTTCAGTATTTTTACTTTCTTCCTGTGATTCAACAAAGAGAAAGGACGTACTTGGAAGTTGGAAGATAGCTGAAGGATCAACAGAGCAACAAAAATTAAGAATCCTTTTAACAAAGGATAGAATCATCACTGAATTTAAATTGAAAGCGGACTCAACAGCGACTATCTTTTATGGCAAAGAAGTTCAGGAAGGGACGTGGATTTGGTCGGATGATGAAACTTCCGGGAAAGAAAGCGATGGCATTACTATTTCATTCAGGATAGGTGATGTTGTTCTTCTTTCAAAAGATAAAGAGGGTAAAGCCTCTGCTTTTGGACTAAATTTGGAAAACAAAAATGGAAAAAGCAATCTTAAAAGCTTAGGTACAAGTTTAGATACAGATGATTTTTCGTACGTGAAACAATAAGAAAAACGACTAAATTTCTTTCCAAAGCATACCTGCATCTGGCTGGTACGCTCTGGAAAGCCGATAGTATCAACAAATCGTTTTATAAATTTAAAAAGGGGTTTTATTATAAATGAAAGACTATTTTGTTTTACAGCTTAGATTGCAAAGCAGAAGATTTTCTGATTATAATCTATATCCTTTTTTAGGTTACATTTTTTCGGTTGCAGTGTTTCTCGCATTGTCGTTTGGTATTTTCTCCCTCAATTACTATTCCGTATACATCTACGTCTTTATTGCTTTTATAGCACTCATGAGTTTGGGTGAGGAAAACAGAAATGATTTTCTTAAAAACTGTTTTTCCAAAAAGCAATACCATACACTCCGGATATTAGAGAATTCCCTGATAGCTTTTCCTTTTAGTTGTTTTTTGATGTATAAAAATTTGGTCCTTGCTGCCATTCTGGTTTTTGTCGCATCACTGGTTTTGAAGTACTTGACATTCAACGGGAAAAAGAGTTTTGTCCTTCCAACTCCTTTCTTCAAAAAGCCGTTTGAATTTATGGTTGGTTTTAGGAAAACCATCCTTGTCCTTCTTTTTGCATACTTTTTTGCCTATAAAGCCATAGAGTCAGGCAATTTCAACGTCGTGATTTTATCCTATTTAACCCTGTTAATTACGTGCATCAGTTATTACAACAACACGGAAAATGAGCTTTTCGTCTGGATATATCATAAGACGGCAAAGCAATTTCTTTGGATGAAAACAGGCACGGCCATTTTGCATAGTTCGATGCTTATTTTACCTGTATTTGTCAGCATTGGAATACGCTTTCCTGGTGAGATTCTAATTCAACTGGGATTTGCCGCCGTAATTTACATCGTCTTATTGACCTTTATACTTATTAAATATACTTGTTTTCCAGATAAAACAGATGTTTCCGTCCTAAAAATGGTTATAGTCTCGTTTGCCTTTCCGCCACTCTTGCTGGGAGTTATACCTTTTTTGTACAGAGATGCCATTAATAACCTTCAGAAAATTTTAGAATGATAGTTATACATAAACTCTCGAAATCGTTTGGTTCAAACAGCGTTTTGTCCGACATCAATATCTCCTTTGAAGCGGGTAAGGTATATGGCATCATCGGTGAGAATGGATCTGGCAAGACAACGCTTTTTCGGTGTATCTCCGGCTTGGAAAATTTCGAAGGTGCTATTTCGAGTACATTCGACCTATTGAAAAATCACATGGGCTTTCTGCAGACGGAACCCTTTTTCTTTTCAAAAATTACGGGACGTGAATACTTGCAGTTATTCTGCAACGCCAGAGATATAAAGAATATCGATTTCGAAAAGAATAACGTGTTTGGATTACCACTGGATCGGTATGCAAAAACCTATTCAACCGGCATGAAAAAGAAATTGGCATTGATGGCTATTTTATTGCAGAAAAATGAAGTAATCATTCTGGACGAACCTTTTAACGGAGTTGATATTCAGAGCAATATGCTTATTGTCGAAATTATTCACAAGTTAAAATCGTTGAAAAAGACCGTGATCATTTCATCTCACATTTTTTCGACGCTCCATGATACGTGCGATGAAATACATCGTTTGAAGCAGGGGGTGTTTGTAGAAAAAATCCTGAAGCAGGACTTTTCTACTTTTGAGCAAAAAATGAAAGAGTATACCATTGGAAATAAGATTGAATTGCTCAGTCTATAGTTTTTTTCTTCGTTTTCCGATTCATACGGATAAAATCGTGAAACTATAAATTCAGCGTTTCAGCAACAAACCCTTCAGGATACTGCATGGTCAGACAATGCAGCGAACCGTGCTGTTGAAGCAAAGTCAGGCAGTTGATGCCGACAATTTCTCTGTCGGGGAAAGCCTGCTGAAGCTTTTGAATGGCCACCTCATCTTTTGGCGAACCGTAAACAGGAAGTAAAACTGCACCGTTTATAATCAGAAAATTAGCGTATGTGGCAGGCATGCGCGCTCCATCCATATAGAAAGGATCAGCCATAGGTAGCTCTATCAAACGATAGGGCTCGCCGTTTAAAGTTCGGAAAGCACGTATTTCCTCCTCCATTTGACGAAGCTCTTCGGTATGCTCATCCTCTACATCACCGGGAGCCACATACGCAATAGTGCTGGCATCGCAAAAACGCGCCAAGGTGTCAATATGACTATCGGTATCGTCACCAGCCAAATATCCGTGTCTTAACCAAAGCACCCGCTCCAGCCCAAAATTTTCAATCAGATAGGTTTCAATTTCCTCCTCACTCATGTATTCATTGCGGTTCACGGAAAGCAGACATTCTGCCGTCGTGAGCAAGGTGCCTTGCCCATCGGATTCCAGGCTTCCGCCCTCCAAAACAAAAGGCATCCGATTGAGGTATTCAACGTCCAGACAGAAGGCCTTTTCACCGTAAAGCGAAAAGTTGAGCTGATTGTCCAGATTTGCGGGGAATTTCATACCCCAGGCATTGAATGTAAAGTCGTAAATGGTGGGTGCATTGTCCACAAAGACGGAAATGGCTCCGTGATCTCTGGCCCAGGTATCGTTGGAAGGCAATTCATACAGAAACAATCGGTCACTATATTCCATACCCACCAGCTCAAGTACTTTTGATGCGTCCTGACAGACCACAATCAAGGCTTGTCTTTTCAGAATTTCTCTGGCAATGGAGACAAAACAAGGAGTGACTTCATCCAGCACATCGGCCCAATCGGTACCTTCGTGGGGCCATGTAAGCTGAACGGCAGACTGTGGAAACCATTCGGGGGGAAAAAATATCGTACTCATTTGTGAAATTTTAGACTGCAAAATTGTAAAAAAAACCGCAGATTGCAACATCTGCGGTTATTTGAAAAAGTTCAATTTTTTAAAACTTATAAGTCATTTTGAAATAGGAAAAAACGCCTGTGGTTCCAGTGTTGTTTTCAACGATTAAGCCTGTGTGCAATCCACCCTCCCACCTTGGAAGACCAGATCCGTTTATTTCCCAGAATCCGTCTTTACCGGGAAGTACTGCCCAGAATTTTTGATCGTAAGACCAAAAGCAAGAAAACCACCTTCCGTTTAGAGCTTCCATTTTGAGATAAATCGGAACATTGGTCTTAGCAGGGACAGAGTTTAGGATTTGCTTCACACCGTCTTTCATCTGGTATAAAACGACTTCCGATTTTCCAACGGCTATACTTAGGAAATTTTTGGGACCCCCATAGATGCATAAACCTTTTAGGTTGTCGCTTTGATTGGTAACTCCCGTTTCCATCGTGTAAATACCGGTTTGGGGACTTACTCCCAGAAAAGCATCTTCCGTATCGTTACTAGCCAGCATCAGTTGTTTGGGCGAACGAACCATTTCGGGTTTGGCCAGACGCATGTTCCATTGCCAGAATTTTTCATTTTCAGGGGAAGTGAAATCATCCTCAAAAACAGTGTTGCGTTTTTGAATGGTGTTTTTATAGGGTGTTTCAGCTTGCAAAGAAGGTGTATTGCCGAATCTAAAATAGGGCCAGCCCGTTTTTTCGTCCCACATCATTTCATCCAACATGGGCTGGCGACCGATGTATTCGAAGTCTTTGACATTGTAGGCATGATACAGGTAGAAATTTCGTTTGTCTGGTGTTTGAACCAAGGTGCCATGACCGGTGCAAACCCATTGTTCGCCACCTTGCATCAAGGCTTTTTCTTCATATTGTTCCCAATTTCCGTTTCTCAGTGTTTTGGAACGAGCCACCCGCACATTGTAGGTACATCGGTTGTCGCAACAGCCTCCGATGGAATAGAGCAAATAGTAATAATCTTTGTGCTTGATCAGACATTGACCTTCATCGCCACGTCCTACCCAACCTTTGTTGTGCTGAGTCAGACTAAAATGTTCGCCTTTTAAGGATAAACCATCGGCGCTCAATTCGGAGCCTAAAATTTCGATGGGACGTTCGCCGCCAATGCCATAGGCTTTCCAGGTCACATACAGTTTTCCATCATCGTCTTTGAAAACAAAGGCATCAATGGCTTCTTTCCCCCATTCAATCAACAATCCTTTATCTTCAAAACCTTTGTTGATGTCTTTTGTGGTGGCTACCCCGATGCAGGAGACGTTGTCACTTTTTCTTTTTGCCGTATAGTAAACAAAGTAGGTACCGTTGTTGTAAAAAAGTTCAGGCGCCCAGAAACTTCCTGCTATCCATGTCGGTGGAGTTGGAAAAATAGCGCCCATCCGGTCCCAGTTAATCAGGTCTGTGGAATGGTAAATCGGGTAACCAGGCACATAATCGGAAGATGTACCGGCTGCATAGTAATTCTCACCAACACGTATCACGGAGGGATCTGGAAGATTTCCGGTTATGACAGGATTGCGGTAAGTACTCACAACATTTGACTGGGAATACATTTTCCCGCTAAAAGAACAAAAGAGTAAAAGGCAAAAGAGTTGAATTTTCATGTCTATAAGGCATTGCGTGTTTGATTGATATTGAGCACAAAGATAGGACTATACCATTAAATAACATAGAGGTTTCACCCTCTTTCTTCGATTCTTCCATCCGAATAGCGGGTAAATCGTCCCACATTCCTTTCATGCACCTGATCCGGTGTACCCCAAGGCCATCCTCCAAATTCCGTTCGCTGATAATCGCTGATAGCTTGCCGGATTTCATTTTTAGTAGTCATCACAAAGGGGCCGTAGTGTACAACCGGTTCCTGAATGGGTTCTCCTTCAAGTAAAACCAGAAAGCTTTCGTTGTTTCCATTGGTGATGACAATCTCCTCATGACCATTCAGTTTTACCCGGTTCGAAGAGTTTATTTGATTATTCTCAATTTGAATCTGACCCTCTCCCCGATAATAATACAAATTTCGAATCAGCGTTTCAGACACAGCGGGCAAAGTTATGGTTGCTTCAGGATCCATTTGAATCAAAAGAATTCTGACATGATTTTTTTTATCATTGGCCCAGGATGACGGGCATGGTTTTAAGCTTTGATGACCTTCTAAATCTCCTGCAATCAATCGTACAACCGACTTTTTGTTGTTTAAATCTGAAACTTCGATCACAGGGACCTCTTCCGCCCAGAGCATTTTGTAGTCTGGTTCAGCAAATTTATCTTTTGAGGGAAGGTTTAGCCACACCTGAAAAATTTCCAAAGGGTTTTCTGTGTCCTGATTGACCAGTGGAAACATTTCATTGTGCTGACACCCCTTTCCTGCTGTCATCCATTGGATATCTCCTTTCCCATACCTTCCCTCATTGCCTTTTGAATCAAAATGATCAATCAATCCTTCAAGTACAATCGTGACTGTTTCAAAACCCCGATGGGGATGCACCGGAAAACCGGGTACTTTATGGCCATGATACATACTAAAGCCATCTTTTCCGGAGAAATCACTGCCAATTTCGCGACCTGCCAACGATACTGCAGGCCCCATTTCATCGTTGCCTTTGGGAAATGCATCGTTGTGATGAGCGCAAAAAATATAGGGATTTTCCATGGTCCACTGGAATTCCAGTTTTTGTATACCTAGCACTTTTTTAGTCGTCATACATCTAAATTTTTAGTTGATAAGTTTTTTATCTGATGGTATAGTAAGTTAAAACAAAAACAGTATGAATTTGTTATCAGCATTCTTAAATTTAAATAAAAAAAGAAGTGCTCCCAAAATGTTTGACGAACATTCGGGGAGCACTAAAATTTTTTTACCGGTCAATTACTTGAAGTACCTGTTGTATAAACCTTCAAAACCTTTTCCGTGACGAGCTTCGTCTTTGCACATTTCATGCACTGTATCGTGGATAGCATCCAGATTCAATTGTTTAGCACGAGTGGCAATACGTTTTTTGTCTTCGCAAGCACCTTGTTCGGCGTCTTTGCGTTTGGCCAAATTTGTTTTGGTATCCCACACAACATCACCCAATAGTTCAGCAAATCTGGATGCGTGTTCTGCTTCTTCCCATGCGTATCTTTTAAATGCTTCTGCAACTTCCGGATAACCTTCACGATCTGCCTGACGACTCATTGCCAGGTACATACCAACTTCTGTGCATTCACCCATGAAATGGTTGTTCAAATCTTTGATCATCTCTTCGTCACATCCTTTGGCAATACCAATCACGTGTTCGTCTGCAAAAGCTAAAGCGCCGGCACTTTCAACAACTTCTACAAATCTTTCACTAGAGGCTTTACAAACTGGACATTCGTCTGGAGCAGAGTCACCTTCATGAACATAACCACATACAGTACATCTAAATTTTTTCTTCATTTTTTGATTGTTTTAAACATTAAAAATTATTTTATTTCAGTGGAGCAATTCTTACAAATTCCTCGGTAATAACAATGGATTTCCGTGATTACATGACCACCGGCATCAATTTCTTTTGCAGAAGAGGTTTGAGGTAAATCAAAAATCCTTCCACATTTTGTGCAAAAGAAATGAGTGTGCGGGGTGATGTCACCATCAAAACAAACTTTATTCTCATCAATGGTCAGCATCAGGGCTGCTCCATTTTCAGACAATAATTTGAGTGTATTATACACGGTTGTCTTTGACAATGTAGGCATTGTTACACTTAAACTGGTATAAATTTCTTCAGCTGATGGATGCGTGCGATGAGTTAACAGGTAATTCATAATGGCAATCCTTTGGGCTGAAGGTTTTACTTTATACGTTAATAGTGTACTAAAGGCGTCCATTGAAATTATAAAGGTTATATTTGTAATCATTACATTTTTGTAACGTGTACAAATGTAAGGGTATTTTTGTTTAAAACAAACTATTATAAACAATATTTGTTCATGTTTATTTATCTGTTTTTAAATAAAAATGGAGTCAAAATAGAGACTTTGTATGAAAAAAATAATACTTGCTATACTATTTATAGCTTTTTATTTGAACGCATTTAGCAAAACATGGGTAATTAGAAACTCAGGTTTGACGTTTTCGCCTACAACCACAACCATCCAAAATGGAGATAGTGTGGATTTCATTCTGGAAATATCACACAATGCCCTGGAAGTGAGTCAATCCGTTTGGAATGCAAATGGAAATTCTCCGGGAATTGGTTTTTCAGTGCCTTTTGGCGGTGGACTAGTTTTACCTGTGAGACTCACTATTGGAACACACTACTATGTTTGTACACCTCACGCATCTTTTGGAATGAAAGGGAAAATTATAGTTCAACAGAGCGCAGGATTAAACGAGACAAACAAAGAAAACTCCATATTGGTATATCCAAATCCGGTAATTGATCGTATAAACATTCAATATGAATTTCCCGCATCAACGATGTTTGAAATTAAACTTATTGATATTCAGGGCAATATAATAAAAATATTGCTTACTAAAACAGAAGTAAGTGGAACCTTTTTTCAGTCTTTTACTTTTCCAAAAAAAATAGCAACAGGTGTTTATTTTGTAGAAATGTCTTTGGGGAAAACCAAAATATTTAAGAAATTGGTTATTTTGTAAGATGCCCATTCAATGTTTTCATTCATGAAAAATTCTAATACTATGACTTATTTAAATAACCTTATTTCGATACTACTTTTGAGTTTTCTATGTACTTTAACACAAGCACAACAAGTTAATGATATAAATTTGAATGACAGCATCCCTTCAAATGGTATTCATTATGCAACAAAAACATTTGAATCTACCCGGGTACTTAACGGCCACTCCAACGAATTAATGCCGGAAGGACAACTTGATTTTAGAATAGAACACCGCTTCGGGTTAATAAATCAAGGCAGTTATGAGTTTTACGGATTGGATCAGGCTCTTATCAAATTTGCACTCGAATATGGCATTAAGGATTGGGCAATGGTAGGAATTAACCGATGTGTAATAGACAAAATGGTTTCCGGATTTGCAAAATTCAGCTTATTAAAACAAAGCTCAGGCACGAAAATTATTCCCGTGTCGGCTACAGTCTTGTTGGAGACTAGTATTATTGGAACTAAATGGGACAATCCGGATCAAAAAAATGCATTTTCTTCACGGGTAAGTTATGTCGGTCAATTGATTTTAGCACGGAAGTTTAACGAACATTTGTCGTTAATGCTAGCTCCGGTTTGGATACATCGCAATTTAGTACCAACAACGACTGACAACAAAGATATGTTTGCCTTGGGTGTCGCTTCCCGATATAAAATTTTTAGTATGGCTTCACTTAACGCAGAGTATTACCCAGTCTTAAGTCAATCTTGGGATCATCAAAACACGAGTTTTCGTAATGCCCTTTCTTTTGGGTTTGAGATTGAAACCGATGGTCATATTTTTCAATTAATGGTCACAAATTCAGTAGGTATGAATGAAAAATCCTTTATTACTGAAACAATGGGGAATAAGTGGAAAGATGATTTACATCTGGGATTAAATATCTCTCGTTCCTTTTCGCTAAAATAAGTGGAAAAGAAGACTAGGTAACCCGTTATAAAATTTAGGTTTTCACTATTATTTTAGAATGTTCCAGGTATAAACCTGGTACCTTTTCGTATTACTATGTCCATTTTCAGGTCTGATTAGGGCGCATTGATATACAAGCCACCAATCTTTACAACCCTCATAAGCAGGTTTATATCCTATTGCTTAAACCTTCAACTTTGTGTCATTTTGTGCAAATGAAAAATCAATTTAGCCATTGACAGTGACTTGTCAGATACATAGATTTGTGTTGTAATCTATACTAGACATTTTCCTCCTAATATTATGGAACAAAGGACAACGGCTAAAGCAACCGAATCCACAGTATTCATCAATGTTTTAGGCTAATTTTTAAGCATTATGAAAAACATCTCTTATTTAATTGCCCTAATTTTCTTTTTTTTCTTTATAAACTGCACTTTAAAAGCCGCTGTTAAAATCACTGATCTCAAATGTGAAAATCTAACGAGTCCAAACGCCATAGACAATACAAAACCCCATTTTAGCTGGAAAATAAAATCGGATCTTCCAATGCATCAACAATCGTATGAAATACAAGTTGCATCTGATAGTTCATTAATGATTGATGGTACGGCTAATTTGTGGAATTCAGGTAGAATTGACACTTCTTTAACCGTCATGGTACCCTACAATGGTACAGCGCTGACAGCACGTTCACTGTGCTATTGGAGAGTCAGGGTATGGGACGAACAAGGAGCAGCTTCAGACTGGACTCCCATTGCTCGTTTTGGCATAGGAATCCTTGATAAAGCAGATATGCAGGGAAGTTTTATAGGTTTAGATGCAGTAAAAACTCCCATCTTAAGACATAAATTTACTGTTACAGGCAAGAATATCACCTTTTTGCACGTAAACTCATTGGGATACCACGAAGTTTACATGAATGGCAAAAAAGTATCTGAAGATGTCCTTTCGCCAGCCGTATCTCAATTGAATAAAAGATCTCTTGTCAATACCTACGATGTAACCTCTTACCTACAGGAAGGTGAAAACGAAGTGGTGATCTGGCTTGGACAGGGCTGGTATAAGAAAACGACTTTTGGTGGTCTATATAATGTACAGGATGGTCCCTTGGTCAGAGCGGAAATGGATCAATTACAGGATGGCAAATGGAGCACTTTGCTGGTAACAGATGCCAGTTGGAAAGGGATAGCAAGCGGTTATTCGGATACAGGCCCCTGGATGGCAACGATGTTTGCAGGAGAACAGGAAAATGCGGCAAACAACCCCAAAGACTTAAATACAGCGACATTGGATCTTTTGACATGGCTTCCTGTTGTAATCAAAGTTGTTCCAAAACATGAAATTTCACCGGAAATGTCTGAACCAAACCGGATTCAGGAAACGATCAAGGCTAAAATTATTAAAAAGATTAATGCTACCACCTGGTTGGTAGATATGGGAAAGTCTCTGAATGGTTGGTTTGAATTAGCTTTTCCCCAGCTCACCAAAGGCACTACGATTACGATTGACTACAGCGATTTTCAGAATGCAGATGGAACACTACTGGATCAAGGGCAAAAAGATATTTACATCGCATCCGGAAATGCAAATGAAGTCTTTCGTAACAAGTTTGACAGCCATGGATTCCGATATGTTAAAATTTCAAATCTGGCGGTACAACCTAAACCGGAAGACATCAATGCCTATCTGATTCATACAAACTATCAGGCGACATCTACTTTTGAGTGTTCCGATACAGACCTGAATGCTATTCACAATATGATTCAATACACCATGCGTTGCCTCGCTTTTGGTGGATATATGGTGGATTGTCCACATTTGGAACGTGCCGGATATGGAGGTGATGGAAATTCCTCTACAGAAACACTACAAACTATGTACGACGTATCACCCTTGTTTACCAACTGGTTACAATGTTGGAGTGATGCAATGCGTGATGGTGGTAGTTTGCCACATGTTGCCCCAAATCCAGGTGCCGGTGGCGGTGGTCCGTATTGGTGCGGATTTATTATTATGGCTCCCTGGAGAACGTATGTGAATTACAACGACCCCAGATTGATTGAAAAATATTATCCTGCCATGAAATCGTGGCTATCCTACGTGGATAAATATTCAGTAGGAGGGCTTTTAAAAAAGTGGCCGGATACGTCTTACCGGAGTTGGTATTTGGGCGATTGGCTGGCACCCACAGATGTGGATTATTCAGCTCTGACATCTGTTGACCTGGTTAACAACAGCTTTATCAGTGAATGCTTTGCCACCATGGAAAAAATAGCCAATGTCTTGGGGAAACCAGAGGAAGCTTTGATCTATGCAGGGCGTAAAAAAAACATGAATCAATTACTTCATAGCACCTATTACAACTCAGCAAGCAAAACCTACTCTACAGCATCTCAAGTAGATATGTGTTACCCTATGTTGGTTGGCGTTACACCGGAAGCTCTTTACCCTGCAGTTAAGAAAAAATTAATCTCCGATACGAACCTCAAACAGGGAGGACACATTGGATGCGGACTCGTAGGAGTTCCCATCCTGACAAAATGGGCAATTGAAAATAAAGCAGTAGACTTTATCTATACCATGTTAAAAAAACGCGATTATCCTGGATATCTATATATGATCGATAACAATGCCACCACAACCTGGGAGGCCTGGAACGGAGATCGGAGCCACATTCACAATTGTTACAACGGCATCGGATCCTGGTTTTATCAGGCTGTTGGAGGTCTTCGTACTGACGAAAACAATCCTGGCTACAAGCATTTCTATATCGAGCTACAGATACCACAGGGAGTTACATGGGCAAAAACAACCAAAGAATCCCCATATGGAGCAATAAAGGTGGACTGGAATTTAGAATCTGCAACGAAGTTAACGATGAGTGTCACCGTTCCAGTCGGCACTCAGGGAACAGTCATTTTGCCTGCTAATACATCGGGTTGTGTCGTTGATGGAGAATTCTATAGCAATTTAAGCCAGAATCTGATTTTGGAAAATGGCATTCATGACCTGGTTTTTACCCTTAAAACAGGTGGACTCTCCGTTAAATCTGAAAAACTGGATGTAATGACTGTTTATCCCAATCCGGTAGAAAATGTGCTCTATTTCAACTCCAACTTAAATAGTCAGAGTATTGGCATTTATGATGTTTCAGGAATTAAAATAAAAGAAGTAAAAAGCGTAAATAACAGTATCGATCTGTCATTCTTAGATAAAGGAGTCTATTTCCTGGACTTGGGAGAATTGAATCATCCGGCTTTTGAAAAGATAATAAAATTATAACAACCTTAAATACCTATTATTAACCACTAAAATCTAAAAGTATGAAAAAAAGAAGTCTTTTTCTTGTTGCTTTAACAGCAATCTCTTTCCAAACATTTGGTGCCGCTTTACAAACAACCGGCTGGCGCTGGATAAATGATGATGGTGATCAGATGACTGCTACCCCTATGACTGAAGAAGATTGTACACCTGTTACGATTACTGAAAGTAAAACCCTAAGATTAAGGGTTCGTGTTGACAATCCATACAAAGGTGACGGCGATAATGTTAGTACAACCGGTTTGGGTTATGGAGCCAAAGAAACGGTATATCTTCAATACGCAGACAATCCCGAATCTCCAGTATTTTCAACAGACACAGACTTCGCCATAAAAGGTGACAACGAGTGCTTTACAGCTCTTGGGTCAGTCGAATATTTTGATTTTGCAACAAGCCAATGGGAATCAGACGGAACACCAACCGAAAGTAAGGATGTTGTTTATAACAGTTTGAACGCCGGTGATCGTCAGACAATCTTTACTCCAGGTATAATCATGGCTTCCAGTCAAACAGTGACTGTACCTCATGCTACATATACTGAAATCGAGTATTGCATTACACCAACAGAAAATGTGGTGAATGGGACTTACTATTTTCTTGGAGGTACAAGTGGCATGATTCTTCACCCTGGAGCTTCCAAATTGGAAACTTTCCCTGAATTGACTATTGACTTTACACCTACGGGAATTTCCAAATCCAATGTTGAAGCAGTAAAAGTTTTGGCATCATCAGCCAGTTTTGAAATTTCTTCTCTTCCACAAGGTATAGTAAAAATCACCATTTACAACTCAATTGGCGAAGTAGCTAAATCGGTTAAAGCAAATGCGATTGATGGCGCAATAAGCATACCAGCAAGCTCACTGGCAAAAGGATTGTATATAGTAGCTATTCAAACAGTTAATGGTACTATTCAGAAAAAAAACCTACTTAAATAATCTATCTTTGTTTCGTTTTAAAGAGCTCTGTCAAGGTTAATCCTGGCAGAGCTTTTTGTTTATTATTAAAAAATCAAGGATTTTTATGTTAGTCGTACAATCCTGAAAATTTCGATGAATCACCCAAAAAAATAGCCTATATTTATTGATCAATATTAATTTAATGTGAATTATTTTCAATGCTACATTCTATTTTATGGATGATCTACTTAAAAAAGATATAGATTTTTGGCTGAAAAAAGTTTCCGAAAAAAATTCGGAATCTGCCCTGAAATCACTTTATGAATATTATTACGGCAAACTGATGCGTTTTGTTTTAATTTATATAAAATCGGAACAAATTGCCGAAGAAATTATTGGCGATGTTTTCCTTTCTATATGGGAAAATCGTAAATCTATACCTGAAATCAAAAACTTCAATGCCTACATCTACACGATGGCAAAGAATATAGCGATAGACTATCTGAGAAAAAACAAACTCAGTTTTGAAAAAATCGAAGATATTCCTTTTGACCTCTATTGTAGAACAGATACCACACCGGAAGATGATTTAATCTCACAGGAACAAATTAAAAGGTTGGACGAAGCTATAGAAACGCTTCCCAATCAATGCAAAATGGCTTTTAAACTTATCCGTGAGGATAATTTGAAATACAAAGACGCGGCAGAAGTGTTGAACGTTTCTGTAAAAACCCTCGAAGCGCACATGACAAAAGCTATAAAAATGCTTAGGCAAGCAATAAATCTCTTTCTTTAATTTCAAATCATACTCTTGTTTATCAACAGATTATGACATCACTTAAAAAAGCGTACAAAATTTTTATGCTTTTTTTTAGATTTCGACTAAGGGATAAATAGAAAAAGTACGACATAACTATTAAGATAAAACACATGCAAAAAGATCTTGATTACATCATTACTCGAATCCTTACCAACGAAGCTACGGCTGAAGAAAAGGACTACTTTGACAAATGGCTTCATTCAGATGAATCCCATTTAGCCGAATTTGTCAAAATTAAATCGTATTGGAATTCTCAGGTGAATGGCCAATACGATGCAAATGCTGCCTATGAACGATTTAAGGAAAACAAACTAAATCAGAAAGACAAGAAAAAAACCCGGCATTTGGTTCTTGGAATGATATCTGCGGCCGCTGCTGTTGCTCTGCTTTTCATCACACTGGGTAAAGTATTAAATCCGCCCGTCAAGAATTTTACTTTTACGACACAAAATGAAAAGGACACCCTCCTGCTTCCGGATTCCACTCAGATTATTTTGAACAAGCACAGTCGCTTGGATTATTCTTCTCTGTATGGTAAAAATGACAGGCACGTTAAACTCGTTGGTGAAGGATACTTTGATGTACGTCATAATCCAAAAGCACCTTTTATCGTTGAAATGAAAAAAAGCCGGATTACGGTTTTGGGCACAGCCTTCAATGTACGCGCCTATGAAAGTGACGATTGTATAAAAGCGACTCTGGTAAGAGGTTCCATACGTTTTAACATTGATGAGGATCAGGTTAAACTTAAACCCAATCAGGAACTTGATTACAACAAATTTAACGAGGAGATCAGTATTAAAAGTGTAGAAGTGTCGGCATCGTTGTTGTGGTTGAAAGATATCTATAAATATCAATCCACTACACTTCAATACTTATTGAATAATCTGGGCGCTGTTAATGGTAAAAAGATAGTTATAACAAATAAAGAACTTGGCAAAACCATTATATCCGGATCCTTTCGTGAAAGCCAGCCACTCGATGAGATTCTCAGGATAATTTCCAGAAGTGTACCTATTAAATGGGAAACAAAAGAAAACACCATTTATATCCATACTATTTAACCAATATAGACCGAATGAAAAACACTAACCTCTCCTTCCCTTAGCAGGCAGCCAATACGTTTAGAGCTTATTAAAGCCTGCATTTTAATAAAACACATTCTTAAATCTAATCCAACTTTATGATGAAAAATTCAATCCAAAGATTGAATAAAGGTTTCATGACTGCTTTGATACTGTTATTCCTGATACCAACAGTATTGACAGCTCAGTCTTCGACCTTTACGATAGAACAAAATCAAGGTACGCTGAAACAACTTTTCACTTCCATTGAAAAACAAAGCAACTATTTATTTGTCTATGTAGATTCTGACATTGCCAATGTCAAAGTAACGCTCAATGTATCCAATAAGGATTTAAAATTCACACTCAATACTGCACTTAAGGGCACAGACTTAACCTATCGGATTGATGGTAAAAATATCAGTGTTTTTAAGAACACCAGTAATCAGGGAGATAGCGGGAAAGGACAGAAAAAGAGAATAACAGGTCGTGTAACAGATGGTAATGGTGAAGCTATGCCAGGAGTGAGTATTGCTGAAGACGATAACCCTTCCAACGCTACTATTTCAGACAAAGATGGTTTATACCAAATACCTGTAACCGGAAATTCATCCATCGTATTTACCTTCCTCGGGTACAAGCCTTATAAGGAAAATATTAGAGGATCAAAAGCTGTTTATGATATTTCTATGTTTGAAGATGTCAGTGCTTTGGACGAAATGGTCGTGGTTGGTTATGGTCTACAACGCAAAATCAGTAGTATCGGAGCACAATCCACCTTAAAGCTGGAAGATTTGAAAACGCCCTCAGCCAGTTTATCTACGGTATTGGCTGGCAGACTTGCCGGTGTTATTGCCGTTCAACGTACCGGAGAACCGGGAAAAGACGGTGCAGATATCTGGATTCGTGGTATCTCAACTCCCAACAAATCGACTCCTTTAATATTGGTTGATGGAGTGGAACGTAGCTTTAACGATATTGATCCGGAAGATGTGGAATCCTTGACTACGCTGAAAGATGCATCTGCTACGGCTGTTTATGGCGTCAGAGGTGCCAATGGAGTTCTCTTGATTAAAACCAAACCAGGATTAATTGGCCGTCCTGTTGTGAGCGTTGACTATTACGAAAGTATGACAAAATTTACCAGAAAGTCGGAACTTGCTGACGGTATTGTCTATATGAATGCTGTAAACGAGGCACTTTCCAACAACGATCAAACAGCAAAATATTCGGATGATTACATTCAAAAAACACAGAGTAAGGTTGATCCGTCTTTGTATCCAAATGTAAATTGGATGAAAGAGCTTTTCAACGACTGGGGTAGCAACCGCAGGGCAAATGTGAATGTAAGAGGGGGTAGTCAGAATGCAAATTACTATGCATCTATGAGTTACTACAACGAAACCGGTTTGATGAAAACCAATAATGTGGAAGATTACAATTCAAAAATGAGTTACAGCCGTTATAATTTTACCACCAACTTAAATCTAAAGATTACTGAAACAACCAAACTGGATATCGGTGCTCAGGGCTATTTGGGTGAAGGCAATTATCCTGCCATATCTTCATCAAGCATCTATTCCTCTGCCATGGATATCAGTCCTGTGGACTATCCTCAAATGTTCTATGTAAATGGTAAGCCATACATTCCAGGCATCAATCCCAACGGCGGTTCCAGAAATCCATATGCAGATGCTACCATGAGAGGATTTCAATCTGAAACAAAAAATCAAATCTACTCAAATGTTCGTTTGACGCAAGATTTATCCATGCTCACCAAGGGCTTGAATTTCTCCACGATGTTTGCGTATGATGTCTATTCGTATGAAAATGTCAGTCAGTCAAAAAGGGAATCCACCTATTACTTTACCGATAAAGAAAATCCATACAATACTGCTGGAGACCCGATTTTAACTCAGACATACGTGGGGTCTTCGGATTTGTCCTATGGCAATGCAGCAAGTGGAAATAAAAAAACCTATTTAGAAGCTTCGTTTACATATGACAGGGCTTTTGGCAAGCATCGAGTTGGAGGTTTACTACTCTTCAATCAAGAAAGCAGAACCCTATACCCTGTCGGTTCATTGGAAGAATCTCTACCTTATCGCTCTATGGGGGTAGCAGGACGTGCCACTTATTCCTGGGATGACCGTTATTTTGCGGAATTCAATATTGGATACAATGGTTCTGAAAATTTTGCTCCCAAAAGAAGATTAGGAACCTTTCCTGCCATCGGTATAGGCTGGGTGGCTTCCAATGAAAAATTCTGGGAACCTATTAGCCCGATTGTTTCTTTCTTAAAAATTCGTTACACGAATGGGACCATTGGTAATAGCGTTATTTCTAACAGGCGCTATATGTATTTGGATCAGTGCAAATACAATGCAGATTATGGATACATTCTAGGAAGTACAAACAGTAAAAAAGATGGTGTTCAGATTGTGAATGACGCAGTGAATCTGGGTTGGGAAACCTCTCACAAACAGGATTTAGGTATCGATTTCAAACTTTTCAACAATGATTTGTCTGTAGTTTTTGACTTGTTTAAGGAACATCGAACAAATATTCTTCTGCAAAGAACAGAATCTGTTCCTGACTTTCTGGGGTATATGTCAGATCCTATTGGAAACGTTGGAGTGGTTGACAACCAAGGTTTTGACGCTTCGCTCGAATACAATAAGCGAATAAATAAAAACTGGTTGGTTTCCGTTCGTGGAAATATGACTTACAGTCAGGTTAAATGGGTTGAAAGTGATCAGCCTGAGCAAGCCTTTAGCTGGTTAAATAAAAGAGGTTCAAACGTAAATGGAATCTGGGGCTATGTTGCTGATGGTCTATTTACACAAGAAGAGATTGATCATATTGATCAGTATCCTACTCAATTTGGAGCACTACAGGCTGGAGACATCAAGTATAAAAACCTGAATGGGGATAATAAGATTAACTCCTACGATATGAAATGGATTGGAAATGGAGATGTTCCAAAAGCGGTCTATGGTTTTGGGTTTAATGTGCAATATAAAGCTTTGTCGTTAGGGCTTCTGTTTCAGGGAACATCCGGTGCAGACAGACTTATAAGCGGGAGCAGTATTAATCCATTCAGGGGTGATGGAGGGGGAGGAAACCTTTTCTCTAATATCTATGATCGCTGGACAGTCGATAATCCTAATCAGAACGCATTCTATCCTCGCCTGGCTTATGGTTCAGATAAGGCAGACAATATCAATAATTTCCAATCGAGTACCTGGTGGATAAAAGAAGTTGATTTCGTACGACTTAAAACGGTTCAGGTATCATACAATCTACCTAAAAAATGGTTTAAAAATATGGGTTTCAAGAATGCCTCCATTTATATGATGGGAACCAACTTGTTCACACTTACCAACTTCAAATTGTGGGATCCGGAGCTGAATACCAGCAACGGTACTTCATACCCAAATATCTCAAGCTATTCAGCCGGTGTTAATTTTAGTTTTTAATTAGTGGATATTATGAAAAAAGCATATTATATATTGGCACTGATCGTGTCAGCCGGATTCATGTCAGCATGTTCGGATTTTTTAGACCAGGTACCAAACAACAGACTTTCAACTGAAAAGATTTTTGAGACTAAAGCCGGTACAGAAAAATATCTGGCAAGTGTTTACACGTACATTCCCGATGAAGCCAATCAAAGACAGATAGGAGAATCATCTCTATTCAGGACAGCCGGACCCTGGACGGCAGGTTGCGATGAATCCGAGTATGTCTGGGGTTTTGTTCCCAGTCATTTGATGAACAACAATACATTCACAGCAAAAGAAGATCTTGATTCAAAATTATGGAGAGCGTGGTATATAGGAATACATGCATCTACTGTCTTTATTCAAAAAGCTCACACAAGCAGCGATGTAACGGAAACAATGGTTAAACAATGGACTGCTGAGGCACGTGCATTAAGAGCCATGTACTATTACTATTTATTCAGGGCTTATGGACCCATTCCAATCTTGGGAGAGGAAATTTTGTCTCTGAATGCATCCATTGTCGATATTCAATTGCCCAGAAATACCGCAGACGAATGTGTTGATTATATTGTTTCGGAATTGACCAAAGCTATGAATGAAGGCCTTTTGGAACATGTGTCTTTGGCATCAGATGGAATTGGCAGAATTGATCAGACCGTTGCTCAGGCATTTAAACTGGAAGCGTTAATGCTGAAAGCAAGTCCTTTGTTCAATGGCAGCAATTCGTACTATGCCGAATTGAAAAATGCAGACGGTACATTCCTTTTCCCACAGAATCTGACCGAAGATCAAAAGGTTGCCAGATGGAAACAAGCTGCCGATAGTGCTGCTAAATTCCTGACCAATTATGAAGGGAAGTATTACGATCTGGAACGGGTCTATACGTTAGATGGGAAACTTAATCCATCCTTATCCTACAGAAAAGCGCTGCGCGGTGCGTATACGAATTTGTCAACCTACAAAGAATTGATTTTCTACAGAATTGAAAATTCAACTGGAACGATGCAATACGACAGGACTCCCTATCATTATGGCGCTCCGAACTCAGATTATAAAGCAGCAGGAGGTTTGGGAGCTACTCAGGAAATGGTGGATTGTTATTTTATGGCCAAGGGGAAATTGCCTATCCTGGGTTACCAGGCTGATGGTATGACTCCGATTATTAATACGGAATCGGGCTATGAAGAATCCGGATATATTTCTTCAGCTTATATGGATCCTGTTTCAGGAGCTGAATTTGCACCCAAAAGAGCGTTCAAGATGTATACCAAAAGAGAGCCCCGATTCTATGCAAACATCACGTTTAATGGTCAGAAATGGTTGAATGTGAAAGATACGGTGATTTCTACCTATATGGAATACAATGGAAATTCAGGTAAAGCCAAAGGTGTAAATGATTATTCCAAGACTGGCTACATTGTTAGGAAATGTGCACCGGAAGGAGCCTGGTCAACAGGAGACAGAGTATGTATTTTGATGAGATTGCCTCAGGTTTATTTGAATTATATTGAAGCACTCAATGAATCTCAGCCTGGACATTCGGATATTCTTAAATACCTAAACCTGATCCGAGAAAGGGCCGGTATTCCTCAATATGGCACAGGAGCAGGTATGCTTGCTGTTCCTGAAAATCAGGATGCCATGAGAAAAGCCATCTGTGCTGAAAGAACGGTTGAACTGATGTTTGAAAATGTTCGTTATTTTGATGTAAGGCGTTGGAATATTGCCAAAGAAACTCAGAATAAAGCCATTTATGGTATGAACATTGAAGGCGACGGAACTGCTTTTTACAAACGCACTAAAGTTGAGGACAGGGTTTTTGATGACAGACAATATTTTTTACCAATTCCTCAGGGTGAAATTGACGTTGACAAAAAGTTGGTACAAAATCCGGGTTATTAAATTTTTAAATACAGGTGTGTCGATTTTGACACATCTGTAACTTTTCCAACTATTTTTCATTATGATTAAAATTTCAACTTTCAGTTTCTTTTTTTTCCTGGTTTTTTCTTTGAGCGCATGTACCAAAAAAGAAGATACCACATTTGTTCCAAGTCTTCATAGTACGTTTTCGTATACCGATAAGGATGCAACCAAAGCCTTTGATTCCTTTATTCTTAATCTGAAAGATCCAAGTAGAAATTTATTCTTCAGAGATACGGATAAGCCGGAAAAGCTGGGTGCCATCTGGACGCAAGCCATTTATTGGGATATGATCATGAACGCCTATAAGCGAACCGGAAAAGCCGAATATTTGCAATTGATGGAAGATGTTTATCAGGGAGGCTACGCTGAATATGCTGGTTATAATTGGACTAATCACGTTGAATGGTTTATCTGGGATGATATGATGTGGTGGATCATAGCAATGGGCAGGGCGTATGAAGTGACCGGAGAACAAAAATATCTGGATCATGCCGTAGCAGGATTTTCTCACGTATGGAAAGGTTCTTACGATGCTGTAAATGGAGGCATGGACTGGGCCTGGACTCAGGAAGGCAAAACCTCCTGCATCAATTATCCCACCGTTATCGGAGCTATGACCTTGTACAACATAACCAAAGATACCGCCTATCTGAATAAAGCTGAAAAGATTTACATCTGGGCAAATAAAAATTTGTTTGATGCGAGTAAGGGACGTGTTGCTGACAGTAAAGTAGGAAACAATAATCCGGACTGGTCTTTGCACACCTACAATCAGGCTACCTGTATCGGTGGTGCCGTGATGCTTTATCTGGCAACCAAAGAGCAGCATTATTTGGACGATGCCCTATTAACAGCCAACTATACGAAAAATGTCATGTCTGATTCTGACGGAATATTGCCTTTTGAGACAAGTGAAGAGCAAGGGGTCTATAATGCCATTTTAGCTCAGTACATGATTCGTTTAATTGTGGATTGCAATAAACCAAACTATTTACCGTGGTTAAGAAAAAATATAAATACAGCTTGGGGCAACCGGGATGTAACCAGAGGCTTAACTACCAAAAATTATAAAATATCCTGCCCGACGAATCAAGCTATTTCTTGTTACGATGCATGCAGTATTGTAGCATTGATGCAAGTTTGTCCACCAGATTCTGTTTCTACCAATTAATTATTTAAACTATTTATCTAAATTCAATGAACATGAAAAAAAATCGTCTCAAAATGATGGTGATGGGGATGCTTGCATTTCTTCCACTTTCTTTGCTGATGGCTCAGACTTCGATTTCTGATGAAGCAGGACTAAAGGCAATTTCCAATGACTTGGCGGGCAGTTACATCCTGACTCAAGACATTACGCTTACTGAAGACTGGACTCCTATAGGGAGCGATGCAGCTGCTTTTACCGGCATCTTCAATGGCAATGGTAAAACCATTAAAAATCTGACCATTAAGCAATCGGGTTCAAGTAGAATTGGCTTCTTTGGTCTGGCTCAAAATGCAAACATCCAAAACCTGGGTTTGGAGAATGTCAATGTTATTGGGCAAAATGACGTAGGTGGTGTTGCAGGAAGAATTATCGGCTCCACGATCGATAAATGCTGGGTGACCGGCTATATTGAAGGCAACGACCACGTCGGAGCTATTCTTGGTGGCTCTGAAGGTGATGCACAATCCACTTTGAGCAATTGTTATGCTTATGCTTATTCTTGTACCAGAGCGTCTCAAGTGGGTGGTATTATCGGAACAGTTAAGAATATCAATGTAACCAATTGTTATTTTGCCGGCCAGGTTGTTTCTCCCAGTTCAAATTCAGGAGGTATTGCCTCTCTTATTGACGGCGGTAGCAACAACAGCATTGAAAGTTGTATTTCTATGGCGCAAAACATCAAAGGTGGAAACACTTATCGTATTCTTGCAAATACCGGTGGCCGGGCTGTCTTTTTAGATTACAATTATGGGTATGAAAACAGCCTTGTAAATGGCAATACGGTTCTTACTACAGATGGCAATTATGGTGCAACTGCTACTCATGGTGAAAACATGACCATGGCGCAGTTAAAAACAGCCAGTGCTTATGATATCATGTTATGGGATTTTACCAATGTATGGAAATTAGAAGCCGGAGGTTATCCTGTTTTCAAAAATCAGACGTTGCCATTAAACCTGGATATGATTGTAAATCTTTCAGGTACTGAAGTGATAGCCAAAGGAAATACGGTACAGCTTTCTGCTGCATCTATTATTCCTGGCAAAACAGTTACTTTCACAAGTTCAGACGAAAACACAGCAAGTGTTGATGCTCAAGGCCTTGTCACTGCAAAAGCTGCTGGCTCAGTTATCATCACAGCTAAAACTCAAACAGACGGTTTTAGCTACAGTGTTGAAAAACAATGTACCGTTGAAGTCGTGGATGTTTCAGGTCAGATCTCTACCGCAGATCAGTTGAATTCAATCAGGTATGCATTGGATGGCGATTTCCAGCTAATGAATGACATTGATTTATCGACCATCGAAAATTGGGTGCCTATTCAAGGTTTCACCGGATCACTCAATGGAAACGGACATGTGATCAGAAATTTGAATATAAACACCAATTCCAGCAATGTTGGTTTGTTTGGTACTGTTGACGGAGTGGTCATCTCCAATCTCGGCATTGAAGGCGCAAATGTAGTAGGTGGAACATCCAGCCAGAATGGTAGTGATGTAGCTGTTTTGATTGGTAAGGCAAACGACTTGACACTCGAAGGATGCTATATTTCAAACAGCTATGTGGAAGGTCGTGACCATGTTGGACTTTTAGTTGCATGCACGGTGAAACGTGACGGAGTCATTTCAATTATCAGAAATTGTTATTCTACCGGCCGTATGAAGAACTATGTAGCTCAGGGTGCCGGTATCATTGGTTTGGCTGAAGCTACAACCATAGAAAACTGCTATTTTTCAGGAACCATTGATGGATCTGGAAATGTTGCTCCTATTGTAGCCTTGGCCGAAAACGGAGATGTCATTATTAGAAATTGTGTTGCCTTGTCACCGTATGTACGTGGTGGAAATCCAAGCCGTGTATTGAGTGTAAAGGGTGGTAATGCCACATTGACACTGGAAAACAATTATGCCCTTTATGGCATGAAAGAGATTCAGGGAACGGAAGTCTTTATTAGTCAGGAAACTGACCCTACTTTGCCATCCGGAGCTGATGTTCTGGCAGCACAAACCAAAGATGCAAGCTTCTATTCAACAGTATTGGGTTGGGATATGACCAATACCTGGAAAATGATAGCCAAAGATGGTGCCAACGATACTGGCATTTATCCTGTATTGAAATGGCAAACAGGCAAAATCGCTGCTGATTTATTGGGTGTTCCCACAGCGCTTACACGTTTAAGTTTGAATTCAACATTGGAATACGACGTTTACGGATCACATGGTCAGGCCGTTACATTTGACTCTGACAACAAGAGTGTTCTTAATCCGGTAGTAACGGGTTATGCCGCTTTAGCAACCGGACAAGCAAATGCAATGGCCTCATCTGCTGCAACATCCTATATGGATGCCGCATCCAAATCTTTTGCAGTTCTTGTTTACGATCCCAATTTTGTAGTGAACGTAAGCACTCCTGAGCAACTGAATGACATGAGAAATGACTTGACAGCCAATTATCGTTTGGCAGCCGACATTGATTTATCCGGTTATGATAATTTCTCACCAATCGGACAAGATAATAACTCTCCTTTTGAAGGTAAATTTTATGGTAACGGACATATCATCCGTAATCTGAAAATAAACAGATCGAATGATGCCCGTCAAGGATTGTTTGGTTATGTTAAAAATGCATTTATTGATCAATTAGGCTTGGTAGATGTAAATGTTGTTGGAGCAAGTAATGCCGGTGCCTTGTTTGGTTATGGTGTTGGAACAACTGTCGAAAAAGTTTATGTGACCGGTTATGTGGAAGGAGTTGACCACGTTGGTGCCATTGCTGGCGGAACAGAAGGCGGAGGCAATTCGTACATCAGAAACTGCTATGCCAATGCAGAAATTAAAACAAGAGCTTCGCAAGCAGGCGGTCTTCTTGGTGTTGCTCAGTCAACCCTCGTTGAAAACAGTTACTTTGCAGGAACAGTTTATGCTCCCGAAGGTGAACAAGGACATAATTCAGGTGGTATTATTTCCTTAAATGAAAACGATAAAAATAATCTGAATGGTGTTGTTTGCCTTGCAACAACTATCACAGGTGGAACATGCAGTGAATTTGTAGCCAGAGGAAACACCTTGGCATCTATGATGAATTGCTTAACCCGCTCAGATGTGATTTTGTCTGCTTATGCAACAGGAGATCACGGACTTGGACAAGCTACTGAAGATCAGAAAAAAGACATTTCTGAATTTGAAAATAGCACCATTTACAAATCCATTGGTTGGGATTTTGACGCGATATGGCAAATTGTCGACGGTACTTATCCTACTCTTAAGTTTATCACCGTTGGTCTTGATAAAACGACAGCTGAAAATGGTGTGAAAGTATTATCAACAAACGGTTCTGTAGTGGTGACAGTGGAAAAACCAACAACTGTTCAAATCTATTCTATATCAGGCACTTTGGTTTACAAAGCCAACGTTTCTGAAAAAGCATCGGTGTCCCTAAACAGAGGTTGTTATATTGTAAAAGCAGGTGAAGCTACAACCAAAATAATGAACTAGGGTTTTAATCTGTATTGATTTTAAAATGCACCTTAACACTGGTCTTTCGGCCTGGTGTTGAGGTGTTTTTTTGTTGGAAACAACCTATTAATTCTTAAACCGTCTTATCGATGGATAAAATTGTAATTTCAAACAAATCAATCCTTTTTTTTATTTACATTTGAAAGATTTATTTATCGCAACCTTTTAACTATATAGTACAGATTCTTTAATCCTTTTACCTATGGAAGCACAAAAAGTGGACATGTTCATCATGAGCAATGCTAAATTTTTCGAAAGTCATCATTTATCAATAATCAGAGAGCGATTATTGCAAATTGATGATTCAAGGTGGTCTCAAATTCAAGTGATGCAATTTAAGGATCCTACCACCAGTATCATTATATCCTTGTTAGCTGGAACATTAGGTATTGATCGTTTTTACATTGGCGATACTGGTCTTGGCATTGGTAAATTAGTAACCTGCGGAGGTGGTGGAATCTGGGCTATGGTAGACTGGTTTTTAATTATGCCAGCCACCAGACAAAAAAACTTTGAAATGTTTCAACAATTTATTTACTAGAAAATCAATGAAATGGAATAGAGACAAGCTCTATTTATTCTTGTTGTTCTTTTGTTTGGCCGGAAGCGTCTGGATTTATGCAAATTTTACTTTTCAGGAACATACAGGAATATCAGTATATGCTTGTCTTTTCAAGCAGTTAACATCTATTCCTTGTCCATCGTGCGGATCGACCAGATCGGCAATTAGTTTATTGCAGGGTCATTTTTCAGACGCTTTACATTTAAATCCTATGGGATTCCTTCTGTTGGCCTATTTGTTTTTAATCCCGGTATGGATTTTGACAGATTGGATTACTAAAAGGGATACCCTCTATAGGGTGTCTGCAAAATGTATACAACTCCTTCAGAAAAAGCCAGTAGCTTCTGCTCTCATTTTGTTGATATTGGTAAACTGGATCTGGAATATATTTAAAGAACTATAACCCAAAATATGGATTCAAACGAATTTATTAAAGATATTCAGGATTACGAAAAAGAAAAGGCGTCTAACAGTTATTTGATGTCTGTTGTTTTTCTTACACTTGGGATTCCTCTTCCCATTGTCAATCTGATAGCTACTTTTATCTTTTACATTAACAACCGAAAAGGGACTTATTTTGTAAGGTGGCATTGTCTGCAAGCACTTTTATCACAATTAACCTTGTTTGTGATAAATAGTGTCGCCATAGTATGGTTGCTTATTATTCTGTTTAGCGCGTTGACTTTGGGCAATTTATTTATATCCTACGTCATCACATTGATCCTTTTTAATATGATTGAATTTTCATCCACAGTACAGGGGGCGATTAAAACCAGAAAGGGTATCCATACCAAGTGGTTCTTTTATGGAGCTCTCGCTGACCACTTATGCAAAAAATAGTATGAAAAAGTTGATAACACAGGGGTTCATCCTGTTTGGTTTATTTTTCCTTCTCTGGTTTGCCTTAAGTCGGATAGATTGGTTCACTATTTTAAAGGTGGACTGGGTATCACAAAAGACGGAAGAAAAATTGGGTAACTTATACTGGGATTTCTTTCAAGGAGAAAAAAAAGTCGTTATTGAAAAGAAAATCATCCAGCCTATTGATAGCCTGATCAACAGAATTTGCTCAAAAAATGGAATAGACTCTAAAAAAATAAAGGTTCATATTGTAACTAGTGAAGAGATAAATGCTTTTGCCTTGCCTAATCGGCATTTAGTGATCTATACCGGCTTGCTAAAAATAGCGGACAATGAATCGGAAATCTGCGGTATTATTGGCCATGAATTGGCGCACATGGAAAAAAATCATGTGATGAAAAAACTCATCAAAGAAATAGGTCTAACCACTTTGCTTGCTTCAACAACAGGTGGAAATAGTGGGGCATTCATAAAGGAATCGATCAAAGTCCTGACCTCATCGGCCTACGACAGAAATCTGGAAAATGAAGCAGATATGCTTGCAACAAAGTATATGATCAATGCTCAGCTTGATCCCTCAAATTATGCAACTATTCTTAATAAATTGGCCGAAATTGAACCTGATTTAAACAAAAAACTAACCTTAATAAACTCTCACCCTGATACTTATTCCAGAGGAGAAAAGGTCTTAAATTACAAAGTGAATGAGAAAAGAAAAATAGTGTCAATATTGTCTTCAACCACTTGGTCCAATTTTAAAGAAGCATTAAATTGATTGCTTTTCTATATTTGCCAATAAAAAATAGAATGAACCAAACAGGATGAAAACACTTAAAATTGCATTATCAATAATCATTTACACCATGACACAAGGCGTTTACGCTCAAAATGCGGCTGATAAAAAAATGAACCTTTTTATCGACAACCTGATGCGTCGGATGACTTTGGAAGAAAAGATCGGGCAGCTGAATCTGGATGCCGGCTTTGGCATTGCCATTGACGCTCCGGGTCAGGACATCGTAGGACGAATAAAACTGGGTCTGGTAGGTGCAACAGGAGCCGGAGGGTTTACTTTCATTAAGCAAATGCAGGATGCAGCCATGCAGTCACGTCTGAAAATACCCTTGCTGTTTGGCCGGGACGTTATTCACGGATATGCCACCACTTTTCCTATTCCTCTGGCCTTATCCTGTACCTGGGACATGTCCCTGATTGAGCAGAGTGCAAGAATTGCAGCGACTGAAGCTACCGCAGAAGGCGTTAGCTGGACCTATTCGCCCATGGTGGATATAGCCAGAGATCCGCGCTGGGGTCGGATAGCTGAAGGCGCAGGTGAAGATCCCTGGCTGGGCGCTCAAGTAGCAAAAGCCATGATTAAAGGTTACCAGGGGGATGATTTATCAAAGCCCAACACCCTATTGGCATGTGTCAAGCATTTTGCACTCTACGGCGCAGTAGAAGGCGGCAGGGATTATAATACCACTGACATGAGTCGTGTGGTCATGTATAACGACTACCTACCTCCCTACAAAGCGGCGTCAGAAGCCGGAGCAGGAAGCTTTATGTCATCCTTCAACCTCATTGACCGTATACCGGCAACAGCGAATAAATGGTTGCTGACAGATTTGCTCAGAAACGAATGGGGATTCAAAGGATTCGTGGTTACAGACTATAATTCCATTACTGAAATTGAAAATCATGGGCTGGGTGACTTGAAGGAAGCCTCAGCCATGGCTCTAAAAGCCGGCACCGATATGGATATGGGAGCAGGCGGTTTTATCAACACCTTGAAGCAATCCGTATCTGAGGGGAAAGTGACTCAAAAAGAAATTAATCTGGCTTGCCGCAGAGTACTGGAAACCAAATACAAGATAGGGCTGTTTAACGATCCCTATCTGAGATTGGATGAAAAGAGATTAAAAACGGACCTATTGACAAAAGAGAACCTGAACGCAGCCAGAGATATTGCCAGACACAGCCTGGTTTTACTTAAAAACGATAAAAATGTACTGCCCTTGAAAAAAACGGGTACGATTGCTGTTATCGGACCGTTGGCAAATACAAAGGGAGATTTGCTTGGGACCTGGACTTCAACCCGGGAAACTGGAAATGTTGTATCCGTATTGCAAGGAATAAAGAATGTGGCAGGATCTGCTGCAACGGTAGAATATGCAAAAGGAGCCTACGTCACGGAAGATGACTCTTTGAAAAAATACATGGATGGACCTTTGGCTGTAAATGAAACGGAAACAGAAACCCGATCCCCTGATGCTCTGTTGGAAGAGGCTTTACAAACCGCAGGAAATGCAAATGTCATTGTGGCCGTTTTGGGTGAAGTGGCCGGAATGTCCGGAGAAGCCGGCAGTCGGTCCTTAATTGATATTCCTGATAGCCAGAGAAACCTACTCAAAGCGCTTGTTAAAACAGGAAAACCTGTCGTCCTGGTCTTGATTAACGGAAGGCCTCTTGCTCTAAGTCAGGAAAACGAAATAGCAACAGCCATGCTGGAAGCCTGGGCTCCTGGTGTTGAAGGTGGTAATGCGATTGCTGACGTACTATTTGGTGATTACAATCCCTCCGCAAAGCTTACAACCAGTTTTCCACGAAATGTAGGACAAATCCCCATTTATTACAATCATTTAAATACAGGTCGCCCCTATGTTGAAGGAAAAGAAAGATTCGTAACCAGCTACATTGATGTGCCCAATTGTCCGCTTTTCCCCTTTGGATATGGGTTGAGTTATACAAAATTTGAATACAGTGCTATAACATTGAATAAGAAAGAGCTGAAAGGCGATGACATACTATCCGCTTCCGTTACCGTGACCAATACTGGCAAAGTGGCCGGTGAGGAAGTAGTCCAGCTCTATCTAAACGATCCGGTTGCCAGCATTTCACGACCTGTCAAAGAACTAAAAGGCTATCAAAAGATTTTATTGCAACCCGGAGAAAGCAAGGTCGTTCAATTCAACATTTCAACTGAACTTCTGAAGTTTTACAATTCTAAGCTAGAATACGACTGGGAACCTGGTGAGTTTAATTTTTTTATTGGAACTTCTTCGGCTGAAGTAAAGGCCGCCCGGTTTACATGGAATAAATAATTCGGACTTAAAATACCACAAAAAAAACACCTGCACATTTAGTTGTACAGGTGTTTTTTTGTAGCGAGAGCCGGGGATGATCCGGCGACCTCATGATTATGAATGTTATTTATCTGATTATCTACGATTATCATCAGTGAACAACCGTTATCTTCTGTTATCATTTAAGTTAATCAATTTGAATATTTTAGGTATCGTTGTCATGAGTTGTCATTCCCCTTAACGTGATTAGAGAAAATATCACAAAGATTAAATCAAAAACTTAGCTGCCTACAGAGATAATTGAATCACTATAAAAATAAAAACCCATAAATCTCATTGAATTAAATATAGCGCTTACATATGCTTATACATTTTCATTAAAATCTGTGTCTTGATATGTAATTCCAGTTTTAGCTGATTGATATATTTTATTAATTAAAATAAATATGAAGAGTTCAAGCACAGGTAGCAATACATAATTTATACTTGAGATCTTGAAAAGAGGAATTAAATATCCTACAATACAGCCAATGATTAAGAAACTAATAAGCACAATTTGAGTAGATTTGAGCCCTGTTATTTTATAGCGTATTCTATGATAAAATTTATTTTTCCCAATATCTTTCTGCCCATCTTTAAACTTAAAACGCCCCAATGAAATAAATAATAAAATAAACAAAAGCCAAACTATACCTCCTGCTAAAGTTTTCCAAAAAAATTGAGCTAAAGTTGGTTTATCATTTGATACAGTGAAATATTTTTCAAATGAAGACTCAACATTTGGATTAATAGCTGATAGTTCTTTAACTATTTCATCGTATTCCTTTTGTAGTTCAATATTATACTCAGCAGCAGGTACTTTAATTTCACTCAAAATTTTTAATACTCCTGCTCTCTGCTCAAGTCTGTTCAAATATCCATAGTTCATATCATATATTGGATACAAAAAAACACCAATTATCACTATAAGTAATAATATAATAAATCGGGGAAAATCTTTTTTAAATTGGTCAGAAAGGCTCTTAATGAAATCCATGCTACTTCAATTATTAAATGAATAATATGCCAAAAGGACTATTAGGATTTGCTTTATGTTGTAATATTTCAATTACTCTCTTTTTAATATCAGACTCTTCGTCATGACATAAAAAGTAGCTACAATATTTATTATTAAGCTCCAACACTTTCATCATCGCTTTCATTTGTATACAAATAGGAGCATTTATAAATTTCCTGATTCTGTCATTATTTAAATAGTCTTTATAATCTAGCACCTTTTTAAGACATACTGTTTCTGCAAAAAATCGCAACAGGCAGTTTCTAAGCAAATTCATCTTCTCAATAACTTTTCTATCAGGATTAGGAGATGATACAATAAAATAAACGAAATATTCTATATTATTTTGAACAAATAAATACTTGTACAGATTGACACCAACACCTTTATATTTTTTTATCAAATGAGCTTTTCGTGGGATATCAATCAATTCTAAATCTGCTGTCGTTAAACGAAAAACAATGATTGGTTCTGTGCTATTTAAATAATCTTTATAAGTGTTTTTCTTTACTTTTATAGTAGCAGTCTCTACAATGGTTGAAAGTGGATTTTGAGACTTTGTTGATTTTTCTTCTTTAATTGGTTTGGATACAGGAATACTTAATAGAAACTCAATTAATTTATTAAAACTCATTTTCCTAATTAAATTATCTGGAGAATGTTTACGAAAAACAGTTAAATTAACCCCCCATTGAAACCTGTTTATTACTCCAAAAGTATTCCTAAAAAAGCCTTTATATACAACATCCAACCCTCTGCGTTTATCACGCATTATTGTAAAGTGCTCGTTCGAGTAAAGTTTGTGCGTTATGAATGTTGGTATTCTAAACGCCCTTTTTGCATTGCATCTGTAAGATTCACCTTCTAAAGGAAGATTGTAGGTTGTTCTTCGAATAGCTGAAGCTCCAATTTTACGAAGAAACAGGAGCTTTTCTTTCCTTTTTTTATCAAAAGCTTCTAGCTGTGAAATTACGTTATCATCGTATTTGACTTTCCCCATAAGAGGCCTTAAGTCGGCCACGGTATATTGGATTTCAAAAAACATATCTAGAATTATTAGGTGAATAATATAACCTATTATATCAGAAATCTTTATTGAAATAAAACAGAGAATCAGAAACAACTCTATAGATATCCTCAAACATTGGAGAATTTGGGTTGTTTATAAAATAATATTTGCAGATTAAAATGGATGACATTCAGCATATTACCTCTAGCCTCTTACCCCTTTCCACAAATCAGTCTTTCGACTAAGCGTTTCGGGTATGACCTAATATAAAAAAGACTACGTCTCCATAATCATTCTCATTTATAGAAATTCCATCTATTAATCTGCAAATATTCTTTACATATCATTAGCAGCATTTCGCAATGATTAAATTCTTAACTAAAGAATCAATTTTCTTTTGTTAAGATACACATAATATCCTAAATATCAATAGCACAAGACTTATTTTCATACATTATTATTCAATAAAAAGCTTAAAAAGACCACAAATACTTAAAAGAGAAAGCCAAGTCTTGATATTAATTATATTTTTTATATTCATTTTATAACTTGCTTATATCCATTTAAATAAAATAAACGCTGTTAATTCATATTTTAATACACTTAATTTAAAATCTAATATCTTCGTCATTTTCCATTTTTAACGAAACGCTTATTTCATAACTTCAAATAAACTAGATTTAATTTTCTATTTCGAATTCTTTGTGTCACCAGTACTAAATTCTTAGTTATAGCTCTTATATATTTTAAACTCAGTCAAAATCTGATAGTGGTTCAATTACAACCTCCGAAAAATCCGTTACCATAATTTGGCCTACTAATATTATAGAAATTATCCATAATACTAAGAAGATCCACTGAGAAGAAACCTCTACTAAGAGAATATTATTGAACGCTGTAAACGGCATTTGGAAGTACAGTGATTTCGGTATTTAGAGATTCAGTGAATTTGGTATTATCAATATAGTATTTTGGCATCAATGATGCAGTGACTGCTTAACAAAGTTATAAAAAAAATTATTCATTCGTTATTATTGAAGATCGTTTTACGGTTTTGAATCCTGTAACTTTTACCTTACAATTTGACTAGTTGACATTTATATAGATTGTGGTATTACTAATTAATTTATGAAGGCGTTCCTTTTCATTTGTTTTATTGTATGCTATGACTACATATGCACAGGGTGAAGACCGGTGTCAATGTTGTGCAAAATTAAAACTGAAATACCCGTTAAATCAGTTGATGCACCTGAATTATAGACCTTAGACACTGTTGTTTGGCCCTTTGCTTCGTATATAGACAAATAAGATTCACTACCATCAATGTAGACTTGATATTCTTCGATTCCGTCTGAAGTCGGAACATATCTATAAGTCGGATTATAATTCCACTTTGAATATTCTGAAATAGCTTCACCATCAACTGTTACCATTTCTTTAACTATTATTCCGTCATCAGTTGAAGCCATATCTTGACGAATGTAAGAAATTTCTCCCGAATCAAGATTCATTGCTGTGCCATCGAAGACTAACGTGTCAACCGTGGTCAGATTGTCGTTAAGGGTAAGGTTATAATCCACGCCAGCGGCATCGTCTCGGTAGCTGAATCCAATTAGATCCCCTGCTTTAGCGTTTTTCATTTCTTCGTCAACAATCTTTTCTGTACTGACAATCCCCAAAAGCTTCAACATCGCAGGAAGTTTATCTGCCACTGAAGTTGCTTCTGCATTAGGAATCCTTTCGGAAAATATGGAACTTGTATCAACTTTTGCAACAGTAAAGTCTTCACCCAATTGTTCTGGTGTATTGCAATTTGTTATAACCAATGCCCCACTTGCCAATATTGCCAAGGCCGCTTTTCTAAACACCCTTTTGCAATAAGGTTGAATATCATTTACAACTGACTCACCTAAATTCAGATGACACTCAGAACAACCATCATTCTTAGTTTTCATTGCCGAAATATGTGGGGTTTAAGCTACCTACTGAAAAAGTCCACTGGAAATATTTGTTGAATGCTATAAACAATTTTTATTGTTTATAGTTTACGTAATCAGGTTATTATATCAATAATTCTTATATCGTTGGATCAAGAATTAGATTAATTGTGGTCAATCTTTTTTGAAATTAAATAAATTGATTTTAAGACCCTGAATAGTCATAAGGCACAAAGAACAAATGTTTCTACTATTTTCTAAAAAAAAATGACCTCGCTTTTATGTCAATGTTCTCAAATAAGTTCCTTAGCTTGTATGGGTAGCCTTTTATTGGTTCTATTTATGGAGTACGATATCAGTTTGAAGTTTTTTGACCTTTTCGGCACCATCAATTTTTGAAAAATGTTTTATTTAGTTTGCTTCCCAGTTTTAAGGAAGTGATAAATTTTGAAGTGTCTTTGGATTTCTCATACGAAAACTATAAAGGGGATAGCTGAATTATTTAACTGCTATATGGTAACAGCAAATCGCATCAAAGCATCGGGAAAGATATCTGAAGCTATTTCTAAATGTGGGCGAATAATTGTAAAAGATACTGAAAAGGCAATGGGACTTTTTGGTCAGAAGCTTGGAGGACGAAGGAGGTGAGTAAAATATATAGATATTTATCGCACATCCAGGTGAATAGTATAATTATTTGTTAAAGAAGATCCTCTATGATCAGTAAGTGCGAAAATGGTTTTGGCGTTGACTTGGCGTAAACTTGGCGAAAAAGAAAAAAGACACTCACATTTTTACATGTAAGTGTCAAATTTATAAAGTAGCGAGAGCCGGGGATGATCCGGCGACCTCATGATTATGAATCATGCGCTCTAACCAACTGAGCTATCTCGCCATCGTTTTTCAAAAGCGCGACAAAGATACTGCTTTTCCCTATATACGCAAATATCAACTTCCCTTTTTTTCAGGTAAAAAAGGAAATAACGCCGATATATAGGAGCTAATGTCCAAAAAAAGACGTACTTTGCACAAAAAATCGGACTTAATGAAGAAAGAATTATTTCAGATCGATTATGAGCTTAAAAATGGAGCCGCTGGTTTATTGTGGAAATTGATCAGCACCCCTTCAGGACTTGCAGAGTGGTTTGCAGAAGATGTTGAAAAAAAGGGTGATGTTTATACTTTTCAATGGGGCGAAACTTTTCAAAAAGCGGATATGGTTTCAATCAATCCAAGTTCCTCCATCAAGTTTCATTGGGAAGAAGAACCAGACGAGTATTATTTTGAATTCCGGATTGATCAGTCGGAACTGACCAGAAATGTGATACTAACCATTATTGACTTTGCAGATGCAACTGAGAAAAAAGGCAGCATAGAGTTGTGGAATTCTCAAATAGATGCACTCGCTCGTCGCTCAGGTATGTAAAAAAACGTAACAGTCCATCTTCTTTTGGGTTTTTTCAACTACTTTTGTGTGTTCAAACACCACGGTTAATGTTTCGTATCAAAAGACTATATACCTTTGTACTTGAGAGTTTTTTGCCGGTCTTCTTTATGACCTTCATGATCAGCAACTTCATCCTGGTGATGCAGCTGTTGTGGAAGTACGTTGACCAACTCGTAGGCAAAGGAATTGAGATTTCGGTTTTCCTTCAATTTTTTTGGTATGCAGCGCTGTCACTGGTTCCAATGTCTCTTCCTTTAGCTGTGCTTCTTGCCTCCCTAATGACTTTCGGCAATTTTGGTGAAAAACTGGAGCTCCTCGCCATGAAAGCAGCAGGTATCTCCCTTTTTCACATTATGAAGCCATTGATTGCGCTGATGATAGCCATCAGCATCGGCGCCTTTTATTTTCAAGACAAGGTCATGCCTGTTGTTCAGGTCAAATTAATGACCATGCTTGCTTCCTTCAAACAAAAATCACCTGAACTATCCATTCCCGAAGGAGCTTTCTATTCTGAAATTCCAGGAATTACCATCTACGTCAAGTCTAAAGATACTAAAAACAAAGTGTTGAGAGACATCATGATCTATGATTTTTCAAAAGGTTATGACAATACATCTGTGACTCTTGCCAAAACGGGAAAACTGCAATTCACCTCAGACAAAAAGGATCTGGTCTTTACACTGAACAACGGGGAAGGTTTTAGCAACTTCAACAGCCAGCAAAGCGCTTCGGCAGGTATCCCCTACCGACGTGAAAGTTTTCGGACAAAAAAAATTGTGATAGACTTCGACGGCAATTTCAACATGGTTGATGAGTCTAACTTCACCTCCTTGCATTTCAGCAAGAATACCAAGCAGCTAAGCGTCATCATTGATTCAGTGGGTCGCATTTTGGATAGCCTCGATATTAAAACAGCTCAGACTTACACTCAAAACCAATATTTAGGGAGAAAAAGCTATCCTGGTCACATGTTGGCAGATCCAAAAACAATTGCCAAAAGATCTTTTGTAAAACCTACCTATCCTAATGTAGACAGTTTGCTTTTAACCCTTAATCAGGAACCTCTGCTTCGTACAGCAGAAAGAGCACAGAGATCTGTCTCCAGCATTCGGAGCGAAATGGAATACAAACAAATTACCACTTCAAACGAAACCTTTCAATTCCGACGTAGCAGCATTGAGTTTCACCGTAAATTCACGCTTTCTTTCGCCTGCCTGATCTTCTTTTTCATTGGCGCTCCGTTGGGGGCAATTATCCGAAAAGGGGGTATCGGTATGCCGGCAGTCGTGTCTGTCTTTTTGTTTATTTTCTACTACATGGTCGATGTGACGGGCTATAAGTTTGCTCGCGACGGTGTTTGGGATCCTATCCTGGGAGGATGGATCAGCTCTGCGGCACTGCTTCCACTGGGTATTTTTCTCACATATAAAGCCGTAAACGATTCAGCCATTTTAAACAGTGAAGCATATACCATCTTCTTTAAAAAATATTTATACCCAAAATATCTGATTCGATTTATAAAAAGAAAAGTTCATAAATTTAAAAATAGAAAAAAATGACCCCATACAAATTAAACAGTATTGAAGAAGCGATTGAAGATATTGCTCAAGGCAAAATCATCATTGCTGTTGACGATGAAGATCGTGAAAATGAAGGGGATTTTATAGCAGCAGCAGAGCTTATCACCCCTGAAAAGGTGAATTTTATGATAACCTATGGACGTGGTGTTCTTTGTGTTCCTATCACTGAAGAGCGTTGCGCGGATTTGGATCTTGAAAAACAGGTTTCCAACAATACCTCTTTGCTTGGTACACCTTTCACTGTTACGGTTGACTTATTGGAAGGCTGCTCCACAGGAGTTTCAGCCCAGGACAGAGCCGCTACCATCCAGGCCTTGGCAAATCCAAAAACGAAGCCTGAAGATTTCGGACGCCCTGGACACATCAACCCTCTATACGCCAAAGCAAAAGGAGTTTTGCGCAGAGCAGGTCATACGGAAGCAGCCATCGATATTTGCCGATTGGCAGGACTTCACCCGGCAGGAACTTTGATCGAAATTATGAACGAAGATGGCACGATGGCCAGAATGCCTCAACTCATCGAAATCGCTCAGAAATTCAATCTGAAAATCATCACTATCAAAGATTTGATTGCCTATCGTTTGAAGCAAGAATCTTTGGTTGAAATGGGACCAAAAGTTCAATTACCTACTTCCTACGGCGACTTTCAGTTGATTCCTTTCACACAAATAGCCAACGGTTTGGAGCATCTTGCTTTGATTAAAGGCACCTGGGAAGAGAAAGAATCCATTTTGGTTCGTGTGCACTCATCCTGCATGACGGGTGACATCTTCGGATCCATGCGTTGCGAATGTGGAGACCAGTTACACAAAGCGATGGAAGCCATCGAAAAAGAAGGCAAAGGCGTGCTGGTTTACATGAATCAGGAAGGCAGAGGCATCGGTCTGATGAACAAGATCAAAGCATATAAGCTACAGGAACAAGGTTATGACACAGTTGACGCAAACTTGCATTTGGGATTTGACGCTGATGAACGTGATTATGGAGTCGGTGCTCAGATTTTACAAAAAATTGGTGTACGAAACATGCGGTTGATGACCAACAATCCGGTTAAAAGAATAGGTTTGGAAGCCTATGGTTTAAGTATCTCCAAAATTATTCCCATAGAAGTTCCGACCAATCCATACAATGAAGTTTATATGAAGACAAAAAAAGAACGTATGGGCCACAACTTGAAGAATATTTTATAATAAACAGATCCTTATGACTTTGAAATATCTTAAACTTACTTTATTTTCCTTGATTTTTTTCACAGGGATTCTTTCAGCTGCAAAGCCTGCACAAAAAGAAAAAAGTGCCTTCTCTATATTTCAAAAGGAGTCTCCAGCCAACTTATTCTGCTATTCCACCCTGAATGGAGAAGATGGTTTACACCTTGTGTATAGTCACGATGGCATCGTTTGGAGGTCAATAAATCATGGAAAAACGTTGGTAAAACCGACCATTGGTACTTCAAAAACGATGACTGAACCATGCATTGCGCAAGATGCAGAAGGTACTTTTCATATGGTTTGGACAACAGGATCCAACAACAGCATTGGTTATGCCACATCCAAAGACCTGATCAATTGGTCTGAACAAAAAGAGTTACCAGTCATGAGCAACGAACCGACAGCAACAAAAACCTGTTCTCCTGAACTTTATTACGATAAACTGGCTAAGACTTTTCACCTGATGTGGGCTTCAACCATACCCGGACGTTTTCCGGAAACAGAAAAAACAGAGGACGGATTTGATAACCGTCTGTATTCCACGACTACAATGGATTTCAATACTTTTACGAAAGCTAAAATAGTGTTCAATCCTGAATTTTCAGTTTCTGAAGCTTGTTATCTAAAAAATAAAGGTTCGTATTACCTGTTTTTCACGAATGATATGGATAAAAATATTCAGTACACCACTTCCGGCAGAATCAAATCTTTCCCATCAACCGTTTCTGTGCCAATCAATGGCAAGAAAATGGCAAAAGGGCCAACAACCCTGCAAATTGGAGATTACTCCTATGTTTACTGGGAAAACTTCATGGACAAAAAAATGGGAGGTGCTCGGTCAAGAAATATCAAAAAGGCCATTTGGGAAGATGTTACGAATGTCATCCATTTTCCTGCCGGTGTAAAACAGGGCAGCGCCTTCAAAGTGAGCAACACGATTTTGATCGGATTACAAGATTTGGAGAAGGCTTCTGAATAGCCCCTGGTATATGTCAATCCAGTTTTTTTACCCTGGCAATCGCACTATATCGTGACTTTTTTATATCTTTGTCCGTTGATTTATAACAACTAACAACTAAAATTATGAACCCTGTTTCTGAGCGATTAGCGAGCCTCTCGCCCTCTGAGACTTTGGCGATGTCTCAAAAGAGCAATGAATTGAAAGCCAAAGGTATTGATGTAATTAACATGAGTGTTGGAGAACCTGACTTCTTTACACCTGACCACATCAAAGACGCTGCCAAACAGGCTGTTGACGCTAATTTTTCATTTTATTCTCCGGTTACGGGCTATCCTGCATTGCGCAACGCCATTGTAACAAAGCTTAAAAATGAAAATGGCCTGGACTTCAAACCCGAACAAATTGTTTGTTCAAATGGAGCAAAACAATCGGTATGTAATGTTTTACTTAGTATCATTGGCCTCGGCGATGAAGTAATCATTCCAGCACCTTATTGGGTTAGTTATGTAGAAATGGTGAAACTGGCAGAAGGCACCAATGTAATTGTAAGCGCAGGTATTGAACAGGATTTTAAAATCACCCCTGCTCAACTGGAAGCCGTCATCACTCCCAAATCAAAAGCTATCATCCTTTGCTCACCTTCCAACCCTACCGGAAGCGTTTATAGCAAAGAAGAAATGAAAGGTCTGGCCGATGTTTTGGCTAAATACCCGAACATAATCATTCTTTCGGATGAAATATATGAACACATCAATTATTTTGGAAAGCATGTCAGCATTGCCGAATTTGAAAACGTCCGCGATCGCGTAGTGATCATCAACGGTGTTTCAAAAGCATATGCCATGACAGGCTGGCGTATTGGCTGGATTGCGGCCCCTCAATGGATAGCATCAGCCTGTAGCACTCTTCAGGGTCAATACACTTCCGGCCCCTGCTCTGTGTCCCAAAAAGCGGCTGAAGCTGCATACACGGGAACACAACAGCCAGTACAAGACATGCGTGTCGCTTTCGAACGTCGTCGTGACTTGATTGTAACTTTGGCTAGAGAAATTCCAGGATTAAAAACCGCGAAACCCGAAGGAGCTTTTTACATTTTCCCGGAATGTGACTCTTTTTATGGTAAATCCTTTGAAGGCAGAACCATTGAAAATTCCGGTGACCTGGCCATGTATCTGCTTGAAGTAGGTCATGTAGCCTCAGTAGGTGGTGCAGCTTTCGGAGCTCCCAACTGTCTGCGTTTCTCCTATGCCACCTCGGATGAAAACATTGTAAAAGCAATGAGTTGGGTAAAAGAAGCACTTGCAAAGCTTAGCTAAAAACGTATATAGATATATTGAAAATGGCTGCCTCTGATTTGGGGCAGCCATTTCTATTTAGTATCTATTTTTTGATCTTTCTGCTCCTGTAAGAGTTGCTTTGTTTCGTTATACCCAATTTGAAAAATTTCCTGAGCCCTCCCAATATCCCCGCCATTAAAACCAGAAATGGCTGCAGGTTCCACCAACATATCACAAAGTTTCTTTTCAAAATTCGAATTGGATCGGTAAATAAATTTATAGGATCGAAGTGCAATACTGGTTATTGACTTTTCGTAGGAATCTGTATTAATTGGCCCCAAATTTACCCCTATCAGGTATTTACAATCCCGTCGTATCACAGAAGCCGGAAAATTCATAAGTACACCGCCATCCACATAATCAACCCCATCAATGGTGTAGGGGCTGAATAAAATAGGGACGGAACAGGTAGCGACCAATGCATCAATCAAGGGACCCTTGTCAAAGACCACACTTTTCCCTCTGTCCAAATCGGTAGCGACAACCACCAAGGGCACTTTAAGTTCTTCAAAAGAATTGGCACGCAAAACCGTATCCAGAAATTCCTTAAAACCTGTCAAGGAAAAAAGCCCGCCATCGGGTACTTTCAAACGAAAAAACTTGGAATAACTGACATTTTTAAAGATGGTAAGAATGGAATCGGTACTATATCCGTCTGCGTATAGAGCAGCGACCACAGCACCTGAACTTACTCCTGAAATCACATTTGGTATGAGGCCTTCCTCTTCCAGGGCTTTTAATGCACCAACCTGACACAGACATTTAATACCACCTCCACTCAACGTAAGACCAAGCGCATACTTTTTGCCGGACTTGTATCGGATAGCATCCTGTACGGAAGGCCCTTTATGAAGTAAAACCTGATCGGAAGTTGTCGTAAGATAAACAACCTTGGGATGCACCCCAATATTCTTTTGTAAAATGAGCCAAAGCACCATCAAAAGAAACATGGTTATGTAGAGCTGCCTTTGATTCATTCCCTTCGATTTTTAAGTAGAACAAAGATAGGTTTTTAAAAGAATCAACTAATAAAAAAAACGTCGATTATTATAGGTACTTTCGTCATTAATGAGAACTCGCCCAAATTTTTCAATTAGAACGAACCTATGAATAATCTTGATTACGGAGCTGTCGGCAATTGTCGGTCAGCAGCATTGATTTCTAAAGAAGGAAGCATAGATTGGTTTTGTTTTCCTGATTTTGATTCACCCTCCATATTTGCAAAATTACTGGATGAAGAGAAAGGTGGATGCCTGAGTTTTAAGGTCGATCCTTCCTATCAAATTAAGCAAAAATACATCGAACATACCAACATCCTTTCCACGCTTTTTGAATCCGAAAAGGGGTCATTTGAAGTGTTGGATTTTATGCCTCGTTATAAAATCGGAGAATTTAGTAACCATTATCTTTCACCTGAATTGTACCGACTCATCCGAGTTATCAAAGGCACTCCAAGCTGTATTTTAAACTACGATCCCAGGCAAAATTATGCCAGAGAAACCGTTGCTCATAAATTAGGTCCGAGCTATATTAAAACGACCACAGAGAGCAATCAGCGGGACTCCATCTATTTGTATTCCGATCTGGATCTAAATAAAATTGTGGCAAAAGAGGAAATAACCCTGAAAAATGACACCTTTTTACTTTTATCCTACAACCAAAAGCTAATAAAGATTGACCTGAACAGGGTCGAACTGGAATTTCAGCGTACTCGTGTCTATTGGTTAAACTGGACGAACCGATCCAAAAAATACACTCTTTTTAATGCATACATTGAGCGTAGTATGTTGGTGCTGAAGCTCATGTCTGCACATCGGTCGGGAGCAGTCCTTGCAGCGCTTACCACCAGCATACCTGAAACACTGGGAGAAGTGCGCAATTGGGATTACCGTTTTTGCTGGTTGCGTGATGCCTCCATGTCCATTAAAACGCTTCTAGCAGTAGGACATCGAGGGGCTGCCCTGCGTTTTATGAACTTCATACACAACATTCTGAAGTTTAAGGATGAAACTTTCCAGATTATGTATGGCATCCGGGGGGAACAGGTTTTGACAGAAGAAACGCTGGATCATTTAAGCGGTTACAAAAATTCCAAACCGGTTCGTATCGGTAATGCGGCCTACCAGCAGAAACAAAACGACTCTTTGGGCTACCTGATGGATGTCATTTATCAGTATTACCTCTATTTTCCTGGCACCCTGGATGAGATTGAAGATATGTGGGAAGTTGTCAAAACCATCACAAGGAGCGTTTTTGAAGCCTGGGACAAACCGGATAGCGGCATTTGGGAAATCAGAGGAAGCATGATGCATTTTGTCCAATCAAAGGTGATGTGCTGGGTGGCCTTGGACAGAGCAACAAAAATTGCAACCATGCTGCACGAAGACGGATATGCCGATAAATGGAAATTTGAATCGGAAAAAATCAAGGAAGATGTGTTATTAAACGGTTGGAAAGAAAATATTCAAAGCTTTTCCCAGGCCTATGAAAACGAAGACCTGGACTCTTCTTTGCTCTTGATGGAATCGTACGGCTTCCTTCCAGCAGACGATGAACGATACATCAAAACAGTAGACGCCATACAAAAAGGATTGATCAACAAGGGTTTGCTTTACAGATATAAAAGCGCGGACGATTTTGGTCAACCATCCTCTGCCTTTACTATTTGTACATTCTGGTTGGTCAGGGCGTTGTTTGTCACCGGTAAGAAAGAGGAAGCACGGGCACTTTTCGAACAACTGCTTTCTTATTCCAACCACCTTTTTCTTTTCAGTGAAGACCTGGATTTTGAAACAAAAGATCAGCTTGGAAACTTTCCACAAGCATATTCCCACTTGGCTTTAATCAATACAGCACTGTTGTTTGGAGATGAAATTGAGCTATCAAAATTCATCAAGCCTTAGACTTGACGAGATCATGAATAAACGGTAAGGTTTCAGTTTGTGAAAGCAGATAATACCTGGCAGCATTCGAAATTGAACCGATTTTGATGGTATAGGCCGTTTCAGGCAATTCCACGAAAGTATCTTCATCCGTCGTATCGTCTCCCATGGCCAGTATAAAATCATAGTTGTCTTTTTGAAGCAACCTTTTTGCTTCTGCACCCTTTGAATATTCAGGCGATTTGATTTCAACAATCTTATTCCCTCTCATAATCTGCAAATTAAGTCGCGAGCAAGGTGCAATAAGGGCATTTACAAGCTGTTGTTCACGAAGGGATGCCAACCAATCGTCCACTTTGCGAAAATGCCAAACCAAAGCCGTTTCTTTTATTTCCAGATTGGAATGCGGAGTTTTATCGATAAAATTTTGCAACAATGCTATAAGTGCATCGTCCCAGGAATATGGACTGCTCTTTTTGCACCACATTCCATTCTCTTTATAGAAGGCGCCATGTTCAGCAGCCATATCCAGAGGTAATGTACCAAGCCAGGACTCCAATGTATGTACATCTCTTCCACTGCTTATCACGATTTTATTTTTGGGATCAGAGGCCAGATCTCTAAGCGTATCTAAAATATCCTTTGTTGGAAAAGCGTCTTCCGGTTTATATTTAAACGGAGAAATCGTTCCGTCGTAATCAAGAATAATCAATCTTTTTTGAGCTTTCTCATACGCATTTCTGATTTTTCCTCGCAATTGCTTGTTTATCCTTTTTTTGTCATTTTCGAGATTCTTGAGTCTTATTTCTTCCAGTTCACTCACAAAACTGTCAGCCCAACGCTTTACCGTTTGTCTGGAAATGATTTTCTGCATTTTAGCCATCGTCATTTTTTGTTCTTCCAAACTCATTTCCAAGGCATCAAGAATGGCCAGTTCTATTTGATCCAGACTGTTCGGATTAATAATGATGGCATCACTAAGTTCGATGGCTGCACCAGCCATTTCGCTTAAAATCAGAACACCAGGCTTATCTCTTTTGGAAGCAATGTATTCTTTGGCAACAAGATTCATCCCATCCCTTAAAGGTGTAACCAGAGCAATATCTGCAATGTGATACATGGCTGTCAATTCTTCAAACGACACGCTGCGATAAAAATAATAGATCGGAGTCCAGTTTATTGTCGAATAAATACCGTTCATCGCACCGATGGCCTCATCAATTTTGGTTTTTAGCTGAGCATAATGATCTACGGTGTCTCTCGATGGAACCACGACCATCACCAGTGATATTTTACCTCTGTACTGAGGATTACGTTCCAGGAACTGGTTAAAGCCCTTAATCCGGTGTAAAATACCTTTGCTGTAATCAAGCCGGTCTACCGAAAGCATCAGTTTATGCTCTCCGAAATTGGCTTTCAACGTTTTCGCTTTTTCCTGAACAACTGGATCCAGTATGGCATCGTGAAACTGATCGTAATTAATTCCCATGGGAAAAGCATCGACATGGACTGTCCTATTTTCAATCAAAACCTGATCCAACTTAAACTGATAATCCAGCACGCGTTCTGCGGCACTTACAAAATGCCGCATATAGTCGTAGGTGTGAAATGCAATAAGGTCTGCGCCCAACAAGCCGTTCAAAATTTCTGCCCGCTCAGGGAGGACTCGAAACAATTCATAGGAAGGAAATGGAATGTGATGAAAATAGCCGATACTCACATCTTTGTTCGAATCCCGGATAATTTTTGGCAATAGCATCAACTGATAATCATGCACCCATACAATATCGCCCTTTTGAATGTGTGGAGCTGCCATTTTTCCAAATAGCTCATTGACCTCCTTGTACGTTTTCCAATAGGTCGTATCATACTCCATAAAGGAATAAAAATAATGACAGAGGGGCCATAATATATTGTTACTATAGCCCTCATAATAGTTTAGTATTTGTTCTTCGGTCAAAAACACCGGGTGAAAATTTAACGATTCCAGGTGCCCGGTCACCTCTTTTATCTCCGATTTATCTTTCAGGTGAATACCTGGCCAGCCTATCCAATGTTTTTCAACGGAAAGCTCCAGGGAGCCCAAACCTGTGGCCAAACCACCTTCACTTCGAAGATATTCAAAAGTACCATCTTCCTTTTTATTGACTTTGATGGGTAGTCTGTTGGCAATGATATAGAGTTTCATTGGGATAATTCGATATTAAATAACTTTACAATGTACCAAAATATAAGCTCTAATCAAAATGCTAAAGGACAGACATCCATAAAATTATGTATTTTTGTAGAAATAAACTTTTCAAATGAAAACCAACCAGATTGTCGAATGCGTTCCCAACTTCAGCGAAGGTAGGGATACTGCTAAAATGGAAAAAATCATCGATTGTTTCCGGGGTAAAAGCGGCGTCAAATTGCTTGACTACAGCAACGATGTGGATCACAACAGAATGGTCATTACCGCCATCGGATCGCCAGAGGAAATGAAAGAGGTTGTGATAGAGGCTATTGGAGCAGCGGTTCGTGAAATCAACCTGACCACCCATCAGGGGCAGCATCCACGTTTGGGCGCTGTTGATGTCGTTCCATTTATCCCCATCAGCAACATAACGATGGACGAGACTGTTCAACTTTCAAAAGAGGTAGCCGAAGAAGTGGCAAAAAGGTATTACTTACCCGTTTATCTGTACGAAAAAGCCGCGAGTGCCCCCCACCGTGAAAACCTGGCAGATGTTCGCCGGGGACAATTTGAAGGATTAACCGATAAAATGAATGACCCCTTCTGGAAACCCGATTTCGGTCCGATCGCACCACATCCTACAGCAGGTGCAGCTATTATTGGTGCACGAAATTTTCTGGTTGCCTACAATGTAAATTTACATACAAACGATCTGACTATTGCCAAAGCTATCGCCGGGAAAGTCCGTCATATTGGTGGAGGTTTGCGGTTTTGCAAAGCGATGGGCGTTTCGCTCAAAGAAAGAAATATGGTGCAAGTCTCCATGAACCTGACCGATGTTACCAAAACGTCCGTATATCAGGCTTTTGAAATGGTGAAAATGGAAGCTGCCCGATACGGAGTCAACGTCGCCGGCAGTGAAGTGATTGGCCTTTTACCGCTTGGTGTATTGGTGGATACTGCGAACTATTACCTGGGCATAGAAAATTTTACTATTGATAGGGTTTTGGAATACAGAATGTTGGAATAGATACTTCGCGTTTTATGTATACGAAGAAAATAATGGGGCAATTGTACTACCATTCACTCGTTATATCTTTAGATACGCGCATTCTAATGTATATCTCCAAAGAAGACCTTTTCAGTGGTGCGTGATTCATTCAAAGGAACGATTATGGTTGACGGTCCAAGATTGGTCGGTTCGTTCCATGAACACAATGCCCAGACCACTTCTTTGGTCGGCGAAACTTCAATCGCTTGCAAAGGTTGGTTCTTGTTATCAATAACGACATTGCTCCATTGATTAAACCAGTTACTTATAAGGGTGTTACCATTAGCCAGTCGAATAGATACTTGCGGAGAATTAATCTGATAATCGGAAGGGTCTTGTAACGAGTATTCCCAAACCACTTCCGATTTGCGGCTTACTTCTGTCACTTTATTTCTGGATGTAATTAAAAAATTGCCATTTTTAAGTGGCTCGGCTCCCCATAGCCCAGGGGCATCAATAGTTAGAAGTAATTTACCATTCGAATCGTACTCACACACTTTTCCCATATCCATGTGTGAAACAAGTATTGTACCCGAAGCAGTAAGTCGTGCATGCCGGAATTGACCATGAATACTGGCTGGATTTGCTGTTGGTAAAAGCAATTCTTTGACGATTGAATTATCTTTTTTCTTCATCACAATCAACTTAGCCGGATTACTATTTTGTACGAAAATAACGTATTTTTTTCCAATAGGCTGACCAGTATGAATTTCGGTACCCTGAGGTGCATCGTAGTTCCAAACAACTTTTTTATTCTGAGTAACTTCAGTGATACCATGTTGATGAGCAAAGAGAACATTTCCATTGGATAACAGGATAGCATCGCTAATTTCGCCAATGCCCGGATGGGTATATGACCATACGATTTTACCTTTGCGAACAAGGTACATGTTTTCTTGTTTTGCTTCGCCTGCATAAAAGAAATCAAGATGAGATAAACCATTGCCAGGCAATACTGCCGGAGCGAAAGGCTTCTCATTTTGGGCTAGTACTGGTTGGTTAAAACCACCTGAAAGTGTTGCAAGAATGAAACCTGCCAATAAATTGACTTTGATTGATTTTGTCTTCATTGAAATGAATACGATTATATTGGTTGTGTAAAATATGAAAAGTGCAAACAAATTGCAATTTACGCTAATACTGTTCTTAGGAATTAGCGAAAACTGATCAATGGATATTTTCAGGAGCACTACATGGGTCTACTTTTTTCCAAGTGGAATAAAGATAAATTCAATACCTTTTCCTTTTTTTGGATCCAAGTTACGAGAGTACTTCATATCAATGTCATTGTTCCAATGTTCAAAAACACCAAGACTTTTCACCGGTTTTCCTCCCTGAATATATTTTACTCCTGAAGGAGCATTTTCTGGGATGGCCATTTCGCGCAAGAAATCATCTGCATTATCGCGCACTAGAATTCTTGGCACATTGTGATAAGATGGTTCGTTATTGTTTTTACTTTGAGCGTACAATATGTCAAGCCCTACCGATTGAATAGCCACACCATCAAATGAAGCCAACACGCAAGCTGGCCATTCAGCATTTTCATAAGGCACCACCTTGTTGTTAAATGGAGGATTGGGGAAATGAAGTGGGTATGTGCGCCACTTGCGACCGCAATACAAACCGTCCAGCAAATACAAAATGGTTTTACCACCCAAATTAGGTGATGCAGCCAAATCCACCATCGGTGAATACGCATTTTTTGTTCCTTGTTGTTTTGTGTTGATTATTGCATGCAATTCGGATGTTCCTTTAATAGAACCAAAATGATTTTTCCCTGTCATTGTAACTGCCGTTTGACCTTCGTCACCATCTTCCATATAGTTATACGGATAAGAGTGGAGTTTCAACATTGCCATATTGATAAGGTAAGTGGCCTCTTTTACCTGACGAGCCATGAGCTTTGCATCCTTATAATTTCCGGCCGAATAACTTATTCCTTCTACCCAATCTGCACCTTCAATCCCATGATGATCTCCATAGCCCGGATTAAGCGGTTGATTTTCGTTAGCAGCATTTTCCTGTAAGAAACGAACATCTTTAAATTCTTTCCAAACCTCTGTGAGCATGGCCGGAAAAATGGAGCGACGCACATCGTAAATAAGGATGTTGTTTTGAGGTACTTTGGCAATATTTACTAACTGACGCACCATGGCCAGTACCAACTGTGGAGTCGCATCGCTTTGATTATCAGTTTTCTTATCACTACTGTTGTTGAGGTTTATTTTCAGTGCCACGACTTCACCTGCTTGATAAGCTCTGTTCGCCATGCCGCGAGTATTTTTATTGTAGTATTTGAAAATTTTATCCCAAGCCACTTTGTCTTTATTAGAACTTGTTAGTTTTTGCAAAGTAACAGAAAGTATTTCGCTGACTTTTTCCACATCGGTATTTTTGTCCAGCCACCATTGATCTTCTTCTTTTTTCCAGTGACCTGCCCATTTGGTCGCTTCCGGATTACGTGCCATAACCACACGTCCCGGATAAATTCCGGCTGCAACACCAATCGGTTGGTTAGAAACTCCTGGTTTCCAGTCGTATCCAACAGCTTTTACAAAACCGGCATCATCAGACGCTGTTGATCCGAATGAGTTTACAATGCCCAACGGCATTACTGTGAACCAAGCAACAAACACAATCATTGAAAAACCACCACAGATAGTTACCACCATACGATGTTTAGAAAATGCTTTTGCTAATTTTTTAAAGAAGAACATACTCGAAACAGTAGCTGTAAGCCAAATTACAAAGGCACTGGCTATGGGAAAAGCAGCTTGCTGACAAGGATATGAAGCCCGACTGGGTTTGGGAACAACCCGAATGATAAACCAGATTAAGGCTCCAATACCTATAAAAAATCCTATAGATTTTTGCCAAATATTGAGACTTTTAAGAGCTATTCTATCTATAAATGTTATAAAAACATGTTTCATATTCAGTTGATTTAATTATTGATCTTTGTTTTTATTCTCCAAATTTAAAGTATAATTTACCTGCGAAAACAAGTCCATTACACTGATTTTTCTGTCCTTGAGGTCCTTCTTCATCGGCATTTGAAAACTTCGTCCCTATAGCACTAATTCCATGAAGTATGGAAATATTACCCGAAGGAAAAGGCGGATAGACACCACCTTTTGATTCAACAGGTTTTTGGGGAGTAAAGAGATGCAAATAAAGCCCAGTTGTTGCAGACAGTATGGTTATTGGCAATTCTTTTGTTTCAATTTTAACTCCATAAAAGTTCGAATAATAGCCCTTAAACTCTGGGTAAACCCAAGTTTGCCCGGTAATGGTGTTGTTGTATTCTTTTTTGTACACGCCAAACTGCGACCCTTTCAGACGATTTTTCCAAGCATGATAAGGCCCGTTTGCCATCAAGACTGCTCCTTTCACTTGCTCTTCTGGATAAGAAAATGTAATTCCGGTGAAATCAAACGAACCGGTAGGACTATAATCGTAATCCAGTTGCAACCAACCTCCCTGAAGCATTGTCCATTTGGCATGACAAATGCTATCGTACACCAGCTCCACGACATAACCGTTGGGTACCGCATAATGTTTTAATTCTCTGAAAGAGGTTTTGAAGCCTGCAAATCTGGGTCCATTATGAAACGATACTTTCATATCTGCATTTTTAACCTCTGCTATCAATCCTGAATTTTTATTGAAAGTAACGGTCGTTTTGTCCGAATGCAAAGTCAACAAACTATCACGTTCGGTTACTAGCACTTTGTTTTTGTTTTCAGAAATCAACTGTGAAGCCATCGTTGCAGCCGTCTTTATATTCCACGACCAGGTATTTATTTGTCGGGCATGATCATCGGTAGCCGTAATGTAAAGGGCATCAAACTCCTTCCAATTATCAGGTAAATTGAGTTTTATAATCCCACTATCACCGGCTGCAATAAATGGAGCTTCGATCTTTCCTGTTAGTTTTTGATGAGATAAGTTCGTAAAAGGCTGTTTAAACTTCACCAACTCATACGAAAAACTGCATTGGTTGAGGTTCTTGTATAAAAAGCGATTGTTTACTTTCAAATTTCCGTTAAAGTCTGTAGGTATAGCGATTTGCTTAAAATGAACGGGGGACCATATTTCTTTAATGGTATAAAAGCTACCTTCTTTTTCGTGGTAAGGTCCTAAAATACCATCGGGAGCTAAATTGCCACGGGTATCTATTGAATCATTTTTATCTCTTCTTTCAATACCTTCATCAGCAAAAACCCAGAGAAAACCTCCAGCCGAAAGGGGTTTGGATATCATAAGAGTCCAATAGTCATCCAATCCTGCACCAAGTCCTCCGTCGTACAACCCATGCAAAAACTCAGTAGGAAAATAGATTAGATTTCCTTTGTTCAAAGCATTGTAAACGTAATTGTATGTTGGATAATGCTTGGTGTCTGTTCCGTTTATTTTAGACCAAGGTTCAATAACTGTTCTTTTTTGAGGATCGTACAAGGAATAATCAGAACGTACTTCGGGATTAAATCCACCTTCGTTTCCATTGTCCCACAAAACAATAGATGGATGATTAACATCGCGAATCACTGTTTCTTTAACCAATCGTCGGGCGGTTGGAGTATCGTAGCACTTTTGCCATCCCGCCAATTCGTCCAACACAAACAAACCCAATGAATCACAAACATCCAAGAAGTATTGATCGGGTGGATAGTGGCTCATTCGCACTGCATTCATGTTCATATCTTTGATCAGATTCACATCGTCGATGGCCAGCTGTTTACTGCTAGTGCGACCGCTCGACGGCCAAAAAGTATGACGACAAACACCACGAAACATGATCTTTGTTCCATTCACATAAAAACCATCAGCGGGTCGATACTCGACGGTACGAAAACCAAATTTCTGTGTACTTTCATGTACGATCTTGTTTCCTTTTTTAAGGCGAACTACTACTTGATAGAGATTTGGAGCTTCAGCATTCCAAGTTTTGGGATTCAAAATCGTTGTTTGAAGTGTACATTTTTCTTCAATCAAAGTTGTACTAAAAGGATTACCCACATTCACTCCATCCAGAGTTTGTATCTGAGATTCAACGGTAGTATTCTTGGCATATGACACAAAAACATCCATACGAAAAGTGCCATTGGCTTTAGCGTCAATGGCCATGCGGTCAATTGCTACCTGTGGTTTAGCTTCGAGGTAAACGGGTCGGTAAATTCCGCCAAAAACCCAGTAATCGGAGATGCGTTCTGCCCGATTTACACTTTCATTTGTTGATTCTTTGCTCACATTAACTTCCAACAAGTTTTCACCATTTAAATCGATGAGCTTGGTGACATCATATTTAAATTGATAAAAAGCTCCTTGATGAATTGGACCTGCTAACGTCCCATTTATCTTTACTTCGGTATCGGTCATCGAGCCTTCAAAAACAATATTTATTTTTTTGCTCTTCCACTGTTTGGGCACGCGGAATTGATACTTATAAAAACCTCTTTCGTTGGCTGTCAAGTTTATATCGCCATACAAATAAGAACCGAAACCTTGCTGCTCCCATTGAGAGGGCACTTGAATGGTCTTCCATTTATTGCTGTTCATACCATGCGTACAAAAGAAATCCCATGTTACCGTATGATCTTTGTCTGTGCCAGACAGGTATTGAACCATGGTTTTTTGGGCTACACTCATTAATGTAAATAACAGTAACACACAGATAATAAACTGTCTTTTGTAAATCTTCATACTTGTGATATAAAAATGTAGTGTTTTCTTAAAAAGTTGTGCCATTTGTTAATTCGCCTCTAAAAAAGTTTAATCTGTATCTATTTTTGTACCGAAAACTTGTAAACTGTTTCAGATTTGAATATCTCCCCGGGGTATAGAATACAGTTCGGGAATTTGGGTTGGTTAGGCGAATCAGGAAAATGTTGAGTTTCCAAACAAAAGGCCCCATGTTTAGTAAACGGCTTTCCATCCCTGCCCACAACATTTTCGCTCAGATAATTTCCAGTATAAAGTACAACTCCCGGCTCCGTAGTATAAACGTCCATTGTCCTTCCGCTAATTGGTTCAAAAGCTTTGGCAGCTAAGGTTAGTTTTGTAGTTTGATTGCGTAAAACATACGTCAAATCATACCCTCTGTTGCCATCATTTAAATCTTCAATATGTTTGCCTATTTGTTTTGCCTTTGTAAAATTGTAGGGTGTACCTTTTACATCCAGGATCTTACCCGTTGGGATATTGCCATTTCGAGATTCCAGGTACTGATCGGCGAAAATGGTTAGTTCGGTATTCAACACTTTATCTGCTTTGCTTCCGTTCAGACTAAAATAAGAGTGATTCGTTAATACCACAGGCGTAGCCTTATCGGTTGTCGCCCGATAGTCGATTTTGAGTTCATTGTTTTGAGTAAGGGTATATGTAAGGATCAGATTCAGATTTCCGGGAAAACCTTCTTCCCCATCTTTACTCAAATAAGTCAATTTCAATGCGACTTCTTTTCCATTATTGACTTCCTCTATGTTCCATATTTTTTTATCAAAACCAGCCAAACCTCCGTGAATATTGGAAGTAAGTTTATACACTTTACCATCCAGATGAAAGGATGCATTTGAAATACGATTGGCAACACGCCCAACGGTAGAACCGAAAAGTGAATTTTCTTTTCCTGTATAGGGCCTCAGTGAATCGAAACCCAACACAATGCTTTCAAATTTGCCTTCTTTATCGGGAGTAATAATATCTATAATAGCTCCACCGTAGTTTATCACCTTAACCTGCATACCACTACTGTTTTTAAGCGTATACCTGAATATTTTTTGTCCCTCGGTTTCACCATAAAACACTTTCGTGACGGAAGGTTTTGCTGTATTGCCGGAACGATAACCCCATAAAGGCTTGGATGAAGCCATGACTAGTGTGCTGATTAAAAGCAGACAGCACAACTGAAAAGATAAAATAATAGGCTTCATTTAAACCGTTTAATATGTTATTAGATAATTTTAAGCATCCTCTAAAGTCAATCCAACTTGTTCATATTCATTGAAACATCACCTTGTAGTGACTTTCCATCCAAGCAAATCTAGCCAGAATTTCTAACATTCCGCCCTGCTCTACCAAGTTTTGAATACCATCTTTCCCAACAAACAATCCTTGTTCGTTTCTTTCGTTTTTTAATGAAAAATCTACACATTTTTTAAAGCCAAGAATGTATTTGGTGTCTTTGTTGTATTTCAATAAATGCTGGTAAGCACGCAACAATACGGCATTGAACCAATACCCATCTCTAAATTTCCCATTGCCATAAAAATAGGCTAGAGAGGCATCGGCCATTTTATTGGCACGATTTAAGTATTTTTTATCACCCGTTAGTTCGTATAAAAAAACATTTGATTGCAGCATTGTACCAGTATTGTACGAAAAGATAGCTTTGCCCAGACTACCGTCTTTCGTATTTATGTTGTCGTAATACAAACCTTCGGGCGTTTGCAGCTTCTCATTGGTCCAGTTATAAATTATAAGTGCCGTGTCTAAGTAACTTTTCTGCTTTGTTAATTCATACAGTTTAAGTGCAACTAGAATGCCAGGACCATTTGAGCAAGTATTTTTTGTTTCAAAATCGGTTTCACGCCAATAGAGCCCACCTCCTAAAGTCGTGTCGTAAGCAGTCATCATAAATTGGTACATATTTTTCCCCAATTCCAGATAATTTTTATTTTTTGTTCGTTTATAAACATCCAATGCCGCAATGCCAATCCATTGATTATCATCATAATAGCGCAAGCCTGGTTTTAGTTTAACGATGTATTCATTGTAACCTGGTTTTGGCAAATTGGTATCGTAATAGTTTTTCATATTACTAAAAATGGGGTCAACCAAATTGATTGTATGATCCACCTTTTCCATTTCGTTTACCGCTTCAAACATCGAACACAGTGCCCATAACCATGAATACTCGCGTTTAAACCCCGATTTTATTTCTCGTTTTGCCGGATCCAATTCAACAAAATAATATCCTGAAGCCTTGTCGTAAAAATTCTTTTCAATGGCCGCATGAAATGACTGCATCTCTTTTTTGTAAAGGCCTTTGTTTAATGTCTTTTGAGCTGCAACTGAATTCAAAGAAACCGATATTGCCAAAACGACAATAACACCTTTTTTAATAAATTTCATCATAAAAACGTTGATATTAAAATTTTAAATTGGCACGATATTATACAATACTACACCGCAAATCTGACTCTTGCGAACTCACTTACCGAGTAGTTATTACGATTTTCTTCCCTTTCATCAAATCCTGATAAGAAATAAAATAATCATCTACTTTTTTATTACCACTTGTTATTTCTGTGATTTTCCTGCCAGAATTTTTCTTTACAATTGTAAAAACCTTTTCACCAAGGTTAAATTCCACTTTGTCGAAAAGCGGTACAGACACAATGAATTTATCATCGGCTGGTGAAAATGGATAAAAACCAATTGCATTAAACACATACCAAGACGACATTTCACCGGCATCATCCATTCCTGCATAAGATAATTTTTCTTTGCCCATATCATAGAAGCGATCCATAATACTATCCAAAACTACCTGCGCTTTTTCTTGCTTATCCACAAAATAATACATGAATGGAAAGCTGTGGTCTGGCTGGTTGCCCTGACAGTATTGACCTATAAAGCCTGAAATATTGTATGCCTCCACCCCACTCCACGGAATAGAGAAAAGAGAATCTAATTTAAGTTCAAAGTCGGCCTTGCTCTTATAAAGCCCTACTAATCCTTTTGGATCGTGCGGGGCAAAAAAGGAAGACTGCCAGGCATTGGCTTCGCGGTACATATACTCGTAATAAGGATATTGGGGGTCAAAGTTCTTCACCCATTCCCCGTTGGCCAAGCGACCTCTCATTAGTTCGGTAGTCGGATCGAACTGGTTTTTATAATTGCCTGTCCGCTTCATCAGCATGTTGTAATTAGCCGTATCTCGAAGCTCTTTAGCCAGCAAAGCCACAGCAAAATCATCGTAAGCATACTCCAGTGTTTTAGTTACTCCCGCTGTAGATTTTGTTTCAATAACAGGATGTTCAATGTCTTTCTCCGCAATGTAGCCCTTCTCCATATATTCTGTGATATAAGGTCTGGTTCCACCTTCGATAGTCGCATTTCTCAACAAAAGATGATAAGCACTTTTTACATCAAAACCCCGCAGCCCTTTCAAATACGACCCTGCAATGAAAGCTGCCGCATGATCACCGTGAAAGAAAGTCGGCATGAATCCTGTTTTCTCCCCTTTATCGATTAACGATTTAATGACATCAACTGTCACCGATGGAGACAACATCCCGAGTAGAACCAGCTTATTGCGATAATCATCCCACAGGGATGGTTCGGTGTAATAGCGAAAACCTTTGTTGACAACATTCCCTTTCAAATCGGTAAAATCACCATTCGCGTCGCTTCGCAAAGCCGGCCAAAGAAATGAACGGTACAAGGTAGAATAGAAAATGCCTCGTTGACGTTCCGTGCCTCCGGTTACAGCCACTTTCGACAATAACGCTTCCCATGTATCGTTTGCCTCTTTTCTTACCTGAACAAAACTTTTTCCCAACATTTCTTTTTCAAGGTTTTGTTTTGCATTTTCGATGCTTACAAAAGAAAAACCAACCTGCAACTCCAAAGCTTTGGGAGCGTTGATAAAAGTGACAACCGATAGTTCTTTTTGCTCTTTTTTCAGCGATTCGATATTTTTTATTTTATGATTGCTCACGGCGTAGAAATACATCTTTTCGCCCGTTTGCTGAAAGCCTTTGAATATATGATCGCCTTCCTGCTGAATATCCCAACTTCTCACTCTTTCGTTGGACGATGTCAGATCGGCAATTAATTTTTTATCAGCTCCGGCTTTGAAGGTATATTTATGGAAAGCGCAGCGCAAGGTCGAAGTCAGTTCAGCATTCACCCCGTAGCGCTCCAGATACACCTGATAATAGCCCGGATGTGCTGATTCGTTTTGGTGGCTGTAAGGAGAGCAATAATCCTCGGGCGAAAAATTGTCCGTTGCCGGAAGAAACGGAATATGGCATAAATTCCAATGACCTTTGGACGTGTGTGCAAATCCATAAATAACAGTATCTTCGTATTGATAGCCCGAACCGCTATGAAATTTGGTTACGGGAGTTAATTGCACCATCGCATTAGGTAGTGATGAACCCGGGAAAGCTTCTGCACCCCAAGTGCGATGAGTAGGTTTATACCCTACATCTTTGGCATCCCATATGGTGGCTGTGCCAAGAAATGGATTGGCATAATCCGTGTATTTTTTCTGTGCTTGACTAGTTGTTGTCATCAACAAAAGCAAAGCAATTGATATCCTATTTTTAATCATAAGTTTCACTTTTTAAGAGTCCAGTATTGGCATTTCCAAATAACATGGACGTAGTTATATAATTATGCAAAGATGAAGCTTTTTTTGTTAGAAATCTATTTCAAAAACTGGATTGTAACAGCTGCATTTGTGCGTGGAATTACAAGGGGCATTTTAGCTTTCTTGCCGTCAACAAGTACACGATTCCAACCAGCTTCTACAGTAACATCCATTTTCTTTCCTGCAAGTTCTATGTTATCAAAACGGAAATCAACGGTTTTATAGGGCTGCATGTAGAGCGACTGTTCGTCCATTTGCAATCCCAATAAGCGCACCAGATATTCCCATGACGATTTGTATCGTGGATATGGAGCAAAGCGTGGTGTATCTTTCGAAGTTTCTTCGGGCAATGGAAGTACTTCTGATTTAGCATTGATAGAGCCATTCCATTCGCCGGCAGCAAAATGGTTGTTCTTCAAGCTCCTATCCATAGAGCGCATAATGTCCAACGCCGCAACTTCATCGCCCATGTATCCGAGTAGCGAACTGAGATTAATTTGTGGCCCGAACCAACAAGTTCGGGAGTGGTAACCGGTGGTAACATCAGGTACACGATTGGGTTTCATACCATTTACCCAACCACGCAAACTCTGTGCTTTATCTTCCACCACATTGTTGGTATAAAGCGAGTGCAAAGCCATGTTTATTTTATCGGAAGGGAGTACATCCTTCGCCTTTTTGTCGATAACAGCTACCCAAAGGCCAAAAAGCTGATCGGTAAACAACGTTTCGGGAGTACTCTCCTGAGCAGCTCCTTCGGTACGGAAAAACAGATTCCACGATTTGGTTTGTCCGTTCCACAACAGTTTGTCATAACTGGCGAGAGCTTTTGAATATAGATCATTCAATGGCATATCTCCTACCCGTACATTTTTCTCTCCTAATCCGGCAGCCATCGATTTGAGTCCATCCAAGCCATAAATCCAGGCTGAGTTTACATAACTGCTTACTCCCGGCATTTTCCAGATATCGTAGCTCTGATTTCCTTCTTTGCTTTCTATGAGGCTTTCATAGTTGTCGAGGTTAAAGACACGATTGGCTGCTAACACAGAAATATCAAAACCCTTACGCGTAAAAGTGGGGTCGTTAAACCAAAGGGCATCCCGGCGCATACGGCACATGAAAGTCGGTTCTTCAACATAGTGTGCAGCATCCGTCCAAAGCGAGTGCATAATTAACCCTGCATTTTCACCGGTCTTTGGTGTGGCAGTAAAATACTGATTCATATCCATTTTTTCCAAATCAGGCCAGTTGATCATATAAACCCAACCTGAATACACTGAAACATCCATCGTGTTCAACATAGGATGCGGTGTTTCGATTTCGAAGAAATATGGATCTGCTGTCATAAAAGTGGAAGTCATAATCGAGGCAAGCGAACCAAACCATAGACGCTTCAAGTAAATGGGTACCTGCACTGAATTGTGCCACGCATCAATTTTTTCACTCCACGCCGAAGCTGATTTCATCGCTTTGTCTATCACAGCCGATGCATCTGGTGATGCCAATGTGTAATATCTTTTGTATTTATCTACGACCGGATAATACCACGAAACATAAAATCTTTTGGTCATTTCGCTACCAGGTGCCAATGACAATTTTACGGTAACTGCTTTATCAGTTGCTGAACCTCCATTTGCGGCAAATACAATTTCACCATTCGAATCGGCAAATACGGTACGATCGTTGGCAGCTTTACCCGAAACAGAGTTCTCAAGGGATAAATCAAGCAAACGTGGAGTATTACCCGTGTTTGAAACTGTTACGTCAAACACTTGTACCGGAAGTGTCGAATTTACCAAATCATGAGGGATCATAGGTGAAAATGCATTTATGGTAACCTTTAGATTGGCTTCCTGATCGGAAAAAATGGCATTCCCCTTTGGCAGATAGGCTGAAATGTTAGCGAATTCAAATGGAATGGCTTCTTTTTTCCAGGTTGCAGGAGTGGTTTGAACGATATACGTATCGTTTCCATCAGCAATGGTAAAACCATAACTTGATTGTACAAATCCTTCAGGAGCAATGGCCATAGTGTGAACTTTCAAAGCTCTGTCGTAACGCTGTTGCAAACGGGAAAGGGTACGAGTTGAAACAGGCGGAGTTGCATTCTTAGCATCATTCAGCTCTTGTTCTATTTTCTTAAAAGGCAAATCGTTTTTAAGTATTTGGTCGGCGGTATATTCCCACTCGCCATCACCTAAACCATCACGAGATTTTCCCTCAAAATTTACACGCACAAAGCCATATTTTCCAAAGGCAGAATAACCGGTGCCAACACCTCCTAGCGGAAAACCAAGACTCTGGGAAACATTAATCCAGGCACTCGAATCATTTACACTCGCTGTTGCGGCAGATTGAGCATTCAAAGAAACAGTCACTAAAATTAGAATTCCAAATACAAAAGTTTTCAAAACGTTGGAAATATGAATTTTAGCTAACCCTCGATAGGTACCTATTTTTCCCATTTTCATAATTATTAGTGTATAAATTTGCAAAATCAACGATTCACAAAAAAGTGCTTCTTTAGGCTATTAAAAGCCTAGAATGACAAGAACAAACAGACCTGAGCATGCCTAAAATAAATTTATTTTTTTCTAATAATTTTCATACTACAACTACCTTCCAACGAGGATAATGTAAGCACATACAAACCAACAGGATAAGTGGTCATATCAATATCAAAAATAGCATCCTGTGTCATATCAAAACTTTTTTTTTAAAATAGATTTGACCAGATGCATCAATAATACTGAGCGATGATTGAGAAAAAGTCTTATTAGATTTTATATGCACTAAAGCATTCGTTACTGTTGGATACACTTGTATCCCATTTTCAAAAGATAAACCAGCTGCACTTTGGGGAACAGTAATTTCGGTGATATCAACATTATTAAATGTGGCATTTGGACTAATAATAACCTTGTCTATATTTATACCCCAGCCTGTATCATTTCCAAAAATAATAGTATTCAAACCGGCTTTAAGAGTTATTTCTATTTTTCTTAAAGCCAAATTAGCACCATTATAACCACCACTATTTGCAAAAGTATAGTATACCGGAGCCTGATTATTGACTTTCACATACGTGTTTCTCTGTTCACCTGTCATATAATAAAGTGCAAGAACGTACTGACCGGCTGACGGTGCATTTACATTATTGATCGTTAGCGTACTGCCAGAACCAACATATCCAACGTATGCATTATTTGAACACCTGTTATTTGGATCTGCCACAGCAACTGCCTGACCTTTAAATGTATTTGTAACTGCTTCAGCTTCATAAGTATTAAAAGCCGGTTTTTCAATCGGAATTTCGGATATTCTGACCGTAGCTCCACCGTGGGCTCGCAGCACAACCGATAGTAAATCATCTTTTTTCACCTGTACTTCCTCATATCTAATATCAAAGTCAGTTATGCCATCCTTAAAAATTTGAGCGTAGTACGTCTTTCCCTCTTCCAAAAAAGAAAGATCCAATTTGAGCGTACGTGCATTGTTGCAAAGTGAGGCAATGTACCAATTGGCACCCTTACGACGAGCCATCGTTGCAGATTGATTTAGGGCACCTTCCAACAGTTTTGTTTCGTCCCATGTTACTGGCAAATCTCTTAAATAAGCTGCCGCGATGTTGTTCAAATAGCTATTGGGACAATCAATAAAATGCTGTAAACCGGATTCATAAATGGTAGCTAACGCTAATTGATGACTCCATGTAGTCAATGTTCTTAAAGTCTGGTCAGCCCACAAAAAGTCGGTTGGGGTGTAATCCATTGGGCCAACAACATTTCGGGTAAAAACAAGATTAATATTGTGATCTGCAGGAGTTGCACCACCATTAAACATGTATTGTTCACCACCATAAACAGCTTCTGATGTCAATAGATTAGGCCATCTGCGTCTTGTTCCGGAAGGATTGGTGCAACCATGTAAATTAACCATTAGCTTTAATTCCGCAGCAATGGAAATCACCTTATCGTATTTCTGTATTTCGGACTGCGTATCATCTTTCCAAAAATCGACTTTCACCCCCTTGAATCCTAAGTTTTTCCATGCTTGCAAAATGGGACGAATTTGCGATTCATCATTCGTAAACCGATTTGAATTAGACCACAGTAAAACTCCTATTCCTTTGGTTTTGGCATAATTAATCACATCACTTAGTTGATAGGTTGCACTCTCCCAACCTTCATCCAGCATAAAATAATCCCATCCCATATTGAATGCCAAATCAACATAGCTTTTAGCAATGTCCAAGGTGTTCCATGGTGTCTTTGCTTCCTGACCACCCCAATCCCAAGAAGCTTTACCGGGCTTAATCCACGAAACATCTGCAATTTCGGATGGAGGATTTAGATTTTCGATAAGAACTGATTCGGTGACAGTTTGTAAAGATCCGATTATCGCTGTTCTCCATGGAGTATTCAAAGGCAATATCGGAGTAAGTGTTCCTGTTTTTTGAAAATAAAATTTACCGGTTTCATTTGCCAGTCCCGGTTTTAATGATGAAACACAGTAAGTACCATAATTGGCAGCTTCTGTAATGAGGCACCAATTATTTCCAGTTTTACAAAGTATAGGGGCACAAAATGAGGAAATGGAAGAGGTGGTAGTCCAGTTACGCTCGGGATATTTGGTCGAATAATCAGATACAAATTCTTGACCCCAACATTTCTCGAATTTTGCAATATTAATAGTACTTGTTTCGTTATTTACAGTTATTGTTCCAGTTCCGGGTATGTAGTATTTGTAGGCAATACCGTCGTTATATGCTCTGAATATTACGTGATATTCAATCGTTCCTTTCTTTAGTTTAAGGTCGAGCTCATTGCAATTATTCACGTAGCTTGATGATTTACCTGAAGGCAACTGGTAAGTTTCGTTTATCGACTTTAAAGTAGAAGAAACATAGGTGAGCCCTGAGGTAAAATCAGCCTTCGTGGTGTTTATACCCAAAGCTGATTTAGAAATAATTGTATCGGAATTGGACTTGGTAATGTAACTTAACTTTCCACTAGTAAGCGAAATTAGTACTTTTATTGCCCCATTAGGCGATTGCAATAGGTCTTCTGCATATAAATTGGTTGCAAATAGTAAAACGACTGAAACAAAAATTGAAATAAGTTTTATTTTCATGATTTTAGTAATTGATTAAAAAGCACAAAAAACAACCGTTTGATTGTGCAGTGAATAGATCTCTTAAAAATAAAAAGGCTGGCTCACATTTTTTTTGAAAAATAGTGAAAGCCTGCCTTTCCATTCCTAAGTAAAATTTATTTAGTATCTAAAACGATCTTGTAACTAAAGGTATTTGAGTTAGCGTAGACTCTGTATCCTTCAAGTTGTCGTGGTCCACAACCATTTGAGCCAACTCCTAAAGTTAAGTAACTGACACAAAGTACAGTTTTATTGCTAACCGGAAGATCAATTTTGTACTCTGTTTTTTCCAATTCCTCGTCACTGTATGGAAGTGCTGAAACTTGCAAAGGAGAATCAACGCTTTTTATCAGTAGACCATTACCGGTTGCATTTTTCACTGCTGCCCATTTAATGTCTTCGTGATTTCCGCATTCCATTGGTTTCTCATAGGGAGTTTGTTGATCTTTAACGCTGCTCTGATAGAAACCGATATCAAAAGCATGTTTGCGATCTGAATAATTTTCCATGGGTCCACGGCCAAAATAGGAAAACTGGTCAAGCTGTTTATCTAAGAATAAACGTACTCCAATCCTTGCCACTACTAAATCTGGTTCTGTTGAATTCACGTTATTATCCACTTTTACAGTTCCATCTCCTGAAATGGTGTAAAGCACTTGATGCGTTACTTTAAAGTTTTTCTTCCCTTCTCCAATAAGAGTAGCGGAAATAGAGACCGTTGACTTTTCACTTTGCTTTACAAGAATATTCGAAGCAGACCATTTCAGGTTTGTCAAACCAAATTCAACCCACTGCTCGTAAGCCCACATATCGTCCTTTTGGTGCGGTGCACGCCACAAGTGCAACATTGGTCCACCTCCGTTCGCAAGTAAGTTGACTCCTGATTTTTCAATTTTCGAGAAAGTACCAATCGTTTTATCAAAAGTTAAAGCAAAATTTTCACCAGTCACATTAATTTGCTGGTTGTTTTGAGTCATAGTCAAAGGGCTTAATTTAACAACTGTTGTTTGAACTTCAGCAACACTGATTGGTAATTCAAATTGCTGCCAAGCCATTTCCAGACCTTTTTTTGCCCATAATTGATCTTCAGCCAGTTTAAAGGACACTCTTAAATAATAGTCTGACCCTGGTTTTACATTCTTTATTTTGTAAGGTAATACGATTGCTTGGTCGGTAAATGGGGCAATAGTGGGCAGATTTATAGTACCACTAGCAATTTCTTTTCCATCTTCCGATACGGTCCAAGTACCGGTAAAACCATCTAAGTTAATAAATTGGTAACGGTTACGAATACGGATTTCTCCTTTTACCAGATCTTGAGCAGTAATGCCAATCCATTGGTAAACATGCTTCATTTCTGGATAATGAGGTTTGGGTGAGCGATCAGATGCCACCACACCTTTATGGATGAAATAGTGATCGTTGGGGTATTCGCCAAATCCACCACCGTAAGCCATAACCGGATGTTTCGGATCACGACGGTTCCAAATACCCTGATCCTGGTATTCCCAAATGGCACCCCCTAATAATGCTGGCTCATTGTCAAACAAATTGTTGTATTCCTCAATGGAGCCCATGGAGTTAAACATGGCATGAGCATATTCACAAAGATAAAAAGGTTTAGAAAACTTTTTATCAACGGCTATGCGTGCTACTTCTTCTGGACCTGTATACATACGGCTATCAATATCTGCCGGATTCTCGGATCCAATACCAAAGGGTTCATAGTGAGTGGGACGTGTAACATCAATTGCTTTGATAGCTTTCAATGCCGCAAAGAAATTAATATTTCTTTCCCCATTCTCGTTTCCTAATGACCAGATAAGCACCGATGGATGATTTTTAAAATTTTCCACATTAGCCACATTGCGATCAACAATGGCTGCTTTCATTCGTGGATCTTCCACAAATTTTCGATCCAGACCGTGACACTCTACATTTGCCTCGGCCACTAAATAAATACCATATTCATCGCACAATTCATACCAACGAGGATCGTCTGAATAGTGACAAGTACGAATGTGATTGCAATTTCCTTGTTTGATAACTTCCAGGTCACGGATCATTTGTTCTTCCGTAATGGCATGTCCCACTTCCGGCCAGTTTTCATGACGGTTTACACCTTTCAATTTTACAGGGACTCCATTTACTAAAAAGAGCCGACCCTTTATTTCAATTTCTCTGAAACCGGTACGCGATGAAATTATTTCCACATTTTTATTTTTGTCTTTCAACAGAAGGACGGTGGTATACAATTTTGGCGTTTCTGCTGTCCATTTAGATGGGTTTTCTACCTGAAAAGACAATTTTACCTGCACCTCTAATCCAGCCTTCAATGCAGGGGCTGTAACTTCTTCACTCGATGCGATCAATTTATCACCATCGTAAAGAAGGGCTTGCATTTTTTTTGCTCCAACAGATTTTAATCCATAGTTTTTCACCTTGGCTATGACTTCAACTTGTGCATTCCGATAGTTGGCATCCAGATCTGTTTTAATTACGTAATCGCGAATGTGCTGCTCTGGTGCACTCCAAATTGTTACATTCCTAAAAATGCCACTTAAACGCCACATATCCTGATCTTCCATGTAACTACCTGAAGTATATCTATAAACTTCGGCTGCGACCATATTTTTTCCTGGTTTCACAAAGTCTGTCACATCAAATTCTGCAGCATTACGACTATTCACACTATAACCCACTTTTTGTCCGTTAATCCACAAAAAGAAACCGGCATCGACCCCATCAAAAGTTAAAAATATTCTACGTCCTGCAGACCAGCTACTTGGTAAGTCAAATTCTTTTCGGTAGCTTCCTACTGGATTACGTTCATGGTAAGATGTATATTCTTTGGATGGTTGGCTCATCACTTTTGGAAAGTCCACCTGAAAAGTGTATCCAATATTTCTATAATAGGGTGTACCATATCCTAGAACTTGCCAGTTGGATGGTACACTAATATCTTTCCAGCCTGATACATCAAAATCAGTTTTAAAGAAATCAACAGGACGTTGCTGGGGCCATGCTACCCAATTAAATTTCCAATTCCCATTTAAGCTTTTACAAAGAGTCGATTTGTGCCGATTGCCAACTAACGCTTCATTCAAATTGGCATAGGGCATTAGTGTTGCATGATAGGGTTGTTTGTTGATGCCCAAACATTCAACATCCTCTATTTCCTTAGGAATAAAAGCTCCAGTAACCACTGTGTCAGGAACCGACACATTTTGTGCAGTGCAAAACAGTGCAAAAAAAGTAAAAAAACTAAGTATTAGTGATCTTTTTCTCATAGTATAAGTATATAATTTAAATTGGTTTAATGATATAACTGGAACTTGCCTTGATATTGTTTACCGTTGTAATCTATCTGATAAGCATAAGTGCCACTAAGTTGACTGTTTAAATCAATTTCATAGTTTCTACTTCCGGCGTTCATGTGCTTTTTATAAACAAGACTGCCATTAAAGCTATAAATGGTTATTTCTCCATCAAGCAGACAGGGCTCGTTCCAAGCAAAATTAAGTATTCCATTGGTTGGAACAGGATACACTTTAAAAGGATTTTGTAACTGCATTGGGAAAATTAATCCCGTATTAAATGGAGCATTATTCTCTATACGGAAACCATAACTAAATGTGGTATTTCCGGGAACTTTGTATTTATCTAGTTGTGCGGGGCCGCAACTGGCACCACCTAAACCTTGTTGCATATAGTCCAGGCTCAGATAAACTTCCATACGTTTAAAACTCCAGATATTAAACTCATGATAGGGTGTCCATTGATTTTCATCTGTGAAGTGCTGAGCAATGAAGTTTAAGTTTCCGGTTGAAGTGATCTTTAATCCGGCATTTGCATCATTGGCTAAACTGACCCAACGAATATTTTCTCTGTTTCCATTGCTTTCCGGGTGTAAATAGTTTTCAAATAATCCAGTCACCGTATTGCCATATTTACCCACAAAAGCCGCCTGATTGCGATCAATGTAGTTTTCCTGAGGACCGCGACCGTACCACTCTACATTTTCCAAGCCAGGTTTTAATACCATTTGCAACCCAATTCGTGGAATACTGCCTAGTTTGCCATTGTTTGTAATTTTCGCTTTAACATCAATGGCTCCATTGGCATTTATGGTGTAAGTTATGGTGTAGGGATAGGTGCCTAATGAATTTACAGCGCTCATCGAAGATACAACTTGAATTGTTTTAGCATCAGAAGCTGGAGTTATTGTAAACAATTTGCATGTATTTGTAGTTGCACTGTACGTTCTTATTTCGGTACAAATGCTTCTGTAATAGCTAAATTCAAGCCCTTTACCAGCGTTAATCATTTCCTGATTGTTGTATTTCAACGAAGTCATTATACCGGATGTCTTATTAAAGCTGGTGCTGAAATTTTTACCCTGTATTGTTTGAATAGCACCAGCTAATGTTACTGTCAGCGCTTCGCTGGTGGAATTATCGACAGGCTTTATTAATGGGCGACTTTTAAGTAAAAGTTGGTCTGAAGCAACAATATGACCTGCCTTTGCCCAAGATTTATCATCCTTAAGTGAAAGGTAGATATTAAGGAAGTATTCACTATCCGATTCATACATTTTAGAATATGGCAAGTCTAAAGTGACCTCTGTAAAAGGTTTGGCTTCGGGTAAATCCATTGTTCCAGATTCTACCTCTACCCCATCTTTTAATACCACCCATCTCAAAGCAAACTCGTTGAGGTCGGTAAAATCGTATCTATTTTTGACAAGTACTTTTCCGGTAGCAAGATTGGATGCAGACATCTTGATGTACTGATAAATCTTTTTTACCTGAGGTGTTTTTGGAGTCATTTTCCGATCGGATGTAACGATGCCATTTATTGCTTCATCAAAGCTGTTTGGCACATCACCAAAATCGCCACCCATGTAAAATTTATTGGGATCATCTCCGAATTTATTAATTCCTTGATCTACCCAATCCCAAATGCAGCCACCAATAATTCTCTTGGAATTTTCGATGCATTCCCAGTATTCATAAAGGTTTCCAATGGAGTTTCCTCTTGCATGTGCATATTCACATATGAAAAACGGGCGAGTCGTGTTAACGGCATCATCGCTGAGCAAACCTGAAATGGATGGATACATTTTCGAGTCAATATCGGCTGCATTGCTGTTTCCTTCATAATGGATTAAACGGGAAGGATCAATTGCTTTGGCATTGTCACGTACGTTAAAAAAATTCGAACCACCACCGGATTCATTTCCCATGGACCAGAATATCACAGAAGGATGATTTTTATCTCGCTGTACCATTCGAACCATTCGATCATTGAAAGCGCCCAGCCAGGATGGATTATTACTTAAGCTTTGATTTCCATGACATTCAATATCGGCCTCATCTACTACATACAAACCATAATAATCATACATGGCATACATTTTTGAGCTGTTGGGATAATGACTTGTGCGCACCGTATTGATATTTGTCTGCTTCATCAGTGTTATATCCTGAATCATGGATTCAATTGGAATCGCTTTTCCGTATTTTGGATGCGTATCGTGGCGGTTTACCCCTTTAAAATAAATGGATTTACCGTTTATACATACTCTTTTATTGGAGATTTCTATTTTACGAAATCCAAATTTCGATGAAACTACTTCTAAAGGATGGTTGTTTGCATCCTTCAATGTTAGAATCACTGTATATAAGTTGGGTTTCTCGGCCGACCAAAGCATTGGTTTTGTCACCGATTCTTGTAGCGTATAATCCACACTTTCGTTGGCTGACAATGTTTTAACATCCTGCGTCATAGTCAGAACATCCATTCCCTGAGAGTCTATAAGTGTTATTTCCAGTTTAGCCGCATCGGCTTCCGTTTCAGAAGCATTTAGAATGGAAGTCTTTACTTTGAAAGTAGCCTTGGTGTAATCTCCACTGGCAAAATCACAGAGCTCAAAAAAGTCTTGGATGTATCTTTTGGGACGGGCTGTCAAATAAACATCGCGATGAATTCCGCTTAATCGAAACATATCCTGATCTTCCAGGTAACTACCATCCGTCCAACGATACACTTCACAAGCCAGAACATTACTGCCTGCTTGTACATACTTTGTAATGTCAAATTCAGCATCGTTATTTGCACCTTCGCTGTATCCAACTTTTTGTCCATTTACCCAAATGTAAATACCACTATAAACGCCATCAAAATGGAGCAGAATTTGTTTTCCAACCCAGGAGACGGGAATATTAAAATTGCGTCGATAGGATCCTACCGGATTGGGTTCTTTCTCACTTGTGCCACCAGCATAAGGCGTAATATAGGGAGGCGTATTTCCATGAGGATAGGTAATATTGGTGTAAATGGGCGTACCATATCCGTACATTTCCCAGTTTGATGGTACGGGCAATTCTTTCCATGTTGAAACATCAAAATCGGTTTTATAAAAATCGACTGGTCTTTCTGATGGCTGTTTGACCCAATTAAATTTCCAATTTCCATTTAATAGTTGATAGTTAGCCGATTGGGGAGTAATCCAAGGTTTAATATAGCTGGAATCCGCTTTTAGCTCAGTCACTGAAGGAAAAGAAACAAGCGTAGAATGACCCGGAAGTTTATTCACTCCGAAAATTGTTTCATCTTCCCATTCACGAATTTCACGATCTGCAGCTATTTCAATTTTCCACTGTTGATTTACATTGGATGGATCAGCTGTATATTGACAAAGCACACCACCTGGAGTTAGGGCGTTGCGCCCATCCAGATTCTTGCCACTTGAGATGTTGGTCAGCGTATAAAAATAACCATAATAGACTATCTTCCAAAGTTGATGATCGCCTCCAATAGGTAGCCATTGCAACATTTTATTCCCATCAGCTGTAGAGCCATTGTCATTATCAATGTTTTTACTGCTTTTTACATTGGTTATGGTATAGTTTCCACTTCCATCATTCCTTAAAATCCACTGTTGATTTGTATTGGCAGTTGCCTGATCTGCTTTTAGATAAAAGTTTGTATTGTTTTCAATCGAACCATTATTGTCTAATACTAAACCTGAATTATTCACAAATTTGAAATAATGTTTATCGTCAGTTGGAGCGCATGGAACGAACCTAACTACATCCCATACACCCCACTCCTGACTTTCTGCGTTACTGCTGGCTGATACTTCAGTAGAAACACTATCTGTTAAAAAGGAACCTACTACATCTAAATTGGTAGTCGTAGCAATATTGGTTAAATTCTGGTAATTAAAACTAGAAGTGGTCGATTTCCAACGTTGAGCATTTGAGTTGTTTGGGGCAGACAGCACAAGCATTGACTGTTCAAATTTTGTACTATCAAAAACTCCAATCGCTTGATTGGTCGCTACGTTTATAAGTTGAAAATTAGTAGTACCTACTTTTTGAACAGTCCATTTTTGGGTATCGGCCCCAGTGTATGTCGTTTGGATTACAGACATAACCTTTTGGGTTGAGGCTGTACTTTCAAATGCATCTATAATGAGTTCGAAATCGGCTGCTTTTTTTCCTGTTGATAACACTTCTAGGGTATGTGTACCATAAAATAATAGGGGTGTTTCGTAAAGCATCGCATCGAAGACGTTACCATTTGAACAGTCAATGTATTGTACAAATTTTCCATCAATTCGAATTTCGGCGGAATCTAAATCGTTGCGCAAAAAACCATAATATCTAGCCTTTACACCAGTAAAAGTGAATTTGGCACTTGCACCAAGCGATTTAGAAAAATGCTCGGTACTTTTAAATCCTGCATTCCCGACAAATGTACCCCAGTCGCCTGTATAAGTGATTGCAGAACTTGTATCATCTATTTTTTGCCAATTGATGTATTCGGATTTTCCTACACTGAGTACTTTCCCACTTTTTTTATTATAAATAACATTTGTATCATCCGCTTGAACAATAAGACTATATGTAAATATTAGCACAAAAGTCAAATGCACAAATCTCAAATCTAAGATTTTTTTGTATAAAAATTTCATAAACTATTTTGATTGTTGGTTTTTTGGTAAGAACGGTTTTTCTATTTTTTCAGCAATTTAAGTGTTTTGCAACATCCATCTCCAATCTTCATAAAATAAGAGCCTTTATTTAGGCTAATTAAATTAATGATTTCGTTTTCAGAAGTGGACGTTTTTTGCAACAATACTTGTCCGCACACATCAAATACAGTTATTAAAGTATGCAGAGGTACATTTGTCAATGTGACCTTATCATCTGCAGGATTCGGATATAATTTAATTTCTGAATTTTCGTTTTTGGGTGCTTCAATGGCACTGGCACCATCCACGGTAATTGTACAAATAATTGTTTCGACACATCCTGCTACAGTTGTAAAGGTGCCAATATAGTTTCCAGCTTGTTTAACCTGTATATTGTTAATGGATGTTTCTCTTGAATTACTAGAGAAGCCATTCGGCCCTGTCCAGCTCCAGGTACCATCAGATGGCTGAGGTCCAAATTTGATGGAACCACCAGATTTTAAAGATACAGCATTAACTCCAGCAGATTTCCAAACCCCATTAACTGAGATATAGGAGGTAATTGTAGGACAAACTACATCCCCTTCAATCTTCACTGTGAAGCTTTGCGTAGATTTACATCCTGTCGAATTGTAATAGGTTGCAGTGTAAACGCCTTCCTGACTTTTTAGTATATTATTTAATGTAAATTCTCTGGAGTTACAAAAAAACCCGTTAGGGCCTTCCCACGTCCATGTTCCATCGGCAGGCTGGGGGCCAAAAGATAAGGAGCTGCCTGGATTTACCGTTGCAGTAGTAGCTTGTTTCCAGCCACCTGCATTTATATAAGGTATTATCTTCGCTGCAGTACAACCGTCAATTGAAACCATAAAACTTTGTACACTTCTGCTTCCTTTTGCATTCGTATAAACGGCCGCATAAACTCCACCTTGATTTAATTGAATAGAACTCAATGTAACGATTCTCGACACCGAAGTAAATCCATTGGGTCCAGTCCAACTCCAGGTACCGTCACTAGGTGTTGGTTTAAAAGTCAATTCATCTCCCATACTTACAGTTGGTGTTGTTGTTTCTACCGAATCAGCATTATTAATGGATACGTAAGGTGTGATGAGTTGATTGCTTTTTATTATATTGTATGCAAGATCGGCCATTACTGCTGATCCTTCGTCGTTGGGGTGAACGCCATCTGGAAAAACACTACTAAATGGAAGAAGTGGAGTATAGTAATCTATAATATAGGTACCTTTAAGAGCACTTATTTCTCTGATAATGGGAATTAGTTCGTTTCTAATATTTGCGGTTTGATTTGCATTTGCAAAAACAGGAGGTGGCAAACAGGTATAAATAATTGGATTTTTACCCATGCTCCTGAAGGAGTCTATCATGGAAATATAATCTTTTTTGAAAGTAGGCCTAATTGATGGCCATAAACCTTGATCTGCATCATTTGTACCCAATGAAATGATTAAAATTTGAGGGTTGGCATTCAAGGCAATTTTAAATCTGTTGTCGTTCCAATAGGAAGGACCCACTGTTTTGGACATTCTTGTTCCACTTACCCCGCAGTTCAAAATAGTATATCTCTTGCCCAACAAGTTATTCAGTTGTGCCGGCCAAGCTTTTAGCTGTGTTGAATTACTATATCCTTCGGTTATGCTATTTCCAACACACACAACACGAATTTGCGCATGCAAGTTTGTTTGAATGAATGCAAAAAACATTAAGACACTTACAAACAAAACTGATTTTTTCATTTTTATTATTTTCATGATATTTTTCTCAATATTGGAAAGAGTCAAAAATGATAAAAAGTACTCATTCTCTTTCCATGATTTAGGATGAAACCTCTTAATTAATCCTTATTGTTTTATCAGTTTCTGAATTTTAGGTGTTTTATTTCCGACTTTTACAAAGTAAATTCCTGCTTTCAGATGGCTTATATTTATACGTGTATTTTCCATTTTATTGGACGAATTCATTTGCCATAAGGTCCGTCCTGATAAATCAAGAATAGCGATGAGGGTGTTTGCAGGTACAGCAGTCAAAGTTACTTGGTCATTTGCAGGATTTGGATATAGAAGCAATTTTGGATTAACCTCTGAATCATCATTTAAATCACTTACACCATCCACCGTTACTTGAAAATCCATAGAACTCTCACAACCAGAGGAATTGGTCAATGTAACACTATACGTACCAGCTTGAGCAACAGTGATTGCACTTAACGTAAACTCTCTGTCGTTTGATGTAAAACCGTTCGGTCCTTCCCATCTCCAGGAACCACCTCCAGGTTGAGGACCAAAGGAAATAGAAGCACCTGACTTAACGGATGCGGTTGTTTGTTGTTTCCATACACCAGCTATATTTACATAAGGTATTATCGGTGTTCCTGCATAATCATCACCTGTGACCAAAATATCTATCGTATGAGTGCTAATACATGAATTGGAATCGACCCTACTAACAACGTATCTTCCCTCTTTCCATCTCATCATTTTATCAAATGAAATTACTCTGGAATTTGCGGTAAAACCGTTTGGACCAGTCCAATTCCACGATCCTTCCATATCCGTAGGGGTTAAGGATATACTACCACCAGATGCTAAAGTGACAGTACTCGCATTTGTCCATGTAAGGCCATTCACCTTTATTGCTGGAACTATGGAGGTAGATGAACAACCTTTCATTCCTAAAATAAACACGCTAGTACTCTTATTACCAGCAACATTTGTAAATGTTGCAGCATAATGACCAACATTCGTTTCATTAAAATTACGGATTGTAATTTCTCTGGAGTTTGAAACAAAATTATTTGGCCCAGTCCATTTCCATGCGCCTGGATCTATTGGATGTGGGCCAATGGAAACAGAGCCACCATTACTCAATAATGCATAGGAAACATGCTGCCATTCTCCACTATTTACCTGGGCATAAAAGTCAATTGATGAACTATATGGATCTGAACCAGAAAGAGAAATTGTAACTACCTTGGTACTACGACAACCATTTAAATTGGTATACGTGACCGTATAATCTCCGGCTTGTTTGTAGGTCATATTTAAAAACGAAATTTCTCTGGAATTTGATGCAAACCCGTTGGGACCGGTCCAACTCCATGTTCCATCCATGGAAGTCGGTGCTAGGGTGACAAAGCTTCCAGCCGCAGCAGTTAGAGATGACAACAGTTGGAATACACCATCATTTATTTTTACATAAGGTGTAATTGGTTCAGGTGTACAGCCATTTAAGGATAGAGTGAACTCCTGAATGTATTCTATACCAGCAGGACTAATGTATTTCGCCGTATAAATACCACCTTGGTTGTATTGAATATTACTGATGGTCATTGTTCTTTCGTTGAAAGTGAAGTCATTTGGTCCGGTCCAGCTCCAGGCGCCATCGGTGGGCTGTGGGTTAAATGCTATTTTATCCCCTACATTTAAAGTTGCAACTGTTTTTTGTTGTAGAGCACCATCGTTTATTGAAACGGAAGAAACTATGGGACTTTTCTGAGCTACCCACTTGTCTAAAGCCCAACCTCCTTTGACTACCAGGAGTTTAAGGGATTGTATACCTGCGGACAATCTGACAGATGTACCGATGGTGGCATAGGTATTCATATCTGCAGTCGAAGGTAAATCGAGGGTTGCCAGGGTAATGTTATTTTGTTGCAATGCAACCGATCCACCAGTAGTTCCGGCAATGGTCAGTGAAATGGAATAAACGCCAGATGTTGGAATTTGAATAAGATATTCCATCCAATCACCGGCGTGAATCGACTCCATCTTCTTACCTCCAGCTGAAATAGTTCCGGTTGTCACACCTTTCATAAAATTATAATTTTCTGCCTCTATGGTAGCAGGTATTGCCTGAACGGTAGGTGTAAATTGCATTAAAGCAACCGTGCTGACAAACTTCGTCGTTTTGGGTGTCGCATCGATGGGTGTCGGCTTGTTCCATGCATTCCAGGATATATTCAAATCCGTGCGACGGTTAGCCCATGCCGCATCGGCGTTTTTCTTCAAAAAGGGATAATAGGTATTCCATAACTTTGGGTTCCACATGCAAAGATGCCCAACACCACGAGCATACGTATCTGCCCAGGTGTCCAAATAATCGGCATCATTACTGATAATGCCATTGCTTGTCATGTTTTTGATGACATAGTCGGCCGCCATTTGGGCATCTCTAAGCATTATTTCATTCCCTGTGAGTTTATAAAGCGTAGCGGCAAAATCGATGAACGACCCCTGATTATAGACAGCTGTACTCTTATTTTGTACATCAAAACGATCAATATTGGCATAGACCTGGCCATTGTCGGGATTAAACAGATGACTCCTCGACCAATTGTAAATCTGAATGGCTTTGTTCAAATAGGCACTGTTTCCCGTACTCTGATAAAGCAAACAGGCCAGATTCCCGTTTGGATTGTTGGAAAGAGCTTCTTTATTAATACCTCCACCGACCGGTGTCATATCGGGTTGCTGTTCCCAGATACCTCCATCGTTAAAAATAGTATTCCAACCTCTGTTGTATGCCAGATTGAAAGAATGTTCTGCACCAGCTAACAGTCCGGGTGTGCCGGTTATCTGGTAACCTCGTGCCATTACCAGGCCCATCCATGCAAGATCATCGTTCCAACCATCCCAATTGTATGGAGTAGGATTAAATAATAAAAAACCATTGCATAGACTATTCACAAGAGCTTTGTGAGCAACACTGCCGGTACGCTCGTAGGTATCCTGCATTCCAAAAATATCCAACGCCAAGGTCCATGTCCCATCGTGCTCCGTACTATTCAACTTGTTTTTGTAGAATGTACGGCCACCTGATGTCATTAAAAAGGCATCATTAAATGCTTTAATAGATGCGTCGGCAGTAGGATTTGAGACTTGGCCGGATACGAATAATGAACTGGTGAAAAATAACCCAATTGCAAAAAGTCTAACTAGTTTATTCAAAATAATAATTATTTATGAGTTATTTACTTAAATAGATAAAGCTGAATTCAAGTTAAATATGCAACTTAAACTCAGCTTTTCTCACTTCAAATTAGGCAAACCTAATAGAATTTTAGTATGCTTTTACAAGAAAATAGGTAGTCCTCAGATCCTCGTTTACCTTAACACCATCGTTAATTTGACTGATCGTTACGGGAAGAATGTATCCTTTCCTGGCAACTAACTTACCAAAGGGATTAATCGTGATATGCAAAGGATCTGAACTTAGTTTTCCTTTTAAGATAGTAGCAGAAGTTTGTTCTATAGTGTAGCTACCTTCTGGCAATAATTCATAAATGGTGCCCTTTTTTAAATTAAAAGCATCAATCAAGTCTGGAGCTATTTGAAAATCAACTTTAATATCCTGCTGAGGATATGCATATCCACCAAAACAAGCTCCAAATGCAATACTTTGCAAAGAGTCTTTCATTTTAATAGTTATGGTATCTGGACTACTTATAGCTGTGGGCATATACACCTGATCATAGGCTGAAAGTGGGCCACCAGGTATTTCAATATCCTTACAGGCTGAAAATATGCTGATCACTATCAAAGTGATAATACTACAAAAAAATAATTTACGCTTTTTCATACTTCTTTTAAATTAGAAAGTTTAATAAATAGTTTTAATTACCAACCCGGATTCTGTACAATCTTTTTTGCCCTGTCCATTTCACTTTGAGGTATAGGCCACCAGTAATAACTATCTTTCCATAAATGGTTTGCGACAACCACGCGTTTATAAAAATCGACTCCGTCTTTATTTACATTCATACCGTGAATATTGCCCATAATCTTATCGACTATCTTCCATCTACGAACATCAAACCAACGTTGACATTCAAAAGCAAGTTCCACTCTCCTTTCAGCATGAATTTTTTCGATTAATTCTTCTTTTGATGCTGGAATAGGCAATCCGAGTCCATATTGAGGAACTCCTGCTCTTTCACGTATCTTATTTAAGTAAGTCACTGCAGTCTGAAAGTCTTCTGAAGATCCATTGTATTGTGCAAGTGCTTCTGCGTAATTCAGGTAAATTTCTGCTAAACGAAATAAGACGAAGGGTCGTGCTGCATTCCCGGAAGTAGAATTTGTTATTGGAGACAAATTTTTATACACTAAATAACCCGTATGTGAATAATCGTCACCACCTGATTTCTTTCCGTCTTTGCCACTAAAATTCAGTTGAATAGTTGTGGGGGTAGTTAGTTTTCCACCTTTATATTTCATTCCATTATATTGAATGGAGGCATAAAAACGTGGTTCACGATTTAAGTACATACTGGATACACCATCAATTATAGTATCTTCTCTGTAGAGGTCTGATTGACTGATTGACTTTCCATCTGCCATAAAATAGGCATCTACCATTTCCTGAGTAGGTGCAATTCCACTCCAGCCTCCAGCAGAACGCAATGAACAATGGACATCCCATCCTGCTAAATTATTGCTTTTGCGGGCAAAAATACATTCACTGTTCCATGCAACAAGAAGCGCATCGCGGTAGGACTTAATGGGTTCACCAGAAACATCTTTATGCAATTGATAGTTGTTCATATCAATAACTTCTTTGGCTGCATTTGCAGCTTTTTTCCATTTTTCTTTATCAAAAGCTTGTGAAATAAGCTCTGTCCCGTCCGCATTTTTAAAATTAACCATATCGGAATTCCCATTATATTCTGGACTTGCAGCATAAAGTAAAATTCGCGATTTTAAAGCCAGGCATGCACCTTGTGTTGCACGTCCATAATCTGTAATGGAATTCGGAGTTATCGGTAAAATAGAAGCAGCTTGATCCAACTCACCGACTACGTAATTGACGCAATCATCAAAAGGGCTTCTGGCTAATTGAACAGCATCAACAGATGCATCAGGCGCCATTTCTTCTTCACCGATTAATACAACTGGTCCATACTGACGCATAAGCAGAAAATAATAGTATGCCCTTAAAAATCGCGCTTCAGCTTTATACTGATCAATCAGTATTTGACCACCTTTGGCTAATATTTCTGCATTTGCATCAATGTGGTTTATAAAATAGCTTGCAGACCGAATTCCTTTGTAATAAAAGCTCCATTTGTCAAAAGGAGCATCACCAGCATTCCAATTGCCATTATTGATGCGATAAACGGGATATTTTGCCCAGGAAACTTCAATTTCATCTACATTCCCAGTCCAGGGTTGACCTTCCCATGCACCAGATTCATCTGGTACGTACGAATAGACATTGGCCAAATACTTTTCAGTAGGATCTTGCTTCTGAAATACTTCATCCATTGTTATTCGATCATTCGGTACCTGATCCAGATAATCGCTACAGGCAGATAAAAGAGGAAGTAAAAAACATATATAAATAATTTTTGTGGATTTCATATATAATCTATTTAGTCGTGATTTATTTTAATGCTGTTAGAAATTACATTCTATACCAAAATTTAGTGTTTTGGTCAAAGGATAACTGGCTCCTTTACCGTCTCCCAGCTCCACATCCCAGAGTTTAAAGCTGCTAAATGTAAGTAAATTGTATCCAATTGCGTAAGCTCTCAAATGGGACAAACCAATTGATTTTAACCAATTCATTTGCTGAAAGGTATAACTGAATTCTACGTTTTGAAGTCGCAAAAATGCACCATCTTTTATCCACCAACTACTGTTCGAATAATTCATGTTCACCGACGATGGATAGGTTAATCTTGGATAAAGATGGTTATTTCCGGGATTACTCTCCGTCCATCTGTCTGTAATAACACTTAACAAATTGCCACGTGTACCTTGTTGTGAGAATGGTTGAAAACCTTCACCACCGACTGAAATATCAACAGAACTAATGCCTTTGAACCAGGCTCCTAATGCAAATCCTTTGTAACTGATAGAAGGTCCAAAACCATAAACCATTTCTGGCATGGATCCTTTGCCTATAGGTCCTTCATCGTAACTATCAATCTTTCCATCTCCATTTAAATCTTTGAATTTAATATCTCCGGCATGAGTATTTTCCGTTTGATAAGGACTAATAGAAACTTCTTCTTCACTCTGGAACAAGCCTAAAGCCGTTTTTCCAAAACGTTGGCCATATTTTCGTCCAATCCTTTGTTGCCATGGATAAGGCCATGGGGCATTTGCGTCTTCAACGACAGTTGCTTTATTCAATGTTAAGTTACCACGAAACTCTATGGCTAAATCTTTGGTAATTTTTTTGTTATAGGTCAATGTTCCATCTAGACCCTTACTATACATTTCCCCAAGATTTCCATAAACTGAATTTCTTACCCCGATATATTGGGGTAAATCACCCCGTTGAAGAAAAATATTTGTCCGGTTTTCCTGGAAAAAATCGACTGTTAGTGAAAGTGCATCACCTAAAGTACGTAGTTCAAAACCTAAATTCAACTTTTTTGCTTTTTCCCAGCTTACTGAACTAGCGTATTGGTCAAAATCCAGACCATCATAACTTTTATCCTGAGTGCTTCCATAACTGTAACCACTACCAGTATTTTCAGATACGGTAGTGATATAACCAAATCGACGTCCATTTCCAATACTGCTGTTGCCAACTATACCGTAAGAGCCTCGGAACTTTAAGAATTGAACTGCATTGATTAGCGGTTCAAAAAATGGCTCACTGGAAGGTATCCAACCAAGACCAACGGATGGAAACAAGCCGAAACGATGACCTTTTTCAAATGTTTCTGCTCCATTATAGCCAAGATTGACTTCAGTCAGGTATTTATTATCGAAGGAATAGGTTGCTCTAGCGGCTATTCCCTGATATCGAGAAGGTATTGAACTAATAAAATCATTCGCAAAAGCATTAACTTTGTCGCTTTGGTTGTATAAAACCAATCCGCTAACTGCGTGTTTACCAAAGGTGTTGTTGTAATTTAATGCAGCTTCTGAATAAAACTGACGATTACCACCATTATCTTTTCCAAATCCAAGATAACTTGTACCATTTCTTAAAGCCATACCATTAACAAACACTAAGTTTCCTAACTCATCTCTTCCGGAGGCTAAATATTCATCAACAGACTTTGTTCTGGATATTTTGAGGGAGTTATAATTGTCAAAAGAAAATAACCCCGTTAAAGACAAACCCTTTACTATTTGACTCAAATCTTGTGTTAAACGGATGTTTGACATGATCTGACTTCTTGTTTCATTAACATATCCCGTTTGAGTGAGTAGGTTGTATGGATTTGGGACATCGGCTGCTTTTACACCAGAAAATTTTCCATCTGAATATCGGACAGGGACACTAATTGGAGTCATTTTAAACGCTGCATCCCAAATACTACCCGTTCCACTACCGGGGTAATTACCATTAGATATCCAACCCGAAGCACCAAATTCCATCTTGGTGTTTTTAAGTACCTGAAGCGTTAAATTACTCGTAAAATTATATCTGTCAAAACTGATCGCTGAGTTATAGTTTGCCATATTATCTACTTTAAACATACCCGTTTCATTATAGGTACCTACAGACAAATAATACTTGGCTTTTTCAGAACCTCCGCTAACGTTCAAATTTATTCGATGGTTTTGACCATTCTTTTTAAACAACTCTTTCATCCAGTTTACATTGGGATAAAGGTCAGGATCAGTGCCATCTGCTGTTTTCTGAATGGCTTCATCAGAGTACAAGGGTTTAGTTTCAGTAGGATAGGTATTTTTATTGGCTTCATTTGCCAGTGTCATGTAAGTAACCCCATCAGCAAAATCGGGTATTTTAGTAAATTGTGTAATTCCCTGATTCATTTGAATATTAATTTTGGGTTTACCAACTTCTCCTTTTTTCGTTTCAATTAAAATGACACCATTGGCACCTCTTACTCCATAAACAGCAGTAGCAGAGGCATCCTTCAACACTGTAAAACCGGCAATATCTTCAGGATCAATGTTGTTAAACGATCGTTCTATACCATCCACGAGAACCAGCGGACTACTATCTGTAAAAGTAGATATTCCACGTATATATATCTTGGAGCCATCATAACCAGGCTCTCCACTTCTTTGAACTCCTACTATACCGGCAATTCTTCCTGAAATTGCGTTGGTCATATTAGCTATCGGCTGTGCTTTAAGATCTTTTATTGTTATACTTGATTGTGCTCCAATAGTAGTCAGTTTCTTTTGTGTACCATATGCTACCACCACAACTTCACTTATTGCCTTGGTATCTTCCAGCATTTCTATCTTTACAAAGTCTTCTGTTCCGACACTAACTTCCATTGCTAAATAGCCTAAATACGTAACGGATAGCAAGGATTGTTCCGGTACATCTATAGAAAATCGCCCATGTAAATCAGAGTTAGTAGTTAATTTTGTACCTTTTTCCGTTATTGTAGCTCCAATAATTGATTCTCCAGTTTTATCGGTAATAACACCAATTACTTTAATTTTTTTGGTTGCAGGGGTTTTGTCCTCTACGGTTTTTTTCTTTTTAGTAATATAAACTTGCTTACCATCTATCTTAAATGAATTGGTACTGTTTTTAAAAAGTTCTTCCAGTACTTTTTCGAGTGATTGATCCTTGACATTGATCGTTACTTTTCTATTTAGGTCTACATCTTTATCAGCATAAAAGAAATTTATCTGATTATTTTTCTCAATTAACGCTAAAGCCTCATTAACAGGAACATTTTTGAGTTTAAGGGATATTAAATTTGTTGTTTGAGCATATACTCCAATCAATAATATCTGAGCAAATAGCACAAAGAGCAAGCCCAAACATCGTTTAATTGTATTATTCAACAAGTTGTTTGTTTCAGTGTTTTTCATAAATTCATATCGTTTTAAAATTATTTTGTTAAAAAAGTATATACTTCGTAGTATACCAACAATCGTCCTTGTAACATAAGCACTTATTAGCCAACTATTTAAATGCAGGCAATAGTCACTATAATTTTTGAACGAGATTTGGGGCTATGAAATTATTGTTTAAATGAACTATTAAAATTTGATTCGATATTCATTGTCCTTAATGGCAAAGCTTAGAGAAGTAATTTCAGATAGCCCATTTAAAAGTTGAGTAAGGTCGTCCTTGAGTTCCAACTTACCAGAGCAGATAATACCCGAAGCGGTAGAAGGGAGTTTCATTGTTACATTATAGTATCTGGAAAGACGTAGCAGAACATTTTCAATTGGTTCATTTTTAAAAATATAATCTCCTTCGTGCCAGGAAGTATAATTCTCGACTTGAACATTTCTCAATGTACTTGCTTGATCGGTAAAGGCAAATAACTGATTGGGTTTAATTAATGTTGCTTTTCCATTTTTAGGTTTTACATTGACTGATCCACTCACTAAAACAACATTAATCTGTTTATCTTCTTTATAGGCAGAAACATTAAAAACAGTCCCAAGAACTTGAACATCCAATTTATCCGTTTTAATGATAAATGGTCGTTGTTCGTCGTGAAATACTTCAGCATAGACCTCACCATCAACAAAAATTTCTCGTTTATTTTTACTAAAAGTAGCTGGATAAGTCACGGTACTTCCAGTATTTACCCAGAGTGATGTACCATCGGATAATTTCAGAAATGCACGTTTGCCATAGGGTACACGAAGCTGGTTAAATTTTGGCTCCATTTCGAAATCAGTGTTGGATTTATTAACAACAATTGATTTCTTATTCACTACCAACTGTCCGTTCTTACTATACTCAACTTTTGCTTGTGCACCTTCCAATGTTAGTGTTTGATTACCTGAGACCAATTGAATTTGAGAATTTGGTTGTTGGGTATGTATGGTATTATTTTGTGCAAATTCATCAATAGATTGATCAAGCTTATCAGTTTTCAAATATTTAAAAAGTGAAAAACTGATAACTCCTATTACGACACAGGCTACAGCTGCATATCGTATAAAATGAAAGCTTGTAAATTTAAATGCTTTTTCTTTATTTGTAGTTGCAATACGCTCCCATATCCTATCAATCCGTTCATCAGACACTTCCGGTTTATTATCGTGTAAACCTTTTAGGGTCATATAAGCTGAAAGAAATTCGTCAACGTCAATTTCATTATCTTTGATAAGTAATTTCCAAAATTCTTCACTTATGGTTGTAGGTTCAAGCATCGAATCAATGAAATATTCATCGATTAAGAAGTCAGGCGTTTTATATTTAGAATAATCTTTAAACATTTCTATTGTTCAGGTTTGTATATAAGTGATTCACTTGTCGTTTTAGTACTCAGTATCATTGATATTTTTAATCATTATCTAAGAAAGAGTAAAAAAATGAACAAGAACGTGAAGGCGGCTACTGATTTTAGCTTTTGTATTGATCTGTGTAATAGATTCTTGGTGGATTGATAATTTATATTCATTAATATAGATATCTCCTCTAAAGAAAGCCCCTCAACAAATCTGTGATAAATAGCTTCCCGTTGATTCATATTGAGTTCCGACAAAAGACGTTGAACAAGAAATTCTTTTTCAGAAATAGTTTCTTTTTCAATCCACATTTCCTGAAAATCTTTTTCTTCCAATCCTAGTGTGTCTTTTTCTGAAATCTCAAAAGTCTTAGATTCTTTTTTTATAAGAAAAAACAGTCTGTTTCTAAATGCAGCTAAAAAGTAATATTTCAGATTGTCTACCTTTTCAAGATTTTGTCGATGTGTAAAAATCTCCACAAATACATCGTGGATACTATCTTCAATTAACTCAGTCTTGGCACGAAGCGATAAACCAAAAGCATATAAATCTTTAGCATACAACTTATATAATGCTGAATATGCCTGATCATCCCCACCTACAAACTCATCGCGTAAACGATGAATGGCTGAAAGATCCATAGTCGTGTTAAGTAACTTCATAGATAGATAAAGGAATTCATGTGTTTTTCATACTATAAGAGAGCAAATAATTAAATAGTACTCATTTGATTTGTTAAATATCGTTTATTTTTTTTCCTGGCAATTTTTAGGATCAAAATACTACAAATTTTTCAATAAAAAAAGATGCCACAATGTATGTGACACCTTCCTTTTGACTTTCAGTAAGATTTTAGTTATTTCACGCTTGTCTTAATACTTTTAAATTCGCCATTGCCATCAATCAGTTTAACCAAATAAATGCCCTTACTCCAATTGCTTACTGGAATAGAAAGTTCACTTGAATTCACTGTAGCTCCATACACCTTCTGTCCATAGATGTTATAGATAGCAATTGTTTTGATAGTTGAAGCATTGGTTACAACAAGTTTATCACCTGATTTAAAGATGTTGTTTTTACTATTTTCAGATAAAGTTGAAGTTGCTGTAGATGGAACTTTTAAAAGAGTATAGTTCACATTATCCGTTATGGCTCCGTTGCTTTTAAATTTAAACAAACCACCATTCAATTCATTCTTTAAGAATTTATCCACATTATATTTGGATTGAAAAGTAACAGTAGTAGCATCAACAACACCTATTGTCCAAGTATTAAAAGTTGTAGGTTTGTATTCAAAACTAACATTAGCTGCATCACCATCATTTGGAGATACTAATAAGAAATCGCCGTTAGAGATAGTATAAGACTCATCATCTTGTTTAGTAAGGTCAAAAGCATACTCTGGATCAACACTGGATAAAAGTGAATAATATTCAACTGTTCTATCAGAAGTATTAGCAGTCATATAACCACCAGTTGCATTGTAAATTACATATTTACCACTAAGATCAGCACCTTCAGCCAACGTTGCAGTTTCAGTTATATAATTGCTTGCAGCAGGAAGATTAACAGTTTCTTTCGTGAGTACTCTTTCTAAAGTAAAAGTTGTTTCATTATCCAAACCTGCGTCACTATAAAATCGATTGCGACCTCTAGCAAATTCCATCTTGATATGACTACCAGCGTTCTTTTGAATTGTTACAGTATTTGTACCTGTCAAGTTTATGATCCAATCAAGATTTGCAGTTGACGTATTGTCAAAAACAATATTCCAACCACTCGTATGGTTTGCCTTCAGATCACCTGCTGATATGATATAAGTTCCATCGTCTTGTTTTGTGAAATTAATCACATATTTTACATCAAGATTTGTGGAAGCAAATAAAGATTCACAACCAGCATCAGTGGTAAGATATTCATCTGCCGCTGTTTTAATGGCATATGAGCCAGAAAGATCCGTTGTCGTACCTGGATCAAATGTTACATCCTCTGTTGTTAAAGCGATTTCAATTGTTTGTGCACGAACGTTGGCACACAGTAAAAAACAGCCTGCTAAAAGCAAAGCAGCAGAACTAAATGGAGTAAAAATTTTCTTTTTCATGGTTTTTAGTTTAATGTTTTTTAAATAATTTTTAAATAAATATACATTACTGAAAGTTATTTCTATGGTTTTTTTGTTAATTTTTGAATAAAAAAGCCTCTCCATTTCCCCCCCAGTATCTAAGAAAGACTTAAGGGTTAAACAATCAACTTTAAATAGAGACTAATTATTCAATTTAGTACCCACTACATGATAAAAAAATTGAATAGAAAAATTGTAAGGGTTTTATTTAGTATCTAATGAAGCATCAGGTATCCCATTTGATGCGTATGGCCATCCGGGATTCTGATAAATGACCGATTTTTCAGGATCGGTAAAATCCTCACTTGTAATAAGAAAATGCTCATTTGCAATAGGATTTAAATAATGAGCCATCGTCCATCTGTAACCGTTATATGCAAGGTCAGTCTTTACCCTTTGATGAATAAGCATATGATCTCCCAATGCGGGATCGGATACAGTACTTGATGTACCTTTATTGTACTTTAAGTCGGCTACTTTGTACCATTTTTGCATGGGTCCCCATATTTTAAAACCTTCAATTTGATAACCAGTTACAATCATTTGGTCCATTGCTCTCCATCTGCGTAAATCATTGTAGCGGAATCCTTCAGCCATCAATTCACAGCGACGTTCACGACGGATATTGTACAGAGTAGCATCGATGAGTTTACCGGCGGAATAAGCCCCCCAATCATTAGCAGCTTCTTTTGTCATATCTGTTGCATCTATTGTTTTTTGATAATCGGGATCTACACCTGCTCTTGTTCTTATTGCTTTCCAATATTTCTGAGCATCAGCATCCAGACTGGCGTTCTTTTCATAACAAGCTTCTATGTAATTCAGATAAGCTTCCGCCCCTCTGTAAATGATTTCTCCTGTATAACCCAGTCCATTTCCACATAAAGCTGCATCAAAACTTAAACCTTTACGATTGGCATAACCTGTTGGGTAATCTCCATTGCCCGTTTTATTCAAAATGTCGGGATAGGGTTCGATTGGAGTAGCATGCGTTCCTTTAGGTGATGGATAGATAATATTTTTCTGCTTGGGATCTTTTAAGAATAAGAATAAGCGGCCATCTCTGTTTCGACGAACTTGTGAAATGGTATCATCACCTGTATATCCAGATTTTGGAGCATAAATGGGTAAACCATTTTTCATTAAAAAGCCATCGACCATACCTCTGGTATAACCACAACCGCCATTTCCTTTTCCGGCTTCTACCGCAATATTATTACATATATTAAGGGCTAAATCATAACGGCGCCAAAATAGAACTTCCTTATGTGACACTAAATCAATATCGCCAAACATGGCAAAATACTTATTACTTTCAAGCTTTTTAGCATAAGCGGCTTGTCCATCAACGTCGGTCTCAACTACAGGTTGCCAATTATCCAAATTGTTTGCTTCAAGCGGAGTAGCATCAGCAACTGCTTTCGCAGCAGTCATGGCCTGAGTCAAAAAATAATTGATTTCATTATCAATCGAACCACTTATAAATTGGTAATTCTTGTTGTAATCCCTTGTTGCTCCTGGCCAACCTGCTCCGTTTGGAACAAATGATGTTCCTTTAAAATACTTCAACCAAGTAGCCTCGTATAGCGCAACACGCGATTTGAGCAATTGAGCGCAGGGTTTTGACAAGCGATTTCTATTTCCATCTGGTGCAGTTGGCTTCATAAAAACGATGGCAGAGTCAAGATCTGCTAGAATAAAACGGGCTACTTCAGTTTGAGGAGCGCGTTTGCTTGCAGCAACTAAAGACTCCATGACATCGGGTAAAGTTGTCGAGATTATCGGAAAATCACCAAATTTCTGGAGCTTTTTAAAATAGATGGATGCTCTAACCAGATACATCTCACCAATATCATGCCTTATGGCAACAGCATCTCCAGTAATCTTACCTGCATAATACTTGGGCAATACATTACCAAAAAAATAGTTGCATTGGTAAATTAATTTAAAATTCCAATCACCACCATTGTCTTTCTGATCCACTTTCTTCTGACCAGGAACAAATCGATTGTCCTCCAATCCTCTATTTGCCATAACATCGGTTCCTCTATCAGCGGCAAAAGGATTACCTTCTGTAGGAAAAACATCAAATTCAGTAAATAAATTGGTTGAATAGGTTACCAAATCAGCCTCCTGATTCAAATAATTTTCTGGTGTTAAGTTTGATATTGGTTGTTTGTCCAAAAAATCATCCTGACACGAAGACAGAATCATTAGCGAAGCAGTACCTATCAATAATAATATTTTGTTTGTTTTCATCTTTCTACTATTTAAAATGTTACAGATAATCCAACAGAATAGACTTTAGACAATGGGTAAGCATTACCTCCTTTTCCGCTATCTATTGATTCCGGATCAAATATGGTGGACAACTTGGTACCAGTCCAAAGATTTTCACCCGAAGCATAAATTCTACATTTTTCAATCATTAACTTCCGTGAAATATATCCTGGAATGGTATAACCCAATTGGACGTTTTTCAATCTGATATAGGATGCATTTTGTAGATACCTGGTTTGGGTTTCTGTGTTCTTTCCGTTAAAAAGAGGACGTGGATAATAGGCATTCAAATTGGCACCCAGTGGATCTGCTACATAGGTAGGGTCTGCAAGCTCATCAGCTGTAGGTTCAGGTCGAAAATAATCCTGGTGTTCTTGAAATGCAACAACATCCCAAATACTTCCACGGCAAGCACCAAAAAACATATTACTACCCTGCCAATAATCTCTTTTTAACACACCTTGAAAAAATGCCCTAAAATCGACACCTTTCCAATCGGCACTTAAGTTAAGACCAAATAAAAACCGAGGAGTATTATTACCTATAACAGTTAAATCACCATGGTCTCCTAAAGTATTAGCGCCCTTGTCAATCTTTCCGTCACCATTTACATCTTTATACATAACATCACCGGCGACCCAGTTACTACCCAATACATTTTGTCCACCATTTGCAAGAGTGGCCAAATGTGCATCCATTTCTTCCTGAGTTTTAGCGATGCCTATCGTAGTATAGCCCCAAATTTCGCCCCATTGCTGGCCTGGATAAAATTTATCGAGCTGAACTGTTGGATTGTTTGGATATCTTGTGATTTCAGATCGTGAATCTGAAAGCATAAAATTCACATTATATCCCAACCCATTTCTCAATCGGTCTTGCCAGCCAATGGACAATTCCCAGCCACGCGTTGTCAAGTCGGTATTATTTGTATTTGGAGGTGTTTGTCCCAAAATTGAAGGTAATGCAGGAGCAGCTCCAACCATATTATCAGTGTAGCGAACGTAATAATCAAAAGAAGAGGTAAGACGATTATTAAAAAGGCCTAAATCTAAACCGGCATTCCAGGATCGAACAGTTTCCCAACCCAATACAGAGCTAACAAGTCCAGGAGCCCACGATCTGCTTGAATTTAGATTATTGATAAGCCAAGCGCCCTTGGATGCTTCAAATCCTGTAGTTTGATATGTTGGATACAAAGCTTGTGTATTTTGGTTACCCAATGTACCATAGGAGCCTCTGAACTTGAATAGATTCACTGTATTCGCAATTGGCTTCCAAAACTCTTCACGAGCAATATTCCAACCTAATGATACTGAAGGAAAGTAATTCCATCTCATATTTTCACGATAACGAGAAGTTCCATCGTAACGAAGATTTGCTTCAATTAAATAACGACCATCGTAATCGTAATTTATACGGCCAAAATAGCCCATAGTTGACCATTCATCGTATCTTCCAAAAATCGTTGGGGCAACTATTTTTCCATCAGGCGATGTTCCTGAAGTGATATCAATTATTGGATATTCAGGAACCATAACACCAATTCTGGTTACGCCAAGGCTACGGAATTTATTTAATTCTGATTGAACCCCTGCCATTACTTTAAAATTATTCTTTCCAAACGATTTGGTATAGTCACTATATACATTTGGACTAAAGAAATTGGTACGGTCTGCCTGTTCATGAACATTCGGATTGGGATCATTTGGGAAATACCATTGTTGAAAAGCATAATAAGGCTTACCGGCTACATCGTGATTATACGTCGGTAATACATCCCAATGGCGAAAGTTGTCTCCAATCTTGTAGTTAAAATTGGCCTGAATCTTCCAACCCGTAATTGGTTCTAATGTTAGGTTAAGTTGTTGGTAATTCCAGTCTATCTGACCTTTATCCTGACCACCGTTCGTAATAGCCAACGCAGGTGATGGTGAAGAGTATAAATAGCCGTTTGGGTCATAGAGAGGCAAGGTTGGCCATGCCTGACGTGCCATATTATCATACAAACTATTGGTTAAAGCTGTAGGGCGGTTAAAATCTTCTCTGGAAAAACGTGCGGAATAAAAGATTGATGCCCAATTAGTTAGTTTAGCATTAATCTTAACATTCAGAGAATAACGATTGTATTTGTCCTGATTAAGTTTCATTAAACCTTCCTGACCCATATAATCTCCAGATAAATAGTATGTAATTTTATCGCCACCGCCTGAAAAGTTCACAGAGTGTTCCTGAGATGGTGCTGAACTTCTGTAAACGGTTTTAAACCAATCTACATTATCATTTCCATCTTCATATCCATCACCCCACTTATCACCTTTAGCTATAATAGATGCACTTCCTAACTTACCTTGCTGATAATCTAAAATGCGTTGCATTTCAACATCGTCAAACCAGACTGTTTCATTACCATTTAAACGGGCAGTATTTACATACTTGGCAAATGAATAAGAATCCATCTGTTTAGGCATCGTAATTGGACTGTTCGAACGAAAATTTCCGTTGTAATTGATTTGCGATCTACCAGACTTCCCTTTTTTAGTAGTAACCAGAATAACACCAAAAGGTGCTCTTGAACCATAAATGGATGATGCAGCAATATCTTTCAGTACGGAGATATTTTCGACATCGTTAGGATTTAAAGCATTGATATCGCCTTCCATACCATCAATCAAAATAAGCGGATTACCAGTAGAGCCATCTCCAATAGTAGCAAGACCACGGATATTAATATTGGGTCTACTTTCTAATCCACCACCTAAATCGCCGCTTCGGCTTATATTCAAACCTGGTACCATACCTTGTAAAGCCTGACCGATATTTGTTACTGGTCGTGCTTCTAGCTCCTTTCCAGCTACTGAAGCAACAGCCCCCGTAAGATTTTCCTTTTTTTGAGTACCAAATCCAACAACAATCACTTCACTTAATAATTTGTTATTTTCTTTTAAAATTATTTTAGGATTTAATTCATTACCAACTTTATAAAAAGTCGTTTCATATCCTATATAAGATACAATGACGGTGGATCTATTGTCTAAATTTAGATTGAATCGCCCATTGACATCGGTCGTAGTACTATTGGATTTCCCATCCTCTCTAATACTGACTCCAATCATCGAGTTTCCATTTTCGTCTAAAACCAATCCGGTTACTTTACGCTTATCGAGTTTAGATTTAATTGGAGTTATTACGATGTGGGAATCCTGGATGATGTAATCACAATTTGTATTCAAAAGCAGTTTTGAGAGCATTTCACTCAAATTTGCTGTTTTAAAGGAGTTCGATATTTTTTTGTTGGTTTCAAAAGTAAATTCTTCATAGTCAATCGTCATTTTGGTCTGTTTTTCTATTTGATTAAAAGCAGAACGTAGAGTTAAACTATCTCCGGAAAGAGTTACCTTTTGATTTTGAGCTCTTCCCATTTGAAAATAAACAGAAAAAATCAATAGAAATAGCCATTTTAAAGGAAAAACGGTCCTATTTCTTTGTAAATGTGTTTTAAATTTCATGGTTTTTTAAATTAGATTTTGTAACTATTTTTATAGACATTCTCTCTTAGTGGCTATTATTTCATATTAGTACCTCCTTTTTTTAGTTAATATGTAAGTGTTACCAATTTTTTTATAATCAAAACCATCGATTAGTTTATTTAACACGTCCAAACTCTCTTCAACTGTTTCGTTTGGCATAAACTTCACATTGTAAATTCCAACTCCAAAATTCTGAATGTCATACGATATGTTCACATTATGTCTTCGTTCTATGCTTTTGAATATTTTGGATATCGTAGCATTCTTAAAAATCAGATGCCCATTCTTCCATTCAGCACTTTGAGCAGCATCCACATTGGATATTGTTACATTCTCTGAATTATGTGAATATGTAAGTAAATCATTGGGCTGCAGAATTCTGTTTTCATGACGTTTGTTGAATATTCCAACACGAACTGCACCTTCTTCAAGCATTGTTTGTGTAATACTGTCTTCCGGAAATGAAGTAATTGTAAACACCGTTCCTAATGCTTCAACTTCCATGTGATTCGTTTTGACAATAAATGGTTTTGTTTTATTTTTTGTAACCGTAAATTCAGCCTCACCACTTAAATAAATCGATCGGACATCCCCACTAAATTTTTCTGGATACACTAACAGTGATCCTGCATTAAGCCATACGGTAGAGCCATCTGGTAATTGTATTGATTTACGCTCACCATAGGGCACAAAACAATGCAACATTCTAACTGTCTCATTTTTTTCAGCAGAACTCTTTAGAAACAAATAAGTGCTGAATGAACCTGTTATAAACAATGCTATCGCAGCAGCAATTCTCAAAAAATAGGGTAATATTGACCGTTTTGGCAAAATTTCAGCCATTCGCAAATGCATTTTATCCAAATCAAGAAGTGTTTGAGCATCAGCGTCTATATTTGCAGATTCCTTAAGCCATAACTCTTCCATGGCTTTCTCTTTTTCATCACTTGAATATTTATCAATAAGCCACCGCCCGAAACGATTCTTAACATCTTCAGTCAGTGTATTTAAAAAATATTTTCGGGTGATTTTTGATATTTCTTCAGTGTTCATTTTTCATGCTTATATACAGAAGACGGCTAACTACTTACAAACACACTTAATAAAATAGAATATTAACTGATTTAGTAATTAATCGAAGCGTAGAAAGGGCTAAAGAAATTTGATTCTCTATTGTTCGTTTATTTAAATTAAGCCTTAAAGCTATTTCATCATTTGACAAACCCTCTTTACGACTCATATTGTAAATCAACTTTCTTTGAGGCTGCATCCTTTCAATAGCAAGATCAAGTGTCAACTCTAATTCTTTGGCATAAATATCGGCTTCAATGGTGTACTCGGTAACCGATTGACCAATAAGCTTGTTTTCAAATTTTTCTTTAACTAATGAATGATCGTAATAATCATAGACTGCATGACGCGCCATTTGGAAAAGATAGGATTTAAATGAATTAATTCTGTTCAGTGTTGATCTGTTCAACCATATTTTAAAAAAAATATCTTGAGACAGATCTCTGGCTGCTTCTTTATCCTTTATAAAACCATGAATAAAATGGATCAACTTAGGTTGATAGTGCAGAAATAAAGCATCGAACGATTTTTGATCATCATTCTCCATTTTCTTTAGATATTCTAATTCAATGTTTTGATCCATACTATTAGAGACTTCTGATTCATGAGAAAGAGTCTCAATTTTAAAATAGTACTCATTTTCATGAGAATATTTAAAAACAACTGTCTTAATTATTCATGATTTTTAAAGCAGAGCAAAACTCCTCTCTTACACACTTAAATATCAGAAGATAATAATAAAAAAAATATGCATGGACAGAGTTTATACCCTGTACAAAAATCTTATCCTGAAATTTATAATAGAACTATTCGGTTAATTATTTGATTTTTATGAAACTATTTTCTAAAGTTTATAAATCTTAAATATATTATTGTTCAAGCCATTAAACCGCACAAAATAGACACCACGAGTCAATCGGCTTACATCAAGTGATCCGGAGGTTCTTGCATGCGTATTGCTCCCATTTTCCAGCTATCGGTTCTATAGCACGATAGATAATATGGCTGTTGATAGGGATATAATACAAGCTATCTCCAATGACAGCCGCTGCAGGTGCATCAAGCTCGAAGGGAAGGTCGGGGGTGGTAACAAAATTTCAGTTGAGCAAATCGCTTGAATACCAATATCCACCTGATTGTGTTGCAAATAAATAATAATTCTCCTTATACAAAACAATCGTAGGATCGGCGGCAACCCGAAAGGATGGCGCATTCAAGCCAAACCGGTAACTTATATTTAAGGGATTACAGTACGTTTGTCCACTTGCTTGTTGAGGAAATACCTGATTGACCGCAAGAAATATCAGCATTAGAAATGTTATTAACTTTCGCCTGTTTTTAGGATTAGATAGTATAATAAATTGTCATTTTGGCGCATCAACCATTCTTCAGAACAAATGTAGGGTAAGAATTTCAGTCAATATTTAGCGGTTCTGACAAAGGAGATTCGCCGAAGTCAACAAAAACAGTATGTAGCTTATTATCTATCCTTTACAGAATAAAGAAGAGTTCAAAACTGAGAAATCCGAAAAAAAGGACCTTCTGATAGACAGAAAATCCTTTTAGAATAAAAAAAACCGGCAGATTACGCCGGAACAGAGCCAATTTGCATGATCTTTTCTTCAAATTCTTCGCGCGAATAATTTGATTTACTTTTAATTTTATAGCGATAGTTATAAATAGTAGAAGCTGATGTTCGTAAAAATCCGGCCATTTTAGCAACATCGATTATACCCAGCCTAAGAAGTGCGTATACGCGCAATTCAGTATTGAGAACTTGTCCGGGTTTCAATTGCAGGTAATCTTTTTCTATAAGTAAGTCGGCAAATTCAGTCACAAAGGTAGGGAAAAGCTGAATAAAGGTGCTGTCGAAATTATCATAAAACGCTTTCAATTCGTCTTCTATAAACTGCTTGGATTTAATGGTACGCAACAAATCGTCCATTTTTCCCGCAGTTGCTTTTTTGTTAAGCAATCGCCTGTAATCTTCCATTTTGTTGATATAAATGGAACTTTGATCGACATATCTTCCGATGTATTCCTCTTTTATGAGATTTGATTCAAGCAGGTTTTTATTCATTCCCTTGAGTTGATTGTTGATTGCAAACAGCTCTTCGTTTGCTTTAGTTAGTCCCTTACGGGCAAGAGCCAATTTATTCCGTTGCTGATTTACAACAAATATGGCCATTAGCAGAAAGAGAGAGAGAATGCTTATGCTAATTAGCAAAACCATCAACAGTTGTTGCCTGGCTTTTTCTTTAGCCTGATAAGATTTGTCGATAATGGGTAGCATCTTTGATATGCTAAACGTTCGTATACGCGAATTACAAAAAAGAGCATCTTCCAACGAGCGTTTGATGTATTTGTACGACCGATCTATGTCGCCCTCCTCATAAAGAATGTAAGCAAGGTTACTTAAGGATATATATTCCTTATTAAAGGACTGCAGATCGTTTATTGCCGCAATTGTCAGCCAGTATTTTTCACCTTTTGTGTCGCCTTTTCTTTTGTAAAGAGAAGAGATGGTGTAAGCAACGTATGCTTTATCCCGTATTTCGGTGCGGAGGGTTTTAAAATGCCCCAACAGAAGTTTTAAGGCAATAGTGTCTTGTTTTTGATCAAGGAGCACGTAGGTTTTATCAATAAAATAACCGCTCGTTATCGGATTGCGCAAAACCGACAGCGAATCCCGAAAGGCTTTCGTTAAATTGTTATACTTACTTTTTTCCGGTGCAACAGCATAATCTTCCATATAGCCCAACACAGTCCGATAAATATCAAAATATTGTACCTTTAACTCAGGAACAGCATTTTTATCTATACTTTGCAATATGTCGAGTGCTTCTTTATACATGCCCGTAATACCACAAATATGTGCCATGTCCAATCGTGCCTCGTTAAGTATTTGAAGGTTCTTTAGCTTTTGAGCCAGTTTAAGTTTATCATCGGCATAGCTCAATGCGGAGTCGGACTTATACGACTGATATTCATCGTATAGCTGTTTGTAAATGTTGTATTTTTGACTATCCGACAGGTTGGGATTGAGCTGTTGTCTGAGATGATTCAGTTTCTCCTCTTTTTGATTGACATACATCTGGTATTTATCTACCGTCGCATCCAGCACATGTAACAAGGAGTCAAAATTTTCTTGAGCTAAAAGGATTACAGGAAAAATAATCCACAGGAATGCAACGAAAAATATTTTCATAGATAGATTATTTATGTCGCACAATTACTCTTTGATTAGTTGATGCAAACTTATTTATTCTTCTGAAGAAAAAGTCGAAGCAGGCAAACCCTCTTTGTTATATAATGTTGCAGCAAATCCATCGCTCCAAGCATATCTAACATACACAGGTTTAATAATCAAAGAGCTTCCAACGATTATATTATTGTCCACAATTTCTGCATGAGCAGGTACATAGACTTTATCCTTTCCTGCAACTTCAAAGCCCGCAAGTTCTTCGCTTGAAGCTTTTAATCCGCTTCCAACAGTTTTGGGATCGAACTGAATCGTTAGTTTATGACCAGTCACCGTTACTTTCTTATACAATGGTCCTGATGTTACTTGTTTCTTTCCATATTCATTAGCAAGAGCAAATCTGGCCAGACGATGACCAACATCTTGCTTGAAAGCAGGATGAGCCGTCGATAGTTTCCCAATATCAAGTGTTACTACCATTCCTGTTTTAGGTAGTTGCAAGGCATAACGCTGTGCATTTCTGAGTTTTTGGGATTGGTTTTTCTGGTCGGCTGCATCATATAGGAATGGCGCAATTTGTACGTAATAAAATGGGAACTCATAACCCCACCTGCTTCTCCAATCTTGTATCATAAGTGGGAAGAGGCGTTTGTATTGCTCGGCACGCCCAACATTAGATTCACCCTGATACCAAATAACCCCTTTGATAGTATATGGAATCAGTGGATGAATCATGGCATTGAAAAGAACGGCTGGTGAGTTACTATTAAGTAACGAAATATTGGGTCGTTCGGATAAATTTGCCTGCAAGCCAAATGAATAGAACTTACCACTTACATTTTCGGCAATTAATCGAGCCTTCCATTCACCTTCTAATGAAACATCGCCTTTCTTGCTTGTCAAAACAATAGGTCCGTTTACAAAGCCAGGGCCACCAGTATCGATGGCACGAATGGCAATCGTATTCACTCCCTTAACCAGTAACGAAGCAGGAATAGCCATTTCGCGACCGGTATTGGCGAATCCACCTCCCATAAGTCCACCTACTTTTTGTCCGTTGATATAGGTTTCATCCATATCATCTACCGATCCTACCTTAAGAACATAATCAGCTGTTATGTCTTCTACTACAAATTTTCGTCGTAGCCACATGACTCCATCAAAATCCCCGGAACTCAATCTATCAAATCTTCCAGGCAATTTCATGGTTTCCCATTTCGAGTCATTATATTTTGGTTGCGCGGCTGCCTGATCATACAATTGAATATTTTTCCAATCATCATCCGATTGGGGCACTGCTTGATAAGTGCATTTATCATACCATTTATTGATAGTATTTTGTAATTTTCCCAACCCGTCAATAGTCTTATTGAAATCACCTATTTTCACGAGTGATTCTTTGCTGGTCCAAGCCTCAGCAGGGGTACCGCCAATCGATGATTGAATAATACCGATAGGAATATGGAGTTCCTGATAAAGTTTACGGGCATAGAAATAAGCAGTAGCACTAAAACCACCTACAGTCTGAGGGCTTGCGGCAATCCATGCACTTTTCCCGATAGAGTCTATTTCGGATGTAGAGATGTTGAACGGAACTTTCAGTAGCCGGATATTGGGGTAATTTGCATGTTCAATCTCGAATTTTGAATTATAAATAGTATCGTTTGGCAACCAACCGCTCACCGAGATATCCATATTCGATTGACCCGAAGCCAACCATACTTCGCCTATAAGCACATCCTTAATGGCAATGGTTTTATCGGCTGTTGCAATTATAAGTGTATAAGGTCCACCAGCTTTGGGGGTAGCGAGTTTAACTTTCCATTTGCCATGAGTATCCGCAGTTGTTGTTGCAGTTTTCCCCCAACTTGCTGAAAGTTTAAGTTTCTGTCCTGGACAACATTCTCCCCAAAAGTCTACTGCCGATTGTCGTTGCAATACCATGTGATCCGCAAACAATGGGTTTACCTTTAACTCTTTATTTACTCCTGATTGAGCCGAAAAGGCAGATAGGCCAAAAGCCATTGCCATAATACAAAAAAATGTTCTCATTGTTTTAGTACCTAATTTAACAAGTTCAATTTCTTTTTTATCAGATACTTATATTGTTGAATCATTTCCCTTAATAATAACCCTATACTTTTTAATAATTAGCCACTGCACCGTCATTGTCGATTAAATAATACAGTTTATTTTCATTATTCGAAGGGAGGTTCTATGGAGCAATTGCTATTCACGATTAATTCTCAAGCCTGATATTTTATACTAAATTGCAAATAACAAGCTTGCCATTTACAGCAGTATGCTTTCCTTTTACATTTACAAAATAAAGTCCGTTACACATTTTGTCGTTCAATGTCAAACTTAATGTGGTTGCATTAATCATTGTCGATTGATACACTTCTCTACCTGAAACATCTTTCATTGAAACAACAAGATTGTTCTCACCATTAAATCCGGATAATTGGATATTAAATGATTGTGTGCTAATCGGATTTGGGTAAATACTTAACGAAACTTTCTCTGCAAAAACAACGTCTTTAACATCTGTATTAATACTTCCAAATACCTGAAACTCATAAATACGAGCTGCATCATCGTTGCCGGAATTAGTAATATACAATCGAATTTTTTGGGCAATAAAAGGAGTAAGTAGCCTATCGGTTGTATTTAAGACGTTTCCGGTAACTGCATCGACATCAACCCACTGTGTTCCGACCATTTTTTGGAGTTTGAAGTCTTTAGTAATGTAATTTTCACTTTCAATTCCAGCATGTTTCACCCGCCATTCGCAGATTTGCATGGGTTTACCAAGATCTACGACAAGCCATTTATCGCCTACATTATTAAAGCACCATTTTGTCGATTCATCTCCATCAATAGCTTTCGAAGGAGTTTCAGTAGAACTGCATTGGCCTGAGGCCGTTGCAGTTTTTAATTCTGAAAGATTATCACCACAATGAGTTGTGGTCACTAATGGTACTTCTTCAGGTTTTTGAATCTCCATGAACTCCGAAGATGGTTTGGTGTCGTCATTTTCATTATTGGCCGCAGTAACTGCAAAAACAGCAATGCTTGTATTGTTGGGCAATATTAATTGCGTTGCACCAGCAGGCAACTCAATGCAATACTTAAATAGATACGTAAAGATATACGGTTTGTCAGTTTTCGAATTACCATTGTGCATATGATCTCCTACCCAGGCAATATTTTCCGGTTTGAAATAGTTATTGGTAATAACCGTATCTCCACCTATAAAATTATACACAGACCCTTGTCCGACAAAGTTTGAGAAGTAAGGTATATTTAATTTATAAACCTGTTTATCAACATAAAAATTACCAATTGAACCATTTTTATTCGAGGAAGCGGCAAGGATATATATTTTTTTATAGCCACTCGGAATAGTAATTTTATTTCCAGAACATTTTACAGCATTCAATTTTTGATCCGTTTTAGGTCCAATAGCAAATTTGATCCCGTCAGAAAAAATGGTATCTGGTAACAATTCTGCCGCAAAGGAATTTGATTGTCCGTCAAAGTTTCCATAAGCCATATTTGATTGAGTACTTACAACATCTACATTATAGGTCAATTTCATTGGCTTGCTTTCTGGTGCAGTTAGTGCAGTTACGGGTGGTGCCAATCGAACACTATAAGTTTTTGGCTGAAAAGCAGTCATACTTATTGTTAAAATACTATCAGAGAAAGTGGCAGCACCAATTTCCTCTTCAATACCATTTAATTCTTTAGCATCAATAATTCTAGATGCAAATTTAATCTTCACATCAGTTGCGCTAGTCCCTTTAGTTTCATAAAACCGAACTACATAATCATTATTGAGCTCAGATTTTTTAAACGTTTTCAAAGCCACCTGCGATGATTCAATGTTTAGCAATGAGAAACTTTTCCCCAAAGCGCCATCATGTTTCAATGCTTCGAATGCCATAAGGGGCTGGTTGAGCTTTGCAGCCTCCCAAGTCGATCCGGCCTCTAAACAAGTATTGGTATGCCCATAAATAGAATAGGTAAATTTATTATTTCCTAAGTCCTGATTTTCCTGAAACTTATAAGATCCTCCATCTGACTGCGGAGAATGGATCAACGATAAACGTAAGGTACTATTTGTTGGCTTGTCCCAACCGTATTTGCAATCATTTAGAATGGAAACACCATAAGAGTTATCGCTGGATGTAATATCCGCCCATTGTTGGGCAGGCACTTCATAGCGGATACTGCTATTATTTGGACGTTTGATAACGCCTATGCCCAAGTCGTATGTTGCGTTCGTATTGCTGGCAGTCATTGGAAACACTGCTTTCAATAATGTTTTTTTAATTTTCCAATTGACATCGTTTTCTACATCAATGCGTTTTTTAGTGTCAGTATTCGTGAGGCGTATATATTGTACAAAAGTAGAATTCTCTTTGGTGCGGGATATTTTCAACGTAACACGTACCGGGCCTTTTTCTTCGATGCTTATCGTTGGTTTTCCATCAACATAAGCTCTTGGTGCTGTATTAACAGTAGAATAGGCAATTTCCCACGATGCCCAAAAACAAGGATCATTTTTCAATAACGCCAGACGAATTGGACTTGAGAGTAATTGTTTATTCCCATTTGATTTGTCAATAATGGAACTGATGTCACCATTGGCATTAATAGCTACTGCATAATTGGAATTTTCAAGGGAGTTTGTGGTAATCTTAAGCGTGGCATCATTTGCAGGTGCAACACTAGATGGACGTGCATCGTAAACTTCGTAACCCAAAGATTTTACGGTTGCTGTGAAAATAAATTTCACCAAACTATCATTTGACATGATTACTTGAGAAGGCACTTCGACACCTGACTTATTAAATACTTTTATGAAATCTGTTTTAGCTGCTACTTTAAGATTTACTTCTACAACATCTTCCCTGCTTATAGATAATGGATTGTAAACTACAATAGGAGTACCTTCGGCCTGGGTGTTTAGTGACCGGACTCCTGCACCAACAGTATTTTTGAGTATTGACGCGAATTTGTTTTGGCAAATAACCTCGTCGTTCTGTGAAAAAGTGTAAGCGCTGGTACAACTCGTACCTGTAAGGTCATCATGAAATTGATGCCAGATTAATTTAATCCAGGCATTATTAAGCTCAGATGCCGGATAGGTAAGTCCGCCTAACCAATCGGCTATTACAGCACTTCTTTCAGACGCATCTGCAAGAAGTTCGTTTTTCCTGTTCATACGTTTCATAAAAGTTCGGGATGTATAACATCCGGTACCGTGAGTGGTCATAATTAATTCTCCATTATAGTGTGGAAAATCATTCATGAAGGGTGTGTAATCGTCGTACATATCACTTGAGGCAGCACTTTTAATCGTAAGTGGACCATTACCCGCAATACCCCTTTCTACCGAATTTACCGAATTATCATCTGGCGATCCACCTCTGTCACCGGTACCATACAACCTGTAAGCTATTGGATATTTTCCTCCTGTTTTAGTTGATGTTTCGTTGGACCAATTAATTAATTCGGTGTTATAGCTTAAATCTTCGTCGTATTTATGACCATAATCCCCGGCATCTGCTGCAGCCAAAATCTTTGAACCATCAACACCTTGCCAAACTCCTATTTTGAAGGGTGTAATTACTCCACCCCAAGATAATTTTTGCGTACAAAAACCAATTAATCCGGCATGTTTTGTAATAGTTGGAAGCGTGTATCCAAAACCAAAACAATCAGGAAGAAAAATATCTTTCCCTTTTTTCCCAAATTCTTTTTTATAAAATGTTTGTCCAATTAATATGTTACGAAATTGCGATTCAGGAGAAGGTACAATTACATCAATGGCGTCAAGCGAACTACCGGCAATGTTCCATTGCCCGCTGGCAACATACGTTTTAAGTTGAGCGTAAAGTTCGGGATAATATTCCTTAAACCACATGTATTTAATAGCACCTTCAAAATTGAATTTATAATTGGGATACTTTTTAAACAGCGCAAAGTTGTCATTTAACGTATTTTTAAGATATTGACTAATAGTTGTTTGAACATCCCAATCCCATTGTGTATCAAGGTGAGCATCTGAAACCATATAAACGGTTGATTTTGTAACAGCCGTTTCCTTTTGAACAACTTCTGGTATTTGAGAATAGCTTTTCAGAACAATTAATGCGAATAATAAGATTAGACAAAATTTGAAATTGATTTTCATAATAATAGTTTTATATAAAGCTTTAAAATTTCATTCTTTATGCCCAAAAAGTCAAGCACCACAGTTTCCAAAAGTATTTCTAATTTTAGATAGAAACAATGGCTTTCTTATGATTTACAATACAAGAGAGAGTGTTTTGTAAAATAGTACTCATTCGAATAGTTAGAGTCTACTGAATAATTTCGTTAACCTTCAATTTTTCTTAGGTTCGGAGTCATTGATCCTATCATTTTTCTCTCATTTTCATCAAATTAGCAAGAATAAATTTCAGGAAAGAGCCAGAGAAATACTTGCAATATCAGAACGGGTTGTATAACAAAGATATACTTGTTCTGGTGCCTGCTTAATCTTCAATTACTTGCGGATGAGTTCATTTGTTAAAGATTCGAAAACGTTCAGGTCATTCAATTCCAGATGTAAATCACAAGGATGGGTCAAAATGTTGCTTTACCTTAGTTTTGCAAAAAACCAGACTGTTTCTCCAATAACAACAAGACGGAGAATACGTATTTCATGTTTATCCCCTAATTTTTAATAACCTTTTGAATGAAGCACTCTCCGTTCCAGACTCTGCTTCTATTTTAATATCCTTTGTTAAGGGTAAAGTTTCCAAAGCCTCCTCGTTTGAAGAAGGTGTAAGTGCCTTGCTATCCAGATCGCCGTACCAATAAACAGTGGAAGCATAATCAACCAGCCCCCCCGTCCCAATTGATCAACTCGAACTCGAATTTCAGTTTATCATAAAAAGGAATGACATCAAGGTTCCTGGTACGCATAAAGGTGTTGTACCCATGCGACGTTTCATCATCTTCACGCGGAGCACCTCCAAATGGATTGAAATAAACATGAATCGGCGCGTATGTTGAATTGTAATAATCTTCCGTGCCGCATCCAAAATGGGAAGGGAAGCTCTCGTTATCCACCCAGATATGTTCGTCTCCTTCTCCGGACCAACGAGGGCAATAATTATAGCCAGTTTGGGGTATCCGGTGTCAGGGAACGACGATCATAACTCGTGAGCTGTTTGGCAGAATAGTAGGGTATTGGAAAACACACATCCGATTCGGGCGAAACCATTTCATCCAGGAGGGCTGAAATTGATACCCGGTTTTCGGTTTAAGCAAAGCAACGGCTGTATTTGCCATTCATTGATACGAAAAAGAACTGGATAAAAATCAGGAGTTTATTTTTCATTCGATGGATTCAGGATTATCCCTGGTTAGTAAAGTAGTTTATTTAATTCAGAAATTAATTTTTCACGACTTTCTGAATGGAGATAGCACCTTTAGCATTTGTCGCTTTGAGAAAATAAATGCCGGTTGGATACTCCGTCATATCTAAAGATGCAATGGCACCCGCTATTTTTTGGTAATTAAGAATTTTTCCTGTAAAATCGGAAAGTTCAATGCATTTAACAAGTTCAGAACTTTTAATAGTTACTGTATTTTTTACGGGATTTGGGTAAACTGTGAAATAAGTCTTCTTAGCATCAATCTGACCGATAGAACTTGCAGTTAAAATGGATGAAATATAGGCAGCCAATTCTTTTCCATGGGTTTGACCATCTGCCACTCCTGGATGACCACCATCTCCTCCTCCTTGCATGAAACTAAATTTGAAAGAATTCACTTTAGCATCTCCAGCAGTTTTTAATCCGTCTACAACGTCTTTAATACTGTTCTCCAATTTCACATCGGAAATCATAGGGCTGTTGGTGCAAATAATTTGCGCATTTGGATAAGCCGTGCGTAATCTGGATATAAAACTTTTATAACCGGAATTGAACGTTGAAGTGGTTATTGTACCATTGCCAAAGCCCAGGTTGTAATCGTTTGTCCCTAAAGCAACAACGACAAAATCCGGAACATACTTCGTGAAATCCCAAATATTGTTCGCCGGAAAGGGAATATAACTCGTTAATGCGATGGTTCGGTTGTACATTTGGCTCATCAGAAAAGTGGGAAATCCTTTTACAACACCAATGCCTGAATAACTGATTGTTTGATATTGCGCATTTAACTCATGGGCTGCAACTGAAGGGTACGCCTTATAACTGTTTTCGGAAGTGGGTTGAGCACCACCTTCTATGCCGTAACCACAGGTAATGGAGTTTCCATAAAATTCAAGTTTAAGATCAGGAAGCGGATCGGGTGTCAGCAGTTTTTTCGCAGAATCGGTCTTGAAACCCAGAAACTCGCACTCTCCACAATAAGATTCTGTCACCTTTACAATCTCGGCGGTATGGATTCCATCCGACAAACCTTTGGCTATCGAATACTCTTTTTGATCGGATGAAACCTGAAATTTAACAGGCGTTTTACCATCAACGATTGAAATGAAATAGTTGGTACTAAAATCAGAACCGTTGTAATTGTTTAGCAGCATCTCCAACGAGGTGCCTTCAAATTTTGTTTTGATGGTTACATTCGGATAGGCAAACAACGGTTTTTCCAGATTCGTAAAATCGACTCTACCCATGTATTGAATGTTTGGATTTTGAGGTGAAATGAGATTTGTGGTGTCAATTTCTGACCCCCAGGGCATTAAAAAATAGTCAACATCCGTTGCTGTATTATCCTCTGAATCTCTCTGGATTTTCAGCGTATTTTTCCCCTTATTAAAAGTCACATCCGTGTTTAGAACAGAATATTGATTCCATCCCCCTGTTGGCAAAAAATCAAGTTGACGTAACTTTACACCGTTAACATACAGCGATTTGTATCGGTTGTCACCCATTCCGTTGGCATAAATGAGGGCTATTGTTTTTGTAACTGCAGTAGGGGCATAAACTGAAATCTGAAAATTTGCGCCAATATTATCCAAAACACCTGCCTGAAAACCACCTGAAGCACTTGCATAGGAAGCTTTAACAGCACCTCCGCCAACAGTTCCGGATTCCGCTTCGTATTTGGTGAAAAACGGTTTTTTTGCATCACCCGGCCAGGTTCGGCCTACTTCATGAAAAGTCAGGGAGTTTAGTGTTACATTCCCATTTACGGTCAAACCAAGGTTATTCTTATAAGGATCAAAGGCAAACCTTTCAGACCAATAAAACAAACCGTCGTTCCCATAAATTTCGTATTGACTCCAGTCGCCAAGAATGCGAATTTTTAAAATATTGTTGATGGGTTTAAGTGATTTCCCGTTCAACGTTTTATTCGTTACATTGTAGGTGACAGTCTTATTTGCCAATAGAAACTTAATTTCGGTAGCGGTTGTACCAGCAAGGTTAAATTCTGCCGTTATATCAAAACATTTAGATTTTATGTTTGAAAGTATATTACTTCCTGTGGTCAAGGTTTGTGTTTCAAAGTTTTGAGTGGATGCCCAGATATCGGATATCTCAGGAATCGGATTGGCGCATAACCTTAAACCATCAACACTTGTTTTAAGTGACAGTACCGTTGGAAAAGTGGCATTTTGATTCCACCGGGTGTGATTGCCATATTCAGGTATCAGCGTTGTACTGCCCATCAAACCGGGATTGCCTTGCCAGGCTATCTGTACCACCCTTTTATTGGGAAGTGACGCCACATTGAAAGTTTGGGATGCGTAAAAAAACGTCGAATTATTGTTATCTAACAAGTGCCAACCCCCTGGATCCTGCGTAAAAGAGGAACCATCAAAGCTTCCTGTCAGGTAACCACCATCTCCTGCCCATAATACCCACTTTTTAGTATTCGTATCTCCATCCACGGGAAGTTCGAAAAAATCCGGACATTCGTGACCAAAATTATCAACAGTACTTGTTAATGTCCAATCTTTCAGGTTGGGAGAAGAATAGAAATCGGTGTGAGTTCCATTGCTATCCCGATACAAGACCATCACCCATTTTCCGGTCGGGGCATACCATTGCACGTGAGGATCCCGCGGATTTGTCCCTCCTGTATTTATAACTGGATTAGCCGAGTATCTTTGCCAGGTAAGACCTAAATCATTGCTGTAAAGCAGACACTGCCCAGTTTTTTCAGAAGTATAGATTACAATAAAAACCGGATTGGTACCTGTCTGCAAACCAGACGTATTGTCGGTATCTATAACAGCAGAACCAGACATGGGTGTACCTTCCACGGCATTTGGTTCAGCAATAACAGACTTCTGAGTCCAGTGCATCATATCAGGACTTGTCGCCATGCCCCACGATGTATGGGCAAAATCGAAGTTCGGGCTATTGGGTGTGGTCTGAAAGGTCAGGTAATACGTACCGTTGTAGTACCACAACCCGTTGATGTCGTTCATCCAACCTGATTGTTGGCTGAAATGGTATTGCCCGCGGTAGGGTTCATCGTAATTTGTCGGTAAATAGGGAGATGCAGCATGTATAGGCTGCGAACCCACCAAGCCCAACAGAATAAAGAAGGTAATCCAAAGTCTTTTCATAGTATAAATTATAAGATTAGTGTTTTTAATTTTCATTCTTTAAATTGACGTCACGCTGGATATGTAAACTATTTAAATTACATATCATTTACTTTTGGCAAATTTATGTAATTTATTTGTAATATAAAAATCTATTTTTACATTACACTTCTATTTTTATATTTAAGGAAATAACGATCCAATAAATTGTATTCATACCACTTAAAGCTTGTCTGTTTTCCATTATTTACTTACTTTTGCTTTACATTAAATGCTATACATTAAATGAAACAAACCACAATCAAGGTCAATACGCAAGATATTTACCTTAAATTAAAAGCGGATATTTTGAATGTAGCCATACCTTTTGGCAGTTTATTGATGCCCGAAAGTGAGCTCGCCGAAAAAATGCACATTTCAAGGCCTACCATCACTAAAATATACAATACACTTCAAGCCGAGGGACTTGTAATTAAAAAAGCCGGATTTGGAACTTCAGTAATCTACAAAAAAGATGATACTAAATACTGTTTTGGATTATTATTGCCAGGTGCTGGTGAATCCGAAATTTTCTCAACGATAAATGATCAATTTCTCTATCAGGCAAAAAAAAGAAATTTTAATTGTTTGTGGGAGGGCACTGTTGCCAATAACGCAGAAGTCAGAAAAGGTGTTGCTTTAAAGATTTGTCAAAATTATATTGACGAAAAAGTCGACGGAATTTTCTTTGCTCCGCTTGAACGCACTCCAGAAAACGAAAAACTGAACGAAGAAATTTGTGAACTTATCGACAAATCAAACATCCCTTTAGTATTAATAGACAGAGACATATACCCATTCCCAAATCGAAGTAAATACGATTTGGTCAACATCGATAATTATCATGCCGGCTATGTGATGGCACAACACCTGATTGACGCCGGATGCAAAACTATTTATTTCTTTCATCGGCCAAATTCCGCCAATTCGATAAATATGAGAATTGAAGGAGCCAGATCTGCCATTGAGAATGCGAACCTGACTTTTAATGCAAATCACATCCTTTGCGGTGAGCCTGATAACCAGAATCTTTTACGAAAAATACGCATTACACCTTACGAAACTGGTATTCTTTGTGGAAACGATTCAACAGCCGCCGTTTTAATCTCCACCATTGAATCTGAAGGTTTGAAAATTTCGACCGATCTATTGATTGCCGGTTTTGATAATATGAAATACAGCAGTCACCTGAAATACCCATTAACAACTTTTCAGCAACCTTGTGAAGCCATAACAGAAGCTAGTGTCAATCTGCTCTTTAACAAATTAGCCAACAGTAGTTATACTCCAATTACGGTGAATTTATACGGTGAAATTATTAAAAGATCGTCCACGGTTTTTAAAGAATAACCATCCTATTTTTTGCACCAGAATACCCAAAATCACATCAAAATTTTTTTTCAACAAATTCAGCCAAACCCTCCTTAGCCTCCTCTAATTTTTCTTCCCAATGCTTGAGGGAATTCTGACCGATCACATCTGTGACATACTTCACGGAAATATAAGGCACTCCGAGTTTTTTACAAACCTGAGCACCGGCATAAGACTCCATATCAAAGACATCTCCTTCAGTACCACTCTCCTGCTGATTGGTTTGAAAAGTATCGCCTGTACTTACCAGATGACCGGTCATTAAGCTTTTAAATATGCCCAGAGATTGTATTTCCTCCACAAAATCCAGCCTGCAATTCACACCAAAATCGGAAATTTTCACTAGATCCCTGTCAAAAAAACGAGTACACAGAAGTATATCTCCTACCTGATGGTTTAATGTGCCTGCGGTCCCGATATTTAGGACAAGGTCGGGCTTCACCTTCATCAAAGCCTCATAGGTAAAAATGGCTGTTGAAACTTTACCAATACCTGTGCAGCAGAATGTTAAATCGCATGCAGGAATTTGAAAATCGCCCCTTTCATCTTCCAGTGCGTACGTAATAAGTATCTTCATTTTATTTTGCGGATTTATGGGTAAATTGACATATTTGCATGGACAAATCTACAAATTTTGAAAGAGAAAGATTACCTTTGCCTATCATTTGTAACATTTTTGGTAAAAAATATACACCTATGAACGATCAAATTAAGGAAATTGCCCAACGTTTGCACGGACTGCGTGACGCTATGAATCTAAGTGTTGCCGAGCTTGCTGAAGTTTGTCACGTCACAGAATTTGAATATCTGGGATATGAGAGTGGAAATAGTGACATTTCGGTCAGTGCACTGCAATCGATTGCGAAACATTGCAACGTGGAGTTGACCGCATTACTTTTCGGGGAATCCCCCAATATGACATCTTATTACCTGACTCGTACCGGTTTAGGCACTGCCATGGAACGCACCAAAGCCTATAAATATCAGTCTTTAGCAGCAGGTTTTGCGCAGCGCAAGGCGGATCCATTTATTGTTACTGTGGAATCCAAACCTGAAAACACACCATTGCACCTCAATTCGCACGAAGGTCAGGAATTCAATTATATACTGGAGGGAAGTATGCTTTTGAGCATAAATGGTAAAGAACTGACACTTCATGAAGGTGACAGCATTTATTTTGACTCTGCAAAAAAACACGGCATGAAAGCCTTAAACGGGAAACAAGTTAAGTTTCTGGCTGTCATCCTTTAACCACTAGAGAGATAAAAAAAAATACCATTCATTTTTTGGAAATTATAAAACATGATTGAAAAATACTTAAAGCAAACTAAGTTTGCGGATTATGAAGACTTTAAGACAAACTACGAGCTTATTGTTCCCGAAGATTTTAATTTTGCCTACGACGTTGTGGATGACTGGGCTAAAAAGGAGCCAAACAAACGCGCATTACTCTGGACAAACGATCAGGGAGATGTTCGCGAATACAGCTTTGCAGACCTCAAAAGACTGACCGACCAGACAGCATCCTATTTCCAGTCTCTTGGAATTAAAAAAGGAGATATGGTGATGGCCATTCTGAAACGTCGTTATGAATTTTGGTACACCATCATAGCCTTGCACAAAATCGGAGCGGTCATTATTCCTGCCACGCATTTATTGACAAAAAAAGACATCATTTACCGCGCAAATGCAGCTGAAATTACAACCATTATAGCAGTTGGTGAGCAAGTCATTACCGATCATATTGATGCTGCACTTTCAGAATCACCTACCCTTAAAACCTTGATATCTGTTGGTCCTTACATACCTGAAGGTTGGGAAGATTTTCACAAAGGTATCGATAATGCAGCCCCTTTTGTTCGCCCATCTGAGCCTACCAACAACAACGATCCACTGATTGTCAGCTTTACTTCAGGCACCAGCGGAGATCCGAAAATGGTGTTACTGGACAGCATCTACCCTCTGGCACACATCATGACAGCCAGTGTATGGCACAACCTGCATGAAAACAGCATCCATTTGACCATAGCCGATACGGGTTGGTTAAAGGCTGTTTGGGGAAAACTCTACGGACAATGGATAGCCGGTGCCACTGTTTTTGTATACGATCATGAAAAGTTTACACCTGCAGATATGCTTGGAATGTTGGCAAAACACAAGGTGACATCGCTTTGTGCCCCTCCTACCATCTTCCGGTTCCTGATACGCGAAGACTTGTCCCAATACGACCTTTCCAGCCTGGAATGGTGCACCATTGCAGGAGAAGCATTGAATCCTGCCGTTTACGAACAGTTCTATAAACTGACAGGTATTAAGCTTCACGAAGCTTACGGTCAAAGCGAAACTACTCCTACTGTAATCACTACTCCATGGAATGAACCCAAGCCAGGTTCTATGGGCTTACCAAGTCCTCAGTACGATGTCGACATCTTCACACCTGATGGCCGTTCAGCCGAAGCAGGTGAACAAGGTCAGATTGTTATTCACGTAGATAAAAATTATCCGGTAGGTCTTTTCAAAGGTTATTACCGCAACGATGTGCTAACCAATGAAGCCTTTAAGGATGGAGTTTACTACACAGGCGACCTGGCCTGGCGCGATGAAGACGGCTATTTGTGGTTCGTTGGTCGTGCGGATGACGTAATTAAGAGCTCTGGATACCGCATCGGTCCTTTCGAAGTGGAAAGCGCCCTAATGACTCACCCTGCTGTTGTAGAATGCGCCATCACTGCTGTTCCTGACGATATTCGCGGCCAGATTGTAAAAGCTACCGTAATTCTGTCAAAAGAATACAAGGAAAAGGCTGGTGAAGCTTTGGTCAAGGAATTGCAGGATCACGTGAAAAATGTGACCGCTCCCTACAAATACCCCCGTATCATTGATTTTGTAGATGAGCTTCCAAAAACCATCAGCGGAAAGATTCGCCGTGTAGAAATACGAAATAAGGACAAAAAATAAACATGCAAAAACTAACAATCATTAAAGTTGGTGGGAAAATTGTAGAAGAACCTGAAACATTGCAGGCTCTTCTACAAGATTTTGCCAAAATTGAAGGTCATAAAATACTGGTGCACGGTGGAGGCAGATCTGCCACGCAATTTGCCAGCCGACTTGGAATTGAAAGCCAAATGGTAAATGGGCGCAGAGTGACCGACGAAGAGACGCTGAAAGTAGTCACTATGGTCTATGCCGGGCTGGTGAACAAAAATATTGTAGCCAAATTGCAAGCGCTGAATGTGAACGCTTTGGGCCTTACAGGTGCTGATCTAAACTATATGCGCTCAGAAAAACGTCCGGTTGGAGAGGTAGATTATGGTTTTGTAGGTGATGTAAAAGAGGTACAGTCCTCCATCCTGGCCAATCTGATTGAGCAGGGAGTTGTTCCTGTTTTAGCACCTTTAACCCACGATAAAAAAGGCAACCTACTGAACACCAACGCAGACACCATTGCAGGTGAGACCGCAAAAGCACTTGCTAAACATTTTAAAGTGACGCTGATGTTTTGTTTTGAGAAAAAAGGGGTGCTGGCTGACGCCGAAAATGAAGAAAGTGTCATTGCAGAAATCACTAGGGAAAGCTTTGCCAACTATGTAAAGGATGGCGTAATACAGGGAGGAATGATTCCAAAACTGGATAATGCGTACGAAGCCATTGATGCCGGTGTGAATGAAGTAATCATCACGAAGGCTGAAGCAATTTTTACAGGCGGGGGGACCAAAGTCATTTAATCCCCCTATCTGCTTTATCTTTAAGAATTCAACAAACGTTTTACCGTTTCTGAAATAACACGGCCATCTGCTTTACCGGCCAATTGTTTGGAAGCAACGCCCATTACTTTGCCCATATCTTTGGGACCCTGAGCGCCAACCTGAGCAATAATTGCCTTAATGGCATCATCTAACTCTTCTGTAGTCAACTGTTTTGGCAAATAGCTTTCAAGTACAGCAGCTTCAGCCAATTCAGTCACAGCAAGGTCTTCGCGGTTTTGTTCCTGATAAATCGTAGCAGAATCTTTACGTTGCTTCAATAATTTTACGATAATCTTCAAAATCTCATCATCGCTCAACTCCCCGCTTGCCCCTGGAGCTGTTTTAGCTTCAATCATTTCCTTTTTTATACCACGAATGGTCAATTTTGCAACTTCATTCCTGGCTTTCATAGCGGTTATTAAATCCGCATCAATCTGTTCACTTAAGTTCATCTTTTTTAGTTTAATATTACGCTGACACTTTTTCTAAAAATCGAGCGTCTCTCTTGTTGGCTGGAATTTCTTCCATCATATCAATCAGAATTTCATTATCCATCTGATCGGCCGTCAACACAAAAGGTGCATAGGTTTTATAACGGTTTTGAGTACCCAAACTATCTGGATAGTATTTACTCTTACGCAAATCTCTTTTTCGTTTAATTTCTTCCTGATGTTGTAATTCATCATCAGATAACTGACTTTTACGATTCATGATTTGCGGAACATTCTGAATATCGAAACCGGTTGCAAGCAAAGTCACCTTCAATTGTTCACCCAGTTCTTCATCAAAATAGATACCCCAGATCACTTCAATGCCAGTATTAAATTTACTCATGAAGCTTTGTATCTGATTCATTTCATGCATCATCAGTTCTTTTTTCTGGCTGCAGGAAATATTAAACAGTACCTTCTTGGCATTAAAGACGTCGTTGTTATTGAGCAAGGGAGAATTAAGGGCGCTGTTCAAGGCATCGGACAAACGTTGTTCGCCAGTACCATAACCGGTACTCATAATAGCCACACCACCATCTTTCATTACCGTGTTTACATCGGCAAAGTCCAGGTTGATGTAACCGGGTACCGTTATTATTTCTGCTATACTTTTTGCAGCAATGGTTAAAGTATCATCCGCCTTTCTGAAACCGTTCATTACGGTTAGGTCAGGATATATCTGAGATAGCTGTTCATTATTTATAACCAGAAGGGCATCGACATGCTGGCTCATTTCTTCTACACCGTCAAGTGCCTGGTCTATTTTAGGATCACCCTCCCATTTGAAAGGAATGGTCACAATACCGACCGTCAGGATTTCCATTTCCCTGGCGACTTCAGCAATAACAGGAGCAGCACCGGTACCGGTACCACCACCCATACCTGCAGTGATGAAGACCATTTTGGTATCATCGCTGAGAGCGGCGCGAATATCCTCGATGCTTTCCATGGCAGCATCTCTGGCTCTGACAGGCTTATTTCCTGCGCCCAGACCCTTTGTTGTCTGTTTCCCCAGTTGTAATTTCTGAGGAACCGGAGAGCTGATGAGCGCTTGATTGTCGGTATTGCACAACATAAAGGATACGTCGTGAATTCCTTCTTTGTACATATGGCTGACAGCATTGCCACCACCACCGCCAACTCCAATTACCTTGATAATGGTTGGCGCAACGGTCGGATATTCAAATTGCAAAAAATCTTCCATCTTTATTTATATTAGATAGTCTATAAATCTTCGTCGTCGAAAAGGTTCTTAATAATGCTGCTAAAGCGATTCTTTCTTGGTGGTTTTTCCTCTTTAACCTTCTTCACTACCTTCTCTTTTTGTTTAGGTTCTTCCTTCACAATAGATTCAAATCCGCCACCTAAGGTTTGTTCCTGGATAACTTCCGGTTTCTTAACCTCCACTACAATTGGCGCAGGAATACTGCAACCACCTTCCAGACCAAGTAATAAAAGGCCAACAATCATGGCCAATTCCGGCTTACTGTATCGTTCGTTATTTTCGGGAAGCACATACTGCCCAACATTTCCCATGCGTACAGGCATATCTGTCTTTTTACGCAACAGTTCAGCCAGTCCATTCATTTTTGAACCTCCTCCGGTTAGAATAAGCCCTTCAGTGAGCTTCTGAGGTTCTATACCAGAATAGCGAATCTGTGCCCAAATATTTTCTACAATTTCTTCAGAACGGGCAACCATAATATCGTTTGCCTCCTTATCGAAACTGCTCATCTTTTCAAGGTCATTCTCTTGTTGATCTTCTACTTTCAACTCGGTATAATGGGTGGCCGTTCCTTTACTTAGTTTTAGATTTTCAGCTTCCTCTCCGTCAATATTGAGTTGCTGGATATCTTTTGTAATGCTGTCACCTCCAAAAGGTAAAACAGATACATACCGCACCAGATTGCCTTTGTAAATGCAAATAGATGTGGTCTGAGCACCAAAATCGATGGTCACAGCACCTTTGGATTTATCTTCCGGACGAAGAATGGCTTCTGCAGCTGCCACAGGCCCCAAAATGGTTTTATGGTGTAAATTGATGCGTTCAAAACACGTATCCAGGTTTCTCAGAATGGTTGATTTGCCACCGACTATCTTGTAATGGCCTTCTACCCGTTGCGGCATGGAACCAACCGGATTGATATCGGCTTTACCATCCACCAAAAATTCCTGAGTAAACACATCCATCACATCCAGATTTTCGGACAGCTGCGATTGAGCATCGTCTGAAAGTTCGTCCAGATGGCGTTCGTTTACCAGTTCTTCACCTGACAGATAAGTGGTACTACTTACGTCAACTGTCCGGATGGTGTATCCGTTCAAGCCTACATAAACCTGGTCAACCTGGCAAGGATGTTCCCTATTATCACTTAAAAGTTGAACCAAATCCTGAATGGACTTTGAGACATCTTCAATGTTGTGCACAATTCCACGACGTACTTCTGTTCTAAAAGGTTCTTGCTCCATGGCTAAAATACGAATTTTGCCATCAGCTTCCTTCTTACCCAAACATCCGATTATCCTGGAGCTTCCAAGATCAATCGCAACTACATAATCAGATACACCCATAATACTATTCATTTTTTGTGCAAACTATCTGGTTCTCAAACTTCAAACTTATGCGGGAATATCTTTCCCAACCAACCTTTGGCAAACCTTTCAGATAAAAGAGACGTAAACGTGTCATCTTTTCTTCAATCTGATTTGGCAAACCCATCATCACTTCATAATCCCCGACCCTGGGTATCAATATCCATTCTCCATTTGGTTCTACCTGAATCTGCTCAATCTGTGCATCCCAAAAAGGATCCTTTTGCAGTAAGAGCGACATCTTATACAATCGGCGGATCGTCATGGAATCTTTAATATTACCGGTTGCAACCACCACATCTGCTGCAGAATATGGACTCAAACCCGTTTTATTTCCATCCTGATTTAAATAAAAATTTCCATACTCACTCATGATCCGTATAATTGGAACATGTTGCCAAACATTGATATAGACTATACCTGACGGAGTTGAAAAACATTCCGCACGTTTAATCAGTTTGTGTGAGGCAGCAGCAGCTTCGATCTTTGTATAATTTACAGTCTTTAAACGCTGTCCGACAATTTTTATCTTATTGCTTTGCAAGATACTTTTTATTTCAGCTGAACGAACAAACCTATGTTCCGTACTGTCTTTTACAACAACAATAACTTGTTTGCATCTGACATCCAAATCTCTGTCAGAATAAGTTATTATTGAAAAAACAATATAGCTTAAGGTAAGCAACACGGCCAAAATACCAAGAATCTTCTTTAACATGCCTCGTATCGTCTTTTTATCATAGGAACTAAGGTGTCAATACTACCAGCTCCCAAAGTTACTAGAATTTCCGGATGTTTCGTATCCAGTATGTTAAAAACTTTATCTAATGATGTGACTGTTTTTAATTTAAGCGTAACTTTCTCAAGTAACATTTCAGATGTCACTCCAGATATAGGCTGTTCTCTAGCCGGATAGATATCCAAAAGGATCAAGTCATCCAACTCGGATAGGACAGAAGCAAATTCATCCGCAAAATCACGTGTACGTGAGTATAAATGTGGCTGAAAAATACCTGTAATCTTTTTATCCGGATACAAAGCCCTGATGGAGCTTATACTTGCCTTTAACTCCTCTGGATGATGCGCATAATCGTCCAGATAAACAAAATCATCGCGACGAATCTGAAAATCGAAACGCCTGCGTGTTCCTTTAAAACTAGCAAGACCCAGTCGAAGCTCTTCATCACTTACCCCATTGAGGTGAGCCAAAGCCATTGCTGCTACTGCATTTTCAATATTGACTTGTATAGGCACTCCTAATTCAATGTCTTTGATGCTGCCACCCGGATAGTTAAAATCAAAAAACAAACGTCCAGATTTGTAATATATATTCTCTGCAAAAAAATCAGCCTTTTCTGTGACACTGTAGAAATAGACCTGAACACCAGGCTTCACCCTATATTTCAAAGGTAGACCTTTCTTAATGATAAGCGTGCCATCCGAACGGATCAATTCCGTAAAGTGTGCAAAACTTTCCAGATAGTCAGCATGGGTTTTATAGATATCCAGATGATCTGCATCCACCGAGGTGATTACCGCCATATAGGGTGTAAGCTGATGAAAAGACCTGTCGTACTCATCAGCCTCAACGACAGTCAGGTCGCTGTGATTGCTCAGCAATAAATTGGTATCGTAATTGTTGGATATTCCACCCAGAAAAGCGCTGCAATCAACTGTTGACTGTTTGAGCAAATGAGCAGTCATTGTGGTTGTGGTCGTTTTACCATGAGTGCCTGCAATGCAAAGACTCCGGCTACTGAGTGACAATTCTCCTAATACCTGAGCACGTTTCAGTATCCTGTAGCCGTTTTTACGAAAAAAGCGTAATTCGCTGTGATTTTCAGGCACAGCAGGTGTACGAACAACTAAGGTTGTCTCTTTATTCAAAAAGTCGATTGGGACGGCAGCAATATCATCTGTGTAATGCACAGTAATGCCTTCAGCTTCCAATTCATCGGTCAGGACACTTTCTGTCCGGTCATAGCCGGCTACCATCTTATCTTTGGATTTAAAATACCGGGCAAGGTTACTCATACCAATTCCACCGATACCTACAAAATATATATGTGAATAATAATAGGACATCTTATTTAAATTCTATTTAATCAGTTTAAAAATTTCATCCGCAATACGTTCTGCGGAATGTTGCTGCGCCAAAGTGAAAATGTTTTCACTCAGGTTTTTTAATTTTTCAGGTTGATGAATCAACTCCAAAGCATTGGTTATCAACTCTTTTCTAGCATTCAAATCGGAGATCATCACCGCTGCGTTTTTTTGGGCCAAAGCCAAGGCATTTTTGGTTTGATGGTCTTCGGCCACATTGGGAGAAGGCACCAGAATAACTGCTTTTTGAAGCAGACAAAGCTCAGAAATGGAACTTGCACCAGCTCTTGAAATAATCAGATCGGCTGCTGCATACGCGAAATTTATCTTATTTACAAATTCCAGAACCTGAATATTAGCTAGTTTTCGACCATTTAACCGTTGAATAATTTGATTGTAATAATACTTCCCGGTTTGCCAGATCACCTGAACATCCTCTGCAGCTTCAAGCTCATCCAGAGAATCCATCACACTTTCGTTAATGGTTCTTGCACCAAGACTTCCACCTATTATCAGCAATGTTTTTTTATTTGGATCCAGTTTGTAAAATTCCTGACCTTTTTGTTTCAGATGATCCCCTTCCAGTAAATCCTGACGAACCGGATTTCCGGTCAGCAAAATCTTATCTTTTGGAAAAAAACGCTCCATACCTGAATAAGCCACACAAATTTTTGCAGCTTTGGCCGCCAGAAGTTTGTTGGTGACACCTGCATAAGAATTCTGTTCCTGGATAACAGTTGGAACGCCCAGCGACGCTGCAGCCCTTAAAAGTGGCCCGCTTGCGTAACCGCCAACGCCAACAGCGACATGAGGTTTAAAGCTTTTAACGATTTGTCTGGCTTTGATCATGCTCTTCAAGGCCATGTAAAGCGTCTTTATATTATTGAGCAAGTGAGCCCTGTCAAAACCACGAATGGGCAAACCAATAATCTCATAACCTGCAAAAGGTACCCTTTCCATTTCCATTCTGCCTTCGGCTCCGACAAAAAGTATCTTTACAGATTCAGGGTTTTTGGCCTTGAGTGCATTTGCAATGGAAATCGCAGGAAAGATATGTCCCCCTGTGCCTCCACCTGATACGATAATTCGAATTTCTTTCATTTTATTCAATTTTAAACACCGTACTCCTGAGACGTTTCGAATGCTTTTTCCTTGACTTCATCAATTTCATCATCCGAATCACCTTCCAGTTCAGTATTGGGCACCCCATACCTGCTGACACTTAGTATAATTCCAAAATAGATACAAGTTATTAAAGTGGATGTCCCGCCCCTACTGACTAAGGGCATGGGCTGCCCGGTAACCGGCCCTGCTCCAACAGCCACCATCATATTGACAATAGCCTGAAAGCTAATAATCAGGGAGGAGCCCATCACTAAAAGCATGGGAAAGACTTTGGTACATTTTCTGGCTATTTTTAACGCCCTGTACAGCAACACCATATAGAGAAACGGAACAGCAATCGCTCCCAGCCAACCCGTTTCCTCAATAATGATTGCATATATAAAATCCGAATAAGCCTGAGGCAAAAAGTCTCGTTGAGTACTGTTTCCAGGTAATGTACCTATAAATGTGCCATTTGCTATAGCTATGTTGGCATGTGAGGTCTGATAATTACTGTCATCAATTTTAAAACCAGCATCCATCACACTAATATCCTGACCAAAAATACGATTTTGCCAGGTTTCCCATCTTTTCATACCAGGCATGGAATCCACATATTTAAGAAGTAGCAAAAAAGCAACGACAAAAAACAGGACAATACCAGCGACCAAGAGTAGCTTTTTAATAGGAACCCTTCCAAAAAACAACATAATAAATACCACCACGCAAAGCATCAACGCTGTTGAAAGGTTTTCAGCCAAAATCAAGGCAGCAAAACCAGCGGTAAAAATTAAAATTATCCAAAAAGCCTTCGTCAATGCTTCGTCTGTCCGTTGACATTTGCTCAAAACAAAAGCGGTGAAAATGACCATTGCCAGTTTGGCAAATTCTGAAGGCTGAAACTGGATGCCAAAGAGTTCAATCCAGCGGGAAGCATTGTTTACCCTGACTCCAATTAAGGGTGTCAATATCAGCAAGGTCACAGCCAGAAAAAGTACAACAACGCCCACCACTTTGGTATGCTTATAATGGAAATTGTGTAAAAAAATAACTCCAACGGTTCCCATGATTAAGAACGAGGCATGGCGGGCAATAGGACCAAATGGATTTTGGGTAGAATAGGCCAAAGTGCTCGTTGCGCTAAATACCTCGATCAGCGAAATGATGCACAGTATGGCATATACAATCCATACTATACGATCACCTTTGAATATTTTTTGCAACAGTTCCATAAAAAAACAGTTAAAGTTTCAGGACACCCTTTTTAAATTGCTCCCCACGATCTTCGTAATTTTTAAACAGGTCAAAACTTGCACAACAAGGTGAAAGCAACACTGTATCTCCCTTTTCCGCATGTTCATAAGCGATGGAAAGTGTTTCATCAATAGATCTGGCATCAAAAATCTGAGGCACCATTCCGTCAAAAAATTCATGAAGTTTGGTGTTATCCAAGCCTAAAAATATCAGAATCGTCACTTTATCCTTCACCAGACTTTCAATCTCGGTATAGTCATTGCCTTTATCAGTACCACCAAGGATCAAAACAACAGGCGTTTTCATGGATTCCAGTGCATACCAGCAGGAATTCACATTGGTTGCTTTGGAATCATTGATGTAAATTACCCCTCGAACACTTGCCACCATTTCCAGTCGATGCTCCACGCCTTTAAAATCATTTAGGGCCTGCTTGATGTTTTCTTTTTTAATTTGAGTAATATTTGCAGAAACAGCAGCCGCCAGAGAATTATACAAATTGTGAGTCCCTGAAAGCGATAATTCTTCCTGTTCAATCTGAAATTGCTGTTCGGGTGTATCTATAACTAGAAAATGATCTTCAATAAATGCCTTGATTCCTGTACCCTTTTTTAGTGAAAAAGGAAATTTACGGGCACGAATATCACGCTTGGCTACTTCTTCCCGAATGAGAGGATCGTCCGCCCAAAAAATAAAGGACTCTTTTTCGGTTTGGTTTTGAATAATTCGAAACTTGGCATCCACATAATTTTGCATCGTGTAATTGTACCTGTCCAGATGATCGGGTGTGATGTTGAGCAAAACAGCCACATCCGCTTTAAAATCATACATATTGTCCAGTTGGAAACTACTGAGTTCCAACACATAGTAATCAAAATTTTCCTCAGCAACCTGCCACGCAAAACTACGGCCTATATTCCCGGCCAAACCAACATTAAGCCCGCCGCTTTTGAGTATGTGATAGGTTAAAAGTGTGGTCGTTGTTTTTCCATTACTACCAGTAATACAGATTGTTTTAGCATCCGTATATCTTCCGCCAAATTCTATTTCAGAAATTATATGAATCCCTTTTTCCTTTAACTTTTTAACGATGGGTGACTTATCTGTTATACCCGGGCTCTTTACCACTTCATCCGCGTTCAAAATAAGTTCTTCCGTATGTTGTTTTTCTTCCCACGCAATATGGTGTTCATCAAGGACGCTTTTATATTCATCCTTAATTTCTGAAAAATCGGAAACGAATACATCGAAACCCTCTTTTTGAGCCAGAATTGCTGCGCCGGTACCACTTTCTCCGGCACCTAAAATTACTATTCGCTTCATCATTATCGCATTTTTAATGTTGCTATCGCAATGACTGCCAGAATCATTCCGATAATCCAAAACCTAATAACAATTTTAGATTCAGGTATGGCCTGCAAAGGCCTTTGTAACAAGGCGTCTATCCCCGAAAAACCAGCTTTTTGAAAATGATGATGGAGGGGAGACATTTTAAAAAGTCTACGACCTACACCAGTTGTTCGTTTTGTGTGTTTAAAATAAGAAACCTGACACACCACAGATAAGTTTTCAATTAAAAAGATTCCACAGAAAATCGGGATCAAAAGTTCTTTACGTATAATAATGGAAAATACAGCAATGACACCACCCAGCATCAGACTACCGGTATCTCCCATAAAGACTTGCGCCGGATAGGAATTGTACCATAAAAAACCAATGGTTGCCCCGATAAAGGCGGCCATATAAACCGACAATTCTTCGGACCCGGGGATGTACATGATGTTCAGATACGAGGCATAGTTCACGTGACTGGATACATACGCCAATATAAAGAGAACCACCCCGATGATGGCAGAAGATCCGGTAGCAAGCCCGTCAAGTCCATCCGTCAGATTGGCCCCGTTTGAAACAGCAGTCACAATAAAAATGGTGACCAAAATAAATAGAATCCATCCTGCAAGTGCTTTATGTTTCCCTAAGGAATCAAACAGACCTGCATAATCCATGTTGTTGTTCTTAAAAAAGGGAATGGTAGTCTTGGTCGATTTGACTTCATCGTACTTGATGTGTACCCGTTCAATCTGGTCATTTTTTACAATTTCCATATTTTCACGGATCACAACCTGCGGACTTAAATAAAAAACCATACCTACAATAAGCCCTATACCAATTTGTCCGATGATTTTAAACTTTCCTTTTAACCCTTCTTTGTCTTTCTTGAAAACCTTGATATAATCGTCCGCAAAGCCTAAAACGCCCAACAAAACGGTGGATATAAGCATCAGGATAATATAAATGTTGTCAAGTTTGGTGAAAAGAAGCGCTGGGACCAGAATTGCTAGCAAAATAATAATACCACCCATGGTTGGTGTACCTTTCTTGCTCATCTGCCCTTCCAGGTTTAAATCGCGGATGGTTTCCCCCACCTGTTTGAGCTGTAAATAATCAATAATGCGCTTTCCCACACTGGTAGCAATAAACAAGGCCAGAATAAACGAAAGTGCTGACCTGAAAGAAATGTAGTGGAAAAGGCCAGCTCCCGGAAAATCCAATTGGTCGAGGTAATGAAATAAAGGTACTAACATATGGATGGGGTTTATTGAAGTGTTGAATAAATTTCTGCAATCACTTTTTTATCATCGAAAGGATATTTTACACCTTTGATGTCCTGGTAATCCTCGTGCCCTTTTCCAGCTATTAAAATAACATCTCCTGCTTTAGCAAGCATACAAGCGGTTCGAATAGCTTCTTTCCGATCAATGATGCAAAGCACTTTCGAACGCTTTCCTGCGTCCACACCTTCATACATATCGTTTAAAATATCTTGTGGCTCCTCAAAACGAGGATTGTCAGAGGTTAAAATCACCTTATTACTCCCCGCTATAGCTTCACTGGCCATGAGGGGACGTTTGCCCTTATCCCTGTTTCCACCGGCACCGACAACGGTAATAACACTACTTCCACCCTGAACCAGCTCATTGATACTTTTCAGCACATTCTTTAGTGCATCGGGTGTATGAGCATAATCAACAATCGAAAGAAATCCACTCGGAGATCGCATAAATTCAAGACGGCCGGAAACGGGCTTCAAAGTACTCATTATCACCAATACATCTTCAGGCTTTTTACCGAGCAGGCAGGCTGCACCAAAAATAGCCAGGAGATTGGATACATTGAAAAGGCCTATAAACTGAACATGGACTTCACGCCCATTCATTTCCAGCAACATCCCTTCAAAATGACTTTCCAGCACTTTTGCCTTGAAATCGGCCAAAGTACGTGTGGAATAATCGTATTTACGGGCTTTGGTGTTTTGCAACATCACGGATCCGTTTTTATCGTCCGCGTTGGTCAGTGCAAAAGCATCCTGAGGCAAATCATCGAAGAATCGTTTTTTTGCTTTCAGATAGTTTTCAACTGTTAAATGGTAATCCAGGTGATCACGCGTCAAATTGGTAAAGATTCCACCGACGAATTTCAAACCGGCAATTCTGCGTTGTTCAATAGAGTGTGAGCTGACCTCCATAAAGGCATAGTCACATCCGGCTTCCACCATTTTGGCCAAAAGCTTGTTGATGGCATAGGAATCGGGGGTGGTATGTGTTGCATGGATGGCTTCCTCGTCTATATAATTGCAAACAGTGGACAATAGACCTACTTTATGTCCGAATTTACGGAAAGTTTCGTACAAAAGGGATGCGATGGTCGTTTTGCCGTTCGTGCCGGTAACACCCACCAATTGCAATTTCATGGAAGGATTTCCAAACCAGTTGCAGGATAAAAGACCCAAAGCCTCATCACTGCTTTCAACCTGAATATAACTGACACCTTCGGCCAATTTTTCGGGTAAATATTCGCAAACGACAGCCAAACTTCCCTTTTCAATGACAGAAGGTATATAAGCGTGCCCATCGGATAGAGTTCCTTTTTGTGCAACAAACAACGATCCAATTCCCGCTTTCCGTGAATCAAAACATACACTGTTTATTTCATAATCCAAAGAACCAATACTGTTTTTGATGGAAAGGCCTTTCAATAATTCCCTCAGTTTCATAAGCTGCTATTTTTAAAAAATGATGATAAATCACACATCATCCTGTTTTTCATAATTATTAAATTAAAATTCAAAAGTCATGTTCCTTATTCAAGAACAATCCCAATATTTTGTCCCCTGTTAAAAAAATTACCGGCGGGAATGGTTTGTCTGACCACCTTCCCTCTTCCTGAAAGGCTTACTTGCAAACCAACTCTTCCTAAAAGATAGACTGCGTCCCTTGCTCCCATGTTCATCACATTTGGAACAAGCCATTTTCTAGGTTCAATGGATGTAATATGTAATCCATTTTCATCAATAATTGGTTGAACCCAGTTTGTTTTAGCGGAAACATCCAAAGAAAACGGAATATTGAAATCTCTTAATACATTTTTAAGACTTTTTACCTTCCCTGCTTTTGGTAGGGGAAATTCAACCGCTTCTGTACTATCTTGTCTGGCAGGCTGCAGTCGAAGATTTTGCGCATAAATTCGTTCAGCAATTTCTCGAAAAACGCCACCGGCTTGCTTTCCCCCCGAAGGTAACTCCCCTTTTGGCTCTCTAATTACTACGATACAGGTATACCGAGGTTTGATGGAAGGGAAATAACCACAAAAAGAAACCTGGTGAGTTGTTCCTCCATTTTTATAACCCGATGAACCTTTAGAAAGCTGAGCTGTTCCAGTCTTTCCTGAAATGGAAACGACCTTACTGAATGCCCCCGCTCCAGTACCATGTGCAACAACACTGTCCAACATCAGTTTAATTTTAACCAGCGTAGGGTCGGAACAAATTTTTTCATTCAGTGTGGTGGTTGTAAATTCCTGAACATTTTCACCGTTGCGCGAAAAAGCCTTTACAAAAAATGGACGTATAAGCTTCCCGTTGTTTGCAATGGCATTGTAAAATGCCAAGGTGTATATAGGAGGGATTTGGGTAACATAGCCTATGGACATCCAAGGTAAGTCTGTTTTGGCCCAATACCTTTTTCCAACAGGATATGGAATATATGGTCTTCCTGAACCAGGTATTTCCAAATCCATCGGCTTGTTCAAACCCATCCTATACAGTCCATCCACAAACTTACAGGGCTGATTTTTATAATTTTTATCAATTAAGGTGGAAACACCGATATTGGATGAAAACCATATACTTTTTTCAGCCGTGATGGTATGATAACCTCCCTTATTTGCATTATGGTCAGTCATATTTCTGCCATACATATTTTTTATACCATTACCCGCGTTGACAGAATCTTTGGGATGCACCAAGCCATCTTCCATAGCCACAATCATCGAAAAAGTCTTGAACGTGGAACCGGGCTCGCTCTGATCGGAAACAGCGTAATTTTGTGTCTCATAATATTGTCCGGTCTCTGTAAGTCCCAGATTGCTGATGGCCCGAACTTCACCGGTTTCTACCTCCATGAGAACGACTGTTCCTGACGCAGCCCGTACGCGGCGTAATTCACGGCCCAAAGCAGTTTCTGCGATATCCTGCAGATGAATGTCCAGCGTAGTCACTAAATCGATACCATCAATGGGGTCACGTTCATTAACACCCATGTATTTACCTGCAATTTTCTGTCGGACACAAACCCCTGGTGTCCCACGCAAAAGGGAATCGTACCGAAGCTCCAGACCATTTTTTCCACCTTTGTCGAAATCGCCGTAAATATCGCCGATGGTACGAGAAGCCAATGATCCGAAGGGCTTTTGACGTTGCAGGTATTTTCGCTCATAAAGCCCGCTTTGGAAACGTCCTTTTACAAACAATGGAAACAATTTGACTTCACGAAGCTCCGTATGGGACACTTTTTTCCGGCTGACCAGGTACTCCCTGCTCTTTTTCTTATAACCAATCAAGAGGTGCCTTCGATATCCGTCTGACGATTTATCTCCGAATTTTTGCGATAGTTTGGTACATAATGGATTCAGATAATGAAAAAAAGTGTCCTGATCTACCGCCTGGAAATCCATGTATAAAGCATAAAACGGAACGGTACTGGCCATAAGCTGACCATCCTGCGAAAGGATATTACCTCTGTTGGACGATACCAGCACATCTTCCATTTTGGATTGTGCACCCAAATCTCTCCATGCTTTGCCTTGTGTGAACTGCACTTTAAAAATGGTGCCAAAAATCAACAGTATAGGAATGAAAAGCAACAGCACCACTACTGTGTAACGCCGTCGGATTTCCTTGCGGACTTCCTCACTAAAGTTGTTTTTGTTAATTGGTTCACTCATAAATAGTCCATTCAAAAAATTATTCCTTGGTGATTGTAAAAGGAGGTATTTTCGAATCCTCCAGCCCAATGCCTCTTTCATTGACTTTGTCACGAACATACGATTGACGGCTTTCACGCATAAGCTCAGAGGATATGGTCAACGCATCGTATTTTACGTCAGTCAGTTCTTTTTGTAGAGTATCGATTTCAGACAGATTCATAATTACTGCATAATGATTGCTGATATATATAAAGATACAGGCCACAATGAGCAAAATGAGCTTGATATTTCTTCGAAGCGCATCTCTGGTCATGAAACTTCCATCGAAGATTTCATTGATAAAAGTCCTGTACGAATTTTTCTTCGCTTTGACTTTTTGCCCTTTGACTTTTTTAACCGGTGTATCCATCATTGCTTATTTTTTTTCAGCAATACGCAATTTAGCACTACGAGATCTTGGATTGATTGCCTGTTCCTGATCATCGGGAACAATCACTCTGTTGTTGATTAATCGAAAAGGGGTTTGAAAGTTTCCATAAAAATCCTGTTCACTCTTTCCTTCAAAATTTCCGGTCTTCATAAAGTTTTTCACCAAACGATCTTCCAGGGAATGATAGGTCATTACAACGAGCCTTCCACCAGGTTTAAGAACAGATAATGCTTGTTGAAGCATTAATTCCAGGGTAACCATTTCCTGATTTACTTCGATTCGAAGTGCTTGAAAAACGCGGGCCAAATCCTTCTTTTCTTTTTCTCTGCCAAAATAAGGTTTGACAACTTCAAGAAAAGAAGCTACGGTTGTAATCGGTGACAGTGCCCTTGCTTGAACCAATCCCCAAGCCAGACGACGGGAATTTTTCAACTCACCGTATTTATAGAAAACATTGGCTAAATCTTCTTCGGAATAGGTATTGACAATATCGGCAGCATTCATTCCTGCCTTCTTGTTCATTCGCATATCCAGCATTCCTTCTTCAAAACGAAAAGAGAAGCCTCTTTCTGAATCATCAAAATGATGGGATGAAACGCCAAGATCGGCTAAAAGGCCATCGACCTCTTCCACGTCGTGAAAACGAAGGAAATTGGTGAGATATCTGAAATTGCTTCTGACAAACACGAAACGGGTATCGTCCGGAATGTTTTGCTCGGCATCTTCATCCTGGTCAAAACCATAAAGTTTTCCTGTAGTCAGTTTTGACACAATCTCGCGCGCATGACCGCCGCCTCCAAAAGTAACATCCACATACGTCCCATCCGGCTTGATATTCAAGCCTTCCATGCATGCATGCAACAAAACCGGTACATGGTATTCACTCATTATTTATCAGAATAATCTAAAAATTTCAACAATTTAATAAAATCATCGGCCAGACGGTGTAGCCCCTGCCATTAATGCCCGCATTTTTTCCCTGAAAATTTCAGGTTCCACGCGAGGCTTTTCCAATGCTTCTTTGGGCCAAATTTCCATCGTATTGTCAACGCCCAAAAAACGAACTTCCGACTCAATTCCGACACTATTCAACAACTGTTTGGAGATGAGTATGCGTCCGCTGGCATCCAGTTCCTCCACTTCAGCTTCAAGCATGAACTGACGGTATAAATCCTGTTCCTCCGGATCCCATTTATTCAGTTTAGAGCGTAAAAGCCCAAGCTCCTCTTCCCAAACCGACTGTGGATAAACTATAATGCAATTTTGGAAGACATCTTTACGTAGATAAAGTGTCTGCTGGTTTTCACCAACAAGTACCTTTCGGAAGATGGCCGGTATAAATACTCGGCTTTTCGAATCCAGCTTGGCCTCTATGTTTCCTAAGAATCGCATCTTCGCACAGTTAAGCAAATTATTTTACGCAAAAATACATATTGCACACCACTTTACCACACTTTTCCCCACATTTTTTATCAACAAAAAGAATAAATCTTTATCAACCATTTATAAACAGTTTACACCTCTGATTATCTGACTATTAAACAAGTTATGAACACACTGTTGATAACTATCCTGTTTATACTTTCAGGAATGTTTTCATATCCTCAATAAATTGACATTTAACTATCAAAACAACCCATTAATAAAATAAATGTTGGCCGTTTCTCAAAAAAAATATACTTTTGTCTATTGTACAAATTGAAAAGAGTAAATAAAAATGTCTCAATCCGATGCGCTGACCATCAACGTAAGAGAGATACTTCGTATTAAGGCGCCCAACACAAAGGTTCCGGACTTTTTAGTTCGGTATTTGGAGAAAATTGTTCACCAGGATGAATTAAATCAATTTTTAAAGGTTCATGGTGATCTTTACGGCATCGATTTTGTGAAAGAATCCATACGTTTTCTTGGAGTAAAAATACATACCGAAGGGCTGGAAGATATCCCTGAAGGCAGATACACTTTTGCCGGAACTCATCCTTTGGGTGGAATTGACGGTTTGAGCACAGGGCTTGCCATCAACGAACGCTTCCCCAAGCAAAGCATCAAATTTTTATCCAACGACATTTTATCCAGCCTTAAAAACCTGTTACCTATTTTTGTGCCCGTAAACAAAGTCGGCACTCAGTCACAGCACCGGTCACTGCCTGAACGACTGAGCGAAGCCTATAAATCGGACAAACAGATGGTTATTTTTCCGGCAGGCAAATGCTCCAGACGAATCAAGGGTAAAATCACCGAAGTAAAATGGAGTAAATCTTTTATCCAAAAGTCTGTAGAATCCGAACGGGACGTCATACCTGTTTATTTTGAAGGTCGAAACTCGAACTTTTTTTACAATCTTGCCAATTTACGTACATTTTTAGGCATTAAAATTAATATTGAGATGCTATATTTGGCAGATGAAATGTTTAAACAACGAGGAAATACCTTTCACATCATTTTTGGAAAACCTATTTCATATAAAACCTTTGATAATAGCCGCAGTACCCAGGAATGGGCAAACTTGGTAAGGGAACAAGCCCTCCTGCTTGCAAAAAAGTCGTAAAAAAATGGAAAAAATAATTGACCCAATTTCGAAAGAGTTAATCAGAGCTGAGCTGACACCAGACAAGCTTATGAGAACTACGAATAAAGCAAATAATGAAATTTATGTGATCACCCATCAGAATGCACCTAACACGATGCTAGAGATTGGTCGCCTCAGAGAAGATGCCTATCGTTTTTCCGGTGGAGGCACCGGTAAATCTGCCGACATTGACAACTACGACACGATGGAAAATCCCTACAAACAGCTCATCGTCTGGAATCCTGAAAATCAGGAAATCATGGGTGGTTACCGTTACATACACGGTAAAGATGTACAACGCTACGAAAGTGGGGTTTTAATGTTGTCTTCGGCCCATTTATTCAATTATTCCGATCTATTTATCGAAGATTATCTACCATACACCATTGAATTGGGACGCTCCTTTGTGACAGTTGGATACCAATCCTCCATGGCCGGTTCAAAAGCCCTTTTTGTGATGGACAATCTTTGGGACGGACTTGGCGCTTTGATTGTTATGTACCCCGACTTGAAATATTTCTTTGGAAAAGTAACCATGTACCCAAATTTTGGAGAAGAAGGCCGCAACATGATCCTCTATTTCCTACATAAAAATTTTCCGGATCCAGAACGCCTTGTATTCCCTATTCACCCATTAAGAGCCCACATGAATCTTTCCATGTTGAGCAAACTCTTTATTGGAGGAGACTTTAAAGAAAATTACAAAATCCTCAATACGCACGTTCGAAACCTGAGCCGCAACATTCCACCTTTGGTCAACGCTTATATGACTTTATCACCCACCATGAGAGTGTTTGGGACTTGCATCAACGATGAATTCGGAGATGTAGAAGAAACAGGCATCATGATTAATGTCGGTGAAATTTTCGAGGAAAAACGCGACAGACACATCGAAACATACATCGATCAGCTGAAAGTCAAGGGCGTTCGTTTAGATTAAATTCGAAATAAATTTTGTATTTTTGTGGTCAAATTTTAAAATTATGACCAAAGAATTTAAACGGACCACCGTTACTGCGGCATTGCCGTACGCCAACGGTCCTGTACACATAGGACATCTTGCCGGCGTATATGTTCCAGCCGACATCTATGTTCGTTATCTACGTCTTAAAAATAAAGATGTGTTATTTATCGGAGGTTCTGACGAACACGGTGTACCCATCACTTTGAAAGCAAAAAAAGAGGGTGTAACCCCACAGGATATCGTAGACAGGTATCATACCATCATCAAGCAATCCTTTATTGACTTTGGCATCACTTTTGATATTTACTCACGTACCACTTCAAAAACGCACCATAAAGTCGCTTCCGATTTTTTCAAAAAGCTCTACGAAAAAGGAGAATTCATAGAAAAAACCACGGAACAATATTACGACGAGGAAGCCAAACAATTTCTGGCCGACCGGTACATCGTCGGCACCTGCCCTCATTGTAAAAGTGAGCGCGCCTATGGCGACCAATGCGAAGCCTGCGGCACCTCACTCAATGCCACCGACTTGATTAACCCCCACTCTGCCATCAGCGGAAATGCACCGGTTATGCGCGAGACCAAACATTGGTACTTGCCTCTGGACAAACACGAAGCCTTTTTAAGAAAATGGATATTGGAAGACCACAAAGAATGGAAAGCCAATGTGTATGGTCAGTGTAAAAGTTGGCTGGATATGGGTTTGCAAGCCCGTGCGGTAAGCCGCGATCTGGATTGGGGCATACCGGTTCCGGTTGAAGGTGCGGAGGGAAAAGTTCTTTATGTTTGGTTTGACGCTCCCATCGGCTATATTTCAAATACCGTTGAATTGCTCCCCGACAGCTGGGAAAAATGGTGGAAAGACGAAGATACCCGCCTCCTTCATTTCATCGGTAAAGACAACATCGTATTTCATTGCATCGTTTTCCCGGCCATGCTCAAGGCAGAAGGCTCCTTTATCCTGCCTGACAACGTTCCTGCCAACGAGTTCCTGAATTTGGAAGGTGAAAAGATTTCCACTTCTCGAAACTGGGCAGTCTGGTTGCACGAATATCTCATGGATTTCCCGGATAAACAGGATGTTCTGCGCTATGTTCTAACCGCTAACGCCCCAGAAACCAAAGACAACGATTTCACCTGGAAAGACTTTCAGGCCAGAAACAACAACGAACTGGTTGCCATCTTTGGAAACTTTATCAATCGGGCCATGGTGCTTACCCACAAATATTTTGAAGGAAAAGTACCTGCAAGAGGCACATTGACCCAATACGAAGAGGCTACTATTGAAGAATTTGTAAGTGTCAAGAAAAATGTAGAATCGTACCTCGACGTCTTCCGTTTTCGCGATGCTCAAAAAGAAGCCATGGTTCTGGCCCGCATCGGAAATAAATATTTAGCCGATACCGAGCCCTGGAAAGTAGCCAAAACAGACATGGATCGTGTCGCTACCATCCTGAATTTAAGCCTGGAAATCGCCGCCAATCTGGCCATTGCTTTTGAACCATTCTTACCTTTCAGCTCGAAAAAACTTCGCGACATGCTGGGAATGCAGAATTTCGAATGGGGAAATCTCGGACGCATTGACTTGTTGGCCGAAGGGCAACAAACAGCAATACCCGAACTTCTTTTTGAAAAAATAGAAGATGAAGCTATCGAAGCTCAGGTTCAGAAATTACTGGATACCAAAAAAGCCAATGAAATAGCGGAACACAAAGCGGAACCCGCAAAAGCAGACATCGATTTCGAACAGTTCGCCAAAATGGACATCCGCATCGGAAAAGTGCTGGAAGCTGAGCTCGTTCCAAAGACCAGCAAGCTAATGAAGCTTAAAGTGGATACTGGCATTGACCAACGCACCATTGTATCTGGCATAGCTGAGCATTTTAAGCCAGAAGAGGTTGTGGGTAGGCAAGTCTGCGTTTTAGTCAATCTGGAGGCCAGAAAGCTCCGTGGAATTGAGTCTCAGGGTATGATTCTGATGGCTGAGGATGCGGACGGGAAGCTTTACTTTGTGCAGCCTTCCGACTCTATCACAAACGGCTCCCAGGTACGATAAGTTTGTCTCAAATGGGAAGGTTGTCTCAAATGGGAGCGCACTACTGCGTTGCAGCAACCTCATCAATCCTCATGTACGAAAAGTACGCTCCGGTGTGATTCGGATGCTGCGCCTTGTATTGCATCTCCCATTTGAAACAACCTCGTACGGCACTTACCATAAAAAAAGCGGTTGTCTCTAAGGTTTTACTTATGAGACAACCGCTTTGTTTTAGAGATATTTTTCGTTTAGAATTTCAAACCTACTTCCAGCGAGAAACCTACATCAACGGTATAAACTTTTGAGTTCATCAGTTTTTGATAAAATCCGGCTCCTAAAACGAGCCCGACTTTATTGGGAGACATATACAAAATGCGCTCTTCAGTATTCACCCCGCAAAGCAGGTGAAAGCGTCTTTTATCGGTCGACAACTGGTCATCGTACCGGTAACGCTCCCAACCGAGTGGAATATAACCACCCAACGACAGATACCAATTATCCTTCAGATTTCGGAAGCCAGACATTCCCCAATAGGATAAGCTTTGTGACCAATCTTTGTAATTCGGCTTAATATTCGCGTCGTTGTAATTCGTCGACCCGGACAGCTTGATACTGATTGGATACGTCCAAACGCCTTTGGTTTTTAAATAGCCATAATAAGAAAGGTTGTATCCATTATCGACAAAACCAACGGTCTGTCTGTAAGTCAACATATTGATCCATCTCAGTTTATAACGGACATCATTTGCCATCACTTCCTGATAGTCAATCTTTTCCTGACGAATGCTATCCCGCACTCTTTTTGCTTCAGTCTGCTCTGCTTTTTTCCGCAGATATTCCTCTGTTTGATTGGCATCAAAGGTAAATTGAGCAAAACCAGTTGCAGCTGAAAGTAACAAAACCAGTAAAAGTAGGACCTTTCTCATCGTCTTTTTATTTATTTAGAAACTCATGCATGGAAGCTGCAGCCTTGCGACCGTCCCCCATAGCCAAAATCACCGTTGCTCCACCACGTACAATATCACCACCGGCAAAAATAGTCGGGATGGAAGACTGCATGCCATCATTAACAACAATAGTACCCCATCTGCTCACTTCCAAACCGGCAACCGAGCTAGGTACCAGCGGATTGGGCGATACACCTACAGAAACAACGACTAAATCTACATCCAGCATTTCTGTAGCTCCAGGTATTTCAACAGGCTTGCGGCGACCTGAAGCATCAGGTTCTCCCAATTCCATTTTCTGAAGTTTCATATGAGTGACACGACCATTTGCATCCCCAAAATATTCGATGGGATTGTGCAAAGTCAGAAATTCGATACCTTCTTCCTTGGCATGTTTCACTTCTTCGAGTCTGGCAGGCATTTCATCTTCAGAACGTCTATAAACGATCATGGCACGTTCAGCGCCCAAACGTCTGGCCGTACGAACCGAGTCCATCGCTGTATTTCCGCCACCAATAATGGCAACATTCTTGCCAAAAGGAACGGGGGTATCCGAATCTGGATTTGCTGCATCCATCAAATTGACACGGGTCAGGTATTCGTTGGAAGAAAGCACATTGATGAGGTTTTCACCTGGAATATTCATAAAATTAGGAAGACCTGCACCACTGGCAACAAACATTGCCAGGTATCCTTCTTCTTTCAGTTCTTCGAACGTAATGGTCTTTCCAACGATACAGTTTAAAATAAATTCAACCCCCATTTGCTTGAGGTTGTCAATTTCAACATCGACAATGGTATTGGGCAATCGAAACTCTGGAATGCCATATTTCAAAACTCCGCCGATTTCATGAAAAGCTTCAAAAACAGTTACGACATAACCCAACTTAGCCATATCACCGGCAAAAGCCAAACCTGCAGGGCCTGAACCAATCACTGCTACTTTTTTCCCATTGGAAGTTGCTACTTCAGGAATTGAAATTTGTCCGCTTTCACGTTCATAATCGGCAGCAAAACGTTCCAGATGGCCAATTGCAACGGCATCTTTCTTTAGTTTCAACGTATAAAAACATTGAGATTCACATTGTTTTTCCTGAGGACATACACGACCGCAAACAGCTGGAAGTGCTGAAGTCATTTTCAATGTTTTGGCAGCTTCCAAAAAGTCACCTCTTTCAATATTCTTGACGAAAGCAGGAATATTAATTTCGACAGGGCAACCGGTTATACAAGTTGGATTGATGCAATCCAGACACCTTTTGGCTTCCTGAACTGCTTGTTCTGCTGTAAGGCCCTGATTTACTTCTTCTTTATTGTGACTGCGGTATTCTGCATCCAGTTCGTTCATATGCACACGTGAAAGATCTGTGCGTTCTTTAGCTTTCATGCTTTTGCGTAAACCCTCGCGCCACTCCTGGCTGCGTTGTACGGCTTCTATATCTTCTTTTGTCATTGTTTTCTCTTTTTTAAATCTTCTTACTCTACATCCTTAAACGCTTTGAGACGTTGGATCATCTCATCAAAATCCACCAGATGTGCGTCAAATTCAGGTCCATCCACACAGACGAACTTGGTTTTTCCGCCTACGCTCACCCGACAAGCGCCACACATGCCAGTACCATCAATCATGATGGTATTGAGAGATGCCTGAGTAGGAATTTCATATTTCTTGGTCAACAATGACACAAATTTCATCATAACGGCAGGTCCTATGGTCACACAAAGATCCACTTTCTCGCGAAGGATCACTTCTTCTACACCAACAGTCACCAAGCCTTGCTTGCCAGAGGTACCATCGTCGGTCATCAGAATCACTTCATCAGAGCTGGCGCGCATTTCTTCTTCCAGAATGATCAGGTCTTTGGTACGGGCTGCCAAGACAGTAATGACACGGTTACCAGCTTTCTTCAAAGCTTGTACGATGGGCAACAGGGGAGCAACTCCAACACCACCACCTGCGCAGACAACGGTCCCGAAATTTTCAATATGGGTAGCTTTACCCAATGGGCCTACAACATCGAGGATATAATCGCCTTCGTTCAAAGCACACAGCTTTTTTGAAGTTGTTCCAACGCGTTGAATCACTAAAGTAATTGTTCCTTTTTCTACATCAGCTTCAGCAATCGTAAAAGGTACTCTTTCTCCATTTTCAGAAACCCTTACTATTACAAAATGACCCGCTTTACGGGCCTTTGCAATTCTGGGAGCTTCAATATCAAGCCTAACCACCAAATCTGAGAAGTCGACCTTCCGTACAATCTTGTTCATAAATGTTTCTAGTTGTTATAAATTCGTCTTTTACCTGTCTAATTGAAGCCTGGACAAATTTACAGGAAAAACCCCAGTCAGGCAAGGTTTTTTTATTCTACCTTTGACCTTTTAATTGATTTTAATAGAAATACTTGTCTATGCCTCAACATAAAACGATATTCAAGGCCGTTATTTTCGATTTGGATGGCACGTTGGTAAATTCTCTGCAAGACATCGCCGATTCTATGAACAGGGTTTTGGCTGCCAAAGGTTTTACAACCTATGACTACGATTCCTACCGGTATTTCATCGGACGAGGTCTACGGAACCTGGTCGGGAAAACTCTTTCTGATGAACAAAGATCGGAAGAAAACATCACGGAACTGTATGCGGAGCTTCTCAAAGACTACCAGATAAACCTTCTTCAGAAAACAGCTCTTTACAAAGGTATTCCTGACTTGTTGGATGCGATTGAACAGCGAGGATTTAAAATGGCGATCTTTTCAAACAAGGCTGACCATTTTACCCAGAAAATAGTCCGGGAATTGATGTCTGACTGGAAAATGGATGTTGTTTTGGGTTCAAAAGAGGCTACTCCACGCAAACCAGACCCAACGGGTGCGCTGATGATCTGTAAATTATTGGAGATTTCTCCCGAAGAAGTTCTTTATGTGGGCGACACCAGTGTAGACATGAACACGGCTACAGCAGCCGGCTTTTTCCCGGTGGGCGTTACCTGGGGTTTCCGCACCAAAGAAGAATTGTTGGAATCAGGTGCTAAAGCCATTATTGATGAGCCTTTGGAGTTGCTTGATTTGCTAAAATAAGACACAAAAAAACCGGAAGCGTTGAAACTCCCGGTTTTTTATGAATAGAACTTGTATGCCTAAAACAAATAGGCTAGAGAAATATTTATATTTCTGTTTTTCACATCGTTGAATGGATTCATATTGGTATTGGAAAGAGAAGATATGATCTTTTCTTTTCCAACAGCAGTCATTCCGATATCGTATTTAGCAGTGAGTTGAAGGCCAAATAATTCAGCACCTAAACCAAGACCAATCCCCCAATCCATTTTATTGAATTCCAGAGTTTTGTCAACAGTATCATACATTTTCACACTTCCATTGAGTGCACCACCAAGCTGAAAGGAAACGTACGGACCAGCAAGTGCAAAGACTCTTAATGGGCCAATATCTGAACCAAGTTGAAGATTCACAGGAATGACGATATTTTGAGACTTATAGTCCAGAGAGGTCGCATTTTCGATAAGAGGCTTCAGTAAAGGTTCATTGGATGATAATTTTAAATCACTTGACCGGACACTGTACAACAATTCAGGCTGTATGGATAATCCACCCAATTTAAGCTGCATCAATACACCAGCCTGATAACCAGAAGCGGCCTTCACTTGATCAATAACACTTGAACTCGATGAGAGGCTGGAAACATTCAGACCACCCTTAAAACCAAATCGCAATTGTGCGTTTGCAACGCCGGCAAACAAAAGAGCAACCAACACCAAAGTCGTGACTTTCTTCATTTTACTGTTTTTTTAGATGAATAATCTTTACAAAAGTAGATTAAATCCAAAACAAGACAAAAGATTTAATCCTTTAAATCAATAATACATTTATTTTAACAGGCCAAAGAGCCTTTCTTCTAAAACAGATAAGCCAACGAAACAGACAGGTTTCTATTCTTCATTTCGTAAAACGGATTGATGTTAACATTACTGATTTGGTTTAAATATTGTTTTCCAACTGGGGTGGAGCCAAAATCATACCTGGCAGACAACTGAAACTTTTTATATTCAAAACCGCCACCAGCTCCAAGCCCCAGTTCAAACTTATTGAACTCGAATACGTCATTAACTGTTGTATAAAAATCTTTTTTATCATTGATGGTACCTCCTATTCTATAAGCAAAATAAGGTCCGGCCTGAGCATAAACACGTATTTTAAAAATGTCTAAACCAAACTGAAAGTTAATGGGTAATTCAATATTTTTGGTAACCAAAGAAATATCCGGATTAGATTTGTTTAAGCTGGCCCCGGCAGTCAGATACGAGCTGTTTGGATAAACATCTTTGAGCGTTCCTCCTTTTTCACTGTATACCAGTTCTGGCTGAATGGCAAAATTACCCAGTCTGTATTGCATAAGGAAGCCGACCTGATAATGCATAGCTTTATCTACAGTACCAATCAAATCATTTTTAGAACGAATGTCTGTCAGATTTGCTCCACCTTTTATACCGTAATGCAATTGAGCATTGGCTACGCTTGCAAACATCATAAGAACCAAAGCCAACATGGTAAGTTTTTTCATTTCATTTATTTATTTGATGAATATTCCAAACAAAATTAATCAAAATGCGTTACCAGACATAAAACTATCGGTAAAATCTCAAAAACTTCATAAAATCGCTGAAAATGCTTGTAAAATTAAAAAAATTTCATACTTTTGCACCCGCTAAACGCCCAGATGGCGGAATTGGTAGACGCGCTGGTCTCAAACACCAGTGGATTCATTTCCATCCCGGTTCGATCCCGGGTCTGGGTACAGCAAACCCCTCTTAATCGATT